>Ga0222642_1000255_pt1 | contig 13294 bp, 9 predicted proteins | sample AntAcemetagen229_FD_179813 | JGI IMG/M metagenome (GOLD analysis project Ga0222642, IMG submission 179813) | Saline water microbial communities from Ace Lake, Antarctica - #229 | ecosystem: Environmental > Aquatic > Non-marine Saline and Alkaline > Saline | place: Antarctica: Ace Lake | collected... | reverse complement strand
GAGCAAAGGTGTGCGGAATGGTGAAACTGCCTGCATAGGCATCGGTTATCGTTGCCCTCCCCTCCAGAAAAGTTAAAAGAAACTCCCTGCTTCCAGCGTTGAGAATCGCCCAGACCACATCCGCGTGGTTAATAGCAGCTTTCAGAAACGGCCGGTCAGCTCTTCGGTTTCCCTGATGAGCACCAAAAGGAGGATTCATGACCACGGTATCGTATAGGCCAGTGACTCCTTCAGGAACCGTTGCTTCCTCAAAAGATATATGTGTTCTAATACGAAGGCGCTCGGCATTCTCCCGTGCCACGACGAGCGCTTCCGGGTCACTGTCCATCCCGACGACCGAAGCAGCTCCAAGCATCGCTGCCCCGATAGCAAGCATCCCGGTACCGCACCCCAGGTCAAGAACGGATTTTCCTTCAATGTCTCCAAGCTGATACGCTGAAAACAGAAGAGGCGCAGCAATATCAGCCGGTGTCGCATACTGCTCAAGGAAGAGCTTCGGATGCCGGAACCGTTCAACTTTCTGAAGCTGGATAGTCAGGGTTCTGAGTTTTGGTGCCATGTGAAATCAGAGAATCTCGTCAATAGCATAGTCATCCCAGGTCCGTTTCCCACAGACAATCTCAAACTCCTGCGGTGAAAGAACCGGGACCGGGAAGCGCACCTGGTCATCATAGGCAAGACGCGGGCAGGCTGTATTCACATAGGCATCAAAACCAAGATTGAGAAGTGCATCCGGCGTGATCTCCTGCATCGTTATAACAACGGCATTTTCTGAGAGTGCTGCCAGCTCATACGCCAGTTCCTCTCTTTTTTGCCCGGACTTCAGGCTCAGCAGAATCCCGACCGATTCGGCGGCACGGGCCTTTTCAATCTGCACAAACCGTCGGCGGAGCAGGGCATCACCATCAGCAACCTCACAGCGACCGGTGTAGGGATCACAGGCAATAACCCGTGCCCCGGTCGTAAGCGCGACGCCTATCGGATGAAACACCCCGGTGCCAAAGAACAGAATCTCACGGGCACCGGTTTTTCGTGCTGCCTCAAACGAACAGCCAAGAACCTGACCGTGAAGGGGTGTCCGCTCTGAACCATCACAGACAACGGCGTTAATGCCGTTTTCTGCAAGCACTCCCTTCACCTCTTCGAGCAGATGAACATGCTGCACGGTTGTTACAAGACCAACAGTCGTATCCTCAAGGAGGGGCAGGGCATTTTTCACCCCTGCCGGATCAGGACTTGCCGGGGCAAAGTGATAGATAACGCCCGGCGTATCATCGACCGGTGCATGCCCAAAATGCAGCAGCACATCAGCCATCGCCTTCGTTTCCATACAGAGATCACAGGCCCCGTAACAGGGATCACCGCTGATACAGACCGAAAAACCCTCTGCACGAAGCTGTTTTGTCACCCTGAAAAGATGGCGTTTCAGACCTTCCGGTGCCTGAAGGGCAACTGTTTGTGCCCCTGTTTCGTGCAGGGCACAGATCTCCTCAGAGGAGAGTGTCAAGTACGGTAACGCCGGACTCATCAACCTCAATCTCGATTAAATATTTGTATTCCCGGCCAATATCGACTTCACCGCGTTTGATAACGACCAGCACGTCAAGAACCTCAGCACCACAGAGAGCACAGCCCTTTAAGACTGCCTTCATCGTTCCGCCGGTTGAGAGCACATCATCAATAACAAGAACCTTGTCCCCGGGATTGACATTGTTCATATACAGTTCGCCTTTCGAGTAGCCTGTCGTCTGATGAAGGGCACACTCACCGGGAAGCTCATAGGGACGTTTGCGGACGATGGTCAGGGGAATGTCGGTCGCCAGAGAGAGGGCGACACCAATGTGGATACCCATCGCTTCAGTAACAACGATCTTATCCACACCATCAAAGTTCAGTGTCCGGATCATCATCGCCGCAACCTCACGCAGAAGAGCGGGTTCAACAAGCGGGACGCCGTCACTTATCGGATGGATGAAATAATTATACTCGCCGCGTTTGACGATAGGGCAGGTTTTAAAGGATTCTTCAAGTTTATTAAACATGTGCCTGCACCTCCAGTGCAGCGATAAAGGCATCAAGGACAGGGCGGGTGACATGGGGCATGCAGACGATACGCATATGCCCATTGCGAGTTGTGGAGACAACCCATCCTTCCGGGCGAAGCGGGCAGTCAAAAGCGGCGACATTGACATCCGGGGTAACAATAACCGGAAAACCAAGGGATGCCATCTTTTCAATCAGATAATGAGTATTATCCATGCAGGTCGTTACTATCGATCTCATCCCGTCAGTACCAAGATGTTCCAGCACGGCGGCGGCAGCAACCACGGCGGCGCCTGAACGAGTCCCCGCAAGGGTGTATTCCCGTTTCACGGTGAGATATGGAGTGTCCACGCCCAGATGTCGAAAATCATCAGCGTCCCGGAGCAGGAAACACCCACAGGGAATCGTGGACATGCCCATTTTATGGGGATCGATGGATATGCTATCAACGCCGGGAAGCAAAAAGTCAAAGGCAGGTGGATGGGGAAGGAAGGGGAGCACTAAACCACCAAATGCTGCATCAACATGGAGAAATAGATCCCGATCGCCTGCAATATCTGAGAGATGAGCAATCGGATCGACAGTGCCGTACTCAGTTGAACCGGCAACCCCGACTAGCGCAATCGTATTCTTATCTATCTGATCTTCTACCAGATCAGGGTTCATGCAGCAACTCTCATCAGAGGGAACCGTGCGCATCTCAAGTGAGAGAATCCTGCACGCCTTCTCAAAGGAAAAATGAGCTGAAGCAGGGACGACAATATTTGGACACTTCAGCTTTTTTCGCTCCCTTGCAACCCGCATTGCCTGTAGATTTGATTCCGTCCCACCTGAAGTTCCGTATCCTTCGGCGCTTGGCCCGTGCATCAGACCGGCAAGGCGCTGTACCAACAGGGTTTCAAGTTCATAGGAGCCCCTGAAAAGACCGGGGTCTCCCAGATTTGATTCCAGAAACATCATGTGCGCCTTTACTGCCACCGGATGAGGCATCGTGCACATGGAGCTTAAAACCTGATGGTATCCCAGATCCCTGTTTTTTGCAGAAGAGAGGAGGTGGTCGGTTTCCTCCAGTGTAAGACCCGACGTTCTCATCTACTTTCTCGCCGATTCCAAAATGATCCGCTGCTCAGTCCGGGCAGCAGTCTCACGGATGACTTTAATGGCATCGATATTTGCAGAAACCGAGGAGATCCCATGGTTGATGAGCCACTCGACCATCTTTGGGTCTGAACCAGCCTGACCACAGATCGAGCACTCGACTCCTGCTGCCCGACACTTCTGAATGGCGAAGTCAATGAGCCAGAGCACCGCAGGGTGTTCGGGTTCGTACATCTCAGCGACATTCTGGTTGTTACGGTCAACGGCCAGCGTGTACTGGACGAGATCATTGGTCCCGAATGAGGCAAAGTTGATACCTGCCGCGATGAACTCATCAACCATGAGCACACTGGACGGAATCTCAAGCATTACACCAAGAGTTCTGTTCTCCACATCAACGCCGTGCTCTGCAAGCATCGCTTTGGCAGCGATAAACTCACGGGGGTGAGATACCAGCGGGAACATCAGGCCCATGTTGTCATAGCCCTCGTCCCATAGACGTTTGAAGGTCTCAATCTGCATGCCAAACTGCTCTTTGTCCTCGAGATCCCGGCGGATACCACGCCATCCCATCATCGGGTTGTGCTCTTCAGGCTCGTCCTCGCCACCAGGCATATTGCGGAACTCATCGGTCGGTGCGTCAAGTGTCCGGACCCAGACCGGCTTTCCGGAGAATTCATCCAGAATAGCCTTGATGCCGGTGTAGAGTTCATTAATGAACTCCTCTTCACGGTTGTTACGGATAAACCAGCCGGGCACCTTGCCAAGACCAAGAATCAGGTGTTCAATTCTAAGAAGACCAACACCATCTGCTCCGGTTGCAGCTGCACGCTTTGCTGCTTCCGCAAGAGATACGTTGACTTTGATGCTTGTTGCGGTGATCAGCGGGGCCGCAGCAACCGAGACCGCTGCAGACTGCTCATCTGCCGGGGTATTGACAGCACCATCAAAAACAAGACCTTTCTCTCCGTCAACCGTCACAATCTGACCATTTTTAAGATCCCGTGTTGCGGTTTTGCTTCCGACGACTGCCGGTGTACCAAGTTCACGCGAGACAATCGCGGCGTGGCAGGTCATACCTCCCTCGTCAGTAATAATGGCCGCTGCCTTGCGCATGGCAGGAACCATATCGGGGTTCGTCATCTTGGCAACGAGAATGTCGCCCTCTTTGACCTTGCCAGTCTCTTTGGCATTGTTTAAGATGACAACTTTTCCACTCGCAATACCCGGCGATGCACCCTGTCCTTCAAGAAGGATTGTCGCTTTCTCATCCATAGAGCTCTGTCTCATTATTCCGGTGTTTTTTATTGTCGTTATCGGGCGTGACTGGAGAATATAGATAATGTCCCCGACAATGCCCCACTCAATATCCTGAGGGCCTTCATAATGCGTTTCTGAAATTAACGCAAATTTTGCAAGTTTCTCTATTTCTTTTTTAGAGAGAACCGCGATGTCCTGACGGTCTTTTGGCACCTCAAGCTCGATAGTGCCATGGTCCCCGTCCGGAAGAATTTCAATTTTCTTGTTGGCGATGAAAGTATCAACAACACGGCCACTTTTCTGGTCGAATACATAATTGTCAGGAGAAACAGTGCCTGAGACAACCGCCTCACCAAGACCCCAAGAAGCTTCGATGATCGTTGTTGATTCTCCGGTTACCGGATGAGATGAGAACATCACACCGGCCTTCTCTGAATAGACCAGTTGCTGAATGACAACCGCGATATCCACACTCCGGTCATCAAAACCCTGTTTGGCGCGGTAATAGATAGCACGGGCACCATACAGGGACGCCCAGCATTTCTGCACCGCATCAAGAAGAGCAACCTCTCCTTTGATGTTGAGGAAGGTATCCTGCTGGCCTGCAAAGCTTGCATCAGGAAGATCTTCGGCCGTCGCACTGGAACGAACCGCAACCACCACATCATCACCCATCTTGTGATATGATGAAAAGACCGCGTCTCTGATAGAGTCCAGCATCGGGGCGTCCATAACCATCTTTTTTGCCCTTTCGGCTACGAGGTCAAGCTCCTCTCCATCTTCTACATCGACATCCCGAAGACCTGCAAAGAGCTCATCCTCAATGCCGGTTTCAACCAGAAACTTCCGGAATGCCTGAGCAGTAACCACAAAGGCATCAGGGACCGGAAGGCCAATGGAAGTCATCTCTCCAAGAGACGCACCTTTTCCACCAACGGAAGGAATATCGTCTTTTTTTATCTCTGCTAACCACAGAATATCAGGCACGTTTTTCATCCACTTCCACCTTTTTTTCGAGTCTGATTAATTGTTCTAATTAATACCTAATATGCTTGCTTGATAGGGCTCGAAAAGACCGGGTTTTCAGGGGGCAAACCCTCAAGTTTCAGGGTGACCATTCTATATGGGGATTTTTACGTGAATTATAAAGTTCTGGTTAGTGATTCACTCGCAGAGGAAGGCGTTGCACTGTTACAGGATTTCTGTGCAGTCGATGTTAAAACCGGCCTATCAGAGGATGAACTGATTGCTATTATCGGTGAATATGACGGACTTCTCGTCAGAAGCGGAACTCAGGTAACTGCTAAGGTCATCGCTGCTGCAGATAAACTCAGATATATCGGCAGGGCAGGTGCCGGAGTCGATAATATCGACCTTGACGCCGCAACCAAGCGGGGTATCATTGTCGCAAACGCACCATCAGGCAACACGCTTGCCGCCTGCGAGCACACACTTTCGATGATGTGTTCCATGGTGCGCAATATTCCACAGGCAAACGCATCGGTCAAGCGTGGAGAATGGAAACGATCACAGTTCATGGGTGTTGAACTCAATGAGAAGACACTTGGGATTGTCGGATTCGGACGTATCGGTCAGGAGATAGCCAAGCGTGCCATCGGTCTTGAGATGAATGTCGTTGCCTATGATCCATTCATCAACGAAGGGCGCGCCAGTGAGATCGGAGCATCGGTGGTAGACCTGCCAGAACTTCTGACCGTCGCAGATATTATTACCGTCCACACGCCACTTATTGACTCAACCCATCACCTGATTAATAAAGAGTCCATCGCAACCATGAAAGACGGCGTCCGGATCATCAACTGCGCCCGGGGGGGCATTATCAACGAGAATGATCTCTACGATGCTATCGTTGAAGGAAAGGTAGCAGGTGCCGCGCTGGATGTCTACGAAGAGGAGCCACCAACCGCAGCATCAAAGATCCTAACCCTTGATCAGGTGATCACAACACCGCATCTGGGAGCAAGCACGGTGGAAGCACAACAGAATGTTGCTGTATCGGTTGCCAAACAGTGCATGGAAGTCTTAAAAGGTGGATCGGCAAAATATGTAGTCAACGCACCAATGGTTCCACCGGATTTGCAAAAAACCATTGAGCCCTATGCTATTCTCGCTGAAAAGATGGGAAAACTGCTTATTCAACTCATTGAAGGCAGAATTGAATCAGTGGAGATCGAATATGGCGGCAAAGCATCAGACTTCGGTCAGAATACCAGATATATTACCCGTCTTGCCCTCAAGGGTCTTCTTGACCCTATCCTTCAGGCACCAGTCAATATTGTCAATGCAGAATTTGTTGCGAAAGAACGCGGCATCTCAGTGACCGAGACCCGCACGGAACAGTCCAAAGGATTTTCAAATATTGTCACTATCCGGGTGAAGACAGATACGATGAGCGAGTCGGTATCCGGTAACGTGGCTTCAGCAGAAAAACTCAGAATCGTTGGTATTGGAGAATATATGACCGATATGACACCAGGTGGCCATGTCGTCATCTCACGGCACCACGATGTTCCGGGAGTCATTGGACAGTTTGCGACTACCCTCGGAAACTACAACGTCAATATCGCCGGCATGCAGGTTGGCAGAAATGACCCGGGTCAGAAGGCAGTGATGGTCTTAAACGTAGACTCCGAAGTCCCACAGGAAGCAATTGAGAAGTTCCTGAAGATTAAAGGTGTTTTTACAGCAAAATACGCCCACATCTGAAGAACGAGTTCGGACCAAAAAAAATTTTATTTTTTTCTTTTTTTCTACTCTCCGTCTGCTTCCGAGAGTAATTTGATCTTCTCGGTGTACGAACGAAGAATATCACTTGTCGTCAGAAATCCAACGCAGATTCCATCAGAATCAATAACCGGGAAGTGATGAATGCTGTTCTCTGCCATCTGACGGAGCACCGTATCCAGAGTGCATTCCGGTGTGACGGTCAGAGCATCCTTCGTCATGCAGTCCCCAACCGGGCGATCCGTCTCTCCTCTGAGATAATTCGGAAGGTCGCCAACAGTTACAATACCTACAAGAACGCCCTCCCGGGTCACAGGATAACCGGTGTGACGCGTCTGCTCCATCATCCTTACCACCTCTCCACTGGATGTTTCCGGCGAGACGGTGATCACCTGATGACCCGGGACCATTGCTTCTCCCACGGTGATCATCTGGGCAATGTCCATGTGATACTCACCCCGGTGCGCATTGGAATCGAGTTTTGATTCTGCCTGTGCCCGGAAGATCGTATCTTTGGATGTTATGATGTAGGAGATAGCAACGGCAATCATCGCCGGAGGGAGCAGGGAATAATTATGGGTCATCTCAATAACCATAATCAGCACAGAGATTGGCGCGTTTGCCACCCCGCCGAAGAGGGCGATCATTCCCACCACGGCAAAGGCAGGAACCGCTGAGACACTTACAACTGTTGGAAAGCAGAGATGAAGAATTGTACCAAACGCAGCACCCGCTGATGCGCCAATCGTCAGACCCGGCGCAAAAACACCACCAGACCCGCCGGACCCGATGGTAAAAGAGGTCATGAAAATTTTTACGAATGGGATCATGATGAGCACACAGAGCGGGACCATGTTATACATCATCAGCTGAATAAATCCGTATCCCGAACCGATACTTCCCAGAGCAACTATCCGGGTTTCCGGGGCAAGGTACCAGAGAAGAACAAAAACGATGCCGATAAAGAACGCACCGGTCACTGGTTTGAGTACTTTAGGAAGATTGTGTTGCGTGAAAAAATTTGCGAAGAGATCTCTGGTTCCATAGAACGAATGGCAGTAGAGCTTTCCAAACAGACCACAGACAACACCCAGAAGAGCGAATAACGGAATCTGAATGATGGTCCAGCTGAGTGAAACCGTCCCGAATATCGGGTCGAATCCTTCAAAGATACCAAAGATAGCATACCCGATCACCGAGGCGATAAATGCCGGGACGATAGCAGCGGATTCAAAATCACGGGTGTAGAGAATCTCAGCAGCGAGGATTGCACCGCCAAGAGGTGCTTTAAATATTGTCCCGATACCGGCACCGACACCGGTTGCAATCGCAATACGCCGGTATTTCATAGAAAGGCCAAGTTTATCCGCAACGAGCGATCCAAAACCGGCAGAGATCTGCGCAGTCGGTCCTTCACGCCCGGCACTTCCTCCGGTGGATATTGTGATGATCGACGCAACTGCTTTTACCAGAGGAACGCGCCGCCGGATCTCCCCTGAACCGTGAAATGCGGCGATCGCGGCGTCGGTCCCGTGACCCTCTGCCTCGGGCGCGAAGGTATAGACCAGATACCCTGAGATCAGGGCACCGATACAGATAATCGGAAGAAACAGAAATCCTGCCTCAGGTGGTGCCCAGGAGGCGATATCTGTAAGAGATGCACCTTCTGCGGGGTAATGGTACCCCCAGAGGTACTTCATGACGAAGAGACTGCCATATTTCAGGCCGCTATAGAAGAGATAGGCCCCAAAGCCGGAGATTATACCGACAACAACTCCTATGACCAGAATTTTCTGAAAATCAGAAGTTATGTATTTTCCCACCCAGATGACACCTGCCTGAAGTATAATACGGGAAAAGAATTATTCAATTATTTGGTTTGGTCCGATATCGACACCATGGGCAGGGAGGGGTACTGCCTCCAATCAACAGGTTTAAGAAATAAAACGGACAACATCTTAGAGCACAACAGGGCTCGTGGTCTAGCTGGTTTATGACGTCGCCTTGACACGGCGGAGGTCTTGAGTTCGAATCTCAACGAGCCCATCATCTTTTCTCTGAATATTCTGATTGTCAATAGCAAATTTACGTAAATTTTCATTTTCTTTCTCCGGCACGTTCACATTTTAACGGTACGGATCATGCATCCCATCTTCCAGAACAAAGCTATTGATTTTTGTAATCCGGAGACAAACATTCAAAAAGAAATTATCTCAGAATGATAATGAAAATGGCAATCTCATTTTCACCAACCGTGCCTGAATCATTCAGTTTCATGCATGGTTCATACTATCTTAATCACCTATATCAGGAAGAACCAGAATGAAAATCCTCTTTGTTATCTGTGGCGAAGGACTTGGTCATGCCTCCCGTTCATCGAAGCTTGCCCGCTACCTGACCGAACATGGCCACACCTGCCATCTCGCATCATATGGGAGAGCACTGGCATTTCTGAAAAAGGAAAGCATTCCAAATCTGCATGAGACGGTCCGGGAGGTCGTTCTCGAAGGAGAGGGAGGATATTTTTCACTTACCAAAACCCTGCGTTCCTCAAGCCATGTCATCATGGACCTGTACCACGCCTTTGGTGATGTAAGGCGACTCATTCAGAAGCTTGATGTCGATCTGGTTATCGCCGATACAATGTATGCGGCAGTACCGGCAGCTCGGATTGAAAAGATCCCTGCGCTCTTTATGACCAATCAAAACCGGTTTGCATCCGCCGCAGCAGGTGAAGATGCGATTCAGTGGCGAGCTCTCTCCTCAATCGTTGATCACTACCTCACTGTCCCTGATGCCATTATCGTCCCCGACTTTGCACCCCCTTGGACCATCTGCGGTGACAATATTGTTCCAAACCCCGAACATGGAGAATATCATTTTGTCGGCCCCATGATGGATGAAAACATCGGGAACTTTGAGGTTCGCAAAGAGACCGTCTTTGCAAGCTTTGGAGGCGAACCATTCAAAATTCCTCTTTATAATAAACTCAAAGAGATCGGAAAAAATCGCCCGGACCTTCCTTTCGAGGTCTTTTCAACCGCAGAGGGCATTCCTAAAAATGGCTATAATTTTGAGACCTTTGGTTATGTGCCAGATATCAGGCAGCATATGGCCAAAGCACGGGTGATGATTCTCCATGGGGGGCTGACAACCCTTCATGATGCCATATTCTTCCAGAAGCCTTCGGTTATCATCATCGATCCGTACCACCCTGAACAATGGAACAACGCACGCAAGGTCGCAGAAATGGGGGCAGGCATTATTGTGGAAGGAAGCCCGGATCTTTCCATGCTCGAACTTTCTGAGGCAATCGACCGGGCAATGCTCCTCACTCCTCCGGACCTCTCTGAACAGTTTCGTACCCAGAACGGAAGAGCAAATGCACTAAAGCTAATTGAAGAGACCGTTGAAAAATATCCTCGTTAACATAATAATTTCAGGAGACAAAAATGGAAAAAAGCACCAAAACGTTAATCGGACTCATTTTCGCAACACTTTTCATCGTTCTCGCGGTGATCACTCTGGCGGGAATGTCGTATCCCAACGGCTTTGCAACGGTCGGGGTTCCAATAACAAGCAACTATGAATATACCCTCACTATTACACCAACCAGTGATCTCTCGAATGTTACCTTATTGGTGCCACTGCCAGCTGATAACACAGGGCGTGATCTGGGAACACCCCTCATGCTCACAGATACTAGCGACTATCCTGAGGACTGGAATCTTGTGTTGGTTGGAACCCCCGGAGAAGCGTCCTACCTTAAGGTTACCACGCCATTCCTTTCCGCAGCACCTGAGGGGCGGGGCACCATTCTTCATGCAAGTATTCCATCAGACGTAATCATTCCAACCAGAAACCCGGAGAACGGGGCCTATCTGATTGGAGCAGATCTGAAGCAGAAACCCGATATGGCAACGGCTGACCCCTCCCGAAAGATCTTTGCGAAATTTACTGCCGAACCAGCGACAATCACCGAAATAATGGCATCCTGCACCGGTGAGAACACCTGGTGGTGGTTTGGCAGTTCATCAAATGCCTACACTGACTATATCAGCACAAAGATCGACGGTTCTATCAGTGGATGGCTGGAGACCACAGGCACCCCGGAAAGCGGCATCGGAAAATATACTATCATCTGATTGAGTACTTTCTTGACACACACATCCTTTTCTCCGGATGGGCCAGTCGTGGTTGTGCATGGCCCTCAGGCATTTGACGAAGGTGACGTGGCATTCTGCCTTGCCCACCTATCACCACAGGAAATTATTGTTGCTGGCGTTATGGCACGAACCGCTGCCGAAGAATCCGGCATTCCGTGTTCCTGTCCCGGAAGGCCACCTTCAGAGATTTCAGCCCTGCGTAGCACTGAACAAGGAGCCTTCCTCCTCAACCGGGGGAAAAATCCGGACTCAGGAGAGATATTCGGTGAGATTGTGGCAAGACGTCTGGGTGATCATCGAGGTCTTGTACACGTAGAATGTGCCGCAGAGACTGTTTTTGTCTGGAACGGTGGTGATAGTGTACTGGCAGAGCGTCTTGCCGATGTCTTTGGGTATCGCTGTGAACCCCGCACAACGAGACTCGCCACAGGGGACTGGAACAAACAGACACGGGTCATACGAGGTTGTGTTCCCGGCGAGCCAGTATTTGTGAATGGCATCGTAATCGGACAGGCAACCGAAACTTCAGTGACTCTTGGGATCGATGAAAAAGGAGACGTCCTTCCACTGGAGGGCATCTTACCAAAACCTCACGGTCTTGAGAAACTCATATGCCACGGATCAGTCAATCTTGAAACGGCGTGGTGCAAAAGTGGTACGGTGCGAGACCAGGCGCCTCAACTCTCAACGCTACGAAGAACACATGGCACCGTTGCGATCATTGATCATGCCGGGACCATGGTGTATGATCAGATCAATGACACGACCTGCGGGGTGCTTTCTATAGGGGATGACACCACCGCTGTCTGTGGCCATATCTGCTCACATCTTGGCATTCCGGTCTTTGGCGTCGTTGACGGTGATCGTGATGCCATTATCGAGCCATATTATGCAGACGAATCAGTCGTTGTTGAGATTCTGGACAAAACCGACGATGAGGCTGGCTGTATGCTTGCCGCTACGATCGAAAAGGACAGAAATTATTGCTGGAGTGAACTGGTAGAACAGTTACTCAGAGAACTACCTGCGACATTCAAAATCGTCGTGGATACCCGTCGGAATTGATCAAAATGAATTCTCAGGAGCATCATGACACGACCGTGTGCTGAATGTAAAGGAAGGGGTTTCTGTGGTCTGACGCGCTGCCCGGTGATGGCACGGTTTCATGCACGGACTAGTATGAAATCCGTCGATTCCTATATGGGTGGCGCTCCTTCAGTTTTTATCGGGACGTATGGGTATCCTCAGGTTTCAGGCGGTCCCCTGCTTATTGGTGAGAGCGATTCTCCGAAGGAATGGATTGCTAAGGAATATTCCATTGACGATATCGTCGGCATGCGTTCGAGGACCATCCGGGGCAATGCTCCCCCGGCACGACTTGAAGATGCGGTACAGGAAGTTGCCCTCTCCGCAGTGCCGGTAGATGTAGAAGCAGTATTTTTAAAACCAGTCTCCCTTGAACTAAAGTTTGACGGGACTGTCGCTCCGGTCGGTCTTTCAGGAGATTTACGGGCCATTGATGTGCTGGACAACCCTACCGTGCCCCGCCCGGTCGAGAGGATAACCGGAGACACGGACCTACGGGCGACCGAGGCGGTCGGACAGTTGTATCAGGATGGTATTGATGTGTACCATATCAGTGATCTAATGAGTGCGGGGCTTTTAGGCGTAAAACGAAAGGTTGTCCCAACGCGCTGGGGGATCACTGCGGTGGATGATACCATCTCGAAGGCCCTGCGTGCTTTGACCACCCAGTTTCAGCCATTGCAGGAGATTCAGATCTTCTCCGCAACTCTGTATGCCAACACGATAGTCTGTATCTTTGTTCCCGGAGACTGGCGCTATGAGATGATTGAGGTGCTTGAAAAAGGAAGCCTCTGGGGAGGAGAAAATGGTTCGGTCGTGCAGGATCAGGAGACGATGAAAAAGCGGAATTATTCTCCAATAGCTGGTGCCTACTACGCGGCACGCCTTGCTGCGAC
>Ga0222642_1000254_pt1 | contig 13322 bp, 7 predicted proteins | sample AntAcemetagen229_FD_179813 | JGI IMG/M metagenome (GOLD analysis project Ga0222642, IMG submission 179813) | Saline water microbial communities from Ace Lake, Antarctica - #229 | ecosystem: Environmental > Aquatic > Non-marine Saline and Alkaline > Saline | place: Antarctica: Ace Lake | collected... | reverse complement strand
AGATTTTCCAGAACCGCTTAACCCGGTAATTACAACTAACTTGTTTCTGGGTATCTCCAAATTAATATTCTTTAAGTTATGTTCTCGCGCACCCTTGATTATTATCTTAGTCTGAACCATATAATAACTCCCTTTTAAATTAGCGTATAGCGTTAAAATTATAGCGTACAGCATACAGCGTAGAGCGTAGAGTTAAGAAAGAAGAAGATGATAGAAACCAAGTTTGTATATCGTATATCGTTAGAAATTTAGAATTCAGTAGTCAGAATTTAAAATAAAAATAAGTCCAAACTAAAAAGTAAAAAAATATCGGAATCTTTACGCGATGCTCAATATTCGATACGTGATACTAAACTATACGCTAAACGCTGTACGCTATACGCTAGTTTCGCTGTACGCTATACGCTAGTTTTTTATTTTCCGAATAAAGTTTTCTCTTTTTTTAATCTTCTTATCTCATCTCTCAACAAGGTCGCTCTTTCAAAATCTAAATTTTTTGCTGCTTGCCTCATCTCTTTCTCTAAAGATTTTATTAATAACCATAAATTGCTCTTACTTAAGTATTTTTCATGTTCTTCATTAACGGTAGAAAAATCTTCGAAATTACTTACGTTATTGACAATAGAAAATTCTTCTACCGGTTTAGTTATGGTTTTGGGAGTTATATGGTGTTTGCAATTATATTCTAATTGTATTTTCCTTCTTCGATTAGTTTCTCTTACTGCCCTCCTTATCGACCCGGTAATATTTTCGCAATATAAAATGACTGTGCCATTTATGTTTCTTGCTGCTCTCCCCATAGTCTGAATTAAAGAAGTTTCTGACCTTAAAAAACCTTCTTTATCTGCATCTAAAATGGCCACTAAAGATACTTCCGGGAGGTCTAATCCTTCTCTTAAAAGATTAACTCCTACTAACACATTAAATTTACCTAATCTTAAATCCTTTAAAATATTAATCCTTTCCAAAGTCTTAATCTCTGAGTGAAGATATTTTGCTTTTATATTAATTTCTTCCAAATACTCAGCTACATCTTCGGCCATTCTTTTAGTAAGGGTAGTCACTAATATTCTCTCTTTTTTCTCCGTCCTTTTTTTAATTTCTTCTATTAGACTATCAATCTGGTTTTTGGCTGGTTTTAAATTTATTTTCGGGTCAATTAATCCGGTGGGTCTGATAATCTGTTCAACAATTTGCTTACTTTTTTCTAATTCGTATTTAGCTGGAGTTGCTGAAACAAAGATGACTTTCTCCATATAATTTTCTATTTCTTTAAAATACAATGGTCTATTATCGTAGGCAGAAGGCAAACGAAAACCGTATCCTACCAAACTGTTCTTTCGAGACTTATCACCTGCAAACATACCCCTTAATTGAGGAATAGTAACGTGTGATTCGTCAATAAACATCATAAAATCAGAAGGAAAATAATCTAACAAAGTTGCCGGTGGTTCTCCTGTTTTTCTTCCGCTAATATGACGAGAATAGTTCTCAATTCCACTGCAATATCCCACTTCTTTTAACATTTCTAAATCATACTTAGTTCTTTGTTCTAATCTTTGAGCTTCTAAGAGCTTTCCCTCTTTTTTAAAATAATTTAATCTTCCGTTTAATTCTTCTTTAATGGACAAAATTGCTCTTTCTAATTTATCCTTAGGGGTAACAAAGTGTTTTGCAGGATAAACTACCAATTTATCCCTTCTCTTTATAACTTTTCCAGTTAGAGGGTCTACCTCGAAAATTGCTTCTATCTCCTCACCCCATAACTCTATACGAAAAGCATATTCTAAGTAGGAAGGGAATATTTCAATTACATCTCCTCTAACCCTAAAACATCCACGGTGAAAATCAATATCATTTCTCTCATAGTGTATATTTATAAGCCTTTCTAAAATATTATCTCTTTTAATAATATCCTTTTTACTAATTTTTAACACTAGATCTTGATAATCTTTGGGTGACCCCAACCCGTATATAGCAGATACGCTGGCAACAATGATAACATCTTTTCTTTCCAGGAGAGAGCTGGTAGCGGAAAGCCTCAATCGGTCAATCTCTTCATTTATAGAAGAATCCTTTTCAATGTAAGTATCTGTACGGGCAATATATGCCTCCGGTTGATAATAATCATAATAGCTTACAAAATATTCTACTGCATTATCAGGAAAAAATCTTCTAAACTCACTACACAATTGAGCAGCCAGGGTTTTATTGTGTGAAACAACTAGAGTGGGCAATTGAACTTTTTGAATTACATTTGCCATAGTAAAAGTTTTCCCTGAACCAGTTACTCCCAGTAAAGTTTGATATTTATAACCTTTCCGTATACCTTCTATCAATTTTTTTATAGCATGGGGTTGGTCGCCCTGAGGAGGGTAATCGGATACCAATCTAAATTTTTGAACCATTTACAGCACCTTTTAAAAAATTACAACTATAACTAAAATTAAAAACTCACTTTCCCCTTAAACAATTATAACACTTAATATATCGTATATAGTATATAGTATATGGTATAGTTATTAAATTAACCAATTTACCCATTTACCAATTGCCCAATTAAAGATATAAGTTACAGGTTGCAAGTTACAAGGAATTCGATTCATCGAACCCGCCAAATGAAATTAGCCAGATAACTCGGGTCGGATAAATCCGACCTCTACAACAGATTTGTGGAAATAACATAAAATACAATAAACTGTAAAAAATAGACCATTAATCGAAAACTTACACCCAGTATTAACGACTAAATCAATTGGTGAATCGGTAAATTGGAGAATTGGTGAATTGGTAGTTTTGAGTTTTTAATTATGGTTTTTAGTTTTTCGCTTTGCGCTTTTATTTTAATAATCTATTCTATTCGCTAAATGCTGTACGCTAGGCCATTCACTAACGACAAATTTGGTTGATTAATCATTCTAATCTACAAATAAATCTACAATTTTTGAATTGTTAACATCTACCAGGCCTTTATTAGTTATTTTAAGGTGGGGGGCCACTTCCAAAGATAGGAAAGCGATACTCATAAAAGGATTGTCTACCGTAACTCCTAGATTTTTGGCAGTTTTATAGATGGAATCTAAATTTTCCTTTACCTCTAACAAAGATCTGTCTGACATCAAGCCAGCAATAGGTAAAGGTAAGGAATCTACTATTTTTTCATCCACAGATATTGCCAATCCACCTCCCATCTTAGCGATAGCTGCTCCGACATTCAACATATCTTTATCATTAGTACCTACGATTATAATATTATGGGAATCATGGGCTACAGATGAGCCTAAAGCACCTTTTTTTAAACCAATCCCCTTAACTAAACCTACGCTTACTTTTTCTGAAGCATGATGTCTTTCTATTACAGCAATTTTTAAAATGTCACGCTCAGTATCGGAAACTACAAAGCCATTTTCGATTTTAGGAACCTCTATATTTTCTTCGGTAATAATTTGACCTGGAGTAATTTTTATCACTCTACATTTATTACCTTTTACTGGAATCTTAAAGTCTTCGGGATAAAGCCACTTAATATTAATTGATCCTCTAATAGATACCTCCAATGGTTTGGGACTTAGCTCTAACAACTCTCCGCTTTCAGCCACTAATTTACCATTATTAAAAACTTTAAGGATATTAAAATCTCGAAGATTATCAAAAACAACCAAATCAGCTACATAGCCGGGAGCAATTGCACCCAAGTTTCTTAATCTAAAATATTCCGCAGTATTTAAGGTGGCCATCCTAATAGCAGTAACGGAGTCTATCCCTTTTTTTATAGCAGTTTTTATAATATAATTAATATGCCCTTCTTCAATTAAATCTTTGGGGTGACGATCATCACAACAAAAGAAACATCTCCGGGAATTATCAGGATTTATAAGCGGTAAAAGATCGATTAAATTTCGGGTAACTGACCCTTCCCTCAACATAATATACATACCTAATCTCAATTTTTCTTTAGCCTCTTCTACTGTAGTACATTCATGGTCAGATCTTATTTGAGCAGAAATATAGGCACAAAGATCTTTACCGGATAAATTAGGAGCATGCCCGTCAATACATTTTTTTGAAGATACTACTATTTTATCCAAAACCTCAGGAGTTTGCTTTAAAACTCCTGGAAAATTCATCATCTCTCCCAACCCTAAAACCCATTTTTCGTCTAAAAGAGGAAATAAATCATTTACGCTAAGGTTTGCTCCGGAAGTTCCTAAAGGTGAAGCAGGAACACAAGAGGGAAGCATCATAAAAATATTTAAGGGGTTAAATTTGCTGGATTCCAACATATATCTGATTCCTTCTAAACCCAATACATTGGCAATTTCGTGAGGATCAATAATCACCGAAGTTGTCCCCATTGGTACTACAGTCCTGGCAAATTCTGAAATTTTTACCATAGAACTTTCTAAGTGAATATGGCCATCCATAAATCCGGGAGATAGATAACAATCAGAAATATCTATTTCCTTATCAGCGTCATATCCTTCCCCTAATCCCACAATCGTATTCTTATAAATTGCAACATCGGAAGTATATATTTCTCCGGAAAAAACATTTATTATCTTCCCATTTTTTAATAACAGATCTGCTTTTTCCTCTCCTCGAGCAACTTTAATAATTTTAGCAAGACTCATAATTACCACCCCTTTTTTTAGCGTATAGCAATCTCGTATCTCGTATCTCGTATCTAGTATCTAGTATCTCGCCAGAAAAACAAGATATATTAATTAAGTTTTTTAATTAAGTTTGTAATCATACGCGATTCGTGATTAATTTTTTCTAATATAATTTTTTTATTATCCTCATTTATATATTTCAACTCTTTAGCTATTTCAATCTGAGTTTCTAATTCAGCACAGGAGCCTAAAGCAATGTACAAAAATTGTTTATACTCTTTATTGTGAAATCTATTAAAACCTTCAGCAACATTTGAGGGAATAGATAGACTTGCTCTTTGCATTTGATTTGTTAAACTGTAAAGTTCTAATTTAGGGAATTTCTTTACTATTAGATATATATCTTTAACTATTTCAATGCCTTTCTTCCATATATCTAAATCTCTAAAATTTTTAATTTTCTTGCCCATCTGTTTCCTTTACGAGATACGATTCACGAGATACGAGATACGAATTTATTCTCTACGCTCTACGCTGTACGCTAGTTCTGCGATACTAGACTCTGCCAGATTTTTTCTACTTGTTCTCTTGTTTTGCTCAACGAATTACTATTATCTATCACGTAGTCAGCCATTTTAGCTTTTTCTTTCATAGGTATTTGGGATCTTATTCTCTGTAAGGCTTCGTCTCTGGAAAAATTATTTCTTTTAATTAATCTCTTTATTTGTTCATCTTTATCTATATATACTACTATTATTTTATCCATTAATCTATCTATCTTAGCTTCATAGATTAAGGCAGCATCTATAATTAATACTTTTTCTTGGTTATTTGTTGCTGAATCTATCTCTTTTTTAATCATTTTTGTTATTTCAGGATGAGTAACTTCATTTAATTTTTTCAAGAAAGTTTGATTTGTAAAAACTATTTTACCCAATTTTTCTCTATTAATGGTCAGGTCGTTTTGTAAAATATCTTTTCCAAATATTTTAACAATTTTCTTCCATGCAGGTTTATTTGGGAAAATCACACTATGACCAAGTTTATCAGCATCAATAATTTTAGCCCCTAAATCTCTAAACATTGACGCTACTGTGCTCTTTCCACCTACAATTCCACCTGTAAGACCAACAATCAATGTCATGATTCCTCCCTTATTCGGTTAGCTAGTTAGTTGGTTAACTGGTTAACTGGTTTAGCATTAATTCATTAACTAACTAACCAGGTAACTAAGTAACCAGCTAACTAACTTCTGCCCAATTAATACCCGTCTTCAAATTTACTTTTATAGGGACAGAAAGTTTTAAGCTATGTTCCATAATGTCCTTTACAATATCTTTGGCTTTTTCCAACTCTGGCTGGTAAATCTCAAATATCAATTCATCATGTATTTGAAGTAGTAATCTACTTGTAAAATGCTCTCTTTTAAAAGCTTCGTTTATTTTAATCATAGCTAATTTTATTAAATCAGCTGCACTTCCTTGAATTGGGGCATTAATAGCAATTCTTTCATTAAATTCACGGATATTTTTATCTTTACTGTTTATACCTTCTAAATATCTTCTTCGATTTAATAAAGTTATTACATAGTCTTTCTTTCGGGCTTCCTCTTTTTCTCTCTCAATATATTTTTTTACACCTTGATATCTATAAAAATAATTATTAATATATTTTTCGGCTTCTTCTCTTCCTATCCCTAAATTGCGTGCTAACCCATAACTACTCATTCCATAAATAATACCAAAATTAATTACTTTAGCCATCCTTCTCATCTGCTTGCTAATTATATTTTGATCAACGCCGAATATTTCCGAGGCAGTATGGGCATGAATATCTTCATCATTTTTAAAAGCATTAAGCAAACTTTCATCCTGAGAGAGATGGGCTAAAATACGCAACTCTATTTGAGAATAATCTGCGGATAGCAGCACAAATCCTTCCTCTGTAATAAAAGCCTTTCTAATTTCTCTTCCCATTTCGGTTCTAACGGGAATATTTTGAAGATTGGGTTCACTGCTGCTTAACCTTCCGGTAGAAGTAACAGTTTGATGAAAAGAGGTATGTATCCTCCTGGTTTTGCTATTTACCAATAAGGGTAATTTGTCAATATAGGTATTTTTTAGTTTATCTAATTCTCTATATTCCAGAATAAAGGATACAACCTTGTGCTGGGGAGCTAAAATATTAAGTACCTCCGCATTGGTGGAATAACCGGTTTTCGTTTTTTTTATTACTGGCAGTTTTAATCTTTCAAAAAGTACAACACTCAACTGTTTAGGAGAATTAAGGTTAAATTCTGTTCCAGATAAATTATAAATAGTTTTTTTCAACTCTCCAAGACGGAAATTAACTTGTTGTGCTACTTTTTTTAAAAAATCAATATTAACTTTAATACCATTAATTTCCATTTCTCCTAATACTTTTACTAAAGGTATCTCTATCTTTTTAAATAAAGAAATTAATTTTTTTTCTTTCATTTTTTCTTCTAGAATATCTTTTAATTTTAATATATTTTGAGCATTTTCACAAGCATCTTCTATGCTTGTGCTCATGATAGCCGCTTTTTTAATTTCTTTATCTTCGTTTTTAAAATATTTTAAGTATTCCCAAAATAAATTTCTTAAATTATAATTCTCGCTTGAAGGATTTAACAAATAGGCAGCAATCATAATATCAAAATTATTTCCTTCTAATTCGATTTTATGCCTATGAAGTAACAGAAAATTAAACTTTAGGTGATGGCTAATCTTGCTAATCCCTTTATTTTCAAAACATGGACGCAACTTACTTAAAACTAATTCGAGAGGAAGACATTTGGAATTTTCTAGTAAGTTTAAAGAAAATAACGGAACATAATAATTTTCATTATCTTTGAAACTGAGTGCAATTCCTAAAATATTTGCTAAAATAGTATTATCTGAAGAGGTTACTAAATAGAAAGAAAAATATTTCCTTTCAATAATTTTATTAGTTAATCCCTCTAGTTTTTCTTCGGTATCAATCAAAGTAAATTTTAACTTGGTTTTTTCATGATTAATTTTAGGAGCAATCTTTTTTAATAGATTTTTAAATTCTAATTTTTTAAATATTTTCCATAATTCTTCGTAATTTGGCAATTTAACTTTAAAAGAATCAAAATCATATTCCATGGGAACTTCCCTTACGATAGTAGCCAACATTTTACTCATTTTAATCTGATCTTCATATTTCTTTATCTGTTCTCTCAAAGATTTTTTAGAAATTTTATCAGGATTATTTAAAATATTTTCTAAGCTACCAAATTCTTTAATTAAAGCCAGGGCGGTCTTTTCCCCTATGCCCGGAACGCCAGGAATATTATCAGAAACATCCCCTTTTAAAGCTAAAATATCTACTATTTTATCCGGACCTACTCCGTATTTTTTCCTTATATTTTCTTCATCATAGATTTTAACTTCAGTTACTCCCTTGATAGTGGTCATTATCTTAGTGTGAGAGGAGATAAGTTGAAAAGCATCTTTATCTCCTGTAACGATAATTGTATCGCAATTTCTTTTTTCTGCTTCTTTCGCTAGAGTACCGATAACATCATCTGCCTCATATCCTTCTTTTAAACAAATAGCAATATTATAATTATTAATAATTTCTCTAATTAGGGGAATTTGATTAATTAATTCATCAGGCATCTTCTTCCGATGAGCTTTATATTCTTTAAACTCCTTATGCCGAAAAGTTGGAACAGGTGTATCGAAGGTAATCGTCATATATTCCGGTTTCTCTTCTTCTAACAATCTGATTAATATCATAGTAAATCCATAAACTGCGTTTACAACCTGGCCCTGAGTGGTAGTTAATTGAGGTAGGGCATAGAAAGCACGGTAGAGTAAACCTTGCCCGTCAACCAAAATATATTTTTTCCTGTTATTCATAACTTTCTTCTTTCATTTTATGTTAGTATAAATTTTAGTGAGGTAGTTTAAGAAAAAAAGAATAGCTGTCACTTTTGTTTTTCTAATCTTCTTTTTCTCTAGTGCCTTTCTTTTTCTTTACTCGATACTCAATACTGTCTTTGCTATCTTTTCTTTTTCTTTCTTGACTCGATACTATATACTTGATACTCGATACTTGATACTCGATACTGATTTTTTTCTTGACAATAAATATCACTTAACCTATAATTTTTAAACAGAGATGCATATTTGCCGGAGTGGCGAAATTGGTAGACGCACTGGACTCAAAATCCAGCGAGCCTCACGGCTCGTGTCGGTTCGACTCCGACCTTCGGCACCATCATTCCGTATCTCGTATCTCGTGAATCGTATCTAATATAGCGTATAGCGTACAGCGTTTAGCGTATAGGATAAATCATTCTGTATAGCATACTGCCAACTTCTTTTATAAGATTTTCAATAATTTCATTTTTGTTTATATAATTCAAATCAAGAGATAATAAATATTGAGTTTCTAATTCCAACAATGAAGCATAGGCTATAGATAAAAATTGTTGATATTCTGCTTTATGTTTTCTTCCATATCCTTCAGCTATATTTGAGGGTAAAGATATTGCTGCCCTCCTCATCTGTTGTGCTAATCCATAAGTTTCTGATTTTGGGAAAGTTTTGGTAATTTTATATATTTCCAAAACTAATCTATAAGCCTTTTGCCAAACTATTAAATCTTTAAAACTTTTTGTTTTCAATATCTATTCCCTATTAACCTCTATTAATTCTGTATATATTTAAAATATCTTTTTAAATTCTACGCTGTACGCTGTACGCTATTTTATATACAAGATACAATTTTATTCTGGCTCCTGGATTCTGGCTACTGGCTTCTATTTTTTCCCTTATTCACTATATACGATCTTCTTCTAACTTTCTGACTCCTTCTTTTTTAACTATACGCTAAACGCTGTACGCTCTACGCTATATTATATACGATATACTAATTATCATCATCCAATAGATCATCATCATAAATCAGGGCTTGGTTAATTAAATCAACTGCCTCTTGAGTTTCGCATTTAGGAACTAATATTTCCACATTTTCGTTTAATTTATCTTTCCTCATCTCTAACTGGTTTAAAATGGCTTCAATTCCATTTTCTTTTAGTATTTTTTCTAAATTTTTGGCGAATAAAATATCTCTAGCAATATAAATAACTTTCCACATTTTAAATGAACCCTCTAATATTTATATTCATTATTCTTTAACATTTTTCTATCCATATTTTGCCATCTCCTAAAATACCATGAATCTCTTCCCTAAACTTATCATCAATCTTAACTGAATATTTTTTATCTATGGCATGTAACGTAATTTTATCCCTATCCTTAAAATGAAGCACTATTTGACTTTTCCCTGGATAATCGTAAAATAATTCTTTTAACTTCCCTAAAAGATTAGTTCCGTTTTGTCTAACGTTAATCTCGAGATGAAGTTTTTCACCAAGATTCTGATTCTTCTCTTGCATCTTAGAAGCAAATTTATTATTTCTTACATAGTTGTCTAAAAGAGATATTTTCTCGGCGATAACTTTCGTCTTTCCTTCTGTTACGTCAAGTCGTCCTTCTGTTATGACAATCTCATCTTTTTTTATAATTTCTTTACATTTTTCGAAAACTTTAGGAAATGCTATTATTTCTACTGTACCCTCTAAATCTTCTAAAGTAATAAATGCCATAAGATTCCCATTTTTAGTACTCTTTCTTTTGAAATTATTAATTACTCCGGCTAAAACTACTCTACTTCTATCTGTATGGTTAGCTAATTCAATTGAGGTAGAAGTTATAATTTTCTTTAATTTTTCCTTGTAACCATCCAGAGGATGATAGGAAATATATAATCCTAACATTTCCTTTTCCATAGCTAAAAGTTCATTTTTAGAAAATTCTGATATATCCGGTAATCTATCCTGGTAATTAGCGCCATTTTTATCTGTGCTATTTTCTTCGAAAAGATCAAAAATCGAAGTCTGTCCATTTCTCTTAGATTTTTGATATTCTTGCCCGTTTTTTAATGATACATCTAAAACCGCCAGCAATTGGGACCTTTTTGCACCAATAGAATCGAAGGCACCACACTTTATTAAACTTTCAATTACCCTCTTATTTACTACTCTTAAATCAACTCTATGGCAAAAATCGAGGAAGGAAGTAAAATTAGAATTTATTTTGCGTTCTTCAATAATGCTTTTTATAGCTTTCTCGCCAACATTTTTCACAGCAGCCAACCCAAAGCGAATAGCTTTCCCCTCTACTACGGTAAAATTTACTAAACTCTGATTTATATCGGGAGGTAGTATTTCAATATTCATATTCCTACATTCTTTTATATATAAAGCTACTTTATCGTTGTTTCCCATAATAGTGGTAAGTAAAGAAGCCATATACTCTATGGTATAGTGAGTTTTTAAATAGGCAGTTTGGTAGGAAATAAAAGCATAGGATACGCTATGGGATTTATTAAAACCATATCCGGCAAAATAAGCAATCAAATCAAATATTTCAGCAGCTGCCTTTTTTTTAATATTGTTTTTTTGAGCACCTTTTATAAAAAGTTCCCTTTGTTTTTCCATCACTCCTTTCTGTTTTTTCCCCATAGCTTTTCGTAGGATATCTGCTTGTCCTAAGGTAAATCCTGCTAATTCGCTTGCAATCTTCATAACCTGTTCCTGGTAAACGATTACTCCATAAGTTTCCTTTAATATAGATTCTAAACAAGGATGAGGGTATTTTATTTCTACAATTCCCTTTTTTCCATTAATGAAATCCTCGATCATACCACTCCCCAAAGGTCCTGGTCTATACAATGCCAGTAGAGCAGTAATGTCTTCTATATTTTTAGGCTTTAATCTTTTAACTAAATCTCTCATCCCCTCGCTCTCTAATTGGAAAATACCAGCACAGTTTCCTTTAGATAACATTTTGTAAACTTTTTTATCATCCAAAGGTATCTTGCTTATATCAATCTGCTCTCCCCGGGTATGTTTTATTATTTTTAAAGCATTACTTATTACGGTTAAAGTGCGGAGTCCCAAAAAATCCATTTTCAACAATCCCAATTCTTCCAATTCAGCCATAGCGTACTGGGTACATGTTTCTCCTTCAGCGGTCTTTTGTAGAGGAACATAATCAGTCAGAGGTTTCCGAGAAAGAACTATTCCTGCAGCATGAGTAGAAGCATGTCGAGCTAAACCTTCTAAAGAAGAAGCAGTATCAATTAACTCTTTTATATTTTTGTCTTCAGTCATCGCCTTTTTAATACGACTCTCTGCATTTAGAGCCTTTTTTATAGTAATATTAGGTTCAAAAGGTATCATTTTAGCAATAGTATCAACTTGGGCATAAGGAATACCCAAAGCTCTACCTACATCTCTAACAGCAGCTCTGGCTGCCATAGTACCAAAAGTAATTATCTGGGCTACTTTATCTTTACCATATTTTTCAGAAACATACTGAATTACTTCTTCTCTTCGTTCATAACAAAAATCAATATCAAAATCTGGCATACTAATTCTTTCTGGATTTAAAAATCTTTCAAAAAGTAAACCATAAGCCATAGGATCAATGTTAGTAATATTTAAACAAAAAGCAACTAAGCTTCCGGCGGCAGAACCTCGACCGGGTCCCACCATAATTCCTTTTTCTTTAGCGTATCTTACGAAATCCCATACAATTAAAAAATAAGGTTCGAATTCCATCTTTTTAATAACTGAAAGTTCGTATTCTAATCTTTCCTCTAATTGTTTTGTGATCTCAGGATATCTCTCATTAAGCCCTTTGTTACAAAGTTCTTTTAAATAAGTGCTAATATTATGTTCAGGAGGAATTTCAAATTCTGGTAATTGAGCGTGCCTGAAATTAATTTCTAAATTACATTTTTCAGCAATACGGATGGTATTTTCGAGGGCTTGAGGAACTTTTGAAAAATTTTCATTCATCTCTTCGGGGGAATTAAAATAAAATGCATCGGTAGAAAATTTTAAGCGTTTAGGATCATTTAAATTAGTAGCTGTTTGGATACAAAGTAAAATTTCGTGTGCCCGTGCATCTTCCTTATTTATATAATGGATATCATTGGTCGCAACAAGAGGAATAGAAAGTTCTTGACTTATCTCAATGAGATTTTCATTCACAATTTCCTGTTCGGGAATACCATTTTTCTGTAATTCTAAATAAAAATTACCTTCTCCAAAAATATCTAAGAAATCTAGGGCTACTTCCTTGGCTTTTTTAATATCTTTCTGTAAAATGCATTGGGCAATTTCTCCCTTTAAACAAGCTGAAAGAGCAATTAATCCATTGCTATATTCTCTTAATATTTCTTTATCAATTCTGGGTTTATAATAAAAACCTTCCAAGTAAGATAGAGTAACTAACTTTATTAAATTTTTATAGCCTTCATTATTTTTAACCAATAGTATTAGATGATGAGGAGTTTCTTTTCTTTGCGAGGATTTATCGAGCCTGCTTCCGTGAGCAACATACATTTCACAGCCAATAATGGGCTTTACTCCCTGTCTTATAGCTTCTTTGTAAAATTGTATAGCTCCATACATAACTCCATGATCGGTAATAGCTAAGGCAGGCATCTTATATTTTTTAGCCTGGGCAACTAAATCTTTTATTCGACAAGCACCATCTAATAAACTATATTCAGTATGAACATGTAAATGGACAAAATTTGAGTGATGCATGATTGAAGTGTGATCCCCTCCTGTAATCGTAT
>Ga0222642_1000253_pt1 | contig 13394 bp, 7 predicted proteins | sample AntAcemetagen229_FD_179813 | JGI IMG/M metagenome (GOLD analysis project Ga0222642, IMG submission 179813) | Saline water microbial communities from Ace Lake, Antarctica - #229 | ecosystem: Environmental > Aquatic > Non-marine Saline and Alkaline > Saline | place: Antarctica: Ace Lake | collected... | reverse complement strand
TTGCTGATCTTTTTTTAACCGATACCGCAAGAATGGCAGATATAATCTTACCGGCAGCTTCCATGTATGAGTATCTTGATCTGATTACCGGGTACGGTCATTCTTATATTCAACTTCAACAAAAAATGATTGATCCCCCCGGTGAGTGTAAACACGAAAGTGAAATGTATAGACTTTTAGGTAAAAAGTTTGGGTTTAATTTAGATTATCTACCGGAAAATAGTTTAGATACTATAGAGAAAATAATCCGTAATTCTAATTTGAATACAGAGATTGATGAATTAAAAGAAAAACCCTATCTTCATCCCAGTTATCAAGAGATAGCTTTTGGTGATTTAAAATTTAACACTCCTACTCAGAAAATAGAATTTTTCAGCCAGAGGGTAAAAGATAGATGGGGAAAAAATCCCCTCCCGGCATATAACGAGCCGGTAGAAAATAAATATACTTCCCCAAACATTTATAGTAAATATCCCTTATCTTTAATAACAAGCCATGCTCACAATAAAATGAATTCTCAATTTTCAGATATTTCTATTTTAAAAGAAGAACCTTTTATTTGGATTAATCCCCACGATGCAAAAACCAGAGGAATTAATGATGGTGAGAAGGTAAAAGTATACAATGAGAGAGGCGACTTAGTTTTAAAGGCTATTCTTACTGAAAAAGTCTCCCCGGGAATTGTCCACACTTATTTTGGCTGGTGGAACGGAGTACACCACGCCAACCTTAATAAACTTACAGGAGAATATATAAGTGATATAGGATATGGGACCGCGTTTCACAATTGTTTAGTTGAAATTCAAAAAGTAAAATAAAGAACAGAGAACCGTCCCCTGTTCCTGTGGAGGAAGTAAATGAATTTTTTGGATTTGGTAAAAACCAGACAGAGTGTAAGAAAATATATGGATAAACCTGTTGAGAGGGAGAAGATTGAGCGGTGTTTGGAGGCAACGCGACTTGCACCTTCTGCCAGCAATTCTCAGCCCTGGAGTTTTATTGTAGTAGATGACCCAAAACTAAAAGAAGCGGTGGCCAAAGAAACATTTAGTCAACTTATATCTTTCAATCGATTTTCCTTGCAAGCACCTGTTTTAATTGTATTAATTTCGGAAAGGCCAGGTCTTTTAATCAAAGTTACGGAATCAATCAAAGACAAACAATTTAGTCTTATTGATATTGGAATTGCCGCCGAGCACCTTTGCCTTCAGGCTACAGAAGAAGGATTGGGTACTTGCATGTTGGGATGGTTTAATGAAAAAGGAGTAAAGAAGTTACTTAATATTCCCCCATCAAAAAGGGTCGAGCTTATTATAACAATGGGTTATCCGAAATCTACTGAAATACGACCTAAAAAACGAAAAGAGATAGACAAAATCAGAACTTACAATAGTTAGAGGTTACCAAAATGAAAAAGACTAATGCTTCCAGAATTTTAGATAAATTGAAAATTCTCTATGAAATTTTAGAATATAAAGTGGACGAGCAGAACCTTGGTGCAGAAAATGCCGCTCGGAAGATGGGGCAGCCTTTAAAACAGGTGTTTAAAACACTGGTAATTCGAGGGGACAAGAGCGAAATATTAGTAGCCTGTATTCCTGGAGGGGCGGAACTTAACCTGAAGGCTCTTGCTTCTATAAGTGGAAATAAAAAAATAGCCATGGTCCATTTAAAAGAAATAAAATCATTAACCGGTTACATCCGAGGAGGGGTCTCGCCCTTAGGGATAAAAAAAAATTATCCTACATATATCGATGAAAGTGCCTTCCAATTCCCTTTTATTATATTCAGTGCAGGGCTTCGGGGTTTACAATTAAAGGTTAATCCCTATGATTTGTTAAAAGCAATCCAACTAATTTCCGGTAAATTAACTATGAGATGATTTTTATCGGACTATAGAGGAATGTTTAAGCAAATATCTCAACGAAAGGTAAAATAAAAAGGTGACAAAGGACCGTCCTCTGTCACCAAAAAGAGGGTAATATGCATCCGCTTTTAGCTCCTTTAAAGAAAATATGCCGAGAGAATTTAACCGGCAGCAAAAATTTAATCATGCCTTCTTATTTGGACGGCAATACCCTTAAAAAAAGTTTATCCAGAGAGGGGTTTTTTGCTTTGAACCTGAATATCACTACCATTTTTGACCTGGCCAGGGATTACTGTGATGATTATATCTCTAAAAATAGATTAAAAATTTTAGATAATTCTTTAGGCCAGATATTCATGCTTCAAATATTAAAGAAATTGTCCCGGAAAAAACTACTGGATTATTTTCAACCTCCCACCTTTTCTCCCGGAATCAGTCGCTCGATTTATCTGGCTATAAAAGAACTAAGAATAGCAGAATTCTCTTCCTATAATTTTCCATACTCCGCAATAACCAATCCCAAAAAGAGGGAAGACCTGCTTAAGATAATGCAGGAATATGAGAAAATATTAAAAGAGCAAAATTATACTGATGAGGCGGATATTTATCTTAAGGCGATTAAATATAAAAAAAAGAATCAGCAAAAAGAAGAGCTATTCATTGTGCCCTCCAATATAGAATTAAATTATCTAGAGGAGATCTTTTTACGGAAAATCATATTACCGGAATCAAAGATCATCTATTTGCCCACACCAAGAAACTTAAGAAAACCTGCATCCTTTTATTTTTCTGGATTCTATAAAGAAGAAGAAAATTATCCGGAAAACTTGCTTGATTATTTATACGATATAGACAAGATAGCATCCGATCTGCCCGGAAAATTTAATATTGATTTAATCCAGTCCCACGGAGAATTTAATGAAGTAAAAACAATTATCCGAAAGATAAAATCCCAAAATATCCCTTTAGATAAAGTAAGTATTTTTTATACTGTGCAGGAACCTTATTCCCAATATCTCTATCAGCTGTCCAGACAATATTCCTTAAGTATTACTTTTGGTAATGGGGTAAGTATTAAAAATACTTCTCCGGCGAAACTTTTTTTTGCCCTGATTGATTGGATACGAGATAATTATAGTATAGCAAAATTATATTTTTTGCTAACCGGAGGTAATTTTGAGTTTAAAAACCAGCAGTCGGATCCGGATATACCTACTCCCCAACAAGTGGCTACTTTACTGCGAAATTCTCCGATTGGACGCAAAAGGAATCGATATATCAAGGGGATAGATTTAGTTATAAAACAACTGGAAAGAGAAGCTAAACAAGTATCCGAAGACAGGCAAGAGAGATATCGAAAAAAGTTAAAGGACCTTTTTTGGACAAAAGAATTTATAACCCAAATTTTCCACGAATTACCTCAAGAGAGGTTTGATTATACTATCTCCCCAAAGCAGATTGCCCGGGGGCTTATAAATATTGTTACCGATTACAGCAAAATAGATGAAGATACCCATTTAGAAGAAGAAGCGATAAAAAAGATAAAAGAGAGATTAACTATTTTAATTAAAAGTGAATATCCTCTCCCCGATATGCCCGTAAATGAAGCCCTCACCCTGATAGCTGATTTAATCAAAAATGAACGGGTTAATTGTTCGGAACCGAGAGCAGGCTGTCTACATACTGCCAGCTACAAAAAAGGAATTTGGCTTAACCGCCCTTATAATTTTATTGTAGGAATGGATTCTGCAAAATTTCCCGATTCAGCACACGACGGTTCTATTTTGCTGGATGCCGAGAAAAAAAATACTGACCGCATTAACCCCAGCAAAGAAAAAGGCAAAGAAAGCCGATACAAGATGCTTCAATTGCTTACTTCCCTTAAAGGTAAAATTATTCTTTCCTATTCCCGTTTTGATACTCAGGATAACCGGGAATTAGCCCCATCGAGTTTAATGCTGCAACTATACCGTTTAAAAACCGGGGATAAACAGAAAGATTATTCTAATTTTTACAGCAGTTTTCAAGATACTTCCGGCTTCATTCCGGACAAGCCCCGTGAAATTCTTGATTCCGCAGATTGGTTCTTATATTCTGCAAGACATAGTTTTTTAGATATCACTTCCCTTTTTGAGCAGCTTTACCCTGACCTATCCGAAGGTTTTGATGCCGCTCGACAGAGAGAAAAAGAAGAACTAAATCGGTTTAACGGAAAAGTAAAAGTAGACCCTAAGCAGGTAGACCCCCGTCTTAACAGGGGGCTGGTGGTGTCAAGTTCCAGATTGGAATTGATTGCCTTTTGCCCTTATCTATACTTTTTAAAATATATCCTTAAAATAAAACCTCTACAAGAGATGATTGAAGATCCTGGTGTATGGTTGGATCCTTCGGAAAAAGGAATTCTATTTCATCAAGTTTTCGAGGATTTTTATAAAAAATTAAAAGAAATATCACCGACCGGAATTTTTATTTCACCATCTTATGTTAACCACTGGCATATATTAGAAGAGATTGCTCTTTCCCAGCTGGAACAAAAAAGAAAGAGGTTAGCCCCTCCCAATGACCTGGTTTACCAGCATGAAAGTAAAGAAATACTGGATTCCTGCCGGTTTTTTCTACATTGCGAAGAAGAAAAATATAAAGGAGAAATACCAACTTATCTGGAACTTGCTTTTGGCACCCGGGATAATCAGAACGAAGAATTAGGCAAGAAAGTAAAAGCCATAAAACTATCTCTGCCCGGCGGTAAGTCGATCAGTTTTCAGGGGAAGATTGACCGTATAGATAAATTAGATGAGGATACTTATCGTATTATTGATTACAAAACAGGGACCCCTTATGGATTTAGTCGCAGTAAATATTTTCAAAATGGAAAACAGATTCAGCACGCCCTATATGCCTTATCTCTTAAAAAAATATTAGCCAAAGCCGGGATATCTGCCTTTCCCAAAATTACGAAAGCGGGCTATTATTTCCCCACATTGAATGGCCAGGGAAGGCAATATTTCTACGGAGAAGAAAGAAGAAATCAGGTATTGGAAATAATCGATTTATTGCTTGATATTATTGCTCAAGGAAATTTTGCCATAATTCAAAAAGCGGATGATTTTATGTGTGCTGATTACCGGGATATCCTGGAACAAAATCAAGTGATGGAAGTAAGCGGAAAAAATGCGAAAAATTATGATGAAGAACCTGCCCTTGATAATCTGAGGAGGCTGCAAGAAGAATATGAATAATCATTTCCCTAAAGAATTAATTGACCGGAAAGCTCGAGAAAAAATTATTAAAGAAATAAACCATAATATTTTAGTCGAAGCAAGCGCCGGGTCGGGGAAGACTTCCAGCCTGATTGACCGCATGGCTGCCTTGATTAAATCGGGAAAATTCAAGGTGGATGAAATTGCTGCCATTACCTTTACCAGAAAAGCAGCCATTGAGCTAAAAGAAAGGTTCCAACAAAAAATCGAAGACAGTTTTAAAGATACAGAAGACGAAAAAGAAAAAGGTTATCTAAGAGAGGCTCTTTCTAATCTGGAACAATGTTACCTGGGGACCATTCATTCTTTTTGCGCCCGTTTGTTAAGGGAAAGGCCAATTGAAGCCGGGCTTGATCCGGAATTTACCGAGCTTGATGACCTTGATGATACTTTGTTAAAAGAAGAGGCCTGGGAAAGGTATCTGCTTAATCTTAAAATAAAAGAATCCCCCTCTCTAATACATCTGGAAGAATTGGGCATAAAACCCTCCGAACTTGCGGATTGTTATAAGATGATATGCACTTATCCGGAGGTTAAGCCCGTCTTTCAGGCATCACCAAAACCGAATTTAAAAGAAGCTCTCAAAGAGATTATTTCTTTTAGCGGTGAAGCCAGTCAATATATCCCGGATGAAGAACCGAAAATGGGTTATGACAAATTACAGGAAGCAGTCTTAAGTGTAAAAAGGATGAAAGGTTTTCATGATTATATTAAAGAAGATTATAATAAGATAAAATTACTGGAAAATTTTTCCAAATCAGAAAAAGTTACTTTAAACCGATGGACTTCCAAAGAAAAGGCAAAAGAGTATAGAGATTCCCTTGTTTTAGAACTTCAAGAAAAAATTATTGATCCGATCCTACAGCAATGGCGGGAATACTGTTATGCTTATACCATCAAGTTCGTTCTGCCGGCGGTAGAATATTATCACAAATTACGCCAGAGGGTTTCGATGCTTAATTTTCAGGATTTGCTCTTAAAGACCTCTTGCCTATTAAGGAATTACCCTGAGGTACGCCACTATTTTCAGCAAAGATATAAATGCCTGTTGGTAGATGAATTTCAAGATACTGATCCTATTCAGGCAGAAATTATTTTTTATCTTACCGGTCAGGGTGTTTATGAAAAAAACTGGCAGAAATTAATACCGCGCCCTGGTTCCTTATTTGTGGTGGGAGATCCCCAGCAGTCCATTTACCGCTTCCGTCGGGCTGATATAGCTATCTATAACCTGGTAAAAGAGTTGATTGAAAAAAGTGGAGGAGAGGTTTTAAAATTACAGGCCAATTTCCGCTCACTACACTCTATCGGTTCTTACCTTAATCCCATATTTGAAGAGTTATTTTCAAGCGGTCAGGGAAAATTCCAGGCCGTATATTCACCGATGCAAACCGTTTGGGAGGATAGTTCTCAATATCTTTCCGGGGTAAAACAGCTAATTATTTCCAAAGAGAGTAATAAAAATAATACTATCAGGCAGGACGCCCAATCCATCGCCCGAATCATTCGCGATATGGTCGATAAGGGATTTAAATTAGTGCGGACAGAAGAAGAGATAAAGGCGGGGGCTTCTACATCAGTCACCTATAAGGATTTTATGATTCTTTTGCGCTACAGAAGCAGGATGGATATCTATGCCCGCACTCTGGCAGAACATGGAATACCTTTTACGGTTTCAGGTTACGCCTCTTTAAATGAATCCTACCAGATAAAAGAACTGTTAAAACTGTTCCGCTTGATGAGAGATATAGAAAATCAAGTGCTTATTGTCGCTGTCTTGCGGGGAATGTTCTTTGGATTTTCTGATGATGATTTATACCAATTTAAAAAAGCAGGCGGAGAATTTGATTTCTATGAAAAAATACCGGCAAAATTAAACCTTAGATTACAGGAGAATTATAATAGAGCTTTTTGCCGGTTAAGGCAATTTCATCTATGGACTCAAAAACTACCGCCGGTTACAGCTATGGAAAAGATAATTATTGATTCAGGCCTATTGCCCCATTCCTCTTTAGAAGGCTACAATCTAAATAAATGCGGGGAGCTTTATTTCATTCTGGAGAAATTAAGGAAGGCAGAGGCGGGAGAAGTTATAGGGTTTGCCTCAATAGTAGACCAATTAGAAAAAATACTGGAAGCTGGAGTCGAAGAGGAGCTGGATATACTGACCGAAGAAAATACGGTTCGGATTATGAATTTACATAAAGCTAAAGGACTGGAATCTTCGGTGGTATTTTTAGCCATTCCCTATAATACCACTACCCATGAACCAACTTATTATATTGAAAGGACAGGGCAGAAACCGTTTGGTCATTTTTTAGTCTACCGTTCCAATGCTTATAACAAAGGGAAAGGGAAATGGCTGGCTCAACCCAAAAATTGGGAGGATTATTGCCAGCTTGAGGCATCTTATAATGAAGCGGAAGATATCCGTCTGCTCTATGTGGCGGCCACCCGGGCTAAAAATCTTCTGGTGATTAGCAGCTTAAACCATAAGAGTAACAAGAGTATTCCCTGGCATCCTTTATTGAAAAATATTACAGAAGAAATGAACATTTTTGTCCCGGAAGCAGGATTGCCCGAAAGAGAAACGAAAGAAAAAGAAAGGGAAGAGGAATTTTTGCTTGATGATTACAAAGAGATTCAAAAAGAATGCGGGCAATGGGTGAAAGATTTATCAAAAAGTAGTTATTATGAAAAAAAGCCAACTGATTTTAAAGATGAAGAGAAGCACCAAAAGATTGCCACAGTTAATGTTGGTGGAACAGCCTGGGGAAGTGCCGTTCATAGAATCTTTGATTATTTAATCAAAGAAGGTCCCGATGAACAGTTATTATCTTTGCGTATAGAAAGAGCCCTGGAAAACCAGGGGATATCTCTAAAGAGAAAAGAGGAATTGGCGGGGATTATCCGGAAATTTAAAAAAAGCGATTTATATCAGCGCCTGAAAAAAGCAGAATTTAAATATAGTGAAGTTCCCTTTACTATAAACATTAAACCTGCTCATCCTCTTTATACTGAATTAGCCGGGCAGGATTCCCGCCCGGTTGTTTTATCCGGGACTATCGACCTGGTCTTTAAAGAAGTCGATGGCTGGGTGGTGATAGATTATAAAACTGACCGACCGAAAAACGAGAAGGATTATCCTAAATTAGTCGAGGTTTATCAAAAACAGATTGATATTTACAGTCAAGTGTGGGAGGAAATAAGCGAAGAACAGGTGAAGCAAAGCAGTATATATTTTGTTAATTAGTTGCCCAGTCTACCGGTTACCCGGTTAGCCAGTTTACTAAGTGTGTAATGGGTAGGGGCGTATAGCAATACGACGCCCTCCCGTAGGACAGGCGTCTCGCCTGTCTATAAGGCAATTGCATGGGGAAGGCACAAATTTCATTTGACCTTACAAAATACGAAAAACAAGACGCGTAGTATCACAATAATGCATTGCAGGGAGAAAATTATAAAAAAAAGAAGGATTTTAAAGAAAAAGATAGTATACTATAAATAGTAGTAATTATTCTGGCATAAAAATTAAATAATATAGAGAAGGAGTAAGAATACTTTAAAATGAAAATTCAAATAAAATATTTAAATGGTATTCGATTTAAACGTTTTATTATAAATTCTGCTCAACGAATAAATCAGATGGAACAGTACCTAAACGATATTAATATTTTTCCGGTAGCCGATGGGGACACAGGTACTAATATGGTAGCTACTATGAACAGCATTGTAAAAGGGATAAAAAAATGTAAGGAATCTTCTTTTGCCAAGATTAGTAGTGTTATTGCCGATTCGGCTTTAACCGGAGCCCGTGGTAATTCCGGTGCTATCTTAGCTCAATTTTTTCAAGGCCTGGCAGATGCAACTCGTGGTAAAGTTCGTCTCTCAACAGAGGCTTTTGCTAGTGCCGCTGTTAAAGCGGCGGAGCAGGCCCGGAAAGCCATTTCTCATCCTCAAGAAGGCACCATCATTACAGTAATGAAAACTTGGGCAAACTATCTTACCGAACATGCTCCTTACACTCCTGATTTTGCTGAACTTTTTAAAAAATCATTATCTAAAGCAAAGGATTCCCTGGCTAAAACACCCGATAAACTATTGATATTAAAAAAGGCAGGTGTAGTCGATGCGGGGGCACAGGGTTTTGTTAATATATTAGAGGGGATAGTTAATTTTATTGAATATGGAAAAGTTAAATCATTAAAAGCGATTGCTTCTACTACCGATAAAATGAGAAATTTTAATTTAGATAAAGTTGATTCCGGAATTAATTTTCAGTTCTGTACTGAATGCTTGCTTGAAGGTATTGACTTAGATTTAAAGACAATTAAACAAAAACTTTCTTTTTTGGGGGACTCACTGATCATTGCCGGTTCTAAAAACAAAGCCCATATTCATATTCATACTGATAAACCAGAAGATGTTTTTGCTGAATTGTCTGAATTCGGAACTATTGTCAAAACTAAAGTTGATGATATGCAAAAACAGCATACTAAGATTAAACTTGATACTCAAACAAGAAGTATCGGGTTGGTAACTGATTCAACCTGTGATTTACCGCCAGAAATAATTAAAAAGTATAATATTCAGATTGTACCTATAGTGATTCAAGTTGGGGAAAAGAGCTATTTAGACCAGGTAGAAGTTAAACCAAAGGATTTTATTCATATTTTAGAGACCTCCAATGAAAAGTTATCTACTTCTCAACCCTCTCCGGCTCTTTTTACAGAAGCTTATAATAAAATTGCCTCAAAATACGAATCGATAATCTCTTTACATATTTCGGAAAAATTAAGCGGAACGATTCAGGGTGCGCGTATGGGTTGTAAGGATATGGAGTACAGTAATAAAATTCACATTGTCGATAGTAAAACAAGTTCAGTTGCTTTAGGATTGTTAGTTGCTGAGGCGGCTCAATTAATTCAAGAAAGGTTTAAGCTTGAAGAAATTATTAACCGGCTAAAAATTGCTACTGACAATGTTAAAATCTTTATCAGTATACCTACTTTAAAATATGTAATACGTAGTGGGCGTTTGAGTAAAACTAAAGGACTTTTAGGTACGCTTCTTAATTTGAAACCTATTTTGACTGTAAATTCTGATGGAAATATTGTCGAAGTTGCTAAAGTAATTGGACAAAAAAGGGTAGTGCGTAAAACTTTAGATTTGGCGATCCGATTTGCAAAAAGTGTTAAAAATCCTCGTTTTGGTATTACTCATGTAGCTGCACCGGAGTTAGCTCAATGGTACGGTTATAAAATTCGCAATGTCTTTAATTCTTCAAAAGTAATGATTTCCGAAGCATCCCCCGCTTTAAGTGTACATATCGGTATTGGTGGAGCTGCTATCGCAGTCCTGGGTGATTCTTAAAAAATGACAAAGGACCGTCCCCTGTCATTTTTTTTCTAAAAAAGAAGGGTTTTTTAGTATAGTTGTAGTAGTATTTACACTATATATATCAATAATAAATAGGTGGTGATTAATAGAAAATGAAAGAGATATTAAAAAATATTTTAGATTGGTTAGAACCAAAAGTAAACTACGCTGATTTAAGATTTGTTCAAACCGAAAAAGAGAACATTGAAGTAGAAAATGGTATCTTATCTTCCTATAATGTTTCAACTAGTCGAGGGGTAGGGATACGAGTATTAGCGGATGGTGCCTGGGGGTTTGCTGCTTCTAATAATTTAGACAAAGCATCTTTACAAGAAACAGCTGCTAAAGCTTTGGATATTGCCCGAGCCTCGGCTCTTACTAAAAAAGAAGATGTTAGGCTTGCTTCCGAAGATAAACATATCGACACTTACATTACTCCGATAACTAAAAATCCCTTCCAGGTTAGTCCTGCAGAAAAAATAGACCTTTTGGTAAAAGCTACCAAAATGATGATAAAAGATAAAGTAAAGAAAAGCGAAGGTTTATTTATTTTTTATAAGACCGATAAAATATTTGTATCTTCCGAAGGTTCTGAGCTCGAACAGACTATATTTGAATCCGGAGGGGGAATTACTGCTTATGCTATCGGTGAAGGAGATTTCCAAAAACGTTCTTATCCTTCCAGCTTTGGAGGGGATTACGCTACCCGAGGATACGAGTTTATCGAAGAGATGAATCTATTAGAAAATGCCGAGAGAATATCGGAAGAGGCTAATCAATTATTAGTTGCTCCTCCTGCTCCTACCGGGATAATGGATATTATATTGGGAGGATCTCAGCTTGCTCTTCAGGTTCATGAATCCTGTGGGCATCCGGTAGAATTAGACAGGGTTTTAGGGAAGGAAATTAGCTATGCCGGAGGAAGTTTTTTAACTCTGGATAAATTAAATAATTTCACCTACGGAAGTCCGAAGGTAACTATAGTAGCTGACGCAACTGTTCCGGGAGGTTTAGGTACTTTTGGTTATGATGACGAAGGTGTTCCCGCCTCTAAAAGTTTTCTGATAGATAAAGGAAAATTTGTGGGTTATTTAATGTCCAGAGAAGATGCCTTTGAATTGGGATTGCCGAGTAATGGTGCTGCCCGGGCAGAAAATTGGAACAGAATTCCCCTGGTTAGGATGACCAATATCAATTTGTTACCGGGAAATTTAGAGCTGGATAAACTTATAGGAGATATAAAGGAAGGTTTATATTTAGATTATAATAAGAGTTGGAGCATAGATGATAAGAGGATAAACTTCCAATTTGGTACAGAAATAGCCCGGGAAATAAAAAATGGAAAATTAGGAAAAATTTATAAAAACGCAGTCTATCAAGGTATAACTCCGGAGTTTTGGAAATCTTGTGATGGGATAAGCTCTGAAAAATATTGGCATATCTGGGGTGTACCGAATTGTGGCAAAGGACAGCCAGGGCAAGCAATGCATGTGGCACATGGCACATCCCCTGCGAGATTCAGAAAGGTAAAGGTAGGTGCTTCCAAATGAAAGATATAAATTCAGGGAAAGAACTTGTTAATAAGGTCAAAAATATTCTTAAAAATTACGATTTTGAAATAATTGCATCAAGGGAGAAAAGTGAGCTTACCAGATTTGCAGAGTCTTATATTCACCAAAATGTAGCGGAAGCCGATCTAAATTTAACTGTAAAGATAATAAACGAAAATAGAATTGGTGCAGTGCAGATGAACAGTATTGATGAGGCCACTATATCAAAAAATATAGAAAAGGCAATCGAAGTGACCAAAGTTACCCCCAAATTAGATTATCATTATCAGTTACTTACACCTCAATCATACAAAATAAAAAGTAAATATTCTAAAGTTACTGCTGATTTTACCCCTCTAAATCGAGCTCAATTAGTAAAACAACTAATAAAAGAAGTAAACAAAAGAGGGTATGAGGCGGCGGGAGCTTTTAAAACGGAAGAATCTACCCTTCTAGTGGCTAATTCAAGAGGAGTTTTTGCCTTTGACCGGGGGACTAAAGTAGATTTCAATTGTGTTATCACCCGAGATAATTCTACTGCGCATACCTCCTTTATAGACAGTGATGTTAATAATTTTAATATAAAAAAAGTAACCAATGAATTATTAGAGACTGCTTTAAAAAATGTAGAACAAATAGAAATTGACCCGGGGGTCTATACGGTCATCCTTTCTCCGGAAGCAGTTGCGGAAATCTTAAACTATGCCGGCTATACTGCTTTTAATGGCAAAACGATTATGGAGGGAAAGAGTTTTATCTGTCACAATCAAGGCAAAAAGATTTTCCAGGAGACTATAACCGTTTCTGATGATCCTTTTGATGAACTTACCATGCCACTACCTTTTGATTTAGTTGGATATCCTCGGGAAAAGATATATCTTATTAAAGATGGGGTAGTCAAAGACGGAGTATATGACCATCTTACCGCTCTAAAATACAATAGAAAATGTACCGGTAATACTTTATCGCCAGAATATGCTTCTTTTGGAGCACTTCCCTTTAATCTAGTGATGGAAGAAGGAGACAGCACTATTGATGAAATGATTTCTGACACCAAAAAAGGTATCTATATTTCCCGATTTCACTATGTAAATATACTAAATCCTATGAGTATTCAATTAACCGGAATGACCAGAGACGGGACTTTCTTAATAGAAGATGGGAAGCTGGGAAGGGCAATCAAGAATATGAGATTTAATACCAGTGTAGTGGATATGTTAAAGGCAGTAGATATGATATCTAAAAAAAGACAGACAAAGGAAGGATTTGTCGGTCCAACAGTTGCCCCCTATCTCAGAACCAATAATTTTACTTTTTCCAGCAAAACAAGCTTTTAGA
>Ga0222642_1000251_pt1 | contig 13509 bp, 17 predicted proteins | sample AntAcemetagen229_FD_179813 | JGI IMG/M metagenome (GOLD analysis project Ga0222642, IMG submission 179813) | Saline water microbial communities from Ace Lake, Antarctica - #229 | ecosystem: Environmental > Aquatic > Non-marine Saline and Alkaline > Saline | place: Antarctica: Ace Lake... | reverse complement strand
GAAACAATCATTACTACAGGAAAAGTATGCTCGAAAAAATTACACCACGGGAACGCAAAGAGATTCTTGTTGCCTGGCTTGCTCTCTCGATTGCGTTCACCCTTGCTGTCACATTACGGCCGTTTGATATCTGGGGTGGCATTGACATCCCTGACTTTCTGTACTTTTTTATAATCTCACTGTTTACAGTCGGTGTTGGTTTTGCTGTCCATGAGATGGCACACAAATTTACAGCAATAAAATATGGTTTCTGGGCAGAATTTCGGAAAGACAACCAGATGTTACTGGTCGCAGTAGCCCTTGCTGCCCTCGTTGGAGTCGTGTTTGCAGCACCAGGAGCAACGGTTATCTATGCACCAAGCCTTACCCGTGAACAGAACGGAAAAATATCTGCAGCAGGCCCGGTCAGCAATCTGCTGCTTTGTATCCCGTTCTTTCTGATTCTGGTGGCTGGCGTCATGCTGGGTCCATTCTCGATGATAGGAGAATTTTTGATGCTCCTGGGAACCTTTGGAATGATGATCAACGCAATGTTTGCGTTCTTTAACCTCCTACCAGTCAGCATCCTTGACGGAAAAAAGGTGTTGGCGTGGAATCCGTTTGCCTTTGGTGGGCTCTTCGTGCTTTCTCTTGTCATGTTGCTTCTGTCATATGACTATGGAGGCATTCTTTCGGGTCTCCTCTCTCTGTTACTTTAAAGAGAAAAATTCAATTTTTAATTTCTTTTTTGTCCCGCTGGACCAATAGTTACCTATTACAATTCCACTTCCCAGAAAAGAGGTAACTTAGAGTTTACCAGATTCTCTGACCCACTCCCTTATTTTTGGAAATCCTAGTAAGGAGAGAAAAGAAAGAAAATAAGAGAAAAATAGAAAAACGCAAATAAAACCTTTTTTCTGACACCTTCCTTTATCAAAGAACGGGGGAAAATCAGAGAGTTTCTCGATCTCTCTTCTCAAATTTCTCTATTGTTACTTTGGGAAGATTCCCCGGATGAACCAAGAATGCAGGCAATATCGGGCACAATCATATAGACTGGGAAATATCCACCAAGATGGTGGTAATCGCTTTTTAAAAGCCTAATTCTCTGGAATGCCAGATGAAGCTCTTTAAGCTCCTTTTCTGCTTCTTTTCCCTCCTCTTCTGAAAGGTCATTCTGAGTTATGGGCAGGTTATTTGCCCGGCACAGAATGCTATCCTCTAATGTCTCCTGCTGATCTCTCAGGAACTGTGTGACAAGGCGCTGGCTGTACACTCCCTGAATCAGCCGGACCAGAATCACCTGAAAGACAAAGATGATGATGAACGGTAGAATCTTTGTTTCATAAAATCCTACGCTCTTAGCGCTGGTAACAAAGACTCCAAGAGAAAAACCCGGCGTTAAGAGAACAAGGACAAAAATAACCCCGAGTGCTGCAGCAACCACAGCGAAGATCAAAACCACTTTCAGGGCTTTTTTCACGCCATTGTGGGAATAGGTCTCTCTGACATGAGAACGAATGCCGGTCAGTCTCGTAAATGCGCCGCTGTTGTAGGGTTTGGCGAGCACAATGGCAGCATAGAACACGATAATTGCGATCGACTGCACGATGATGATCAGCATCGAGCCATAACTTAAATAACCGTTTATCCATCCCGTTATTGCAAAGAGAATGGCTACTGAAAAGAGGACGAAAAATCCCGGTGCCAACGGCTGACAGTTAATAAAGAAGAGATTCCATACCATCTCCCCATAGGTTGTCTTTTGATCCCGGATAGAGCCTAACTGACCCTTGGCTTGGTTAAATATCTCTGAAAACCCTTTTTCAGCCTTGTTCCAATTTCCTGTGAGCTGTTTTCGTTCTTTTGGGATCAGCATGATAAAGGGATTTGTCATCAGAAAGATATACGCCGTTACTACCCAGTAAATCGTATAAATCGCGTCTGAAAGAATAATACTTACATTCAGAAGCAACACCAGCATGAAGATGAATGCTGTTCGTTTAACATTGACACTCACGCCTGCTATCTGTTCAAGCTGAGTGTCAATTCCCTGCAGATGGGACTTTACATCGCGAAGAAGGTTCTGACGATGAGTCTCGTATTGTTCGTCACTCATGCTTTCAGGAACCGACAAGGGTTGTCAGTCCAATAAGATATCCGATACCAATACCAACGCAGCAGGTGATGAGGAGAATAAGTGCGCCGGTGGTAGGGGTTGTGCAAAATTCCTGTTTTTCTTCCATCAGTCTTCCCTGACTTCTACATTGGCAATAGCAACGGATAAATGATTCTTTCAGGTCTCACCTGAGTTTTTCTTTTTCTTCGCGTATTGCAATTACTGTCTCTTTTCCTGCTGCATACACCTGTTCAAGCGCACCAGGATGTTTCTCGATGCCTCCATAGGTATCCATATCCTCAAAGAGCAGATTCGCGGAATAATCAACACCGATGCCGTTGAAAAAGGCAGTAATGATCGGCAGGGAATGTTTGAAGACCTCTGGGTCGGCCATTCCTGCAGTTGAAAGGAAAATCCCTTTGTGCGTTTGGAGGTGTTCATCTGAAAAAGTCAGGGTAAATGTTCTGAATTTCATTGCCCAGAGGTAGTGTGCCCGGTCGATGACTGTTTTGAGCTCAGATGTCACACTCATAGAATAGATGGGTGAGGCAACAATTACTAAATCTGCGGCAAGTATCTCTTTGAAAAGTTCAGTAATGTCGTCTTCACGGATACAGCGTCCGAGTGTATGGCAAGTATTGCATCCGAGACAGGAAACTCCTTTGAGATCGCCGAGATGCACTTTAGTAACAATACCTCCGGCCTCCTCAGCACCAGCCAGGCATGAAGAAAGAAGTTTTCCGGTATTGCCTGTTTTTTTTGGGCTTCCATTCAGACCAATGACCCGCACTTCATTTTCGGACACTCACTCCACTTCCTGCAGTGCCTGTATATCTCCCATAATCTGTCGGGCGATAAGTTTTGCTTCGTTGCATGCAGTGGGATGCTTCAGTATCTCGCCTTTTTTATCGATATTATTGATCATAAGATATCGGATCTCTTTCTTTTTAATATCCTGAAGTCCGAAGAAGCATTCGATCGTAGGTATCGTTGAGTCAAATACCCAATCCCAGTCCTGGCCTGCTGTTGAAAGAAACACACCGATACGTTTACCCTTTCTCTCTTTGGGAACAATCGGCATTTCCAGCACAAATTTTCGTGACCGAAGAACCTGCATCCGATCGACAAGTGCTTTTGCCTGTGATGGAATTCCCATGCAGAAGATAGGGGCCGCAAAAATCACAATATCGGCTGCAATCATCTCATCCAGAATATTCTTGGTATTATCCTTTTTGATAACACACTCCCCATTTTTTTCGCAGGAATTACATCCTCTACAGGGAAGAATTTTGAGTTCGGTCAATGCGTGTTTTGTTACATCTGCCCCGTGCTGTTCCATGGCTTTTAACATTCCGTCCAGTAAGGTCTCAGAATTTCCATGGCGCCGTGGACTCGTCGCAAGGGCAAAAACCCTGATGCTCATAGGGGGACATATGATGCCGTTGGATAAAAACAGTTGTGGTTAGGCATCCAAAGAGGGCAGGAATGGCCTGAAAAGAAAAGATTTGTATCTGATGTTCTAAATTATTTGACTGGCTAGTTGGTAGACAATCCGTCTACCATCTTTCAAATCAAGTTTTCGGATAAGAAATCCAGATTCGTTGAGACGCTTGAGGGCGAATCGAAGGGTGCGCGGCGCAATCTCCACTTCATCCTCAAGGTCGGCAAAGGTGCGGGATTTGCCATCCTGAAGAACTGAGAAAACTTGTTTTGCTGATTTTGGAAGGCCTTTGTTATCTGACTGGACGTCAGGCACGGGTGTGCAGATGGTACCTGCCTCGCCGTGCAGTGTTTGAGATGTCATGGAATTTTCTCCTTTTTGTTGGTGAATACGGGTGGTGAATTTCATCGTTTTTCCGTAAAACCTGTTGTTTTAAATGCCCGGTTGTTTCCCGGGGGCATAGTGCGTCTACGATCTGACACTCTTCAGAATCTCGTGTGTGAGATTCAGTGTGTCTGTCTGACGACATATGTCTCCTTACTGCAACTCAATCTTATTTAAATATTGCTGAAAAATGATGGGGGTTAGATTCCTAAGGTATGAATGATTGTCTTGTTATATTGACAAAATGTATATTTGCATCTAAAATGCAACTGGTTGCAAAATGTGAAAGGTTTAAATGAGGTATGGAGACATTCTCCTTGATTGTGCAGTCTAACCATAAGTGCTCAGTCAGATGGCGCAGAATTATCGGTCAATTTTCATAGGTCGCTGGATGATGCCCGGCGTATAGGATGAGAAAATACTGTTGAGACGCGGCTGGCTGGAGAGGTCAGTCATCTCATAGAGAAGGAGATATTCGCCAATCACTTTTGGGGTCAGGCCTGTCAGTTCAATGATCTGATCTGCACTATAGTCCCGTGCATACAGAATAATCGTATCAGCAAATTGCCGTATGTGTTTCCGGACTGCTTCATGAGTATGCAATGTCTCTTCTGCAATTTCAGGGATTTCTTTCCCCTGGATAAAACGGCAGACATTCTCACAACGATCTGAGAGCTGGTGGCCATTTTCAAGAACTGATCCCCGTGTTGGGACAATTATATCCAAGTCACGCAGTTCTTTAATATCGCGCTGAATCGTTCTGCTACTGGTCGTAAGTAACAGGGCAAGATCTTCCTGAATCAAAAGTCCTCCCTGATCATACGCCTCACAAGCCAGGCGGATGAGTTTATGCTGACGAAGTCCTTTTATTCCCTTTTTCTCCAGAATCATTGCGTCTTCAGGGTGCGAAATGGTAACATTTACCTCAATCAATGGAAGGTGTTCAAAAGATCGACCAGAGAGTGCGTACATATCCACGGCATGCATCAAAATTTGGTTTTCGCCTCGTTTTCTGCCGTAATGCTCTGGGGAAAATTCATTCATTAGATATATCAGTGACCGGCAGACCGGACGCTGAAATCCGTATTCATCTTCAAGAGCCTGCATAAGCTGGTGCTCCTTGGTTTTTTTCCAGGCATTTTTCAGATAGTGGAGGTTGTCAGTGTTGGGCATAAAGGGAGTTCTCTACCATTGTAATGGTGCTGAGATACGATAAAGGATGCGACATTTGTCACATCAGTCGAAAAATACTTTTTGCTTCCCTTTGATACTTAGGTTAGAAAAAGGGACGAGTTAGAGATTTTTAAAGCAGAGATACCAGTCTGTGCATTCATATCCTTTGCTTAAACGTTCGTCCATCTCTTTCTTGTTTTTGGGGGGCGGGATAACAACTTTATCACCAGGCTGCCAGTTTGCCGGGGTAGCCACACCATGCTCGTCAGATGTCTGGAGAGATTTGACCAGCCGGATAATCTCAGGAATATACCTGCCGTTGCTCAGCGGGTAATAAATCATGGCACGCATAATCCCTTCAGGGTCGATAAAGAAGACGGCACGAATCGTTGCTGTCGTCGACTGGCCGGGATGGATCATGCCATACTTCTTTGCCACATTCATATCCAGGTCAGCAATGATCGGGAAGGGAATCTCAATACCGTTTGTCTCCTGAATATTTCGGATCCAGGCGAGATGTGAATGTACACTGTCGATGGACAGGCCGATCAGCTGCACATTCAGGGATTTGAGCTCCTCATTTGCCGCGGCAAGTGCCATGAACTCAGTGGTGCATACCGGAGTGAAGTCAGCAGGATGGGAGAAGAGCACCACCCACTTTCCTTTCATGTCAACGCTGAAATTTATCGGACCATCAGTTGTTACAGCTGAGAAGTCTGGTGCCGGGTCACCAATGATTGGAAGGGAGAACGTTTCAGTAATTTCATCAGTCATTGTTCTTCTCCTATTTGCCCATGACCTCGTAGAGTATCGCCTTGCCGGTAACATAAGCGGGCATCCCAGCCAGGAGGAATGCAACCCGTAGTCCTTCTTCAATCTCGTCTTTGGTAACGCCGAGATTTTTGGCACCTGCCATCTGTGCTTTTACTGCATGTTCATCTCTGAGTGCTGCTGCAATTGTGATGGCAATAATCTTTTTTTGTTTTCGGGAAAGCGCACCATCATCCCAGACCATCTGATCAAAGGCCAGGACGTGGCTGTGAATTTCCGGGTCTGTTTTTTCAAGATCTTTAAAAATCTCAGGAACTTTTCCAATCTTTTCCTCAAGCTCTTTCATTCCTTCTGATGTCATTTTTTTCACTCCTTCTTAGCCATCGGTTCGCCGCAGCAGACCAGTTCTCCGCCGCCAACGATCTGTACCTCTACGACATTGCCGCAGATTTCGCATTCGAATATTTCTCCTTCTGTTGTTACATTTGCCATATCTCACACCTCTGAGAGAAGGTAAATTGATTTGGTATTTTTCTGTTCTGCATTACCGTTCAGGTGGATGTCTTGCATCCTCCGGAGTTTTTACATCTGGTCTGATGTGAGTCATCGGGAAACAGTCGTAATATTCACAGGCACAAGACGGGCACGCACGCAAATCCAAGTCCGTCTCATCATTTGTGAACTCAAGTCCGCAGTCGGTACAAACATATTTTCCAGGCCCGACTTTTTCTCCAGCCTTCACTCTCTTTGCTTCAACCATTGGTTACACCAATCGACAATATGAATTTATGATACTTAAACATTCTCCTGGTGAGAAAAACACTGAGATTTCATGTGAGATGAAAAGTCTTATTTCGTCTGAATGCTTTTCAAAATACTATGGAAGCTGATATAATTGCACTTTTAGGTAGCCCCTATTCACAGGGAAACACTGAGCGTCTCCTTGAACGGGCGATTGCCGGGGCAACAGATGCCGGGGCGAAGGTTGAAAAAGTTGTCGTGCCGGATCTTGATTTTGAACCCTGCATGGAGATACTGAACTGTGTTCATGCACCTGCCTGTATGATGATCGATGATCTGACACCATTTTATGACCGGTTTCAGGAAATCGACGGCCTTATTGTAGCAACGCCGGTTATGACAATGGGTGTGCCCGGAAAACTCAAAAGTTTCATGGACCGGTTTCAGGTTTTTTATAATGCGAAATACCTGCGCAATGATCCTCTGGTGACTCGTGAACAGAGAAAATGGCGGCGCGCTTTATTGCTCTCGATTGGGGGTGCTGATATCCCCCATGACTTTGATGGTGTACGGTATACCATGGGAGCCTTCTGTGACATCACTGACTTTGATCTCTTTGGAGAGGTTATTCAGGGCGATATGGATACGCTGAGAGATGTTACCAAAAAGCCTGAACTGATGCAGGAAGCGTATGATAAGGCGAAAGCAATGGTGTCTGAGATCCTCTCGCTCAAAAAATCAGAGTAGACCTCTGCTCTTGAGGCTAACAAATCCTTTTTTTCCAATAATAATATGGTCGAGCACACCAATGCCCAGAATATCTCCGGCCTCCTGGAGGGTCTTTGTAATTTCAATATCCGCACTGGATGGATCGGGGTTGCCCGAAGGATGATTGTGAACGAAGAGGACTGATGCTGCCCGGTCGGTGATTGCATCAGCGAAGACCTCGCGTGGGTGGACCGGGCTGTGGTTTAACAGCCCTTTGGTGATCTCACGGAGTTCTATTACTTCGTTGGCACCGTTGAGGGTGATACAGATAAAATATTCCTGCTTTTTGTTTTTGAGATATGAGACGAGTGGCAGGATATCCTCGGGTTGAGTGACTTTGCATTCCTCAGTAACGAGATAACGACGTGCCAGTTCAAAAGCAGCGCATATCTGTGAGGCTTTTCCGTTCCCAACTCCCTCAATTTCCAGCAGATCTTCAGTTGAGACAGTGGCACCTCTCTTTTTGATGACCTGTTCAATGTCACGGGATACAGTATAAACATCCCTGCCTTTTGTTCCCCGCCCGATTATGGCAGCTATTAGTTCCCGTTCACTCAGATGGGCAGTGCCGGCCCGTGCGATTTTTTCCCGTGGTCGATCCTCTTCGCGTACATCCCTGATTTGTTTCACTCTTCTTCCCGACCCTACACAAATTTATAGCAAAAGATAGATTCTACTTCATAGAACCAAAACACTTCGGTTTGGGTGGTTTTTAATATGAAAACACAGGAGAATGCGCAGGAAGCCTTTGCGGGAGAGTCGCAGGCCAGCAGAAAGTACACTGCCTTTGCCCTGAAGGCAGAGGATGAAGGATTTCCGGTCGTTGCAAAGCTGTTTAAAGCAGCAGCAGCAGCAGAGATGATTCACGCAAAGCGCCTGATCGGTGTGTTGGACCTTGTTGGTTCAACACAGGAGAATCTTCAGGCAGGCATTGAGGGTGAAACTGAAGAATTTACGAACATGTATCCTACCTTTATTGAAATAGCACAGAATGAGAAGCAAGCCGGTGCAGAGGTCGTTTTCACCCATGCTATGAAGGCGGAACAGGTACATGCCGGACGTTATAAAGCGGCTTTGGAGGCGGTTCAGGGGGGAAATGATTTCGAAACATCGGCTGTTTACCTTTGCCCGGTTTGTGGGAATGTCGAGATCGAGAAACCTCCGGCACGCTGTCCCATATGTGGTGTTCCGGGTTCAAAATTTCAGCTCATCGAATAACTTCTATTTTTCATCCTGTTTTTAGCCGCTTTCAGCCATCACCATAGTTTTTTATATCTGTATGTAGTTGATCAAGAATTATGACTGGTCTTATTCTTTATTCGTCTGAATACTGTCAATATTGCCGCCTTTTAAAGACCTATCTTGAGAAGCATGCGATTCAGTATGAGAACAGAGATGTTGGTGCAGATCACAGTGCCGCTGAGAAGATGATTGCTCTCACTGGTCAGTATGGGGTGCCGGTTCTGGTGAAGGATGAGGATTTTGTGGTTGGATATGATATTCAGGCCGTCAACAAACTTCTCGGTATTGAGTCTGAGGCAGGAGATTCGTTTGATCTGGTAGTGATTGGTGGGGGCCCTGCAGGCCTCACAGCAACGTTGTATGGGACTCGAAAAGGACTAAAAACTCTCCTATTAACTCCCGATATTGGTGGTCAGGCAACGGAATCATGGTCTGTTGAGAACTACATGGGATTTCGACCCGTCTCCGGGCGTGAATTAATTGAAAAATTTGAAGAACAGGTCCGGGAGGCGTCGCCTGCTATTGAACTTGATACGGCAGCAGAAATTCTCGAGGAAGACGGAAATTTTGTTGTCTTGAGTGCCGGGGGGAGACGTTTTGAGGCCAAAGCAGTGATTGCTGCTTCAGGTGCACAGCCAAACTGGATGGGCCTGAAAGATGAACAGCGTTTCATCGGGCGGGGCATTAGTGTATGCTCAACCTGTGACGGTCCTCTTTTCCGGGATAAAACAGTCGCGATTGTTGGTGGTGGCAACTCTGCGCTGACTGCCGTTCTTGAGATGAGTCGCATTGCTGAGAAAGTCTATCTGATTGTCAGAAGCAAAATCCGGGCAGACAGTCTCTATACAGAGCAATATGAAGAACTCTCTAACGTAGAAACCCTGTTGAATTACGAAGTGACTGCAGTACGTGGTGACTCTTTTTTACGTAAGGTAGCGGTTACAGAGCGTAGCACTGGTGAAGAACGAACACTGGAAGTTGATGGACTCTTCCTTGAGATTGGGAGGAAACCAAATATTGCCTATCTTGGTAGTTTGGTTGAGATCAATGATAAGAAAGAGATAGTCATCGATATCAATGCTGTGACATCAAATCCCGGTATTTTCGCCGCGGGTGATGTTACCAGCGTTGCCGGGAAACAAATTATCATTGCTGCTGGCGAAGGCGCAAAAGCAGCGCTTTCAGCCTATGATTATATTATAAGTAAACAGTAAGATGTCGGGTTATTTGGGATGAGTATTGAAGTAATGCCGTCTATCGCATTTCAGGTCACGCTGCTTTTGCTGATTGCGGTTGGGGGATATCTGATTGCCTCGTGGTTTCATCAGTCCACCGTTGTTGGAGAGATCCTGCTGGGACTGATCTTTGGCCCGAGTATCCTTGGCCTTATCACCTATACTGATTTTGTATCCGGCCTTGCCGAGATGGGTGCCATTATCATGCTCTTTGTCATTGGTTTTGATTTCCATTTCAAAGATTTGCTCAACCGTAATTATATTTTTATTGGGGTATGTGGTGTAGCGTTGCCGTGGATTGGGGGTTATCTGCTTGCTTCTTACTGGGGTTTTGATACAGCAGCCTGCCTTTTTATTGGCACAGCGCTGACTGCGACTTCCATTGCGATAACAGCCAATGTCCTGAAAGAGATGGGACAGCTTCACACCGGGGCCGCAAATGCAATTATCGGAACGGCTGTCGTGGACGATATCCTCAGCCTGATTGTTCTATCGATGGTGATTGATGTCGCTGAAGGAGTTTCTTTTTCGATGATTGATGTAGTCATCTCCTTTGGCAAACCAATTGTTTTTATTATTGCTGCAGGACTGATTGCTGTCTATGGTATCGACAAGGTGCTTGTTGCAGTAGACAGAACAGACTTCGCGGCGAAATATCCGGAATTTGTTTTCTTAACAGCACTCTTCTTTGCCTTTTTGTATGCATTTGCCGCAGAGTTTTTTGGCCTTTCCAGTGTAATTGGAGCGTTTATCGCTGGTGTTGCCTTTAACCGCATCGGCCTTACTCAGTCAAAGAGCATCAAGGCGGGTTCCGAGTTTCTGTATGTTCCGGTGGCCTCCATTTTCTTTGTATCGTTGGGAATTCTTGTAGACCTGCACGATCTTGCTGCAAACACTCTGGGATTTTTGGTAATACTTACAATTGTAGCTGTTATGACGAAAGTTTTGGGCTGTGGCATTCCGGCATGGGTACTTGGGATGAAACGGCGCGATGCCTTTACTGTGGGACTGGGGATGATTCCCCGTGGTGAAATGACAATGATCGTTGCTCTTATTGGGGTTGGTACGGGACTTATAAGTAAAGGGATATTTAGTGCGATTGTGATTATGGGACTCATAACAGCGATAATAAGCCCAATTCTATTAAGGGATGTACTCTTCCATGGTGCGCCGGAAGAGTTGAGTATCTGGGACAAGGACCGGAAGCATGTGTAATGATTTCCCTTCCTCCTCTTTTGTGATGTGTCTGGTGTAAAAAATTACAGGGCAAAGGCAAAGTAAGCGGAACAACAGACAGATAGAACAGATGAAACAGATTTTTGTAATCTCCGCTTTAATCTGCCTGCTACTGATTGCAGTGGGAGGTGCTGGCTGTAGTGGCACCGGAACCTCTGAGGTTGATCAGTATATCAAAATGCTCTCTTCAGGTAATGATGAAGAGGCAAAACAGGCAGCAGAAGAGTTAATTTTGATGGGAGATGAGGCGGTTAAGCCACTCATAGCCGTCTTCTCTTCAGGTGATGATACAGCGTCTCTCTGGGCGGCAGTGACACTATGTGAGATAAAAGAACCTGCTGTTGGACCGCTGCTTGCTTCCCTTGGTGAGGGCGATGAAGCATCGCGAAACTGGGCCGTCAATACACTCTCCTGTATTGGTGATCCGGCAGTAGAACCATTAATCGGTGCTATCGCTTCAGGAAACGAGCTGAGGAGTGAGTCGGCACAGGTCGCTCTAATCAAGATGGGAGCAGATGTCAAGCCCCGCCTTGCGGTTGAGCTTAACACGGGGAACTGGGATACTGATACCAAAATAGCACTGCAGGCGGTGTTGCAGTCGATTGAGTTAACTGATAAGTATGTAGCCGGTCAGGCGGCAAACGCAACAGCGTCTGCTACCTGAATGTTCTTCCTCAGGTTTTCATTTTTTAATAAGGCCTAAAAATATCTGAGAATCCCTCAGAGTCAGATTTTTGCAGATTGATCTGATTTTCAACCCAAGCTTGCCACTTCACTAAATCTCTCAGATTGTGCAGAAACAGAATTTGACAGTTCCAGATATTTGAAAAAAATTCGTAACTATTCACCCCATCAGTGCTTGGGGAGTAAATGGTTGCCCGGCAACCAGTCTTCTCAGTGCCTCAAACACTGATTTTTTATTCTTCCTGACGGTAGAGATATATCCACGAATTCTGCAGAATGTTTCTGCTCCCTCAACCGACCGAAACGTACCCGAGATCTTCTGCTGAACCTTCATCATCCTCACGTCCCGTTCTGCCAGGTTATTTGTAAACGGAACGAGTGAGTTATACATAAACCTCAGAATATCTTCACGATATTTTTCTAGTCTCAGGAGTAAGTTCAGAGGTTTTGACCTTTTCACCCGGCCCCGTTTACTGGCATTATGTTGTTTAGGTTGAGGATTTTCTTCCATTCCATCTTCAACAATAACTCTGTATCTCTCTTCAAATCCTGCTAATTTCAAAGGATCACGATTATTTTCAACGAAAACGCAGTTGTAAACCTCTTTAAAGAGGTCCATCATTTTTTCTGCCCATTTCTGTTTGAAACTATCAATGACCCCTTGCAGTTCTCTCATAATATGGGCATTGCAAAAAGAATGCGTACAGTCGTATTTAAAATAAGCTGCCCAGAAATCATGAACCACAATTCCTTTGTATTTAGGCAGAACTCCAATGACCTCAATTGCTGTTGAACCTCGTCTTGGATCTACTCCATACAGTGTCAGGAACTTATTTCCTATTGAATGCAACCACCATCTATCTCCGGTGACTTTAAGTCCGGTTTCATCGGCATTCAAAACAGGTGCCCTAATCAATTCTTCTTTGACGGATGCCTCAAATGGCTCAAGTAACCTGGATGCATCTTTCTGGAATTTGATCATAGTGGCCGGGCTTAAGGGATGGCCATAAAAGTCGTTGATATAAGTTGCAATCTTGTTATAAGGGATAAATAGTTCATTCTTGAAGTAAAGAATTGTTGTTTTCAGGTTCTCACCAAACTGAACCGTTTGTGTAATATTTGGGGGAAATTCTGCTGTATTTTTCTGTCCGCAAACAGGACACATTTTTACCTCTGCCTGATATTCAGTAACTTTTATCGGAAGTTTTGGGATTTCAAACTCCTGTCTGCGCAGTAATTTATTAGGCTTGACATTGTGAAGAGAATGTCCACACTTACAGGTTGTAACATGATTCGTGTGAATCTCATCGGGATGTTTTGATAATTCCAAGGTACTTCCCTTGTGATTTTTCTGACCGCCGGGTTTTTTCTCACTCTTTTTCCTGAGACTGGTGGGATTTGGTTTTGTTTTGGGTTTTGGTTTGTAGAGATCACGTGAAGGAGGGAAACTGCTATTTCGACTGTTTTTGTTCAGTTTACTCTCGAGTTCCACAATTCGCGCTTCAAGTTCTTCGATCTTTTTTGATTGTTTTTCAACAATATCACGTAGATCAAATATTAAATTCGTGGCACCTACTGGATCGTTCAAAACAAATTGCAATAATTCATTCCGATCTTCAAAGGAGCCCATTACTATTTTATTTTGTTTTCATTATATATTGATCAAACGGTTTGGCCCTCAGAAAATAGGTGGGGGGGGGGTGAATAGTTACAAAATATCGAGAAAAGGAGGAAGA
>Ga0222642_1000247_pt1 | contig 13548 bp, 11 predicted proteins | sample AntAcemetagen229_FD_179813 | JGI IMG/M metagenome (GOLD analysis project Ga0222642, IMG submission 179813) | Saline water microbial communities from Ace Lake, Antarctica - #229 | ecosystem: Environmental > Aquatic > Non-marine Saline and Alkaline > Saline | place: Antarctica: Ace Lake... | reverse complement strand
TTGTCCCCTGTACCATATAATTATATTGTAGGGGCACAATGAATTGTGCCTTGCTGTTTTGTTTGCTTTTTGGGTTGTAATCATCTAATAACTTTTTAACCTAATGAGCATTACTCTAAATAAGTTAATTCTTCGCTTTCTAAATTTATACCCCCTTTAAACCAATTTCTTCGGCTATTTCCTGCATTCCGGCTAGGGTATCAGCAATCACGTCAGAAATATCCATTCCCAGCATTTCTGCTCCTTTTAAAATAATCGACCTATCTACTCCGGCAGCAAATCTTTTGTCTTTCCATTTCTTCTTTACTGACTTAACTTTTACATCCATAATGCTTTTGGACGGTCGAACCAAAGCTGTAGTTACTACCAGACCGGTAAGTTCATCTATAGTATAAAGAACTTTCTCCAATTCTGTTTGTGGCTCAACAACTGAACAGAGCCCCCAACCATGGCTAACAACTGCTCTAATATATTCTTCGGGCCAGCCCTTTTCTTTTAGTATTTCTTCGCTTTTTTTACAATGTTCTTCGGGAAACTTTTCATAATCAAGGTCATGAACCAGACCGATAATCCCCCATTTTTCTTCATCTTCTCCCCGCTTGCGGGCAAAATAGCGCATAACTCCCTCTACGGCTAATGCATGTTTTATCAAACTATCACCCTTGTTATATTCAGTGAGTAGCTGATAAGCTTCGTCCCTGGTTGGAACTTTTGAACTCATATTACTTCCTCCTAAGTGTTTTGTTTTTTATTGTCTATTATATCCTCTTTAAGTTAATTATAATATATTCTATAAAATATTCAAATAATATCAAAAAAAATTTCAAGTATCGAGTTAAGAGAAAGAAAGGGGGAATAGGAAAAGTTTACACTAACATTTTTTATTTTTTCCCACTCTTAAAAATCTATTTAAAACCAATATTGAAAGTCCAACTATAAAAAATAAAGTTGCAATACCAAATCTATCAGCAATACAGCCGAATAAAGGGGCTAATACTATCATAAAAAGTGAACCGACCTGGCTTTCAATTGACATTACTGTGGCTCGTTCATCTCTTTTCATATAATCACCGAAAATATCTACTGCCAGGGGACGCCTGCCGTCTTTCAAAAGATAAAGGAAAAAATACAGAAGTATAACTACCAACATAATTTTAGATTTAATAGCAAAAAACATAATAAAAAATATTATGCCTAAAATATCAAAACTGATATCCATCAATTTGTCAGAATTAAATTTAAAGTTTAAACGGTAAACATTTTGGGAAACTAGTGAGCTAAAAATATACATCACTCCATAGATAAGTCCTAAAATAATTTTTAACTGAGTGGTTGCCTCCATCGAGGCTATAATATAAATTCCTGAAACTAAAATAATATCTTTTAAGATAGGTTGAATGTAGTCTTTTAAAACTTTAAAAATGGCATCAAAGAGCGAGGAACTTACTACTACATTTCTGAGATACCTATCGGCAAAAACATTTTTTAACTTTTTAATGCTATAAGTAAAAAATTTTTTTATGCTGATAGTAGATTCTACTTGTTCATTCAGGGTATCAGGATAAGACCAGATTAAAAGAAAATCAAGAATATAGGGAATAATGCTGAACAAGAAAATCCATTGCATTCTGGGTAATTTAATAATTAAAAAGATTGCAGCAAAGGCAGATAAAGAAGAACCGATTAAGGAAAAAGAGCGGGTGCGACCATAGACAAAAGTCTTATGTTCAAACCAACCCTTCTGTTCTAGATAGGAATAAATCATTGCCTTGTGGGTGCCTGACCTGAAGGCTTCTCCCAGACCAAATAGGACCATAGCAATAGCCACGATAGCATAACTGCCTCCCAGGAAAAAGAAGAAGAAAGAAGCAATATAAAAGATAAAACAGATCATCAGCTCGTTCTTTTTCCCGTATTGGTCGGCAAATATTCCGGAGGGCACCTCAAATAGGTAAATAATTATCCCTCTAATAGAAAATAAAGTTCCTATCTGGAACAGGTTAAGGTGTACTACCTGTATTAGATAAATATATAAGTAGGGCTCAAAAAAACGAAGGTTTTTTAAAAATCCATACAGGCAAAACTTTTTTATTTGATTATTTTTTTTGATTAATTTATGTACGTCTTCCATATTTCATTATCAGGAACGGGAACAGGGGACGGTTTTCGGGAACAGAAAACCGTCCCCTGTTCTTTTTTTAGAATTTTACTTTAACGTTTTCTCTTTCTTCTCCTTCTGTTTTGTAATAAGGTCTGCTGGTAAAAGCGAATATATTGGCAATTATTGAAGTAGGTACCTGGACTATCGCTATATTATATTTCATGGCAGTATCATTATAGAATTGTCTTGAAAAACCTATTTTGTCTTCAGTATCTTTCAGTTGTTTTTGTAAATCCAGGAAATTTGTATTGGCCTTTAAATCAGGGTAATTTTCAGCCACTGCAAATAAGTGACTCAGGGCACCGGCTAACTCTGAATTTGCTCCTAATTTTTCCTCCGGCGTTTTTGCCGACAAATATTTGGTCCTGGATGCGGTTACTTCTTCTAATGTTTCTTTCTCATGTTTGGCGTATCCTTTTACAGAACTTACCAGATTAGGAATTAAATTAAATCTTCTTTTTAGCTGAACATCGATTTGCGCCCAGGAATTATCTATTCTACCTCTTAAGGTTACTAATTTATTATAAGTAAGAACACCCCACAATACAATTAGAATAGCAAAAATCATTATAAAACTCATAAAAACACCCCTTTCTCTTTTTCATTTTGATAAATCATTAAAAAGCGCCGGCTCCGCCGCCACCGCCTCCTCCTCCGCCACCGGAAGAGAAGCCACCGCCCGAACCGGTTGAAGAACTTGCAGTAGCGAAAGCAGAAGTAAATACTTTATCAAAAGACCTGAACATACTGTTATTTAAACTTCCGCTTCTATCAGTCATACAGTATAGGTAGGTGGAATTTCTTAAGGATATATCTTGATTACGTAAGGCCAGTTTTAATTTTAAGATTACTTTATCTGCCACTCCCAGGGAGATAGCATAAACCAGATAGTGTTCCCAAACTATTATGGAAGGGATTTCGTAATCCTTCATATTGCTAAAATGTAATAAAAATCTTTTAAATGCCCTCCATTTGGTATATTCATTAACTCCGATTTGAGTCTTTTTTCTAATCAATGCACCATAGATTATAACCCCAAAACCAGTGAAACCAACAGCAAACAATAAGGGTATAATGATGAGCAACTGTATTTTTAACAGTGCTCCCAGGGCAAATAATAAAAATACTCCGGCAAATTCCATTAAAACTACCTTACCTGCAGTTTTCAATCCTTCTTTTGATTCGCCAAAATAATTATATTTTTTAAATTCCTCTCCTACTTTTTTCACCCATTTATTATAATTGTGCCGAAAACTGCTCTGGCTACTAGTTGCCTTGGCATAGTCTTTTATCTCTTTTAAAGTTACACTCGCCCCATTACCGATAGAATAAAAAAGCCAATGGATTAAATATGATTCATGTTCTTTTAAATTAGTAGTATCGCCTTCTTCAATTAATATAAATTTATAATCTTTTTTTCTTCCTTTTGGAATCTCTTCGATCTTTAAATATTTCTTACGTACCAAATCCATTAAAGTTGCCATAATATCCTTACTGCCTACCCCCTGGATACTCATTAATTTACTTAAAACTGCGGGCGTAATATCCTGGGGCAATTCACGGTAATAATCCATTTCAACTTCGGGCTTAAGTTCTTTATCATATTTAAAGTAAAGACGAATGGCCAGAAATATATTAAATAATACTACCAACGGAATTAATAAGATTATAATTATATTGAAACCTTTCTCACGGTCTGCTTTTTTAGCCCACGCTAATTCTTCTTTCATTATTTCAGCAAATTTACTCTGGTTAACTATTTTAGTGCTATTTGGAATCATGCTGGTGGGGAATAAAATTCTCGCTTCCAACATTTCTCCCGAAGACAATCCAAAAACTTCATATACTATCTTTCTATCCTCCTGGATAGATACTTTTCCATCTAATGGGCCATGTCCAAACACTTTTAGTTCTTCTGCCGAGACTTCTGTAGACGGAAGCTCTATTTCTATTTTAATGTGGCCAATGGGGGAAGTATTGGATTTATCGAAGAATTTCCAGTAAAATTCTGCGGTGTCATTGTATAGAGTTGCAACATTTTTTAATTGATATTCCAGTAAAAATAATTTTCTTTCATTGCTGGATTTATCATAAATTTTATAAGTCACCATATCTGCGGCAAAACTCTGAGCAAATTCTAATTCTTTATCTTCGGGGAAATATTCGGAAGCCCTGAAATTCTTAAATCCATCCGACCCTTTAATTCCTATAGTTCTTATCACGCCATTAAAATCGCCATCAAAATTATACTCAAAAATTTCGCTTACCTGAATATCGCCATTTTCTAATATTTTCACCTGAGCTTGATAATCAGTTATTTTAAAGCTTCGCTCTGCACAGGAAATAAAAGTAGCTAAAGAAAACAGCATAATAATCAATAAAGTAAAACCTATTAATTTTTTTACTTTTATTTTAACCACCTCCCTTAATCGCTTTTAATTTGATACAAAAAATCCACGGTCTTTTTTTTATATTGTTTTTTGTATTCGATAGAATACCTTTAAAATCCTTTTTTTTATTTAAAATATTTTTATTTTTTTTGAACCTGCACCAGGGGACGGTTCTCTGTCAGGTTTTTTATAATTTAGCGAAAGTAGTAAAACCTGACAGAGAACCGTCCCCTGGTGCATTTTTTCGTTTATTCGTATCGGAGGGCGTCGACAGGGTCCATTTTGGCAGCTTTCATAGCGGGGTAGAGACCGAAGAAAAGGCCAATAATTACAGCAAAACCAAAAGCCAGCAAAACAGAGATAGGAGTAATTACCAAAGGCCACTTTCCGGCTTGCGCAATAGCATAAGCACCTAACCAACCGAACGCAATACCAATCAGCCCTCCCATGCCACTCAAACTCAAGGCTTCAATAAGAAACTGGCTCATTATATTTTTATTTTTAGCTCCCAAGGCTTTGCGAATTCCTATCTCTCTGGTCCTCTCAGTTACCGATACCAGCATTATGTTCATAATTCCAATCCCCCCTACCAGCAGGGATATAGCAGCAATTCCTCCCAACATTAGACTTAGAGAGGCGGTAACTGAACTAATAGTATCTAAAATTAGGTCTTGACTTAGCAGGTTAAATTTTTCTTTTTCCTCATCATCCAGATATTTGATTAAAAAATATTCTATCTCTCCCACGGCAGCCGAGGCTTCATCACCGGAGTTTGCCTGAGCTATATAATAGGAAACAAATCGGGAATTAGAAAGTTTTTTCATAAAAGTGGTAATAGGTATATAAGCCTGTTCATTAAGATCGCCAGCTAATCCTTTTCCTTTTTCTTCCATTACCCCAATTACCGTAAAAAGATAATCTCTTCCCTGATAGGATAATTTAATTTTCTCTCCTAAGGAATTATTGTTACCAAATAGTTCTTCAGCTATTCCTGAGCCTAATACTATAATATTTCGGCTGGTGTCAAGGTCACCTTCATTTATAAATTGCCCCATAGCTAAATTATAATTATTTACCTCATGATAATCAGCATCTGTTCCGATAATAGTAGTTTGAATATTAAAATTCCCTTTTATCAATAAACCTGAGCCTTGAGAAATGGGTACTACTCTCTTTACCGAGGGACTTACTTGCTCGATATAATCAGCTAATTCCAAAGTGAATACATCAGCTGAACTTTTACTAACTTTGCCTCCCCATCCTCTACTGGTACCAGGAAAGATATTTATAACATTAGAACCCAAATCAGATATTTGAGCAGTTATCTGATTACTGGCACCCGAGCCGATAGAAACAATAGCGATAACTGCTCCAACTCCAATAATTATTCCCAGCATAGAAAGAAGGGTACGCAGTTTATTTGCTCTTAAACTATCGATTGCCAATTTTATAATTTCAAAAATCATATCTTTACTTCATCCTTTTCTATTAAACCATCACGTAAATGAATAATCCTTCGGGCATGTCTGGCAATCTCTAATTCATGAGTTACCATAATAACAGTATTTCCTTGTTGATGTAATTTATAAAAGATTTTCATAATCTCTTCTCCGGTTTTAGTATCCAAATTTCCGGTTGGTTCATCAGCTAAAATAATTAGGGGATTATTAACTAATGCCCGGGCGATAGCAGCTCTTTGTTTTTCTCCGCCTGATATCTCATTAGGTTTATGTTTTACCCTGTCACCTAAGCCCACGTTTTCTAATGCTTGTTTAGCCAATCCTCTTCTCTGTTTTGCTTTTACTCCTGCATAGATAAGTGGAATTTCCACATTATGTAAAATGCTGGTTCGAGACAAGAGGTTAAATTGCTGAAAAATAAAACCAATCCTTTTATTGCGAATCTCGGCCAGTCTATCGTCATTTAGTTTACTTACGTCTTTTCCTCCGATTATAAAATTACCCTCTGTAGGTTGATCAAGACAGCCGATAATATGCATTAAAGTAGATTTACCTGAACCGGAAGGACCCATAATGGCTACAAATTCTCCTTTATCAATATAAAAAGAAATTCCCCTTAAAGCTTCCACTTTCACTTTTCCCATCTGATATATTTTTTTTATTTTTTTTATCTCTAACATTTAGATATTACCTTATATATTATTTTCCTAATCTTTACTATTTTTTAGGCCTCATAAATCCACCCATCCCAGGGGTACCCTGCGTATCATTATTCTTAGAGCCAACGTTAGCAAATTCGTAAACATTTATTACTATCTCTTCACCTTCTGCCAACCCCTCTTCGATTGCAGTATAAACTCCATCGCTAAATCCCGCCTTTACAGGAGTGAACACTGGCTTATTATCCACCACTTTAACCACCATCTGCTGCCCTTTTCGGTCAAGAATTGCGCTAATAGGAACTAATAATTTGTTTTCAGCTTTACCAACAATAATTTCCACTAAAGTGGAAAAACCGGATTTAAACTGTTTATCTGCCTTATCTAACTGCACTGTAACCGGAAGAGTAACTACTCCATTTACATTTTGAGTATAATTATGAATTTCTCTTACTCTTCCTAAAAATTCTCTTCCCGGGAAGGCATCCATGATAATAATTACTTCCTGTCCTACTTTTATTTCCAAACTATCAATCTCATTAACTGCAACTTCTATTTCATAGCTGCTGTCATCAATTATATAAGCTACTTCACTTCCTGAATTAACGTAATCACCCGGTTTAACGGAAATATCAGTAATCAAACCGGAAAATGGGGCCTTAAGAGTGGTATCTTCTAAATTTTTCTTAGCGATTTGAAAATTTAGCTCTTGTTCATTTATTTCACTTTTTGAACCACTCGTCTTAAATAATTCATAAGCATTTTTTGCTTTTAAATAATTATATTCTTGCTGACTTTTCTCTAATCGGATCAGTGCTTCTCCCTCTGTAACTCTCTTACCCTCGCTGATTAAAACTTCTTCAATTTCTCCGTTCAGGCTAAAAGTAAGAGCTTTTTCATCAGCTGCCTGCAGGTACCCACTAGTAGAAACCGTCTTTTTAAGATCTCCTCTCTCTATAGATGTAACCATCTGAGGAGTAATGTCGATATCAACATTTTTTTCACTTAATTCCTCCTCATCTACTTTATTGAAAAACCTGCTCCCGACAAAAAGAGCAATAATTACTACAATAATAATTACTCCTACAATTAACCATTTCTTCTTCATTATTTTTTTCACTCCTTAATTTTAACCGCTATTTTCTGATTCCTAAAAAATGAGCAATGCGTAATTTATTTATTAAAATCCCTTCTTTGGCAGATTTAAGATCTATTTTTGATTCCTGCCAGTCAAGAATCTTGTACTGAAATTCACTATCACTAATTAAGCCCTGTTGAAGCTGTAATTGATAAGATTCTTCTTCTAATTTAGCTTTTTCACAGGACATTAATTTTTCTTCCAGGTTCAAATTGTTTATTTCATATTGATTGATTAGGTCAGATAATTCTAATTTTAATTCAGAGACTATCTGCAAATAATCATCCCTTGAATTTTCTAATTTCACTTGATATCCTTCGTCTTCTATTTTCTGTTTTCCTCCGTCGAAGATATCGTAATTTAATTCAACTCCTATTCCCCAGGTATTATCCTTGCTACTATAAGCTCCAAATAAATCAACTTGTGGTTTATTTTTAGTCAAATTCCATTCTGCTTCTTTTTGAGCGCTGTCTTGATCCAGAAGATTATTTTTAATTTTGTAATAATTATCTACTGCTAATTCTATTAACTCTTCTTCTTTTAAATTTAATTCTAAAGAACCAACCCATTTTATAATTTCTTCTAAAAAAGGTGAATCTTCCACCAAGGGCACTTCGGTTTCTTCCGGTAAACTTAAATTCAAATACCAATTGTTCTTTTGTTGAAGAAAAGTGTTTTGGGCTTGCAAAAAATTTATCTCTGCTTCTTTTAAAACAATCTTTGCTTCTATTTCCTGCTTCTCACCTGCTTCTCCAATCTCAATTTTTTTTAATATCTTGTTTAAGTCATCTTGAGCATACTGAAAATTGTTTTTTGCTAAAGACAATTTTTCCTGCAGGCGTAAAAAATTAAGATAAGATTCTAAAAAATCAATTTTTTTAATTTTCTGCTGCCAGGTTAGATTTTCTCTAGCTTTAAGCAAGTTATTCGAGGCTAAATATTTTTCCTGTTCTGATTCGATGGGAAGTACAGGATAGAAGCTTTTTCTTACACTAAAAGTGCTATTAGGTCCTTCTGAAAGTTTCTCCAGATCAACCAAGTCTTCCTCTTTTAAGGAAATTTCCGATTGAAGGAATATTCCGTTTGAAAATAACTTTGTAGCTTTCATACTGATTACAGAACTACTACTGCTGCTGCTTTCGGAGCTGCTGTCTTCCTCATCATCACCATTTGAACTATCATCAATTAGCTTGTCAGAACCACCGACAATAATCGGATTAGCACTTATCTTTGATTTAAAACCGTATTCAGTATCAATTAAATCTAAGCTTCTTTCTATAGTTTCGATACTGTCTTTTATTTCTTTAATTGAAAAATTATTTTCAATTCCCCAATTAAGGGCATCTTCTAAAGAAATCTCCTCGGCTTGAATATCTATATCCAAACTTATAAAAATAAAACTTATTACTATTAGTAAAGTAAGGAAAAAAAATGAATTATTTTTTTTAATTCGGCTCATTCAATCTCTCCCTCTTCGATTTTCTGCCCCATTAATTGTTGTAAATTCAACTTACTCATATAATAGTTCAGAATAGTTGATTCTAAATCGTACTCGGCCTGCAATAAAGTTATTTCTGCTGATAAAAGGTCACTTTTAGTTTTAAGTCCTGCGTTCACCTGCTCTACTAAAATGCTATTATTTTCCTGCGCTTGATTTAAGTTTTGTTGACTTAAATCTAAACTATTAATAGCTTGCCTGTAAGTATAAAATTGTTTACTAATTGAATTATTTAATTCTTTTTGAGTTTTATCGTAGTTTAAATTAGCTAATTCAACATTGTTCTTAAGTTTTTGTAAATCTAATTTCGGACTAGCTGCTACCTCAGCTCTTTCTAAGTCGACTTCGTTTAATTCTATTTGACGTTTACTTAATTCTAAAGTAAAACTATTTTCCATGGCTTTTTTTAACGCTTCTTCTTCGCTTATTTCCCACGCTTTAGGGAAATCCATTACCGATAAAATAAATTCTTCTTCACTTTGATTAGATAATCCTAATTCTAATTTAAATTCTCTAAAAGATTGATAATAGTCATCATTGGCTTTCTCTAAATTAAAGACCGCATTATGGTATTTATTTTCCTGCTGAAGAAGATCTAAACTTCCTTTATGTCCGGCTTTAACCTGGGCATTAATTTCCTCCAATAAATTTTTCTCTAATTCTGCTTCTTTGCTCCTGGTGGTAATATTTCTTTTAGCTTGATTTAATTGAAGATATTTCTGCACTACATCAATAATTACCTCATTCCTGATTTGGTTATAATTATCCTTCGCTTGAAGTAAACCCAAATCTCCCTGTAATTCTATATAGCGCGATTCAGTGAGCAAATTATTAGCTTTAGTTTTTTCATAATCTATTTGAGCATTTTCTAAATCTAAATTGGCTATCTTTAGATTTAAATTATTTTCTAAAGCTAAATTAATTGCTTGACTGAGATTTATTTCTTTCGGTTCTGTCGCGTATAATACATCGGAAAAAATAAAAAATATTACCAGAAATAATATTGTCCCTTTTACTATATTTTTAAACATATACAACACACCTTCTTGTTTTATATTTTTATATTTTTATTCTACCACAATCTCTTCCTATCTTCCTTCTTTTTTTAATCAAAAAGTATCAAGTATATAGTATCGAGTATCGCCTGAAGAAGAAAAGATAGAAAAAGTAACATTCCTCTTTCTATTTAATTACCTCACTATAGTATACACTAACTCATTCAAAAATTAGAAGATTATTTTTGCGCTAATAAAGTCTTCATCTCCCTAAAACATTCACAATTATTACCCCAGCCAGAGCAAGAGCCCCTCCCACTAATGATAAAAAGAGAGGAATTTCTCCTAACCATATCCAGGCAATTAATATGGCTAATACCGGGGACAAATAAAGATAGCTTCCTGCTAAAGAAGCTGGGATTCGGGAAAGAACATAGGCCCAGGTAATATAAGCCAGGGCAGCTGGAAAAATACCCATATAGATAATGGCCAGTGTTGCCTCAATCGGTGCATTTTTTATATTCTGAAATAAACCTCGTGAAAAAAATATTTGAAAAAAAGTACCGCTCCAAATTGCATATGTAGCAAATTTTAAAGGAGAATACTTCTTTAAATAAGGTTTTTGCAAAACAAAATAAAAACTCGTACTGATGGCAGCTAATAAAATCAAAAAAGCTGCCGGTTCAAACCTAACTCCTTCGCCTTCGCCGATAGCAACTAAACTCACTCCCAAAAAACTAATTATAATCCCTATCCAGCCCCAAGGTTTAATCTTTTCTTTCAAAATAAACATAGCCAGAATAGCAGTAAAGATAGGAGCAGAAGCAATTAAAAGACTGGCAGAACCAGCAGTTACCTTCAATTCTCCAAAGGTAAGGGCAAGATGATAAACAGTTATACCTATAAAGCCAAGAAAAAATATTGCAGGCAAGTCTTTTTTCCCCGGTAAAGACATGCGAGTAATTATAGCATAAACTAATAAAACTATTGATGCGGTTAAAAAACGAAAAAAGACTAAGTTTCCAGGACTGTATGCTTTTAGTCCCACCCTTATACCTGCAAAGGCAGAAGCCCAAAAAACTAAAGTTATGACTATGGCCATTATAATGCGAAAATCGATGGATACTCTTTCATGCCTACTATCTTTGCTCATATTTTATTTCCTTTATTAAAAATATTTGATTACTATTATTATTTTCAATTCGCTATCTTTTTAAAAAAAATATGCTATTGGATTAGCATATTTAAAGGTTAAATAGTAAATAAAAGTATATCACACTTTTATTAATATGGTGATTTAAAATAAAAATTTTATCGGAGTTTACTCTTCTTTCCTACCATAATCTCTTTCTGTCTTCCTTTCTTCTTTAAATTCTTCTCCACATAAATTGCTTTTCCGCTAAAAGGATCCCTTTCGGTGTAATACATTAAAGTTGAATAGGTTGAAGGAGTGGGAGTAAATATCTGAACTTGTTCCGGATTGATCTTTAGTTCTTTGGAAGTATATTCTTTTAATCTATACATATCTCCTTCTCTACATCCTGGATGAGCAGCGATTAAATAATAGGTTAAAAATTGTTTCTTCCTCTGTTCTTTATTTATCTGAATAAATTTATCTCTAAATCTTTTTAGATATCCCCGGTTAGGTTTACCCATTTTTTCCAGTACATTATTTTCCGTATGTTCAGGGGCAATTTTCAGCTGGCCGGAGATGTGATACTTAACTAATTCGCGTAAATATTTTTCTCCGTATTTTTGGTCACCCAATAACATGTCATAGCGTATCCCTGAGGCGACAAAGACCTTTTTTACTCCTTTAATCTCCCTTATTTTCTTTAGAATTTCTATCTGTCTTTTATGATTCACTTTTAGATTCGGGCAAATCTGGGGATACAGGCATCTCTTATCAACACAGCTTCCTGACTTTAATTTTTTCTGACATTCTATTCCGTACATATTGGCGGTAGGTCCACCCACATCTAAAATATATCCTTTAAAATCTTTCAGCTTGGTTAATAATTTTACTTCTCTTAAAATCGATTTTTCGCTTCTTCCCTGGATAACCTTTCCCTGATGGACGGTGATGGAACAAAAATTACACTCCCCATAACAACCACGGTGAGTAGTGATAGAAAATTTTATAGTCTCCAGGGCTTTTACTTCTCCTTCTTTTTTATAAAAAGGATGAACTTCTCTCTCATAGGGCAAATCATGAATCCTATCCAGTTCCTTTTGGGCAAGAGGATAGCTGGGCGGATTTTGAATTAAATATCTACTATCCTGCTGCTGGCATAATCCCTTAGCAGTTAGAGGGTCATTGTTTAAATAAAAAGTATGGAACATAGAGATAAATTTTTTCTTATCTCCTTTAACCTCCTGATAAGAAGGAAGTATTATACATTTTTCTTTAGGATGAGGAGAGATATAGCATATCCCTCTAATATCATTCCAGCCCTTGCCGGTCTTTAAATTATGGGCTAACTTCAAAACAGGTTTTTCTCCCATACCATAGACCAAAATATCAGCCTTGGCATCAAAAAGAATCGCTCTTCTTATCTTATCATCCCAATAATCGTAATGGGCTATTCGACGTAAGCTTGCTTCTATTCCTCCCAGTATAACCGGTTTGGTATTTTTAAAGTATTTTCTTATCAGATTAGAATAGACTATGGTTGCCCGGTCAGGCCTTTTAGTATTTTTTCCTCCGGGAGTGAAATCATCTTTCCTCCTCCTCTTTTTAAGAGCAGTATAATTGGCCACCATTGAATCTACCGAACCGGCAGTAACCCCCCAAAAAAGAGCAGGCTCTCCCAGTCTGGTGATATCCTCCTCACTCTCTATATCTGGCTGGGCAATAATACCCACTTTATAGCCCGCCGCCTGAAGCACCCTTCCTATAACCGCCGCTCCAATGTAAGGACTATCTATATAGGTATCCCCTGTAACTAAAATTACATCCAGTTTATCCCAATTTAGTCTTTCTATCTCTTTTTTAGTGGTAGGTAAAAACATCAAAAATCCCCTGTTTTTCTTTATATGCCGGACACTTCATCTCATCCGAATATCTGTAAAATAAAAAGTAATCTGATTTATATATTTTTTAAATTGACTCAGCAAGCCCTTCTCTTACAACACTGCTGTCAAACCATAAATTCATCTTTTTTAATTCATGTTTTAAATAAAAAACTGTGAGAATGACCGCTAGAACATCTGCAATCGGATAGGAAATCCAAATTCCCATAATACC
>Ga0222642_1000242_pt1 | contig 13719 bp, 14 predicted proteins | sample AntAcemetagen229_FD_179813 | JGI IMG/M metagenome (GOLD analysis project Ga0222642, IMG submission 179813) | Saline water microbial communities from Ace Lake, Antarctica - #229 | ecosystem: Environmental > Aquatic > Non-marine Saline and Alkaline > Saline | place: Antarctica: Ace Lake... | reverse complement strand
TTTGCCTTCTAACTCTGCCGCTCTGCCGGCTGCCAATAATCCTGCCGGACCGGCACCTACAACTATAACATCGAAATTACTCATATAGTGCAAAGATATCTTTTACCGGTTAATTGCTTTATATATTCAACATGCCAAATCAAAAATCATTAAATAACAACGCGGGCAGGTGCAGTTCTTATAAAACAAAAATAATCAAGTTTTCTTTTATGGTTTTATTCCCCGCATCTTGATGCGTATTAAAGAATAATAATTCCATTGAGATACCTCGACAGCTTGCTGCGAGGAGTTTCATTAATTTGGTTGCATTATTATGTTATAAATCAGAATTTTGTATATTTACAAAAGAGATTTACAACAAATCTGAAAAAAAGCTGAATTTTTGTTATCACCGGGGTCAGGTTATAGTATTAGAAAGATATAATATTAGCACAAGATTAAAGGTGCTGATTTGAGATATATTCCGTTGGAAAAGTTATTCCTTCGGGATGAATACACATGTATCGATAAAATCTCTTGCAAATATAAAAAGCAAGTTATATCGTTTTTTCGAGTTTAATAAAGTGGATAACAATAAATTACAAAAAGAAAGCTAAAGAAGAAATAAAAACAATAAACACATACAACTTCGTTACCGCCAAGTGTAAGAGGCAGAATGACAGACATTAAATGGAAAGTAAACCATTGTGAAAGGACAGAAAACGAAATATTGACAAGCCAAGAAAGCCGGCACACAAGCTGACCCGATGTTTTTTATTTTTTGCCCACCGCACATTTTTTAAACAATTGACCACCCACAATGGCACATTTGCTTTTGCCCCGACACTCAAAGCCAACACTTCGGCAAAATCAAAAGAGCCATTGTTCCTGCCCTCAAAGATAAATTAACATTTTTTTCGACAAAATGCTTGACAGATTCAATTTAAATGATTTATCTTTGTGAGCGAATATTCACTCTCTTATTTAATATTATTAATATGAATACTGAATTCACAGAAAGACAGAAAGAAATAATAAACGCTTCGCATGAATTAATAGCAGAAAGCGGAATACAAAGTTTGACAATAAAGAATCTTTCTAAAAAAATTGGACTTGTAGAATCTGCAATTTACAGGCACTATGAAAGTAAAACGCAAATACTAATTGCAATTCTCGATTCTATCAGTGAACAATCCAAATCAAATGAAATTAAGGATACTGATAGTGTATTTGGAATACTTGAAAAAAGGCTTGGACATCATTTCAGTACTTTCACCGAAAAACCCGCCTTGGTTTCTGTTGTATTTGCCGAAGATTTATTTCAGAATGAACCCACATTGGTTGAGAAAACCCGTTTAAAGGTTGAAAAAAGTATTTCCGATTTGTCGGCTCTAATACAAAAGGGACAGCAAAGTGGTGAAATAAGAAGTGATATAAATCCTGAAACTGTTTCTGTAATGATTAATGGCAGTGTAAGAATGTTGGTGAAACAATGGAAAATGGCTGAATATTCATTTGATTTAATTCAAAGAGGAAAGGACTTGATTAATTCGTTTAAAGTAATATTGAAAAAGTAAAACTATGATCATTAAAAGCATATCTATAGTAAGTATGTTGTTACTATCACTTTTTAGTTTTTCACAATCGGCAATTGAAGAAAAATGGAAAAGTGAGGAAAACGGAAATGTTATAGAAATATACAGCCAAAACAATATGTTCTTTGGAAAAATAATCTATGTTTCTGATGCAAATTCAAACGACAAAATCGGACACTTGCTTTTAAACAGTTTGGTTTATAATAACTCAACAAAAAAATATGAAGGCAAGGTGAAATCAACTTCCGGAAATACTGCTCAATGCGAAATTGAATTGATAAATGAAAACAAATTTCAATTGACAGTTACAAAGCTTTTTATTCGTAAAACTCAAATTTTTTATCAGAACAAAATAGCATGAAACACGTTTTAATTATATCAATTACTTTTTTTTTCTTTTTTAGTAAAGGCTCACATGCCCAGGAAAAGTATACTATCAGCGGCAGCATAACCGATGAACAAACAGGTGAAACTATGATAGGAGCTTCAATAATTGTAAAAGAACTTAAAGGAATTGGTGCTATTTGCAATGCCTATGGTTATTACTCTCTGACTTTGCCAAAGGGGAACTATACTCTTGAAATAAGTTACACTGGATACAAAAAAGTAAGTCAAAATATTGGATTATCATCTAATCAAAAGTTAGATATTAAATTAAATACGGATTCAGAAACGTTGGAAGAGGTAATAATTAGTGCAGAGAGAAGAAATGATAATATAATATCAGAAAATGTTGGAATAGAAAAAATTGAAATTAAAGAGATAAAAAAAATTCCGGTATTGTTTGGAGAACAAGATGTAATAAAGACCTTAACATTGACAGCCGGAGTTAAAACGACAGGAGAAGGCAGCGGTGGAATGTTCGTTAGAGGAGGCAATAATTCCCAAAATTTAGTATTACTTGATGAAGCAACTGTTTATAATACGAATCATTTAATGGGCTTTTTTTCAATATTTAACAGCGATGCTATAAAAGATTTGACTCTTTATAAAGGTACAGCCCCTGCTGAATACGGAGGTAGAATTTCATCGGTAATGGATATTAAAATGAATGAAGGAAATAATCAAGAATTTCATTTGGGTGGTGGTATTGGATTGATTTCTTCCAAAATCAATATTGAAGGTCCAATTATCATTGATAAGGGTTCGTTTTTAATTTCGGGAAGAAGAACCTATGCAGATTTATTTTTAGGACTATCGCAAAATGAGAAATTTCAGAATAATAAACTCTATTTCTACGATTTGAATCTTAAATCTAACTATAAAATAAATGAAAACAACAGAATATTTCTTTCAGGATATTTTGGTAGAGATGTTTTAAGCTTTCAGGATAAATTTGGTATTGACTGGGGAAATGTAACTGGAACAATCAGATGGAATCATATCTGGAATAATCGATTATTTAGCAATACTTCTTTAATATATTCTGATTATGATTATAAAGCGACCATGTTAAGAGATGTTGATGATTTCAGTTTAACTTCAATCATAAAAAATTGGAACTTAAAACATGAATTTCAATATTTTGCAAACAATAAAAATACATTAACATTTGGATTTAGCAGCATGAAACACACAATTACACCAGGTCAGTTGGATGTTTCTGAAGAGTCAAGTCTTAATCCAATAAATTTACAAGACAGATTTGCATTAGAAAATGGTATTTATTTCTCTAACAAATATGTATTAAATGACATGTTAAAGATAAATTACGGACTAAGACTCACAACTTTTAGTTTGCTTGGGCCCGGCGACTTTTATCTTTACGAAGATGGTATAGTAAAAGATACTTTTACTTATAAAAGTAGAGAAATCGTTAAAACTTATGTAAATCTTGAACCGAGGCTAAATGTTACATATATTTTAAACGAAAAAAATTCAATAAAAGCATCCTATTCAAGGAATACTCAAAATTTGCATTTAATTCAAAATTCCACAGCTTCAACACCAACAGATATCTGGATAGGGTCAAGTAATAATGTTAAGCCGGAAATTAGCGACCAAATTGCATTGGGTTATTTTAAAAATACTCTCAATAATAAAATCCAAGTATCCACTGAAATATATTACAGATGGATGCAAAATCAGATAGATTTAAAGAATGGTGCAGAAATACGTGCAAATGAACATCTAGAAGGAGAATTACTATTTGGTAATGGCAGGGCATACGGTTTAGAACTGATGGTAAAGAAAAAATTTGGTCGAATCAATGGTTGGGTAGCATATACACTTTCAAGGACTGAACGTCAGATTGATGGAGTCAATAATGGCGAGTGGTATCCTGCAAAACAAGATGCAACACATGATTTGTCAATTGTTGGTATTTTTGATTTGAATGAAAAATGGAGTTTGTCAGCAACTTGGGTTTTTAACACAGGAAATGCCGTTACATTTCCCAGTGGCAAATATGAAATAAATGGGAATGTAGAATTTTATTATACTGAAAGAAATGGATACAAAATGCAGGATTATCACAGATTAGATTTAGCCGCTACAAAAACGTTGAAGAAAACCAAAAAATATGAAAGTACATTAAGTTTTTCCTTAAGCAATGCTTATGGAAGAAAGAATGTTTTTACTATTGATTTTATAGAAGACCCTGATGATCCAACAAAAACAATAGCTGAAAAAACGTATCTGTTTACTTTCGTTCCATCAATCTCATTTAATTTCAAATTTTAACAACATAATTATGAATAAAAGTCATTTAACCATTGAAAATCGAATAAAACTAAGAGTTTTTTTCTTGATGTTTTTAGCTTTTTTTTTAACCAGTTGTACAGAAAAAATTGACACAGACCTGAACTCTTCAAGTTCCCAAATAGTTGTTGAAGGTAATATTTCGATTGATGAACCAGCGATAATTAAATTAACAGAATCTGTTAATTTTGATGAAAATAATATTTTCCCAAAAGTAGAAGGAGCATTAATAAGAATATCAGATAATACAGGTAATACCGAAATATTGACTGAAACGGAACCAGGTACTTATAAATCATACATTTTAACAGGTAAAATAGGCTATACATATTCAATAAGTTTTGAGACTGATAATAAGATCTTAACATCTAATTCAACTATACCAAATCAGATAAATTTTGATTCTTTAATTGTAAAAGAATCTTCACTTTCTGGAGGTTTCGGCAATTCAGGATCAACAAATTCGTACGAAGTAATTGTAAAATATTCTGACCCAATAGACGAAAATAATTATTATCGGTTTGTAGAAATAGTAAATGGAGAATTTTCAAATGATCATGTTTTTGATGATAGATTAACCAATGGATTAAAGGTTGAAAATACGCTTAAAAGTTTTAAAAGGGAACTATCTCAAGGAGACACTTTAAAAATAATTATGCAGTGTATTGATAAAAATGTTTATGAGTATTTTAATAGCTTTTCAAATCTTTCAGGAGGTCCGATGAACTCCTCTACACCGGCAAATCCTTATACTAACATAGAAGGGGGGATTTTAGGATATTTCAGTGCTCATACTTCTCAAGAACGCGAATGTATCATTCAATAATTTTATATGAACAACAATTGTAATATTGAAATAAACGTGAAAATTAAATAAGCTAAATGAGACATCTAATAATAACATCAATCTTATGGCTTTTGCTTTTTCAAACAGCAGGAGCACAAACTGAATTAAGATTTAGTAGCCTTGATTCGCTGTTAAATTATGCTGAACAAAACAGTATAACTATAAAAACAACAGAACAACAGGCTTTATTGGCAAAATGGCAAAAGGTTTCGGCTCAGGCAGGACTGGTAAATTTCAGGATGCCAACCAATCTTAACCTGACCAATAATATTGAACTTCCTGTTTCTTTTATGCCGGGCGAAGCATTTGGCGGTGCACCGGGAACATTTAAAGAAGTAACAATGGGACAGCAATACATCGGAAACCTGAACATTGCACCGCAAATCGACATTATTAACCCTGCCGCATGGGCGAAACTACAAAGTGCCAGCAAAAATTCAGAACTGACAACGGTCAACAACTTACTTGCAAAGAAATTGCTCTTTGAATCCATATCAGCCACTTATCATAACATTGTTTCACTACAGGAGCAAATTGAACTTACAAAGAAAAGCTTGCTTATTGCTGACACCCTGCTTATAAATATGGAAAATAAGTATTCCGAAGGCATTGTGAGGCAACAGGATTTGAACGATGCAAAAATCAATAAACTGATACTTGTCGACAAGCTTAAACAGTTGGAGGTATCATTACAACAACAGTATCTCAGTCTTAAAATCTTGTGCGATATCCCCAAGAATATCACAATTCTAATTGTTGAGCCAGTTGATTATAATCAAATCATAGCTGTTGGTTTAGAGGTTGATAATCAGCTTGTGTATAAATCGTCTTTATTAAAATATGATATAGCCAAAGCCGATTTAAAAGCCAATCATTTGATGCAGCTTCCCACCCTTTCGTTTGTATATTACGATGTATGGCAACAAAACAGTAACAATATGTTTTTTGACAAAGATGCTCAATGGTTAAATTCTCAATACATTGGATTAAAATTGAGCCTGCCTTTTCCTGATGTCAACAGATTTACTCAAACCAAAATATCGAAAGTAAATAGCACTATCGCATTACAAAATACCGAACACACTAAATTACAGAATGATAATAACAACCGTCAGCTTGTTTTGGATTACGAAAAGGCATTTTCACAGTTTACAACGGCAAAACAGATTTATGAACTCAAAGAGCAAAACTATCATCTGGCAATGAATCAGTTTAATATGGATATTCTTTCGTCAGATAAATTGTTAATTGCCTTTAATGATATGATTACAAGTCGTTTAAACTACAGCAGTGCTTTGGCAAATTTGCTTTACCTAAAATCGAAAATTGACATTAATAATACAGTAAAATGAGAACAATAAAATTTATAATTCCAATAGTTGCAGGGTTGGTTCTGCTTAATTCGTGCGGTAAAAATGGCGAAACCACAAAACCGGTGAGAAAAAACATTACCGAAACAGTATTTGCATCGGGAGAGTTAGTTCCTGAGAATTTGTATAATCTTACCGCGCAAAGCGATGGCTATTTGATAAGCCTGAATTTTGAAGAAGGGGACATTGTGAAAACGAACGATTTATTGGCGGTAATCGAGAATAAAACTTATGATATTAATTCGCAAAGTGCCGATATGCTGTTGAATATTGCAAAAACCAATACTTTGCCTGACGCTCCTGCTTTAAAACAAATTGAAACCAATATGCAGGCGGCAGAACTCAAGTTGAATCAAGACAAGCAACAAGCAGAGCGTTATAAAAAACTGTATGAGAGCAACAGCGTATCGAAACTCGAATACGAAAACATGCTTATGGCTTATGAAAATTCAAAAGCCAATTATTTATCATTGAAAGAAAACTACAATCAGCAAAAACAATTGGCCGAACAGCAACTGATTGCACAAAAATCGCAAAGCGAAGTGAATAAAGTATTGCAAAGCAATAATGAGTTGCGTGCTGTGGTTGGCGGAAAAGTTTATACCAGGAACAAAGAATTAGGCGATTTTGTAAGAAGAGGTGAGATTATCGCAACTATCGGGAATCCAAAAGACATCTATGCTAAATTGAGCATTGACGAATCGAGCATGTCAAAAATAAACCTGAATCAGAAAGTGCAAATTGAATTAAATACACACAAAGGAGATGTTTCACATGCAAGGATAACAGAAATATATCCATCTTTCGACAAACAAACCCAATCGTTTTATTGCAAAGCGGTTTTTACCGATTCATTGCCTTTATTGATTTCAGGCACTCAATTACAAGCAAATATCCTAACGGAAGAAAAAGAGAATGTTTTGGTAATACCGAGAAGTTACCTTGATTATGGAAATTTGGTAAATGTGAAAGGCGAAGGTAAAGTAAAAATTGAAACGGGAATAATATCGACTGATTGGGTTGAAATTAAAGGAGGGATAGATGAAAATACAATATTGATTTTAGACAAAAGATAGATATGAAAATAATTCCAAAAATTAAACTTAACGTTGATTTAGAGATAGCCTTCACGCATATCTTAGCTAAGAAAAAACAAACCGTAATTGTTTCGTTTGCGGCAGCCATTGGTATCGCGGCTTTCATCTTCCTAAATTCGCTGGTGCTTGGTTTTAACCGCGATTCAGACGAAGCTCTTTTTAAATCAACGCCACATATCCGTATTTATGTTGATGACAAAATTAGTGAACCATTGCTAAACGATACGGCAAACAACAACATTGCGGTTATATCGAATCCTAAAATTGTGAATGAGAGCAAAAAATTGCTAAACCCCAACAGGATATTAAGCGAAGTAAAACAAATTGAAGATGTTACCACGGTTACAGCCTGGCTAAGTATCAATGTTTTTTATAACAATGGCAGTGCGCAGGTAAACGGAAGCAGTTCGGGGGTAAATATCAATGAAGCCAATGAAATGTTTGACATTCAATCGTCAATGGTAGAAGGTAATTTGCAAGATTTAATCAGCACTCCCAATGGTATTATTTTAGGTGTTGGAATTGCTGATAATCTCAATGTTATACTAAACGATAATATTAGTGTGGTTTCCTCCATCGGAATTGTAAAAGTTATGAAGGTTGTGGGTTTGTTCAAAACAAGCAATTCGGTAGTGGATAAATCAAAATCATATATGAACTTGTCGTTGGCACAGCAACTAATGGCTGAGGGACCTGACTATATTACGGATATTTATGTAAATGTAAAAGACCCCGACAAGGCAGCTTCGTATCTGCCAATGATTATTGAGCGTACAGGGTACAATGCTGAGGATTGGAAAGCCGCCAACGAATCGGCAGAAGCAAGCAAGAAAACACGTGGAATTATGATGGGTTCCATTTCTATAATTATTTTGATTGTCGCTGCTTTCACCATTTACAACATCGTAAACATGACAGTGAAACAAAAGCTACATGATATTGCGATATTAAAGGCACAAGGCTTTGCAGGTAAAAGCGTTGTAAAAATATTTATAAGTGAAGCAATGATAATTGGAATACTTGCTACAATTATGGGCTTGTTTATTGGTGCTGCATTAGTAAAAGCCCTGAGTAAAGATTATATCGGGGGCGACCGAGGATATTTTCCCATCGACTTTGAACCTGAAATTATGATAATGGGAATTATAATCGGTTTGTTGGTAGCATTTATTGCGGGGTTTATTCCTGCACGAGGTGCAGCAAAAATTGACCCTGTTGCAATTTTTAGAAATTTATAGTTATGCAAACAATACTTAGAGCCGAGAATATATCGAAATATTTTTACACACCACAGAAATTTAAGGTGTTAGACGATATTTCGTTCGAAATCAAAAAATCTGAATTTGTTTCAATTATTGGCAAATCAGGCAGTGGCAAATCAACATTGTTGTACGTTCTGTCAACAATGGATACCGATTATTCGGGCAATATATTTATTGAGAATGAATTGATTACAGGTTCAAAGCTTGATAAATTAGCACAAATTAGAAATATAAACATCGGGTTTGTGTTTCAGTTTCATTATTTGTTACCTGAATTTACCTGCCTTAAAAACGTGATGATTCCTGCAATGAAATTAAACCGTTTTTCTAGAGAGGAAATTGAAGAAAGTGCATATCAAAAACTCAAACTCTTAGGGATAGAAGAACAAGCCTTAAAACCTGCATCAAAGCTTTCGGGTGGTCAGCAACAACGGGTTGCCATAGCACGGGCATTAATAAATGAACCAAAAATAATTATGTGCGATGAGCCAACCGGAAATCTCGACTCTAAGAATTCAGATATAATTCTGGATATTTTCAAACAAATTTCAAAAGACCTGAATCAAACCATCGTAGCGGTAACTCACGATATCGACTTTGCAAACTCATCGGATAGGATTATTGAAATGCAGGATGGTAGAATTTTATAAAAGAGTTACTTTTGTAATCAAATGTTTTAGCAATTGCATTTGCAAGCACATTGGCAAAGCCCCACGAGCCAACGCTATTACCAAAGCTTTGTCAAAGTTTTAACGCCGGAGTAAACCGCTACCACTTTCCGGTAAAAACTGCTACCATCTAGTAAAATTTGTAATAAAAGGATAATCTTTCGGGGAAAGAAAGACAAAAGACAAATGCCCCGAACCTTCACTTGTCATCATTGTGGTAAAATCGTACCGCGTAATCCCCGGATTAAGAAACAAAATTATTGTTCTTCACTAGCGTGTCAAAATGCGCGCAAGCGATTATTTGACAGAAGAACTACCCCAATCTCCAAATACAAGATGTTGCAGCAAAAGCGCAATAAGCGTTGGCGAGCTGGTTATCCGGCACATGAGTATCAAAAACGATACAGGGATACTCATCCTGCGTATGAAAAGCGCAATCGGGAGTTGCAGCGCAAGCGCAACAAAAAGCGTCACAAGGGACATGGATCAATGATTGTAAAGACGGACACGTTACTTCTACAGCCTTTACGCGACGGGGCTTATATGGGTTTTAAGATAAAAAACGGAAAGATTGTAAAGACGGACGCGTTATTGCTTCAAATGCAGGTTCAGACTGGCGTAGATACATTTTCGAGACTAAATCCGGGGTGATTGTAAAGACGGACACGTTCGTTTAAGAAAAAACAGTCCTTTAGATTTACCTGGACTAAAAACAGTTGCGATGAGTACGATAATCCAGGAGGTCCCGGTAAGTGAATTTGACTTGTCACTTGCAAGTGTTCGCATTGTCAACCCAGCCAGGATACTGCAGGTTGAAAAGTCAATGCGTTTTCATGGCCAATTACAAGCTGTAATAGCCCGGGTTCACGAAGATAAGTACCAACTAATCGATGGGTTCAAGCGGTTTTATGCTTCACAGAACCTATTGATGGAAACACTTCAGTGCCGCGTACTGGATATTGATTTACCACAGGCCAAGGTATTGTTATTGAGTTATAACCGTCCACACCGTTCGATGGAAGCCTGGGAGGAGGCATTGGTGTTGCAGGATCTTCAGCAAACACATTCTCTGGATCAGCGGAGCCTTGCAGAGCTTATCGGATTTAGCCGCTCGTGGGTAAGTCGCCGTTTGTCGCTAATTGAAAAGATAGATGAAAATGTCTCCTCACAGATCATGATGGGAGCACTCACAAGTAGTCAGGCCCGGGCCCTTACAAAGTTGCCGCGCGGCAACCAGAGTACAGTTGCCGGTGCGATCACCAATTTTAATCTTACCTCGCGCCAGAGTGATACACTGGTGGAGGCTTTTTTAAAGGCACAAGATGCAGATCAGCAACAGTATATTCTTACCCATCCCGAGTGTGTGTTAGAACAGGAAGAGGCAGGTTCCCCGCAAGATCCTTTTGACGTACGGCTATGCTCCTATGGCAATGATCTGATGCATTCCATGTTGCATGTAATACAGTCGGTTCATATCATGCTGTCGCGACTCAGTGATCAGCGACTGGGTATGTTAAGCCAGAGTGAAAGAGTGATCATCACCCCCTTTTTTGACAAGGTATCAGGGAATGTAAGAAAGCTAACCCAGGTTATTACTGAATTACAAATCCATAAATCAACACAACAAGATGAAAAATGAAAATTTAGAAAACACTGTAATCACACTGCATGGTCAGGGTTGGTCCATCCGCAGGCTATCCAAAGAGTTAGGCATCTCACGTGAGCGGGTTCGCCGCTTGGTGGTAGCAAACTCGGTTTTACGCGCTACCACCCAAAGTGAACAGGTAAAGCAAAAAAAGAGACTTCCAAGCAAGCTGGATCCATACAAAGAGTTTATTGGTGAACTATTGGAAAAATACAGTAATATCACCGGACAGCGAGTATATGAGCACCTGAAAGAAAAGGAATTTGACGGTGGAATAACCATCGTAAGTGATTACCTGAGTAGCATACGTAAGGTGGCATCAAAAACGCCGATTCGTATGGTAGAAACCCACCCGGGTCAGCGAGCCGCTCATGACTGGAGTGATTATCGGATACCCTTTACAGGTTCAGGGAAAACAGAGCAGGTGACATTTTTTAGTTATATCCTTTCATACTCGCGCAGACAATACATTGAGGTGGTGAAAGACAAAAAACAGAAGACTCTTTTTCAAGTCCTTATCAATGCATTTATTTACCTGGATGGTGTGCCTAAAGAGATCAAGAGCGATAACCAGAAGGCGTGTGTGGATCGTTGGGAGGCTGGCAGAGCGGTCTTTAATGCAAAGTACCTTGAATTTGCCACCCATTACCAGTTCCGTCCCCTTGCCATCCATCCGGGCAAACCAACTGAAAACCTAAAAATAGAGCGTCCGTTTTATTACCTTGAGAGGAGCTTTTTAAATGGCCGTGAGTTCAGGGATATTGATGATCTGAAACAGCAGTTACAACAGTGGCTTGAAAGTGTCAATGATCTGCGCAAGCATGGTACGACAAAAAAAAGGCCTATTGATATGTACACGATGGAGCATCCCTTTTTACAGGTTCTGCCTACCAATCACTTTGACACCTCCCTTGTGGTCCATCTTATAGTGAACCAGGAGTCGTGTGTACAATGGAAGGGCTACCAGTATGTGGTGCCACAGAACTACATGTATGAAGTCTGCCCGGTTCGTATTACAGATCAGCACCTGATGGTTTACTCATCCAATGGGGAGATGCTAGCCACCCATCCCCTGGCAGAGAAAGATCGCAAGGACCGCTACATCGGTGTTGTTGAGAAAGCACACAGGAAACCGGATCTGCTTATAGCCGATGTGATTGCCCGTCTTGAAAGCTTCTCGCCTGAGATGAGAGAGTATATCAAACAGCTCAAGCGACATAAGCCAGGATCCTGGCGTCATCACTTGCGCAACCTGCTGGCTATGAAAGTAAACTACCGTGTCGATGATGTCATGGTGGCCGTGCGCAGGGCACTGCAATACAGAGTCTTTGAATCAGGTACTATCGAAGGGTTCCTTGTAAACAACTCCGAACCCAGATATAGTATCAAATTATCCTTTAAACCCCGAAAAAGTAATGGTTATGAGCAATAGAAATACAAACAGTACAAAGCAGCAGCAGGATCAGTTCCGGGAAAACTGCAGGTACCTGGGACTAAAGGTTCTGGCTGAAGAGTACACCCTGATGGTTGATCGGGCCAATGAAAACACGCTGGGGTACTATCAGTTCATAAGTGAGGTCATCCAGGCAGAAGCCATAGCTAAGCAGCAGAGACGTGTTGAGACCCTTATTAAAAGCAGCAGACTGCCCCAACCGCTGAAGTTACTGGCAGACTTTGATTTTGACTTCCAGCCCAAGCTGAACCGTAAACTGATTATGGACCTGGCTTCACTGGGGTTCATTGAGAGAAATGAGTCGATCCTTTTTACAAGTATAAGCAACGGAGTGGGTAAATCACACATCGCAAGAAGCTTTGCACTGATGGCCTGTCAGAAAGGATACAAGACCTACTACACTACCTGCAGTGATCTGATTAATGATCTGAATGCCGGAGTCTATGAAAAGACCCTGGACAAGAGAATGAAAAAGTACATCAATCCAGAGTTATTGCTGATCGATGAGATGGGACATGACCGTTTGGAGCTACAGGTAGTCAAGGAGGCTCACCTGCTTTTTAAAGTGATCGACCAGAGGTACAATGATAACAAGTCCCTGATCTTTACAACCAACGTCGAGGAGCCGGACTGGCCAGAGTTCCTCGGAGACCCTATCACTACAAGTGCCATATTGGATCGTATCTTCCACCACTCGGTTATCGTAAAAATCGATGGTCCAAGCTACCGCAAACACCAGAGTGAATTACTACAAAAAAAGTATGCTGAAAAGAAACAGGAAAAATCAGAAACAGGGTAGTGCAAACCGGATAACCAGAACAAAGGGAAAGGTGCTGACAAAAGTCAGTGCCTTTTTTGATATGGTAAAGTTGCTCATAATCATTGAAATAGCTTACATACTATCCTACGAAACCAGAACAACAGACAGCACTGGAACAGTTGCCTGTTTTAAAACGAAAATCGAACATGAAAATCTTCACCGCTTTATAGCAAATAACAACCTTCTGAATCCTGCAACTGATCAACTACTCAGAAGGGTGGTAGCATTTTGTCTTGTTTGGTGGTAAGGTTTATAAACGGTGTTAAAAAGTGAGTAGCATTAA
>Ga0222642_1000240_pt1 | contig 13782 bp, 11 predicted proteins | sample AntAcemetagen229_FD_179813 | JGI IMG/M metagenome (GOLD analysis project Ga0222642, IMG submission 179813) | Saline water microbial communities from Ace Lake, Antarctica - #229 | ecosystem: Environmental > Aquatic > Non-marine Saline and Alkaline > Saline | place: Antarctica: Ace Lake... | reverse complement strand
TACTTCTAATAAATTTGGTTATCATACCATCTTATGCAATGGAGATGAAAATCCTAAAAAAGAGCTCGAATATTTAAGAATATTAAAATCCAATAGAGTAGACGGAATCATACTTGTTCCTACCGGCAAGAATTTAAAGTATATTCACAGCCTACTAAATACAAGGATTAAAGTAATATTCTTAGACAGGTTGGTTGAAGGAGTAAATTGTGACGCAGTTTTAGTTGATAATATCCATGGTGCATATAAAGCTGTAAAATATTTAATAGATCAGGGTTATAAAAAAATAGGAATAGTGAATGGATATTTAGATCGAACCACTGGTACAGAAAGACTAAAGGGATATCTCAAAGCAATAGAAGAAGCCGGAATAGCCAGAGATGATAGTCTAATCAAAATTGGCAATTTTAAAAAAGAAAGCGGCAAAAAATTAACCGAAGAGCTTTTAAGGCAACCAAACAAACCGGAAGCAATATTTACAACCAATATTGATATGTCTATGGGTGCTCTTATAGCTATTAAAAAGATAGGATTGATCATTCCGGATGATATCGGAATAGTATGCTTTGATGATTCAGATTGGGCTTCGATATTTGAGCCGCCCATAACCGTGGTAAGACAACCTGTATATCAAATAGGTTCTATGGCAGCTGAACTGCTAATAAAAAAAATAGAAAATAAAGAAAATGCTTCAATTCATAAACCAACTATAGTAACTCTAAACACAGAACTGATCATTCGAGAATCTACAAAGAAAAAGATATAGAACAAATTACTATAAATATTTTTTAATTTGCCAAACATTAAAATGTATAAAAGAATATTAAGAGAAAATTTTGTACTTACTGTGTTTCTAAAAATCCTGAGTATAGATAGAATTTATACTAATAGCGAAAAAGAATATTTTTTTTGTTTAGAAATAAAAAAAGAGTTCATTTTTATTGTGGTAAAAAATAGAAAAGGAGAAAGGTTTATGTTAAAAAATATTCCTTCAATCATTTCCCCTGAGTTAATGAAAGCGCTGATGGAAATGGGACATGGAGATGAAATAGTTTTAACTGATGGAAATTATCCTTCCGCTTCTGCCGGTCCACCTGTTATCCGGGCGAATGGTCATGGAATTCCAGAATTACTAAGCGCTATTCTATCATTTTTCCCTTTAGACGCTGATAGTGAAGATAATGTGATTTTTATGAAGCCCAATCAAGGGAAGAATCCTCCGATATGGTTTAAATATGATGAAATATTAAAAAAATCTAAAGAAATATACTCTACACAAGAACTGGAAAGGTTTAAATTTTATCACCGGGCTTCCCATTCATATTGCATAGTAGCTAGCAGTGAAAAAGCTTTATACGCAAATATCATTTTAAAAAAAGGAGTGGTTGAATAAAATTCAAAAGAATTATTGGCAAAAAACTTCTTTTGTTTTAATTTTTTCGATCTATATTAAATTTATCTTTAATAATTAAAGTATTTTAAGAATACAAGGAGGATAATATTGTGTCAAATTTACAAAATAGGTTGTGTGGAAGACTTCCTAAAGTAGGTATTCGTCCGATTATTGATGGACGCAGAAAAGGGATTAGAGAATCTTTGGAAGGACAAACCATGCAAATGGCCCAAGCTGCCGCCAAATTAATATCCAAAACCCTAAAACACTCTAACGGTTTACCGGTAGAATGTGTCATATCTGATACGACAATCGGTGGCGTTGCAGAAGCAGCAAAATGTGCCGATAAATTTGCCAGAGAAGGTGTAGGGGTTTCTCTTACCGTGACCCCATGCTGGTGTTATGGGATGGAGACCATTGACATGGATCCCCTTATTCCCAAAGCCATCTGGGGATTTAACGGAACTGAGAGACCGGGAGCAGTATATCTATCCGCTGCATTGGCAGGTCATGACCAGACGGGCTTACCTGCTTTTAGTATATACGGTAAAGATGTTCAGGATCAAAATGATAACACTATCCTTGATGATGTAAAACAGAAGATATTGCAATTTACCAAAGCAGGATTAGCTGTTGCCACCATAAAAGGAAAGTCTTATCTTTCTATAGGCAGTGTCTCTATGGGAATAGCCGGTTCTCAAGTTAATCCCTCATTTTTTCAGGATTATCTGGGGATGAGAAATGAATATGTAGACATGTCTGAGATGACCAGAAGAATAGAAGAAGAAATTTATGATAAAGAAGAATATGAAAGAGCCCTTTCATGGGTTAAGGAAAATTGTCCGGAAGGAGAAGATCGCAATAAAAAAGAGATAAAACATTCCCGTGCACAAAAAGATACTGAATGGGAGATGGTGGTCAAGATGACCATAATAACCCGGGATCTAATGATTGGTAATAAAAAGTTAATTAATCTTGATTATGCCGAAGAGGCAGAAGGGCACAATGCCCTTGTAGCCGGTTTCCAAGGTCAAAGACAATGGACCGATTATCTTCCCAACGGTGATTTTATGGAGACAATTTTAAATACCTCTTTTGATTGGAATGGTATTAGGGAGCCTTTTATTTTCGCTACCGAAAACGATAGTTTGAATGGTATTTCCATGTTATTTAATCATTTGTTAACCGACAGGGCACAGATATTTTCCGATATACGAACTTACTGGAGTCCCCAGGCAGTAAAAAGAGTAACAGACACAGAGTTAACCGGTCTTGCCCAAAACGGATTTATTCACCTCATCAATTCCGGCTCTACTACCCTCGATGCTACTGGAAATCAAAAAGTAAATGGAAAATCAGTGATGAAACCTTTTTGGGAAATCACCCCAGAAGAAACAAATAAATGTCTGTCTCATACCAAATGGTCTCCTGCCAGCTTAGAATATTTTCGGGGAGGAGGATATTCCTCTACCTTTTATACTAAAGGGGTAATGCCAGTCACTATGGTAAGATTAAATCTAATAAAAGGATTAGGACCGGTTATTCAAATTGCTGAAGGTTATACTATAGATCTACCTCCCAAAGTTCATCATATTTTAGATGAACGGACTGATCCCACCTGGCCTACCACCTGGTTTGCTCCCATCTTAAACGGCAGAGGAGCCTTTAAAGATGTCTTTTCGGTGATGAACAATTGGGGAGCTAATCATGGAGCGATAAGTTATGGTCATATTGGAAAAGATCTGATTACTTTATCTTCCATGCTCAGAATACCGGTAGCCATGCACAATGTATCTGATGAGAAAATTTTTAGACCAAAGACCTGGGCATCTTTTGGTACTTCCTGTTTAGAAGGAGCGGACTTTAGGGCATGTGCTAATTTTGGGCCTTTATATGGAAAAAAATAAAAGGAGCATGAAGGTGAATAAATATACAATTGGTTTGGATTTTGGTACTTTAAATGGGCGGGCAATATTAATTGATGTAAAAACAGGTGAAGAACTAGCTACCGCTGTTTATTCTTATAATGATGGAGCGATTGAAGAGGTTCTTCCCGATAGCGAAATCACACTTCCTCCAAATTGGGCTTTACAAAATCCTGTTGATTATCTGGGAGTATTAAAATATACCATACCCGAAGTCTTAAAAAAATCCGGAGTTTCTCCTGAGGATATTATTGGTATAGGTGTAGACTTTACCTCGTGTACAATCCTTCCTATCGATAAACTGGATATTCCATTATGTATGAAGGAAGAATGGAAACATAATCCCCATGCTTGGGTAAAACTCTGGAAGCATCATGCAGCAGAACCCTATGCAAATCAATTGAAAGATATTGCTTTAAAACGTAAAGAAAAATTTATTCTTCGTTATGGGGGAAAAATCTCTTCAGAATGGATGTTCCCTAAGATCTGGCAGATTTTAGAAGAAGCCCCTGAAGTCTATGAATCAACTGATCGTTTTATAGAGGCAGGTGATTGGATTATCTTACAATTAACCGGTAAAGAACGCCGCAGTGCATGCAATGCGGGATATAAAGCGATATGGGACAGAAAAGAGGGTTATCCTTCACCTGAATTTTTTGCCGCTCTTCATCCTCGGTTAAAAAATGTGGTAAAAGAAAAACTTTCAACAGATATCTTTTCTACCGGGCTAAAAGCGGGGGGTCTGACATCCGGAATGGCTAAGCAAACCGGTTTAAAAGAAGGGACTCCGGTAGCAATAGGTATTATCGATGCACATTCGGCTGTTCCTGCTGCTACCGTTACTAAACCGGGGAAGATGGTTTTGATTATGGGTACATCCACCTGTCATATGTTATTGAGCAAAGAACAAAAGCTAATTCCCGGAATACCCGGAGTGGTAGAAGACGGTATTCTACATGGTTATTTTGGTTATGAAGCAGGACAGGCAGCCGTAGGAGATATTTTTGATTGGTTTGTTTCTAATTATATTCCAGCAAGTTATGAAAAAGAAGCTCAAAAGTTAGATATTAGCGTTTATCGACTCTTAGAAAATAAAGCAAGTAAATTAAAGCCGGGAGAGAGTGGACTGCTTGCACTTGATTGGTGGAATGGTAATCGTTCTATCTTAAATAATGCAAATCTTTCAGGTTTGATTTTAGGTCTTACTTTAAGGACCAAACCGGAAGAGATTTACCGAACTTTACTGGAAGCCACTGCTTTTGGAACCCGAATGATCATTGATTCTTTCGTTAATGACGGTTTACCCATAGAGGAATTATATGCCTGTGGCGGGATGCCCCACAAAGATAAATTACTTATGCAAATTTATGCGGATATCACCGGACGAGAAATAAAAGTTGCTTCTTCCCATCAAGCCTCAGCATTAGGTGCAGCTATGTTTGGCAGCCTTGCTGCCGGTAGCAAGCTTGGAGGTTATGATTCTATTGAGGAAGCAGTTGCTCATATGGCTTCGTGTGAGGACAAAACATATCTACCTATTCCAAAAAATGTTGAGACTTACAATCGGTTATTTGCCGAATACAAACAGTTACATGATTATTTTGGACGGGGGAACAATCAGGTTATGGATCGCTTAAAAAGAAATTAGAATATTTTTTAGAAAGATTATAAAAAATGAAAAATAAAATAAATAAAATGATTGAAAAAATTGATAAGAAAAAAAGAATTAATCCTCAAGGAAAGAATAAGATTGCCGATGTATTGGAAAATAAAGAAGTGGATTTTTTACCCTTGATATTTTGGAAACCGCAACATGTTTCTGTTCCAGGGGAAACTTTTGATATGGAAGAACAATTTTTTAATAAAGAAAAAATGCTTTACGGTCATCTAGAAGAGATTGAAAGATGTGCTGAAAATGCTTTTGATGCGCCAATTTGCATACGGCCCAATTTTGGTACAATATTTATTCCTGCTATGTTTGGATTAAAATATAAAGTACCTAAAGATACATTTGCCTGGCTAACTTCCCGTCTTAGTAAAGAAGAAATAAGAAAATTTAACCTTCCAAATTTAGATAAAATAGATATGTTAAAAAAATCAATTGAGTATATTAAATTTTTTAAAGAAACATTACCTGAATGGATTCATGTTTATCTTCCTGATACTTTGGGTCCATTTGAAATTGCACATGCTGTTTACGGTAATAATATCTTTTATGACTTATATGATGATTCTAAATTTGTACATTACCTTTTAAGTTTATGTACTGATATATATATACAAATTACCGAGAAACTGAAAGAGGTTTTAGGAGAAGAGAAGACTAACTGTTTTCATGGCCATGCTTTATCTCGAGGAATTTATATGAGAAATGGCGGAACTCGAATTTCAGAAGATAGTGCGACACTTATTTCTCCTCAACAGATTGATGAATATGTAATTCCCTATGATCAAAAAGTCTTGGAAGAATTTGGAGGAGGATTTATTCATTTTTGCGGAAAAAATGAATATTTACTACATTCATATTTAAAGATGGATAAAGTTCGGGCAGTAAATCTGGGAAATCCCGAGATGTATGATTTTGAGGAAACCATGCAAAAATTTATAGATTGTAAAAAATGTTATTTTGGTTTATGGCCCCGACAAGATGGAGAAAATTTAGAAAAGTATATTAAAAGAATAAAAAATTCTACAAAAGGAGGGAAGAGAGGACTTCTACTTCATTTTGATGAAGATATGTTCCCTGAATATTCTTGTCAGGATATTTTGAAAAAGTGGGAAAAAATAATTGAAGCATAGGTTTTGTAATTAAAAATTATTAAAGAGGATTTTTATTTATTTTATCGAATAAAATAATAGAATATTATTATTCTTTGTAATCTACGCCTTAATTATATATAAGGTAGAAAATACACCATTACAATGGAAAGGAGTGATAAAAGATGTAAAAAACATTTATAATGTAGAATGCTAAACAGAAGTGATCTTAGTTAAAAAATAAAAGGAGGATTTTAAGATGAAATTCAGAAAATTAGAGATTATTTTGGTTGTCTTGACTTTGCTATTGACTTTTAGTTGTGTGAATGTCTTTGCTGCTGGAAGCACACTTACCTGGTCTTCGATTAGCGTTCCCGATGATGCCCATACAAAAGCCATGCAGGTTTTTAAGGAGGAAGTAGAAAGACTTTCCGATGGTACAATTAGCGCGGATTTGTTTATAGCCGGTCAATTGTATACCCAGGAAGGCGAATTAGCTGCCTGTAGGGAAGGAAGTCTCGATATAGCTTACTTCAGTGCCAGCTGGTTTGCAGAATTTGTTCCCTATGTATCCATGATAGGAGCTGTTTATACTTTTAGTGGTTTCGGGCATATGGATAGGGTGTTAAATGGAGAGATTGGAGAAGCAATTTTTGAAGATATCGCTCAAAAAACAGGGGTAAGACCTCTAGGTGCATTTTACCTTGGCACAAGACAGTTGAATTTGGTTGAAAAAGTGGGAGAAGTAAGGACTCCTGAAGATATGAAAGGTGTTAAATTAAGAACACCTGCTAGTCCTGCTTGGATAGCCCTAGGTAAAGCATTGGGCGGAAATCCTACTCCTATGAGCTTTGGCGAAGTGTATATGGGCTTAAAAACCGGAGCCATAGAAGGGCAAGATAATCCTTTGCCCACCGACGAAAATGCAAAATTCTATGAAGTAACTAAATATATTGTTCTTACCGATCACGTGGTTAATTCGGTATGGCCCTCTATTAATGAGAAGAGATGGCAATCCTTCAGTGATATAGAAAAATTAGTCATTCGTAAAGCTATGGCTAAAGCTAGAGATTTCTGTGCCGAGACCAACTTAAAAGCTGAATCAGAACTAGTCGATTTCTTCAAAGAACAAGGTTTGATTGTTATTGAAGATCCTGATAAAGCAGCCTTTGCAGAATATGCAAAATGGTCCTACCAGAATGAAAGTCAGGATGTCTCTAAAGATTGGGATATGGATCTGTATGAGAAAATTCAGGCTGAAAAACGTTAATAGCAATATCTTAAAGTTAAAAATTGCGATAGGTGGTCCCATTATATTACGATATAGTGGGACCGCAATAAAAGGAGAACTTTTCTGTGAAGAAAAAAAATCAATTAATCTGGATAAAAATTGGTAAATTACTGATTGATATTACCGAAATATATATTCCTGCAATTTCTTTTTCTTTGTTATTTATTGCTTTTTTAATCCAGGTTTTTTACCGTTATTTTTTGGTTCCTCTCACCTGGCCTCTGGAATTTACTTTAATGATGTTCGTTTGGACCACCTTATTTGGAGCATGTTATGCAATACGTGATAATTCGCATGTTAAATTTACTTTAATTTATGATAATGCTACTCCGAAGGTAAAATATTGGATAAGGATTATAGGTAACTTAATGTTGCTTAGCTCTTTTATCATTGCTTTTGTTCCTACTTATAATTGGGTTAATTTTATGTCCTTTAAAAAATCCAATGTTCTAAAAGTACCCATGAATATTGTATTTTTTCCTTATATTATTTTTATGATTATTGTGATAGGCAGGATAGCGTTCAAACTTTATACCGACATAAAAAAATTACCTGGAGGAAAAACATAAGATGAATATACCCCTGACAGTTTTTTTATTATGTTTTATATTAACTTTTATACTAAGGATACCTATTGCCTTAGGGATGTTGATGAGTTCAATTTTTTATTGCCTACTGGCTCCAGGCCCTGCTGCCGGACTACAAATGGCAGCTCGTCAGTTTCTAAGCAGTCTAAATGTTAAATTTATTCTAATTGCTGTTCCCCTTTTTGTTTTTGCCGCAAAAGTGATGAATTCAGGGGCTGTAACGGAAAAAGTATTTAAATTTGCTAATAACCTGGTTGGTAGATGGAAAGGTGGTATGGGGCATGTTAATGTAGTAGTTTCAATCATCTTTTCAGGCATGACGGGTTCCGCTGTAGCAGATGCATCTGGTTTGGGCATTATGGAAATTGAGGCAATGCGTAAACATGGTTATAATGATAGTTTCAGTTGTGCCATTACCGCTGCTTCAGCTACAATTGGTCCTATTTTCCCCCCTAGTATACCAATGATTTTTTATGCAATGCTTTCAGGTGCCTCTATTGGTAAACTATTTATTGGAGGAATGATTCCTGGTATTTTAATTGGTTTAGCATTAATGGCATATATTGCCTTTATAGCTAATAAAAGGGGTTATCCCCGGGGTGAAAAATATACACTGAGACAATTTATTAAAAATACAATTATTGCCTTTCCGGCATTAATGACTCCGGTTATTTTATTGGGAGGTATTTATACTGGAGTGGTTACCCCCACTGAAGCAGGTGCCCTTGCCGGTTTTTATGCCTTGCTTATTTCCGTTTTGGTATATCGGACTCTTAATTTAAAACAATTAATGGAGGTTATTTTTGAAACTGTCAAGACAACAGGAGTTTTAACTATTATTGCGGGAGCAGCCTTTTCATTTTCTTATATTATTGCTTTGGAACACATACCAGATGCTTTTTCGGGTTTATTATTAGGCGTTACTTCCAATAAATATGTTCTTTTACTGGTAATTAATGTTTTGTTTATCATTTTAGGTATGTTTATTGATACAATGGCAATAACTTTGGTATTTATCCCCATGGTCCTTCCCCTGGTTAAAATGTTAGGTATTGATTTGGTTCACTTTGGTGTGGTCATTGTTTTGAATATGATGATTGGTTTATCGACTCCACCCTTTGGCATGCTTTTATTTATCGTATCCGGAATTTCAGGAGCCCCACTAAAATCAATTATTAAAGAAATATTTCCTATGCTACTGGTCTTAATAGGGGTATTGTTTTTGATTACTTATATCCCCTGGTTTGTTTTATATTTACCCGGTAAAATGCAGTAAAGAAATTTATTTGATTATTTTTTTTATTTCTTCTTTTGGGGGATGAATATTGTTACCTCATGAACGAATCTATCTTTCTATATCCGGAAAAGTGCCTGACAAAGTTCCCAATGTTCCCAAAATTTGGGTGGATCTGGGGGCAAGATTGACGCAAACCGATCTATCGGAAGTTATTCAAAATCCGTTAACCGCACTTAAAGTAATTGTAGAAGCAGCCCTACTTGTAGGTGCGGATGGAGCTCGACAATTTCACTTACCAAAAAGAAAAATTATACAGGAAAATGAAAAAGTTATTGAAGTCAACCAAGAAGGAAAACGTCTTGGAGAAATCGATATGTTGGGAGGATTATCGACCCGACTCTATGATGAAAAATATTTTGATTTGACTGACCCCTATCAGATTGCCCATCAGCATTTCTGGAGTTCTCCAAAACCGTTAATTAATAATAAAGAAGATGTAAGGGCAATTGTTGTTCCGGATCGTCAATTTTACAAAGAAATTGGTTGCCAGGACCGGCAGCAGGAGATATTTAATAGCGTGGGAAAACAATGTGGTTTAATCGGAGATTGTGATAGTGCCACCCTGGCTTTTTATGTGGATTTTTGCGGTTATCAAAAAGCTCTAATGGATTTAGTTGATAACCCTTCTCTGGTTCATGCTGCCATGGAAAAAGGGGTAGCTATTGCGATAGAAAAGGGAAAATTTAATATTGACCTGGGTTTTCGGATTTTGCGGTTAAATGATTCCGTTGCCAATATGTCGGTGATTTCACCTCAATTTTGGCGTGAATTTATTTTTCCGCATATGAAAGAAGTATGTACTGAGTTGCATCATTATTGTCCGGAGGTCAAGATATACTGTCATATCTGTGGAAATATTTTACCGGTGGTTAATGACTTGGTGGGAACCGGCCTTGATTGTATCGGACCCCTGGATCCCTTGGGACATTTTACATCAGCACAGGTGCGGAAAATAGTAGGGGAACGAGTGTCTTTGTTGGGAGGCGTAAATACCTTATCATTTATTCAAAATTCCCCTGAAGAGATTTTGGAAGAAGCAAGAAGATGCATTCAAGGGGCAGGAAAAAATGGAGGATATATTTTAAGTTCAGGTTGTGTAATCCCTCGAGGTGCAAGCAAGGAAAATGTAAAGGCTTTAAAAATTACGGTTGAAAAATATGGAGTTTACCAAAATGGAATCCTTAAAGAAGTTGAATTGTAAAAAATAAAGATATTAATAAGATAATAATAATTATTATTATTAAAATTTTAGGGAGTTTAAATAAAATGAAAATATTAAAATTAATAAATCATATTCCCATAAGTGGTCCGGCAAGACGAGAACCCGCTGATGGTACGGAATCAGACATGAGAGTGTCTTTAGGTTTTGAACCTGCCTGGTTTCATAAGAGGTGCGGGGTTAATTTCACGGAAAAGTGGCATAATGACCCTTTTTATCGCTATGAAAGTTTAATTAAGATGAAGAAAGAGTTATGCCAGAGATTTCCTTCAGTCTCTTATTGGAATGAGGATTATAAAGATGATTTAGCAACTATTTCTGGATGTTATGGTTCTGATGTTATCCCAAAGGTATTTGGTTTTCCTCTGTTATATAAAGAAGATATGTGGCCAGAAATTAGCAAGAATAAAGAAAGATTATCTGTTAAGGAAATTGAAAAATTAGATATTGATAAAATTCTTTTAAGCCCTTTAGTAGAAGAAATTTTTCATCAGATGGATATTATAGAATCAGAATGGGGGAAAATACATGGATATTTAAACTGGCAAGGTGTTCTTAATAATGCTTTTAATTTGAGGGGTGAAAAAATATTTACTGATTTTTATGATAAACCAGATCTTGTGCATCATTTTTTATCAATAATCACTGATGTAACGATTAGATTATCCCAAAAAGTTCAAAAAAGACAGCGGAAGTCCGGATTTTATATTAATCATTTTTGTGTAAGCAACTGTACGGTAAATATGGTTTCTCCAAAAATTTATCGAGAATTTCTATTACCTTATGATAAAAAAATTGCAGAAAGTGGTTTTGAAAGGTTTGGTATGCATACTTGTAACTGGAATGTTACTCCTTATCTAGAAGAAATAAAAAAATTACCCAAAGTTGGCTATCTGGATATGGGGATAATGTCTGATATGAAGAAAGTTAAAGAAATGTTTCCCGAAGCAAGAAGGGCAGTTATGTATTCACCAGTTCGGCTGCAGGATGCAAGCTTAGATGAAATTAAGAAAGATATGAAAAAAATATACCACGAATTATCCCCGTGTGATATCGTGATGGCTGATATTCAAGTTACAACTAGTGATAAAAGAGTGAATGAATTATTGCAGATATGCAGAGATTTAGAAATGCATAAGAAATAATAAGAATTGAATGAAAGTAAATACAAATTATTACCAAGGAACTAAAAATTAAATAAAATTAAGTGAAGTATAAACATAGTTCAAAATTAGTACAAATAATAATCAAAATTAGATTTTATTTAGATTCAAATTTTTACCTTTGAACAGGAGGTAGTGAATGTTAAGAGAGCAAATAGGAAAAGAAATAGGATATGCAACCATAGAACCGAACAGAACGATAATTGCTGGAACAAGTCAAACATTGGCAATAACTTATTATGTAGGGGGAAGAGGAATAAAAAAGGGAGGTTCTATTCGTATTACTATTCCTCACACTTTTACCACTCCCCAAATTAATGAGTTTTGCAAAGATACTTTTGTAACTACCGAGTGCTCTAAAAAGGAAATATCATTATCAATGCATCTTGAATCAGGAATTTTCTGTGCTTATCACCCAGAATTATCTCATAGTGGTGCTTTTGGTAAAAGTATATTTATTCGAGTAAATAATGGAGAACTGATTATGGGGGATTTTATTAAAATTGTATATGGCAATACCTCTTATTATGGTAAAGAAAATTGGGGTCCAAAACCGCCTAAAGTATCTTGTGTTTCAGGAAAATATGAGCTTACTATTGCTGTAGACCCAAATGGAACAAGATCAGCTCCAGTAACTGGATTTTTTCTTTTAAAAAAATCACCTACTATTACCATTATTCCAAGTAGATTAAAAGAAATAATTCCTGTTGCTCCTTCGAATATAAGGTTAGGACAAAAAATTCCTGTATATATTATTAGTGTAGATAAATATTTAAATCCTGTTAGGTGTGGGGATAGTGCGTTTACTGTTAAATATGGACTCAAAGAAAAAATTTATCATAGTAATAAAGGAATACTCACGCTTGATTCGATATCTTCTAATAAAAAATATAGAACTTATATTATTATCCTATCAGATAAGAGAAAAATTTTTTAAAATACTAATCCTATTAAATTGGGGAGATATACGAATAAGGAAAATTTGTATTGGGGAGACATCCATGCTCACACAAAATATTCTGATGGTATGGGCACTCCCGATGAAGCATTAACTTATGCTCGAGATTTTGCTAAACTTGATTTTGCAGCGATAACCGATCATGATGATATTGGCCCTTATCTTTCTAATGAAGAATGGATGGATACAAAAAAAGTTATTTCTAAATTCAATGTGCCAAACAAATTTGTAACTTTTTTGGGACATGAATATCGATCAGCTTTAGCAGATATGAATATTTATTACCCTAATAATGATGGAATATTGATGTGTGGTAAGAAAAAGGAATGGAATGAACCTTCAAAGTTAATTCCCGTTATTGCTCAAAAGGGAGGAATGATAATTCCCCATATGCATTTTGGTGCTGATTGGAGTGGGTATATCCCAACAATTTACAGAGTAATGGAAATTTATTCACAACATGGAAGTGCTGAATATATTGGTTGTCCTATGGGCAGTGAGTTAAATGCAAATAAAAGGAAATTAGATATATATTGTATAGGAACTTATTCTATATTTCAAATTGAGGTAATTAAAAATAATAGAACCATACATAGGACTGAAAGTAACTCGCCTGAATGTAGTTTTTCTATTGATGATATTGCAGAAAGAGATGAGGATTTTTATTATATCAGAATAATTCAACAGGATACAGAAATGGCTTGGAGTTCTCCTATATGGGTTAGGAAAGAATAGGACGAAAAACTTTTCTCTTTACTAAAAATCGGGAGGTTAAATTAATGATAAATTTTACCGGAAAGAAAAAATTAGAAGGCGTTATTCCTGCCTTGATTTTACCTGTAAATGAGGAGGGAAAAATTGATTTTAAACTTTTAGAGAAACAGGCTACCTATCTTATTTCGGCAGGTGTAAGTGGTCTTTTTATTAATGGAACAACAGGTGAAGGAGCTTGGTTAACTACAGACGAAAAAGTTGAAGCATTTAAAGTGGCAAAAGAAATGAGTGAAGGAAAAGTGTTTCTTTGCGCAGCATGCATTCAGCCATCCACAGAAATAGTTATTAACGAAATTAAAGCTTTTGAGAAACTTGAACCAGATTATATTGTTGCTGTAACTCCATATTATTATAGTGTTTCACAAAATGTAATTATTGAGCATTTTAAAAAAATTGCTCAATATAGTTCAATACCTTT
>Ga0222642_1000238_pt1 | contig 13864 bp, 10 predicted proteins | sample AntAcemetagen229_FD_179813 | JGI IMG/M metagenome (GOLD analysis project Ga0222642, IMG submission 179813) | Saline water microbial communities from Ace Lake, Antarctica - #229 | ecosystem: Environmental > Aquatic > Non-marine Saline and Alkaline > Saline | place: Antarctica: Ace Lake... | reverse complement strand
GGAGGTTGTCCTTATGAATGATAACCAAATCAGGCAGGAGTATTTGAGAGAGCTGATCAATTCTTACCTCTTTAAAGACATACTCGAATTAGAAAATATTCGCAGTTCTGAGAAGTTAGTTAGAATTCTTAGATTAATTGCTTATCAGATTGGTAAGGAAGTTTCCTATAATGAGCTCGGAGCACAACTGGGAATGAGCAAAAATACTATAGAAAAATATTTGGATTTACTGGAAAAGGTATTCGTCATTTTCAAAAGAACAGGTTTCTCGCGAAATATGCGAAAGGTTATTTCAAAAAACTGCCGTTATTATTTTTATGACATTGGAATTCGAAATGCTCTTATCAATAATTTCAAGCCACTTTCGCTTAGAGATGATGTCGGACAACTATGGGAAAATTATATCATCTCTGAACGCTACAAAATTCATGAATATGACCGTGATTTTGTTTCTTCATATTTTTGGCGAACCTACGATGGGGCTGAAATCGACCTTGTCGAAGAAAAAGACGAGGAACTTTCTGCTTTCGAAATCAAATGGAATAAAAAACAAGTAGCCATTCCGCCCAAATGGAAAAATGCATATCCGAATTCTCTCAATCAGGTTATTAATAAAGATAATTATTTAAAGTTTATTACGAGATGAAATACTAAAAATCTTTTTCTTGACTATGAAAACCGAAAAAATACCTATTATCTATCTATGATTATAAGTAAAAATCAATTTTTTGTTTGGATAGGGCTTTATGGAAAAATATCAAAAATATTTTAACAAAATTAAAGAGATAGGGAAAATTACTGAACTAAGTCACAGAACCGCACTTGAAAATTTATTGAATGAAATAAAACCAAATAAAAACATAAAAATAATACAGGAACCAAAAAGAGAAAAAGGTTTTGGCGCCCCCGATTTCAGGGTTGAGGTTAATGAAGCAATTATCGGTTATATCGAAACTAAAGATATCGGAACCAATTTAAATAAAACAATAAGAACTACCCAAATCAAAAAATATTTAGCTGTTACGGAAAATTTAATAATTACCAATTATTATGATTTTATTTTAATGTATGATAAGGACAATCGAGAAAATGCAATTTTATTCGATGAACCGGATATTGATAAAAGAAGCTCAAAATTAGAAAATGAGAATATTATTCAGGTCGGAAGATTATTTGAAAAATTCTTCTTTTCCGAGCCATTAAAAATAAATAACTCAAAAAAGTTAGCCACCTGTTTAGCTGTCAGGGGTAGAACTTTAAAAGAATTTATAATTGAAATATTCAAACAAGATAACGATGACAATTTTACGTTAAGACTGAAAGGACTGCATAATACATTCAAGACATCTCTTGTTGAAGATTTAACAATTGAAGAATTCTCAGATGCTTTTACACAAACAGTTCTTTATGGATATTTTCTAGCACATCTTCAAACAGATAAAGATATTCATATCGAAGATGGGGCAAAGTTAATTCCCCATTCCTTTGAGGTAATAAAAGAGTTTTTTGACATTATCAATTATGATGATATGCCATCACACGTACATTGGATTTTCAAAGAGATTGTTAATCTAATAAATAATACAGATCTCCTAAGAATAAAAAAGAATCTTTCTTTTGAAACCAGTAAAGATCCATATCTTTATTTTTACGAAGATTTTCTAGGTGAATTCGATGCAAAGAAAAGAAAATCAAGAGGAGTTTATTATACACCTGAAGAAATTGTAAGTTTCATCATTCGTTCAATTAATAAAATACTGATTGAAAAATTCAATAAGCAAGATGGATTTATTGACTCCTCTGTTACCCTTCTGGATTTCGCTATTGGCACAGGAACTTTCCTGGTTATGATATTTAATCTTATTTTTGATACAATAGATAAAAACGACGGAAGATTTACCAAAATAATTCAAGACCATATTCTAAAGAACTTCTATGGTTTTGAATATCTCGTTGCTCCTTATGCTGTTTGTCATCTCAAACTTTCACAACTTCTTAAAGATAAAGGTTACGACCTAAAGAAAAATGAAAGATTCAATGTTTACATGGCTGACACGCTCGATGACGCAGAACCACAAATGGATCATCATATGCCGGTTATTTCGAAGGAAGGGGAAAAAGCTCTTCAAATAAAGAAAGAAAAAGATATTTTAGTAATTACTGGAAATCCACCTTATAATAGTAAATCCAGAAACAACAAACCGTGGATCATAAAATTGAATAAATTATACAAACCATCAGGTGAAAAAAATGTGCAACCCTTAAATGACGACTATATAAAATTCATTCGTTATGCACACTGGAAAATTGAACAGAACGGAAAAGGTGTCTTCGGATTTATTTCGAATAACTCATTTATTAACGGACTCATCCACCGCAAAATGCGAAACGAACTGCTTAAAAGCTTTGACGAAATATTCATTTTAAACCTGCATGGAAACAGCCGTATTGGAGAAACTACTCCAGATGGTGGAATTGACCAAAATGTTTTTGACATTATGCAGGGTGTATCCATTAATATCTTTTTGAAGAGTGAAATTGAAAATGATAAATGCAAAGTGTCTTATTGTGATTGTTTTGGAAAGCGAAAACAAAAATATGAAATACTACTAACAAATGATATTAGTTCAATTGAATGGAAACAGATAGATTATAATAAATTCAATGATGAATTTAATAAAACACGCTGGGCGGAAAAAAGATTTGAAGATAATTTAAGCTTCTTTACCCCTATGGATGATGTCGCTTTGATTAAAGATTATGGCAATTTCTGGGGAATCACTGAAATATTTAACAAATATAAAAGTGGAATTCAAACAGGTAATGATAATTTATTTGTAAAATTTGATTTTCAAAAAGCATCGGAAATATATGATGATATGAGTAAATTAGAAGTTGATGATTTTAAGAGAAAATATGAATTTAATCCATCAGATGACTGGGGATTTGAAACAAAATATAAAAATATTGAATATTTAAAATTAACTGATGTACATTACAGACCTTTTAATTTCAGGAATATTATTTATTCTTATGCTTTAAGAAGAAATTCAAATGAAATAATGCAACATTTTCTGAAAGGTGAAAATATTGGTTTATGTTTTATAAGAAATGATTATGGTGCTGAATTATTTAATTATTTCTTGATAACAGATAATCTGATTGATATTCATACAATAGGTGGACAATCATATATTGCACCACTCTATATTTATAATGAACCAGAAGAAGGAGATCTTTTTGCAGACGAGACACATTTGAATAAACAGGTAAACTTCACAAATGAGTTTATAAAATTCATAAATGAGAAATATTCCTTTAAACCTACACCGGAAGAAATTATGGGTTATATTTATGCTGTGCTTCATTCTCCAACTTACAGAGAAAAGTATTTAGAGTTGTTGAAAATAGATTTCCCACGTGTTCCATTTGCGGATGATGAAGAAAAATTTAAAAAGTTAGCTGAATTGGGAAACGAATTAATAGAGCATCATTTATTGAAAAAGACTTACCCCGATAATCAGGTAAGACCTGTCGGAAAAGCAAATCATGTTATTGAAACAATAAATTATAGTGAAGAAAAAATTCATATAAATCCTAATCTGTATTTTTATCCCGTAAAACCCGAAGTTTGGGATTTTTATATTGGAGGTTATAAGGTTCTGGAAAAATGGTTGAAATCGCGCAAGGATAGAGAACTCAGTTACCGGGAGATCGAGCATTTTATAAAGGTTTGTAATGTGATAACAGAGACAATTATATTGATGGATATAATTGACGAAGTGCTTATATCTTAAATGACCGGATTAGTTAAATGCTAATAAATTTGACATCAGATATTTATCACATACTTTTTTGCATAGATTTTATAACCCCAGGAGAATTTCTCCTGGCCGCAAGGTTGCCTTTTGGCAACCTTTGCTTTTTATTATGAAAACTTATATTTACATCGACGGATTCAATTTATACTATCTTGCTTTGAAATTCTCAAATTTCAAATGGCTTGATTTTAAGACCTTATTTCAAAAGATACTATCTCCACAAAATGATATTGTAAAAATCAAATATTTTACTGCTAATGTTTCCGGAAAATATGATCAGGACAAACCGAGAAGACAGAATATATATTTGAATGCATTACAAAAACATATACCTGAAATTGAAATTATTAAAGGTCATTTTCAAACCCATGAAGTGAAAATGCCAACTGCAAAGAATCCAAGAAAGAAAGTTAAAGTTTTGAAAACAGAAGAAAAATGCACAGATGTCAATTTAGCTGTTCATTTAGTTAATGATGGATAGAAAGGATTATATGATTGTGCAGTTGTGCTTTCTAATGACGGAGACCTTTTGGAAGCTCTGAGAATTGTGCACGATGAGTTAAAATTATGTGTAGGTTTAGTAACTCCCGGGAATGCAAGAATATCAAAATCCTTGCTGAAATATGCAACTTTTAAAAAGAGAATAAGAACAAATCTTCTGCGAAATAGTCAACTACCAAATCCCATACCGAACAGTAATATCTATAAACCAACTGGCTGGTAAATACTTTTTGATAACCTTGTAATTTTCTCCTCCTTCATTTTTTTTCTTTCCATAAAAAATTCAGTTTTTCATCCTCATCTTATTATTTTTTTTATTTAAAGATCGGAGCATACGTATGAAAAATAAAATTCGCATTTTTATCGCAGTAATGCTTTTCTAAATTTGAATAACTTTTATAGGAGATTTTAAAAAAATTTAAAATTATTTCTTTTTATAATTCTCAAATGCATGAATAAGATCATTCCTTGTTTTCTCTAACTTATTTCTGGCATCTCCCCAATCCGAATAATAATAGGGCTCTTCTACATCTATAATCACACCATTATTAAATATGATATGAAAACTCCATTTGTTTAAATAAATATTATGAATATACTCACCTCTATCCTTCATCTTATCTATTTTATATATTTCAGATAGTCTTATTTTCTCTTTATTCGGTAAAGTGTATAAATCTTGATCCATTTATCATGCTACACCGCTAGATGTGCAATAAAACCTGGCGTAGCAGCATTTATACTCCGAAACTTTAGCGAAGGAGTAACATCTTCTTGATTAATGTATTACCCATAGCGTCTAACTTATAGAAATATATACCACTTGGAAGATCACCACCATCCCACACTGCTGTTCCATATCTGGCTTCAATGGTATCAACTAACTGACCAACTATATTATATATTTTGATCTCTACCTCATCTGACTTCTTTCTTCCTCTGATCGCATAAGCTATAGTGGTATAAGATTTAACAGGATTAGGATAATTCTCAAGTCTATTCTCTTCATATATAGTATCAAAGCCAACATTATCTACCGGAACTGAACCAGGGATTATAGCAATACTTTTATCTGTGATAATATCCATCACACCAAAAGAATCGTAGAAGTGAACATCTCCAAAAGTGAGAGAATCTCCAATTGTGCTTGAAACCTGAAATACAATATCTGCAATTAATCCCTCTCCTTCAGGTGCTTCAAGAGTATCTGTGCCTGCTAAGGTATAAGCAATACTTAATACACCGGGAATAGAGTTATCGATCATCCAGCCGAGTGCCGTGCCACCATTAGTAGTAAGAATATTCGGTTCATATGTAATGGGATTGGTAGCACTAGCGGTTATATACTCAAGCTGGCTCGGGTTGTAGTTCACTTCAAACTCGTAGGTATCTAAATTATGGACATTAATAGCATATATATCTACACGAATATAATCACCAATAGATGGAGGATCGATACTGGTCTGGTTCTGGTTGCCATAGGTAGTGGCATCCAGATCAAATCTTATACCGGCATTCTCATTGGGACCGGCAAAAACCATTGAACAAAAAAACAAACTCACGGCTAATGCTAAAATTATTTCTTTACACAACATTTTTTTCATTATTTTTTCCTTATCATTACTTGTTCTTCTGAAAATGAGGGAATACCCGAAAAGATATCCCGGGTATTCCCATATGTTAACGATTCTTATTGGATCACCATCTTCTTAACTTCACTGTAGTTCTCAGTATTGAGTTGATAGAAATATACTCCATTAGAAAGATTCTCAGGTTTCCAGGTCTCTGTATAGTCATTAACAAGCCGATCTCCATTTACAACCTCTGCAACCAATTTACCAAGGATATTATAAACCTTTAGTTCAACATTACGAGTAGTTCCTTCCAATCCACCTACACGGAAATTAAATCGTATCTCATTTCCTATTCTTGCGGGATTGGGATAACAAGGGCTTAGGATAGAAGTAATAATATCCAATTCACCATTATTGTTTACATCAATCGGGATATACTGGTAGGGACCAAACTTGTCATTGTTGCCGCCAAAGTTTATTACTTGAAGCCAATAGTAATATGTGGTATAATATGGGTCTGCCGTTTCATCTGTAAAACTGTATTCAGTGGGCTCGGTTGTTGTTCCGACACCTGCTATTAAATCGACGTTGATCTTATCAGATTCAACAAAAGAATTTTCCGTATTACGATAGATGTTGAATCCATTCACATCAGTTTCGCTTGAAGTTGCCCAGCAAAGAGCAACAAATCCTGATACGGTATTATAATTAGCTGTGAAAGAAGAAAGCTCTACAGGAAGTGTAGCAGTTCCGGTATCTGTAATGAGGTCCACTACACCATATGAATCATAGTAGTAAACATCTCCAAAGCTAAGGGTTCCATAAGTGTTAACAAGAGGCATAAATACAATGTCTGCAATCAAACCTTCTCCTTCAGGTGCTTGAGCAGGATCTATGCCTGCTAAGGTATAAGCAATACTTAATACACCAGGAGTAGAGGAATCAACCATCCAGCCGAGTGCTGTTCCACCATTAGATTCAAGGATGTTCCCCTCAAAGGTAAGGGGATTTGTAGCACTAGATGACAAATATTCAAGCTCTGTCGGGTTATAGATAACCTCAAATTCATAGGTATCTAAATTTTGAACATCAGTACAATACACATCTAAACGTATGGGGGTTCCAGCAGGCTGAGAGGGTATGCTTGTCAGATTCTGATTACCATAAGTGGTTGCATCTAAATCAAATACTATGCCGGCATTCTCGTTTGGACCTTTACCATCCTTGCCACCTTCACCGGATTTGGGAGGTGTACCATCGTGCCAGTGATCTCCAAATACTTGTAAGTCAGCAGCATCGATAATATTATCTGGCACTAAGTCATAGAGAGGATCCCAGCCCGGGTCTGTATTAATAAAGTGCCAGTGGTCTCCGAGAAGCTGAAGGTCTGCAGCATCTACATAACCATCAGAATTGAAATCACCAATAATGCCTGATATAGAGTCATCTTTGAGAACTTGAAAAGAGCGATTGGTAGAAATATATAGATGGTCGTTTGCATAAGTTAAATCTCGACACCATCCCGCGCTTTGATAAAATTCCTCACGGAAAGGAGCAGAGGGATCACTCACATCAATTTTTAAGAAACCACCAATACTGTTTACAATAAACGCATAATCCGCTTCAACATAGATGTTTGAATAATCCGACAAATCAGCATCTGAATATGACCCAAGAAATACGGGAATATTAATATTACTGATATCGTAAATATGAAGTTCTTCTTGAGAAACAACATAAAGGGAGTTCCCCACCGCAAAAATACCGGTTGTTGCAGCACCGGTACTAAATGTGCTTACCACTTGTGGGATCAAACTGTTACTTACATCAACAATCCATACATCACCTATGTTGTCCCCAATGTAAGCATATCCATTATCTACATACAATTTTTTAACCGTCTCAGCTCCAAGTGTTATAAAACTTACTAATGATGGATTCAATGGGTCTTGCAAATTCACTATCTGAAGATCTTTATCCACTAAAAGATATGTATATGGATCACCAACTAATATATCCTCTGCAGCTACAGCCATCGTATATTCTCCCGCAAGCACTGGCAAATCAGGATCACTTGCATCAATAATCTTTACCTTCTTAGACATTATTTCAAGAACATATGCATAGCCATCCTTAGCATCAAGTGTTAAACTAGCACCAGGAAATCCTATAGAATAATTTCCTCTGGGATAGGGATTATATGAATCACTAACATCAACAATATTTAATGAAGGATTAAAAAAATCACCAAAGTCTACTATGTAAGCAAAATTTCCAGAGACTCTTACTCCAAGTGAATGATAAACATCTACATCAATACTTCCAAGGGATGAAAAGCTTAATGGATTTGTGACATCCTGTATACTTATGGAATGAGAACCCACTTCAAATAGCCTGACTCCATCCACAAACAGGTTTCCGCTTCCTCCATAGCTTGCTGCTATAAAGGGAATATCAGGATTAGATACATCTATAACTTCAATAGAAGAAGGCGTTGAAGCTGATATAACAACATATTGAGAATCTATCATTTCTACATTAACGGCCGCACCTGAAATTGCAACATTTGATTTAAAGGTCGGATTCAATGGATTATTTACATCTACTATCTCAAGACCATTAGTATGATCTGCTATAAAGGCATATCCATTTGCTACAATAATTTTGTTACCACAACCAGGTGTTGTATATTCAGAAACAAAAACTGGACTTTCAGGAGTAGAGATATCGAGAATAGTAAGTCCTGTGCTACCTGTATCTGACACATATGCATAATTATTTACTATGTCAAGACCTACAGCACCTGCTTTCTCATAAAACCCAATTGAATCGGGTGCAACAGGATTGGATACATCGAACACCCAAAAGCCGGTTCCATCAACTACATAAAGATTGGTACCTTGGAGATACAGACTGTGTGCTCTTTTCAGTGAGTATGTTGAAAGGAGCTCCATACTGTTTATGTTAACAATTCTCACGCCTTCATGGTCACCGATATAAGCATAATCTCCTTCTACAAGGATATCATTCGCGCCTATTATCTGTCCCTGTTTCAAAGTATAAAAGGGAGTAAAAACTCTGGAAAGAAACACAGGATTTGATATATTAGATATATCAATCTTCCAAAGTCCATCTTCAAACGAACACCAAACATTATTACCAGTAACAAAGACATCACTCATTCCTGTCCACATACAACTTCCAACATATTCAATAGTTCCTTTTTCTTTGGTTTCTATAGGTTCTATGAAATTACCTTTGGGTACTGTCCATCCATCTGGAAAAATCTCTGATGTTTCAGAAATTCTCTTTCCATTAAATTCGGCAGGAATATCAAACGAAAAGAGGTACGTAGTAAGTGAAAGGATCAGTGCGAACATTCCCAACATTATAACTTTCTTTTTCATGATTTCTCCTATGTCCCATAAGATGTAAAACCATCTATTAGGACACTTATTAATTTTGATTTGGTTATCATAAATATTCCATCCCGAATAAATCTGGATGGAGACCTATCTATTACATTAAAAAATCTAAAATTCGGATATTTACAAAGGTAAATAAACCTTGTAAAATTATCCTTTCCTATCCTAGACATTAGTTTTAGTAAATGGTTCATTGCTTTCTAGTCTGAATCTGTAAGGATTGCATTTTCCAATACACATTTCCAAAAAACTTAATTAATTTTCTCTTTCTTGACAATCTGAAACCCCTTTTCATTTTATTAAAGTAATAGAAGAGGGGCGACCCATTTATTGGTTTACTTCTTTCTATCACAATAGGTCTGTTAGTTTACTCGCCAAAGTTATATGCTAACAGGCCTTCTCTTATTTTACGACATTTTTTCTCTTACAGAGTTAGATTTTTCAAAATTAATCTTAAACTCTTCAAATGGCATTGCTTTTTCCCAGATACTTTCAAATACACACTTTAGTGCCCTTGCAAAGCTGGGATGGATTATAATCATAGATGTTATATCAGGTTTTAAGGAGATGGGATCATTCAAGGCAAACATTGTAATTTTCTCGTCAAAGATAGCCATTTTCATAGGCAATTCTTTGACTATTCGTGCCTCTTCGCCTCCATCAATCGAAGATGATATTATTTTAATATTGTTTTCATCCGAATACATAATTTCATTATATTCATAGATACCTCTACCCTTAACTTTATTTCTTAAAATATCAAGTTCATGATTTAAATTCTCAGCTAAGGATAGAGCATAAGGCGATTTATTAAATACAAGAATTTCTTTCTTTGCATTTTTTTGAAATGCTAACCATCTCTCATTAATACTTTTTTTATCCTTAAGAACTTCAATATAGTCTAGTGGATTATCATTTTCCTCCCTGTTTTTATAAATAGGTAATAGAATCTTTAATGCATTATTGAGTGAATTTTCTTTTACTGACAAATCATTTAGTAATTTATCAAAAACAGATACGGGATTTGTAGCCTCATACTTTTTATAACGTCCGATTTTCTTCTCAATGCACATCCCTTTATTAATTAATTGATGCAATACTTCATAAACCTTAGTTCTAGGGATACCGGAGAGATGTTGGAGTTCAGAGGCAGTAAAATCCTTTTTTCGAAAAAGAGTGGTATATACATTTGCCTCTCGCAAGGATAAGCCAAGGTTAATTATAAGTTTTTCTACTTTTTTTAGATCTTTCATTTTTTGTTACCCTTTTAGACGTAACATATATTCTTGCAAATTTTGTTGTCAAGATAAATTTCAAATTGTAAAAATTTTATGGGTTTCTATATTCTGGATGAAATTCTAATCCTACATACATTTTTTATATTTTGAAATGATTTTTTTCTTGCCATAAAAATTTCTGTTTTTCATCCTCATCTTATAATTTTTTTTATTTAAAGATCGGAGCATACGTATGAAAAATAAAATTCTCATTTTTATTGCTATTTTACTTGTGATGAACACTGCACCCCTGCTCGCCCAAAGTGATTATGAAGAATGGCTCAAAAAAGATCAACAACAATTCGATGATTATAAAACCGAGCAGGATAGACTGTTCATGCAGTTCCTCGAAGATGACTGGAAACAGTTCCAGGTTTTTCAGGGCTTGAAGGTCGATGATACCCCTAAACCGACTGCTATTCCAAAAGCAGAACCTCAGCCGCTCGAGCAAACTGAAATAGAAAGAAATGACACCATAAAAGAGCTCGATGTACCCGAGACACACAAATCTTTCAAATCACCGGAAAAAGAATTAAAATCAAAACCAGCCACGAAACCATGGAAGCAGACCGAGCAGGAAGAAACTTCTCATATCCAGACAAAAAAACAAACACCCAAAACCGAAACGCTTTCAATATCGGTTGATTTTTACGAAGCCCCTATCTCACTGCCGAACGAGTCCTCTCTGCAAATTTCTATGAATGGAAAACCCAACAATGAGTCTATCGCAGAATACTGGAAAAAGATCAGCAATGCAGAATTCGAAAATACCCTGCAGAAAGCAGAATTTTACAAAAGATCCCTCGCCTTGAATGACTGGGGATACTGCTCACTCCTCTATTCAATTGGAGGGGAAATCAACAACGGGGACGACACCGATGCGCTCCTTTTCACATGGTTCATGCTGAGTAAATCGGGCTACGATGCCAAGATCGGTTACTCGAACGACCAGGTTTACCTGCTCCTTCCAAGCAAGGATGATATTTTCGGCGCACCCTACTTCACAATTGAGAATAAACGTTTTTATGTGATGTCTCTCGATGGGAAAGAGCTTCAGCTCGGTTCGATGTATACCTACGAAGGCGATTACCCAGATGCAAATAAGATAGTCTCGCTGAGCTTGAACACACTCCCTGTTTTATGGGGCAATGTGCCGAAGCAGGTGAAATTTTCCTATAACGGTACAAACTATACCATCAAATATACCTATAATAAAAATATCGTAAATTTCCTGAACACCTATCCGCACACGTCATATCCAATTTATTTCAACACTCCCTTAATGGACCAATCTTATGCATCGCTTGTCGGGCAACTCAAGCCAATTTTAACCGGAAAATCAAAATCCGAAGCCCTAAACATACTTTTACGTTTCGTTCAGACTGCATTCAAATATAAAACCGATCAGCAGCAGTTTGGAAAAGAGAAATGCCTTTTTGCAGAAGAAACTCTTTTCTATCCTTACTGTGACTGCGAAGATCGATCAGTCATTTTTGCTTATCTCGTGAAAAAACTTCTCGGGCTCGAAGTGATCGGGTTGGATTATCCGGGACATATTGCTACCGCAGTAAAGATCGACAATGTGTCCGGTGATTATGTGATGGTGAACGGGAAAAAATATCTCATCTGTGATCCCACTTACATCAATGCAAATATCGGGATGAGCATGCCTCGCTACAAGAATGTAAAACCCGAGATTGTTCAGATATCTCAGAAGTGATCTTCTGAAAATAATTTTCAATCGGCTTATCTTAAAGGTAAGCCAACTTTTTTTACTTCGTATTGATCTTGATTATCTTATCATTGCTGATCAGAACATCTTTTCCTTTTTTATTTTCGAGCAATACCCAATCCTCATTAACCGATTTGATCATCCCCGTTTCCGAACTCGACATAGAATCAATTGAAAGAAAATAAATTTTAACCTCTCTGCTCGAGAGATTTTTTAATAAAGATATATCCATTGGTAACCTGTAGCAACCATGTCGTCGGCATCTCACAACTTGCCCACACAATGAAAGATACGGGTAAATATTACCCTCCAAGAAAATCCAAACGTTGTCAAATACGTTGTAATATCGATCAATTCTTATTCATAATTGCTATAAATTAATACAACTTAATATAGCAACGTCGCGCTCTGTTCAGGGTAAAACTTTCTGTCAAATAAAAATCAAGTTCAGTAGATTTTTATCGTGGAGCTAGGGCTAATATCTCTCCCGAAATCCAAAAAAGAATTGGTAGGATGTCAGTATATCACCATAGAAGAGGATTCAGGATGTAGTTGAAAAAAAACGAGCCGACCTCGAAAGGGGTCGGCTTATTAGATAAAGAATATATAAAATTACGTATCAGATTCAGCAGTATTAGCACCACGCAACTTACTAACAAGATGATGCCATATTTTTTCTAAAGCAGGAATACCGAGAACTTCTTCAATAGTATCATACCAGTCTGCAAAATTTTCAATTGCAGATGGACGACCAGGCCAATGCTTAAGAAAAGTTTTAGAATCAATATAACCCCCCTCAATTGTTCTTTTAGCAACAAACAAACAGAGAAAAGAATCATCCAAAAATGCAAGGGGGTGGTGAATAATAGCCTCGGGAATAAAATCAAAAGGTGATATTAAGTAAATGATTGAAAGAACAATCTCTGCTTTGCATTCTTTAGGTACATTACGGTCCGCTAAGATACGGCATGCATAAACGAAGTAATCGGGTAACAAAAAAACAAAGTCAAACATTTTATCATCATATTTTTCTTGGAGAAGTGTTATGTTATTAAGAAGTCTGCTATACAATAAATCTGATTTTTTGACTATTTCAGATATTTGAGTATACATATTCTTTTCCTTCTTCATAACAAATTCAATTATATTTAAAAAAACTGTGAATATAGAATCCCAAAAAGTCTGGGGATTAGTATTATACATTTGCGAAAAGGAGTTAACTGTATAAATAAAGTATGAAGAATATTCCGGAGGAACAGTCAAAACTTGATCATCTGAATTTTTTATAATGTAGTCACCTTTTTCGTTGGTAAAAGGAACCAAGTCAGTAGTATTTGTCGTAAATTCATCAGATAACAATTGAATTCTTTCATTATCAGGAAGATATTGAGATGCATATGATATTAATTTAGGTGATTGACTTATTTCCGGACCAAGCTAAAAAATAGGCTTGGTTATGAAAGAAAATATAGAAAGAGCGATTCAAGGTTTTGAGTGTCCCAAGTGTGGAAGTGATCATCTTTATAGACTCAAA
>Ga0222642_1000236_pt1 | contig 13928 bp, 12 predicted proteins | sample AntAcemetagen229_FD_179813 | JGI IMG/M metagenome (GOLD analysis project Ga0222642, IMG submission 179813) | Saline water microbial communities from Ace Lake, Antarctica - #229 | ecosystem: Environmental > Aquatic > Non-marine Saline and Alkaline > Saline | place: Antarctica: Ace Lake... | reverse complement strand
CCCCATTTATTTATTTATTTTTTAATTTTATTGCTTCCATATATCTTTTTACAGCACTAAAATCTCTTAATGATTCAGAAAGTCTTTGTTCATCAATCATAAAAATAATCCCAAAGTTTTAATTATTATTTATATTCTTCTAAACGCTTTAACTCAGTATAAAGCAGCCTCATGATCAACTTCTTTATGCTTATATTCCTAAGGGCAGCCATAGCTTTTATCTCAGCATGGAACTCTATCGGAACCTCTATCAATAACAACTTAGTCTTATCATTTTTCTTCATTATTTACCTTCCTCTTTAAGTATATATTTATATATTTATATATCAAGTTTTATTAAACATTGCATAAAAAACTGAAATAATGTGAACTTAAGTTGATAAGTTTTTTTATTTAATTAAAAGGAGTCAGAGATGGCTGTATATAAGAAAAACCAGAGTGCCTATGGTATAGGTAATCCTAGGGTTGATGTATTTAATGAACCTATTGTTGCTACTAGAGTACCTACTGTTAATGATAGAGCTGAAATAGGTACAGTTTGGTGTTATAAAGATGTAACTGGCACTGACAATGTTTATATTTTGACAAGCATTGTTGCAAGTTCTTCTAATTGGACCAATTGTGGTGGTGGTTCTGGAAACTTTGATGCTATTACTGTTAATCCTGGTGACATTAATGTCACAGCTGGTGATGTAATACTAGCAGCTGGTGATGTTACATTGACCACAGGTGCTATTAACGTTGCTGCATATGTTACAGCTGGTGTTGTAGTTAACAGTGCAGCTGGACTATTAGCTACTTCAGCGGGCACAGACGGACAAGTTTTAATTGGATCAACTGGATTAGCTCCAGCCTGGAGTACCTTAACAGCTGGCGGTGGTATAACTATTACAGAAGCTGCTGGAACAATAACTATTACTAATCCAGGTGCTACAGGTACAACATTTGGAACTGATGCTGGTGGGCCGGTAGATCCTACAGTTGCTGGTTTAACTACTTTTGAAGGTTATGACGTAAATATAACAACAGATGGTGCAACTTTAAATACAGTACGTATTAGACTTGCAGATGACATTGTTTCTGTAGCATCAATAACAGCTACTAACGATCTTGACATGCTTGCTGGTACTTGTACTATAGTTTCTGATGATAATGCTGCTAACGCTATTTATTTACATGCTAATGCTGGTGTTAACGAAGCTATCCATATTCATGCTGATCAAGGTACCGCTAATGATTCAGTATATATGCATTCTGATGTTGGTGGTGTTGCTATCGGATCTGGTTTAGCCGCAGCTGATTCAATAAGTCTTAATTCAGCAGATGCTGCTGGTGGAATAGATATTGATTTCGGTACTGGTGGTATGACAGTAGATGGTGCTAACGGAGCATTTACTCTTCAAACAGGCACAGCTGCTATCCTACTTGGTGTAGACGCAGTAGCTAAAGATGTAAGTTTAGGAAACGCCACAGGTGCATCCAGCCTTACTTTGGCTTCAGGAACAGGAAATCTCATAGCTACTTCTACTGATGATATGACTCTTGATGCTATTGGAGTTCTTGAGCTTAACTCTTCAGGTGGAATTATAGGTATCGGAAATGATGCTATTGCCCAAAATATAAATATCGGAACGGGCGGGGCTCAGAGAGTTGTCACGGTTGGGAACACAACCGCAGCAAGTTCAGTAATTCTAGATTGCGGTACTGCTGGAGTCTCAGTTGGAGCTTCTACAAACGCACATACAACAACTGTAGGTTCAACCAACACAACTTCAGCATTGATCTTGCAAACAGGCACGGGCGCTTATACACAAACTGTAGGCGGAATATGGGATGTAAATGCTGTTGGTGCAGTAACAATAGATTCAACCGGTGGAGCTCTTTCTATTGGCGCTGGAGCAGATGCTCAAAATATCGCTATCGGAACGGGTGGTGCTCAAAGAATTATCACCTTGGGTAATGCTACAGACGCAACCTCTGTAGTTGTAAATTCTGGTACTGGAAATATTGACATTGGTGTTAATGCTAGAGCTCATACCGTTAGGGTTGGGGGCACAACCGACGCTTCTGCATTGACCTTACAAGCAGGAACCGGAAACTTTGTTCAAACAGCTGGTGGAATATGGGATGTAAATGCTGTTGGTGCAGCAACTATAGATTCTACAGGCGGAGCTATCTCAATCGGATCGGGTGCAAATGCTTTTGGTATAAATATCGGAGACGGTGCAGCTCAGAGAGACCTAGTAATAGGAAACGACTCTGGAGCAACTAGCGTAAATATCTACGGAGGTACTGGGGACTGTACTTTCGGTGCTAACCCTACAGATCATACAACAAACGTTGGATCAACGAACGGTGTTTCGGCTATGTCACTTGGTTCTGGGACTGGCGGAATCGTTTTAGTTGCTGGTGGAAACGTAGACATACAACCTGCCACAGGAACTGCAGCTGCAAATTCAATAACCCTTAATGGTAAAGTAACTGTTGCAACATTAACTGGACAAACAACTGCAACAACTGCTCAAGAGACATTCACTATTACTAATAGTGAAATCTCTGCAACTTCAGGTCTTATTGTTACGGTCGGCAATACGGGTGCAGCAGATGCTCGCATGACTCTTGAGCAGGTTAAGCCTGCTGCCGGCTCAGTTGAGATAAAAACTCAAAATAATGGTGGAGCAGATCTTGCTGGTGACGTAATAATATCTATTATAGTTCTTAGTTAATTAATAACTTTAATATGGCTCATATATAACTATTTTATATATGAGCCATATCAAAAATAGAAACATGTTAAAATATAATGGTAGTATTTTATTAATAATCTAATGAAAGGAAAATATGGAAGATAAAGAATTTAAAGTTACTTCTAGCGTTAACATTGAAGTAGTTAAGGGTGAGAGAAGATATGTCTTTAGTGTTCCAGCTGGAGCACCATTTGGAGAATCCTTTGATGCTGCATTCCAAGCAATGGATGTAATATCAAATTGGCATAAAAAAGCACAAGAGCAAATGAAGGCTGCTAGACCCGATGATGATAAGGTAGAAGAAGCAGTTGCTGAAACTGTTTAATTAAAACAGAATTTCATACTACAATCACAATTTATATAAGGGTCTAATTTATTTTAGGCCCTTATATTACATTAAGGGAGTTAGTAATGGCAAAAGATATTATAGTACCAATTGAACTTCAGTCTGTAGATACTGCCACTATAGGAGCAGGAGCCTATTCTGAAGTAGGCAATCCACTTGAAGGTGCTTTATGTTTCATTAGAATAACAAATGATTCTAATACTGATGTATTTATAAGTTACGATGGTATAACAGATCATGAATATATTCCAGCTGGAGATAGGATAGAAACTTATTTTCAACTTAATGCAGCTCCTAATAACTATGTAGCTAAGCTTAAGGAAGGAGCAATAGTTAATATACGTGGAACAGCTGGCGTTGGCTTAGTTTATGTTAGCGGTTACTACAATGAGTAAAGATTCTATAAAAAACATGGAGTTGCAGACCTTTTTAGCTGCAAACCTAACTGGTGACTTTAAGGTTGTAGATGTTGATGGTTTTGATGGACCTTTAAATCTTATAAGAATCAAAAGTACTATGGATAAGCCTATCGTTATTAGTTTTGATGGTACTTATGGGCATGAGTATTTAAAGGCAAATAGCTCAATCGATCTAAACGTCCAGCTTTGTTCTAGAGGGTTAAACAAAAAGAGTTTGTTTAGAGATAAGACTAAAGTATATGTTAGGGCGTGGGGTAATCTTCCTAAGGGTGGAATATTAATTGTTTCTGGTTTTTATCAAGAGTAAGGAATTCAATGGCTGATATAAGTATAAGATTTATGATGGAGCCTCAACGTTCGCTGGGCTTCGCTTCTATTGGTGCTGTATATATGAGTATAGGTGCTGAAATGGAACATCCATTAAGGATGTATGATATGTATAATTCAACAGATGCTGCATTGCAAATCTCTATTGATGGAATAGATGATCATTTTGTTTTACCTGCAAATACATCAAGAATTATTGATGTTGTAAGTAATGAAGCTGGAGGAAATGGCTGGTATATAGGTACTGGAACTAGCTTTTACGTAAAACAATTAGTTATTGCACCAACTACTGGAAGCGTTTATTTATCTGTTGCTTACGGAGAATAATTATGGATAGGAGACACTGTCGTGAGTCAAATTACATATTCTTTTAACCCTTTGATGCCAATACTTACTTGGACTAGGGAAGCCGGCACTCCTGTAGCTATGGCTACTGGCCATGGATATATTAATGCCGGAGCTCCGCTTACTACTTTCGTTTTGCCAGTATCAGCAGTAGTTGGAACGGTTATTGCTATTGTGGGTGAAGGTGTTGGATTATTCCAAATAACTCAAAATGCAGGGCAAAATATACAGTACGGTAGTTTAAGCTCTACTGTAGGAGTTGGCGGATCAGTAAAAGCAAGTCATCGATATGATACTATTCGTCTTGTATGTAGAGTGGAAAATACTACATGGGCAGTAACTGCTGCTGTAGGTGTGTTCAATATTATATAGGAGGAAATGGTTATGGCATATCAAACTAGTACGAATCATTACGAGAGCTCTATTTATATTGTTGATGATAGTGGGAACAGCCCATACACAACTGTACAATCAGCTCTAGACGCAGCAAACACAGCTGGCGTGGAAGCAATAGTATTTATAAGAGCAGGATCGTATACTGAAGATTTAACCCTTTATGATGGAATAGGTATCCAGGGTTATACAAACTTCGAAACCGTTGTTACAGGAGTTCATACTCCGCCTGCTACCGGTAATGTTAAAATTAGTAACTTAGGACTTGGGTCTACTACTGATATTATTTACTCAGCAGCCGCAGGTACAGCTTTAATTTATCTTGAAAATTGTACCTTTACCTGTACTGATGGATATATTGGAAACTTACCTAACTGGGCTGCAGGTGGTGAGCTTAATATAAGTATGTGTTCTGATACTTCTACAGTTAATGGTATCTTTAATAACGCAGGCACAGCTTGGTTATCTATTGAAAGCTCCTATATTGGGGTTGGTACAACAAAATCTATTACTATGGATGGTTCGGTAAGCATTTATAATAGTGTAATAGGTTGTCCAATAAACTTGTCTGGAGTAGAAGATTCTATTATAGATTCAGGATCTCTACTTTTAGAAACAGTAACAGTATCTGGAGATGTAAACTTAAATATTGGTAACTCTAGATTTAGTACTGGTGTTGATACATCATTTATAACAACTTCATCTGTTACTACAGTGCTAAGCAACGTTGCAATAAATACATCTAATGTTGCTGCTATCGGTGGCACAGGTACAGTTAAACTTGTATCTGTCTCATATGAAGATAGTAGCGCAAGCGCAGCAACGGTTACTGAAGATGTAACTAGCACTCTTAGAACAGGAACTATTTATTCACCTACCTTTGATACTGATGTTGACGCTTCTGGGGTAACGCTTTCTGGAACTTCCTTATTGGCTGACGGTACAGACGCTGATATTTCTATTAACGTTACCCCTAAAGGTGCTGGCGTACTTGCAACAACAGAATTAACACTTACGACAGACCTTGCTGTCTCTTACGGTGGTACAGGTGCTTCAACATTTACAGACGGTGGACTACTTGTAGGCGCAGCAGCTAACGCAATCGAAGCCTTAGCAGTTGGCGGAGTTGGTACCATCTTAACTGGAGTTGCAGGCGCAAATCCAACATGGACAACAGCTACTTACCCAGCAACTGCTGCTATAGGAACGATCCTTATTGCATCTGCAGCTAATACAATAACAACTTTGGCACCTGATACAGCAGGGTTCGTCTTAACGGATGGAGGAGTCGGAGTGGCCCCTAGTTGGCAAGTTAATGGTGTTGGTACAGTTACTTCTGTTTCTGGTGGTACAAACATCAATATGACAGGTACGGCAGCTGATCCTATAGTTAATTTAGATGCAACGATTACATTGACTACGGTGAATGCTACTACATTTGATACTAACGTAGCTGCTGCAGGTGTTACTCTTGCAGGAACTACCTTAAGCGCTGATGGAACAGATGCTGATATCGATTTAACTATTACAGCTAAGGGAACTGGTCACGTTATAATAGACGATCTTAATATTTCTGGTCTAACAGCTGGTACTGTCAGGTCTTCCGCTACCGGTGATATTTCATCACTTGCAGATGGCACAGATGGTATGCTGCTTATATCAAAGACTGGCGATGTGCCTATTTGGGCTACCTTAACAGATGGTAATAACATTACATCTACTGAAGGTGCTAACTCTATTTCTATTGCTGTAACTGGAACTACTGAACATGCTGTACAGATTGGAAGTGCGGCTGGAGCATTAACATCTTTAGCTGTTGGAACTGACGGACAAGTGCTTCTAGGTTCAAGCGCAGCAGATCCAATTTTCGCAACATTAGCTTCTACTGACGGCACTGTAACATATACTCCTGGTGCTGGAACATTAGATTTATCTGCAAGTGCAGTTGATGTTGATCAAGATAATATACTTTATGTTGGAAAGCATGGTGATGATGCCAATAATGGTAAAACATCAAGTAAGGCAAAGTTAACTATCCAGGCAGCTGTTACTGCAGCGGCAGCAGGTAATACAATTATCGTTTATCCTGGAGAGTATGCTGAGACAGTAACCCATACTGCAAATAATGTAACTTTGATCGCACAGGGTAAGCCTAACTCTTGTAAGATTACTCAAGCAGATGCAAATGTTATCGACTTTGTTGGATATACAGGCATTCAATACAAGTATTTCATGATTTCTTGTACTGCTGCAACAACTGCAATATGGACTATAACTGGCGTTGCTGGTTCTTGTGCGTTTAAAGAATGCCGATTAAGCATGACAACTTCTACAAATGTAGCAGCAGTTGCTCAAGCTGGTGTTGCTAGGGTTACTGGCGCAGGAGCTATCACTGTCATTTTAGGTAAAGTATATTTCTACCATACTGGAGATGGCGGGGCTACGGCTCAAAAAGCAGCATTTTCTGTTGCTAATGGTGGGCTTATCTCATTAGCTATTATTGAAGATTTAACAATTACTAACAGTGGTACAGCCTTAGTAAGTGGTGTAGGTATTGATACCGCGTCAACTGGTAATTTTGAAATTCACGATTGTAAGATTACGGTTACAGATCCGAGTTCAACAATCGTAACTGGTCTTGCTTATCTTGGTGGTACCGGAACATCTAGTGAGTTTTTCAGAAACGATGTTCATGTAGTTGCAACGAATAACACTGGATATGGGTTTTTTAGTGCTGATACAGCCTCGAACTCTAGATTCTTTTTTAATCATATACATGTAACTGACGTAGCAGGTGCGAGTTATTCATACCTTGTTGGTGCTGGAGCAACGGTATCTGCAATATTTGATGATGTTGTTGCTGCTGACGGAGCTACTGTCACCGCTACTGGTATCTTCTATGAGGTTAAAAGCCCTAGCGATGGTGATCTAAAATGTAGTGGACCTGAAATAGCAGGAACTAGGTACTTAACAGTCGCTAACACAGATAATACTGCAACAGCATCTAATGCAGCTATGAATGTCTCTGTTGGTGGAACAACTTCAACTGGTGATCCGTATACTAATTACCTAGTAACTGGTGGTGGAACCTATTCAATGGGTATAGATAATTCTGTAGCTGATGATCCATTTAAGATAACCTCTGGAGCTACCCCTTCAGCAGGTACAGATCTACTTACAATGTCTAATGCTGGTGTAATTACCTTAAATAATGATTTGGATGTATCAGAAGGTGGTACTGGAGTAAGTACACTCACTGACGGAGGATTATTAGTTGGTGCAGCAGCAGCAGCAATAGAGGCTTTAGCTGTTGGAGGCACTGGAACTATTCTAACTGGAGTAGGCGGAGCAAACCCAGCGTGGACGACTGCTACATATCCAAGTACAAGTTCTCAAGGCGATCTTTTATATTCTTCAGCTGATAATACTATTGTAGCACTAACCAAAGATGCTAATGCCACAAGGTATCTATCTAATACTGGAGCAACTAATAATCCTGCATGGGCACAAATAGATCTAACTAATGGTGTTACTGGGGTTTTACCTGCTACAAATGGTGGTCAATTGGTATGGACAGAAGTAACAGATGCAACTGTTAATCTAGCTGTTAATAGCGCTTACATAATGAATCGTGGAACATTGATTACAGCTACCTTACCGGTAACAGCCGCAAAGGGAAGTATCATAAAGATTACAGGATTAGGTGCTGGCTTGTTTTTAATTGCACAGAACGCACTGCAATCAATAAACTTTTGTTCTGATACAACAACAGTTGGAGTTGGTGGATCGTTAGCCGCAACTCAAGCCTATGATGGTGTTGAATTAGTATGTGTAGTGGCTGATACAACGTTTAACATAACAGCTAGTGTTGGCAACTTAACGCTGGTGTAGTAACGGTGGTCTTGTATACTTATAATTTTAATAAGGATTATATTATGAGAATATGCGCAGATTGTGGAATTGAAAAATCATTAAGTAAGTTTTATAAAAAAGGTAAGTCTAAACGTACGCAAGAAATATGGTATGAAAAACGTTGTAACGAGTGCCATAATTTGAAATTCAGGCCAGCAACCGGAAGAATAAGTTCTACAAGGTTTAAAAAGGGTCAAAAACCTTGGAATAAAGGTACAAAAGGGGTTTCAAAACCAAATAATACTTCTTTTAAACCCGGACACGTAATGCCAAATGGAGCAGGATTTCAAAAAGGCATTCCTAGTACTGGAATAACTTTTAAAAAAGGCAATATTCCATGGAATAAATATAAAGTTGATGGAAGAAATTCTTTGGAATATAAGGCTTATATTAAAAAAGCGCTTGAAAGAGATTTATATAAATGTAAGCAATGCGCTTCAACTCATGTTTTACATGTACATCATATTAAAAACTGGGAAGAATATCCCAATTTAAGATTTGATATAAATAATGTAATAACATTGTGTAAGTCGTGCCATATGAAACTTCACAAGAATGGACATCTTGTTTCTCATAAAACAAGAAATAAAATAAGTGAATCTTTAAAAAAACGTTATAAGGAGCAGCAATGGCAACAATGAATAGTATTGGGGCAAATAAACCTCAAGAAGTAGCCTTTGGTGGTACTGGTGCAAGTACTTTAACAGACCATGGTGTTTTAATTGGTAATTCAACAAATGCAGTTACGGCTACAGCAGAAGGTGCAACAGGTCAATTTCTTATTGGTACTACTGGAGCAGTTGCGAGTTGGTTTGCTGCTGGAGATGCCGGCAAAGTTTTGACCACAAATGGAGTAGGAAGTGCATTGACATGGGAAACTCCAACAGTTGGAGTAGTTACTTCTATTGGTAATGGTACTAATACAACTGTGGGAGGTACAGCTGCAGTTCCAGTAGTTAATCTTGATGCTGCAATTACAGGTATGACAAGTATTACAATGGCAGATACTGGAAGTATCCAAACTACAACTACAGATACTGATACTATGCTAATCCAGGGATACGATGTTGATGGAACAGCATACGTACCTTTTATAACTATTACAAACGCTAATGATCCAACATGTGATTTAAATACAGGCGTCACTATTGGCACAAAGTATGTGTATAGAGCAGATGGAACTGATGTAGCAATTGCCGATGGTGGGACGAACTCTAGCTCAATGACTAACACTTATGGCGTTAACTACTTTGATGGTACGTCTATAGTTACAACTGCTGTTGGAACAGCTACGCATATTTTAACTTCTAACGGTGTCGGAGTAGCCCCTACATTTCAAGCGGCTGGTGCTGGAGTTACTTATTGTGATGACGCTGAGGCTATAGCGGGAACTGTTACGGATGAAGCAGTGGCTCCATCAACATTAAAGGCTAAACTAGGAACACAAACGGCGCATGGTGTGCTTGTTGGAGAAGGTACAGACACAGCAATAGCAGCGTTAACTGTAGGAACTGACGGTCAGGTACTTCTTGGTTCTAGCGCAGCAGATCCAGTTTTTGGAACAATTAGTTCTACTGGAACAATAGCGTTTACTCCAGGAGCTGGAACATTAGCCTTAGATTGTAGAGCTGCAACCGATTCATTAACTGGTGTAGTAGAACTTGCGACTGACGCAGAATCTATAGCAGGTGGTGCTGGTTCAGTTGCTATTATTCCAACATCTTTAAAAGCAAAGTTAGGCACACAAACTGATGGCGGACTACTTGTTGGTTCTGGTACTGCAACTGCAATCGAAGCGTTATCTGTTGGCGGAGTGGGCACCATTCTTACTGGAGTCGCAGGCGCTAATCCTACATGGACGACTGCAACATATCCAGCAACGGTAGCGATAGGAGATGTTCTAGTTGCTTCAGCAGCTAACGTTATTAGCGTTTCTACTGGTGGGACAACCGCAGGTCATCTTCTTACTGCAAATGGAGCAGGCTCAGCTCCTACATGGCAAGCTGCTGCTGGTGGCGGAATAGGAACATTAGATAGTGATTCTGGTTCTGCAACAGGTGCCACAGTAACAATATCTGGTGGAACAAATATAACAACAAGTGGTGCAGCTGCAGCAGTTACAGTTACTCTTGATGCAGCATTAACAGCTCTTACAAGTGTTACAATGGCTGACACTGGAAGTATTCAAACAACTACCACAGATACAGATACAATGCTTATCCAGGGATATGATGTTGATGGAACAGCGTATGTACCTTTCATTACTATTACTAATGCTAATGATCCAACCTGTGATTTAAATACAGGCGTTACAATAGGCACTAAATATGTCTATAGGGCTGATGGAACAGATGTTCCCGTTTCTGATGGTGGTACGGGAGCGAGCACATTTACTGATGGTGGCTTACTAGTAGGCGCTACGGCAGGGCCTATAGAAGCCTTAGCTGTAGGCGGAGTGGGTACTATCCTAACAGGCGTCGCAGGCTCAAATCCAACATGGACTACAGCGACTTATCCTGCCACAGTAGCGATAGGAGATGTTCTAGTTGCTTCAGCAGCTAATGTTATTGGAGTTTCTACTGGTGGAACGACTGCAGGTCATCTTCTTACTGCTACTGGAGCTGGATCAGCTCCTACATGGCAAGCAGCAGTAGTAGCGGCTTATTGTTCTGATGCTGAGGCTATAGCTGGAACGGTTACTGATGAGTCGGTCTCACCATCAACCCTAAAAGCTAAGCTTGGTACACAAACATCACATGGCTTACCTTATGGAGCAGCTACAACTGGTGCAATAGCATGGACAGCCGAGCCAACAGATGGACAAATATTAATAGGTGATACAGGAGGCGTGCCTTCTCTAGGAACAATTACAGGTGAACATGGTATCGAAGTAACAAATGCAGCTGGATCCATAAGTATTGGTAATCTTTTAACGCTTAATGCACAAACGGGTACTTCTTATACTACGGTAATCGGTGATCAAAGTAAGTACGTCACGATGACAAACGCTAGCGCTTCGACGCTCACAATTCCAAAGAATGATACCGTCGATTATGATATCGGATCGGTTATCTACGTGCAACAACTGGGAGCTGGCCAGGTAACATTAACGCCTGCGGCCGATGTTACGTTTAGGTCGGCAGATGATGCTTATAAACTTGTAAAACAGTATTCTGGAGCTGCTATTGTGAAAATTGCTGCGAATACGTTTAGCATATTTGGTGATGTTGAAGCATAGCTCTAGACGTCGTTATGGATGTGTCTTTAAGATATTTAATGGTATTCTTTAAATGTAGAATACCATTAAAACAATAAAGGTTTAAAAATGATAAAGGATAAATAATTATGCTTTTACAGGGATTAATGACAAAGAAGCGTGTGAAGATACCAACCACTTGGACAGCCAATACAGACCATACTTTTGAAACTGGTGCTAATTCTCTTTTATGGAGAGTAAGATACGGAAGTGATGGTTATTGGGTTATTGTAGGACGAAAAAATACTGGTAAAGATGGAACTATTAATTATACAACAGACCCTACAAGTACATGGAGTTCTCCAACAAGTATTGGTGACTGGATCGGAGATATGGTTAGAACTGTTGCCTATGATGGATCGAGTTGGGGTATAGCTGGGTATAATACAAATTTTTCTTACAAGGCAACACCGCCAAGTGGTAATTGGACAGGTTTCAATTTTAGTACTGAAAATGCATATGGTGGTGATTATGGATATTCTTATTGGGCTATAGGTGGAGAGCCTGCAGTAATACATTATGCGGATACGCTTGGAGGAAGTTGGAGTACGGCTACAGAGCCTTTTACTTCTCATATAAACTGTGTTCAATATGGATCTGATGAATATTGGGTTGCAACTGGAAGTGATAACGGGCTAGCAACAGCTTATCAAATCCCTAGTACGTTTACTACACGAACATCTCCATTTGACGCAGGAAGTTCAATCTTGAATGCTGCATATGGAAATGGATATTGGGTAATAGTTGGATCTACAGGTCAAATGGCATATCAAACAACGGCACCAACTGGTAGTTGGACGGTTGTTGATGAGCCTGGACCATTTACAACTAATGATATCATTTATAACGTTTCATATGGAAATGGTGTATGGGTAATGGTTGGAGAGAATGGTAAAATGGCAGCGCGAAAATCTGATCCAACTGGAACGTGGACAACGCTTACGTCTGGCGTAGAAACAAGACTAGTTGCTATTGGGTATGGCGATGGATACTGGGTTGCCGGTGGATACTCTGGAGTTTTGCTTTATAGCCAGGTTTAAACTTAAAAAGAAAGTAAAAATGATCAACAGTATACACTATATATTATTAGCATCTACGGCATTACAGTTTATAGTAGTAGGTCTATTATTTATAATAATCATGAGAGCTAAATAGAATAAAAATTAAAGGGAGTAAGGAATGGCAATAAAAAAGAGCGGTGCCTCTTATCTGGGCGTTCGGGCTGCTACGCCCCCAGATATGGTTTTCGTTAAGCGAGAACCTACAACTCAAGATTTTAGAGAATATACTATAGGGACTATATGGATAGCTAACATAGAACCTATAAAAACCGTGTGGATGCTTTTATATAAAACAGCTGGTGTTGCTACATGGATTTCAATAGCTACAGCTGGAGATGTCACTGCTGTTTTGGGCGGAGATAATATCAATGCAGTAAATAGTACTGGACCAATAGTTACCGTTAATCTAGATACATCTATATCGCAACCAACTACAAGTTCTGACGGATTATCTGGTCTATACTCTATTGATAGTAAAGATTTCCTTCATTCTTATGGTACATATAACACTTTTACTGGTGAGTATGCCGGAAATAGGACTCTGACTACAGCAACTTCAACGAATAATTCGGCCCACGGCGCATATTCGATGCACGTACTCACATCTGGTTCTAGCAACACCTCAACGGGTTCTACATCGGCCAGAGATTTGACTACAGGTTCAATGAACACGTCCGGAGGCTTTTTTTCGTCAGCAAATATCCAAACTGGTGGAAATAACAGTAGTTTTGGAGCAAATTCCCTAAATGCAATAACGACGGGAAATTACAATTTAGCGCTAGGATATAATTCTGGATCAGGGCTCACAGTAGCGGATTCATCTAATATACTTATTGGTCACACAGGAAGTTCAGGACTAAATAATATCATAAGAATAGGTACACAAGGCGTTGGTAGCGGCCAACAAGACACGGCCTATATCGCAGGTATCTACGCATCTACACCAGGAGCAACAAACAAGATAGTCTTTGTAGATAGCGTAGGAAAGCTTGGTTCTTTTGCTGGTACTGATAAACAATTATTAGTTGGGGTTACAGGAAGTTCTCCTATTTGGGGTGGCTTAACCTCTGATGGTAGTATAACTATTACTAACCCGGTTCCAGGTACTATTCATTTAGTGGC
>Ga0222642_1000231_pt1 | contig 14095 bp, 15 predicted proteins | sample AntAcemetagen229_FD_179813 | JGI IMG/M metagenome (GOLD analysis project Ga0222642, IMG submission 179813) | Saline water microbial communities from Ace Lake, Antarctica - #229 | ecosystem: Environmental > Aquatic > Non-marine Saline and Alkaline > Saline | place: Antarctica: Ace Lake... | reverse complement strand
TACCTTGTCATTTAACAGGCATAATACTTAATGTTGCATACACAACAAACTCATAGGTGATTATATGGCTACAGTAGCGTTATTAGCGGTAGGATTAGCAACAGCAGGGTATTCAGCTTATTCAGCGCACGAAACAGCACAAGACCAAGAGGCAGCTTTAGAAGAATCAAAAGCTATCGCTCGACAAGATTTAGCAGATAAGAAGAAAAAAATAATAGCTCAACAAAGAGCTTCTTTTCTTGCTAGTGGCATTTCTTTAACAAGTGAATCAGTAGGCGTATTTAAAGAAGATACAGAAGTAGCAAGCCAAGCAGACGCTAATAGGTTATCAAATTACTACGATACTCAGATGGCTAATGTTTCAGGTCAAGCTAGATCATCATATATTAACGCTTTATCTTCAGCAGTTGGAAGCGCGGGAAGTTATTACAGTGCGGGGGTAGGAACAACTAATCAAACAAATACTTCAAGCGGTGTTGATTTTAGTGGTGGAAATACTGGTGGACTAAGTTGGAGCGATACTTAATATAAAGGAATATCATGGTTAGACGAGCAACTTATCAAGAAAGTTTTAAACAAGTAGCAATGCCACAAAACACAGGCGAAGCACAAGCATTAGCTGGATTAGCTAATAGCGTTGGTGCTTTAATCCAAACTAAGCAGAAACAAGATGAATTAAAGATTACTAATTATAGTTCTCAAGCTGATTTAGATATGTTACAAGCTACATCAGAATATCGCAATAAAATGGCTCTTGACCCAATGAATCACGAGGCACAAGAGAAGTTAAGCACAGATTATGACAAGATATTTGCACAATATGATAATAAAATAGGCATTAACGCCAAAGGCAAGTGGAATAAGACAAAGAATATCCTTAAACAGCAGTATAAAGTGGCTAATGGTAAGTGGGTTTTGGCTCAGAATGTTAAGAACGGAGAAAGTAACTTAAAAGAAGGAATCGAATCATCATTAAAAAAAGGATATATCTCAGGAATTGAAGGAGATTATCAGACAGCAATGGAATCCGCGGGACTAAAAGAGCTACAACTTAGGGAATCAGCAGAAGGTTTAGTGTCTCAAGATCAGCTTGAAGAGGATATGAAGAACTTTAAAAGTGATTATACTAAAAACTTTATTATGGGACGTATTAGTAGAAACCCAGATGAAGCGTCAAAATTACTTGAGACAAGAGAGGTAAAAGATGCGATAGGAAGCGAAGAGGCTGAAAAACTATTGAATAATATGATAGATGTAAAGATAAAGCAAGATAATTTGGCTATAAAAAGAGTTCAATATAAAGGACGTGAAGAATTTACCTCTTCAATGGATAAGCGGACAGTAGGAGAAAATATTCAAGAGCTAGAATTAGGTAAGAAAAATAATAAGTTTAGTGATAAATGGGCTGATTCTATGCAAAGGGCTATATTAAGCACTAAAGGAATTGACGCAGTTTCACAAGCTGAATTATATGGTGATTTTTTAGACAGAAAAGCTGATATATTAGCAGATTTCAAGAACGGAAGCCAAGATAGCAAGTCATATCTTCGATCAGTAGAAAAATATGAGATAGATATGAACAATGCGACTGCAAGTGGTAAAATAAAGAAATTAGAAGGTATGAAAGCTATACAATCGTTAAGAAAAGAGATTGGAAGCGCAACTACTGAGTTAAAAGGGGAAAGTCAGAGTGGATTTGATGAACGAAAAGCATACAGAGGAATGGAAAAGCAATTAACTGGACAAGCGTTATATCAAGCTAAACGAGATTATTTTTATACTATAGATGGAAAAGATTATAAATCTGATGAATTAGAGGAAATGTATAATGTTGTGCTAGAAGGAGCAAAGACAGACAGCAGAGAGAACGCATTAAACATATTAGATGGTATTGAGAACAGAGAAGAAGCAGGAATTTTATTAAAATCTAGTGTTAAAGCACAAGATAAGTATGTAAGTCAAGAAGTAAGAGAGTCTAACGGGATTAAAGCTTTAGTTGGCGTGAAAGAAGATGGAACACTTGAGATTATAAAGGAATATTAATGGCTTTTGATTTAGAAAATTCAACGGTAATAGAAGAACCAATCCAAACGAAGAAATTTGAATTAGGAACGTCTAAGAAAATATCAGATTTTGACGCTAGGAGTGTTCTGCCTAAACAAGACTTTTCTGTATTTTCTGATGAGGGAAGAAAAGCTATTAAAGCAAAGGGAAAAATTGGATGGGTTGAGGCTGTTGTTAATCAAAGTAGCGGAGATTTACTACCATTTAGCCCTACAGGTGCCGTTAGGAGCGTTAAACTACTAAATGCAGTCAATAGGCTTAAAAAGAACAGTTATGACGATGACGAGGCTAGAATAGCAGATAAGACACTTGTTACAAACTTTGCAGAGAAGTCAGAAGAGCAAAGTATTAGGGGATATAAATGGTATTCAAAAGCATATCTTATAGGTTCACAGTTGCCAGCGTTTGCAATAGAGTTTGTTGCAACAGGCGGAATAGCATCTGTAGGTAAGAAATTAGCCACTAGGGGAGCAATTAAGGCAGTAGGTCATGGTGTTAGAAAAGGAGCGTCAAAGATAGCTACTAAAACAGTAGCTTTAGCAGCAGGGGCAGGATTACGTTCAGTAGCAATGCCTCATAGATATGTAGCCAAGTATGGAGAGAATCAAGTTAATGCTTCTCTTGCGGTTACAGATAAAGGATTAAAATTATTAAAAGATTCTAAAGAGTCGCCAGCAATATCATCTATGAAAGCATTTGGAGATACATGGATAGAAAACTTTTCAGAAGAGTTAGGTGGGGCTTTATCTGTAGGAGTTGGCAAAATAGGAAAAGCTATCACTATGAAAAGCGGATTAGCAAGAAGATTTGTTAAAGCCATAGATAAATTAGTGCCAGATAAACAATTTATGACCTCTATGAAAAAGCTAGGATTTAACGGAGCTTTAGAAGAATACGGAGAGGAGCGAGTCGGCGGTGCATTAAGAGCGGTAACAGGCGTTGATGATAGAGATATAGGTATGTTTGATAAGCTAACAGAGGCAATATTCCCAAAAGCAGAGGATGCAATGATAGAATTAGGATTATTTTCTGTTATGGGCGGATCAAGTTTTGCTTATTCAGCAGTAAAACAGAGAATGATTGACAAAGGAAAAACACCTGAACAAGTTGAAACTGTAATGAATAACACGACTGAAACAGAAAAAGAAGAGATATTAAGTCAGGAAATGGAAAGTGACCCAGTTTTTAAGAAAGAAATTGAAAACCAAATAAATACAATTAAAGTTGAGCGTATGCAAGAAGCTACAACACCTGAGAAAGTCGCACAGGAAGGCAAAGAAGCCACAGGAGAGGGTGTTCTGATTGAAGAAGCTAAGAAGTATAAGAGTGTTGAAAAGTTTATTGGTCAAGTTCCTTTTAGCCACGCAAAGGATTCAAAGAGTAGAGGTATAATTAGAAAAGGACTTGAAGGAGAAACTACTGATAAAAATATTAATGAACTTATACCTAATCCTAAAAATCAAGAGATAGAACAATCAACTGTTAAGATTTATGAAGGTGAAATATCAAAAGGAAAAAAGCCATTTTTAGTAATAGATGAAAAGGGAAATGTAATTGATGGACACCATAAACTAGAAGCTTATAACAATCTTGGTATAACTGAAGTTCCAGTAGTTACAAAACAACAACTAACCGACATCTGGAACAAAGCTAATAAGGTAGATAAGGTAGTAGAAGTTAAGCCTGTAAAAATAGAGCCTAAAGAACCAGCCAAAAAGGTATCTTCACAGGCTAAAAAGACAGCGAAGAAGAACGTTAAGAAGATAGGCAAGCAAGCGGAAGAAGGTCTCTCTAAGTACACAGTAGGTGTAAACAAAGAGCAGTTAAGCGAAGCAAAGAAATATATCAAAGAAAATCCTGAAGAGGCTAAATTAGTGTCTCAAGGCTTACAAAATGCCCCAAAAGGCATACTAAATAACGCTGTATACGGTTTAATGAGACAAAAAGCAGAAAATGACATGGATATTGAGGAGATTTACAAATATACAACACAAAATAAGCGAACTGAGTACACTTCTCAATTAGGGCAAGAAATACAAATATTGAGTGCATTTGACTCTACTTCGCCTGTATCAACTTTGCAGGACGTTATAAGTTCAAGAAAAAAGAACTATAATAAGAAAACTAAAAAGGAAACATCATCAAAAACAGAAGTTGCTATAATTAAGAAGAAGATTAAAAAGGCAGATATGGCAATCGAAGATATGTGGAACGATTTTTTAACAGAAATAGAATGTTAGGAGAGAAATGGGTTGTTTAACATCTACAGCTAAAGCAAAACTTAAAAAAGCGTTTAAGGCTAAGAAACTTGCTCCTCAAACTCTTGTTAATAAGACAAGTGCTGAGCGTAGAGCTATTTTTGAGCCTATTATAGGTAAAGAAGCTGCAAAGTCATTGAACGAGAATTTTGAAAAGAAACTCATACTAAAGCATAGAAAGCAAGCATTGATTAATTGGGCGAAGCAGTCAATCAAAGAGACAAAAGTGCGAGCTGATGCGATCACAAAGATAAATAATTTAGAAAGCATATTAAAGCCAGAACAAGAAGAAATGTTTTTAGAGGATTTAGCTGCATTAAAACTTGGATATGGTGTCACATATGAAGAGGCTGCAAAAGTTGCGGAATTAGCAAGAGAAGCTAAGACACTTAAAGATAAAATAGGAAAAGACGATAAGCAAGCAAGCGAGGCTAGATTAAAATATGGGTTATCTGTAGTTGAATACGCAAGATATGTTGATGCGTTAAAACAAACAAACGCTAAAACTCCGCTTACTGAAAAGTTAATTGAAATACTTAAAAACCCACTTGGTTCTCTTGGAAAAGGAATACTAGAGTCGGCAGGATTTACAAAATCGATACTTTCATCGATGGATAACTCTGCTTTAGGAAGACAAGGTTTTATGACATTAATCACAGAGCCTAAGATATGGGCTAAGAACGCAGTTTTATCATTTAAAGATATGTATGAAGTATTAAAAGGTAAAGACGTAGAAGCTCTTATTATTGCTGATATTGTATCAAGAGATAACTTTTTAAATGGGCTATATAAAAAAGAAGGTCTTTCAGTAGCGACACAAGAGGAAGAATTTCCTACGTCATTACCTGAAAAAATACCAGTTCTAGGTAGATTATTCAAAGCTTCACAGGACGCTTACACTGGATTTTTGCATAGAACAAGGGCAGATCTTTTTGATAAGTACGTTGATATTGCTAAAAAGCTAGGTCAAGACATAGAAGGATTGGGAACAGTTATTAACTCTGGAACAGGGCGTGGTTCATTTGGTAAACGTAATGAAAATGTAGTTAACGCTCTTAATAAGTTGTTTTTTTCTCCACGCAATGCAAAAGCTATTGTTGACGTTCTGACATTACACATAGGAAATAAAAAATTAAGTCCTGCAGCAAAGAAGTTAGCAAGAAAACAATTAGGAAGTTTAGTTGTATGGGGTGCAATGATGATGGGATTATTACGTCATTTATTTGGTGAAGATGCTGTTGAATTAGACCCTACTAGCTCAGATTTTGGAAAATTAAGAGTTGGTAATACACGATTTAGTATATTGGCGCAGTATCCTTCATATATTACGCTTGTAGCAAGATTAGCTACAGGACAATACAAATCATCAATGACAGGGAAGAAAAAGAGTTTAACATCAGGAGGGTTTGGTAGTTTTTCTAAATGGGATATGCTAACAAATTTTATTGAGGGTAAACTAGCACCATCCGCAAGTTTTTTTAAAAAGCTATGGACAGAATCAGGAATGTTTTCAGAGCCATCTGAAAGTTCAAAAGCTGTATTAGATTTTTTATCAGATGGGGATTTAGACAATAGGACAATAGGGTTAATTTTAGATACTTTAACGCCTTTACCAGTACAAAATGCAGTAGAAGTTTTAGAAGAAGAGGGCGAAATGTCACCAACAGCAATGGCTGCAATAGTAGCAGACTTTTTTGGAGTAGGAACAAACACATATAGTAAAAGGAGAAAAAAATGAGTATTTCCGATAATTACGAGCCAACAAAAGATTTAGCAAACGGAACAACGCTGATTTATACAGCAGATTGGGATCCGCTTAACACTGATTACGTCGAAATATATTCAGAAGATTATACAACAGGCGTACAGACAGAGGTTACAACAGGCTTTACAGCTGAGATATTAAGCACGGGTAGCTTAAAAGTAACATTTGATGTTGCTCCGGGCGACGCGACTCCAGCTGATTCAGTTTATATCATTCTTTCAAGGGCAACTCCTAACTCACAAGAAGTACCTTTTACGACTTCATCAGGTTTTCAGGCTAAAGTTGCAGAAGGTGTATGGGATAAGGCAGTAGCAATGCTTCAGGAAGTCGTTGAGGGCTTCGCTAGAGCGTTATCTTATCCTATCGGTACATCTAGCGCAATAAGTAAAGAAATACCAGCGCCAGTAGCAGGAAAGGCTATTAAAGGAAATTCTTCAGGTGATGGATGGGTAAATACTACTTTAGACCCTGATGAAGCAGCAGCAGCGGCAGCGGCAGCAGCTTTATCAGCAACAGCAGCAGAGACGGCTGAAATTAATGCTGAGACGGCTGAAACTAATGCTGAGACGGCTGAAACTAATGCTGAGACGGCTGAAACTAATGCTGAGACGGCTCAAGCAGCAGCAGAATTAGTAGTAGAGGGTTTGCATTATAGCGTGACAACTTATGGGGCTAAAGGCGACGGAGTGACAAATGACACAACAGCCGTTCAAGATACAATTGATGCTGCAGTAGCTGATAACAGAAAAGTCTACTTTCCAGAAGGAACATATCTTGTAACTGGATTAACCATTGCTGCTTCAACCGATGGTTTGATAATGGAAGGCGAGAATCGTATAACCTATATAAGAGGGGTTGTTGGTGATGAAACGCTTTTAACTTTTGGAGATACTGTTTCTAAATTTACAATTAGAGATATAACATTTTACGATGCTGCAATAGGTATTTTAGTTCCTGATGAAGTTTTATGCAACACTTGGCTTCTAGAGAACGTAGGGTTTATAACAATTACAGATAAAGCGTTTTCAGTAGCCGATAATAGTAGCGGAGCAGACGGTGGTCTTATTAAATGTAATTTTATAAATGTTCTCTTTTATAATGTGAAGTATGGATTTCATTCCTTACATAACGCAATGGTTAATAATATCCATTTTATTGGTTGTTCATGGGAAAATCCTATAGATGGAGGATACCAAGTATATTTTGGTGGGGTAGATGGTACAACTGTCTGTGCTAATATATCAATAGAAAATAGTCTCTTTAATGGAATAGTCACCTCTACATCAATTCCTGTTTTTATAGGTGGAAGAATGGCAGATATATTTTTAAAGAATGTCCACTTTGCAGATTGGGGATTAACTGGAGGAACAAACGATGGGTTAGAATTAATTACCTTAGAGGGTGGCGATTCAGATGTAGACCCTGAGATAGTGTCAATAGAAGGCGTAAACGCTTTTAGTTCTAGAGGGTCAATTATTAATGATTTAGCTTCGTATGGAGCAAAAGTATTAATGATTAAAAATAGTCACCTTATTTGTAGCCGAGCTGGTGATGCTGTTATTTTAAATGCTGATGACATACGAAATTTCATTTCTATTGGAAACAAGTATAATGCAGATACTTCTTTTTCTTCCCCACAAAATGCTATATATATTGGTGATAATGCTTTGGTTGGATCTGTGCCTAAAAGGTTAAACGGTGCGTTAATTGCAGATGTTATAAGTGTCGGAAAACTTATATCAACACCTGATGAAATTACAGTGACAAATGCTGGGGTAGCTGCTTCTCTTTTAACGGTAAACACAGAGATTACAACGAATGATGATAATGATTTGGATAATGTTACTTTAGCAGATGGGGTAAGTGGGCAGATCAAACATATATATTGTGTCGCCTCATTCGCTGGTGATACTTGGAAGATAACTCCAGATACATTACTCGGGGGGACACAGATAACTTTTGGTGATAATTCTGTCGGTACCGGATGTACGTTAATCTATGCTGACGGTGAAGGGTGGATTGTTGTGGGAACAAACGGGGGAACTATCACATAATGAAACTAAAAGACAAAGACATTTCAAAATTTCAGTTATGTAAATAATAATAAGGAGAAATCATGGGTTTTTCAAAAGGAAATGAAGAAAAAAATATAGTAATAACAGATTCAGAAAAGAAAAAACTTGATAGAGATAAAGCTAATGCTATTCAAGAAAAGAAGCGAGTTGAAGTTGAAACTTCTCAACTTAAAATTGAACAAGAAAAAGTCAAGGAATCGTTGAAAAATGAATTAGATGCTGTTAAAGATTCTATTAAAATGTTCAAAAAAGAGGAAGAAGCGCAGAAAGTCAAAGTAAATATTGTGGCTTTAGAGGTAAAAGACGCTAAGAACAGTTTAAAGGCGATAAAAGAAGATGTTTCTAAAGAATTGCAAGATTCTTATAAAAATCTTGATGAAGCTTATAATAAAAATAACGCATTAGTCAAGTCGTTTGAAAATAAGATTAACAAACTTAAGAAGCAAGAAGTTGTTTTAGTTAAAAATATTGAATGGTTAAAAGGACAGATTGAAAAATTTAAGTTAGAATTGACTTTTAATAAAAGAAAAGAAGGAGAAAACGTTAAATTACTTAAAGAAAACGAAAATAAAGTAGATGTATTGGCAAAATCAATTAAAACATTAGAAGATGCAGAAACAAGATTAGTTAATTCTCTTGCTTCTAAATCAATCGTATTGAGAGAAACAGAATCCTCTATTGACGCGATCAACGATAAGTTAAGTAAAGTCGACGCTGATTTATTAACTAAGCATGATGAGTTAAAAAAAGTTAGTGAAAATTTAGACCAAATTAATGCTCAAATAATTGCTAATCAAAAACGTTCAAGTTATTTAGCTGATTGGGCTAATCAGTTAGAAATTGAAAAGAAAGCAAATTCTAATACTAATAAGAAATTAAGAAAACGAGAAAAAGCTTTGAGAGAAGCTAACGCATAAGGAGAATTATCATGCAAGAAAATGTAAATCAGACAATCGATGTTTTAAAAATGATGGAAGTATCAAGTATTGCAGTAGCAACAGACGATACAGCTGTTTACACTAAGCACTTTCCATTACCAGCTTCTGATGGTTCAGCTCCTTTCTTTGGAATTGAGTATCAAGCGACTTCAGACGGGAATGTAGTATTAAAGATTGAAATGGAACAAGGTAATTTAGAACCAACAAATAATTTAGCTGCTGATGGGGATTATGTTATTCCTGATGCTGCTGCTGAGATTAACGATACTTTAACTGATGAATTAAACCATATTAAGGCGTATAGTCCAGCTGCATCTTCTTTCGCAAGATTTAAGATCACACCAGACACAGGAAACGCAGCAACAACAGTTATCAGTAAATTAAAAGTTAAAGTAATTAGATAAGGAGCATTTATGAAACGGATATTATTCTCATTTTTATTATTATTTATTATAGCTATGCCTTGCCAAGCTGATTATGGTCCGGGTCAGACAGCTGAAAATACATGGGTTGATACAGATGAGTTTGATACTAATTTATCATATGATGATGATACCGTTCAGAAAGCTCTTGAGACTTTAGATGAGTTATCAGGAGGAGCTTCACCACTAACAACTAAAGGAGATATTTGGGGGTTTAGCACAGTTGATGCTAGAGTGCCAGTAGGTACAAATGGATTTGCTCTAGTTGCTGATTCAACGCAACCTCTAGGAGTTAAGTGGGTTTCTGTTGGTGGTACTGGAGATATGCTAGTTGCTACTTATGATGCTGCTGGAATTGCAGAGCAATTAGTTGGATTAACTGCTACTCAAATTCTTACTAATAAAACCATTACTGGTACGTTTACTGGTTCATTAACTGGTCAAGCCTCTACGGTAGCCACTATTGCAGGGTTAGCTCCTAATACAGCCACTACGCAAGCGGTACAAGCTAGTATTACAACAGCGGTCAATCTATCTATCACAGCAAGTCAAGTAAGTGATTTTGACACAGAGGTTGCCAATAATAGTGCGGTAACTTTAAATACAGGGAAAGACACAAACGTATCAACTAACTTGTCAGAGGGAACGTCAACAACAACAACGGTTGATGTTAATTCTTCTGATGGTACTAATGCAACTTTAGTTTCAGCAAGTACATCAAGGGCTGGACTTTTAACAAAAGCTAAGTTTGATGAGATTGTTGTTAATACAGCAAAAGTTATTCCAACAGACTTTGATCCTGCCGGAACAGATAATTCAGATGATAATGCAACAAATACTTTGTATAGTGGATTGGTTACAGAAAGCACAACGGTCTCAGCTCCTCTTGTTAAAACTACTTATGCCTTATCAATTCCCAAAGCAACAACTAGTGTTGATGGATATTTATCTCAAACAGATTGGGATACTTTTAATAATAAAATATCATCACAATGGACAACAGCAACAGATGATATTTATTTCTCAACTGGCAATGTCGGTATTGGGACGATTGCCCCTTCTCAAAAACTTGATATCGCTGGAAACATAAACATAAACACAAACGGCACTGATATGCTAATTAGTTCATATCATGGCGCTAACTCTGATGGTAATAATTCATTTATTGGTGGAGGTGGACAAAACTCTATTGGAGAAGTAGGTAATACTTGTAAAGGTTCATATAATACTGCACAGGGGGCGTATGCCCTCCGCTACAACACCACAGGTTACTATAACTCTGCGCAGGGAGCGTATGCCCTCTACTCCAATACCACAGGTAACTCCAACTCTGCGCAGGGATTGTATGCCCTCCTCTCCAATACCACAGGTAACTCCAACTCTGCACAGGGGTATGCTGCCCTCCGCTACAACACCACAGGTTCCAACAACTCTGCACAGGGGTATGCTGCCCTCCGCTACAACACCACAGGTTACTATAACTCTGCGCAGGGAGCGTATGCCCTCTACTCCAATACCACAGGTAACTCCAACTCTGCGCAGGGATTGTATGCCCTCTTCTATAATACCACAGGTAACTCCAACTCTGCGCAGGGATTGTATGCCCTCTACTCCAACACCACAGGTTACAACAACTCTGCACAGGGGTATAATGCCCTCCGCTCCAACACCACAGGTTACAACAACTCTGCACAGGGGTATAATGCTGGTAGAACTATCATTGATGGTAATAGCAATACTTTTATAGGTTACATTGCTGGCTATCACGCTTCACAGAAAACTAATGCTGTAAACTCTATGGCATTGGGTAATGGTGCTTATACAACGGCAGATAATCAAGTGGTAATAGGGAATACGAGTGTTACGCAGACATTACTGAACGGCAATGTCGGTATTGGTACAACAGCTCCATCCGGTAAATTAGACATTGAAGGCGGTGACGTATTCATAGGCTCAGGAACGCTCACAAACGGCTCAGGAAGCGAAGATTTAAGTGTTACGGGTAATGTTGAGGTTGATGGAATTATAGTTGCAGATGGCAGTATTACTGCTGGTGGTTCGGTTATTCTTGATGGAACAATAGACATAGGAACTGTTGAAACATTTGTAGATGAAGATGCAACTCCTGATGTTAGTACTGGTGGTTATTACAATACCAATACTACGACTACTTCAATTACAGACTTTGACGGAACTAATATTGCAGATGGTCAAATTATAGTTGTTATTTCAAAAGGTGCAATTACTTATGATGTTACGAGTTCAGGGATTGTCGGTGGAACTACTGATATTGTTACTGCAACTGGTGATGTTACTAACTTTCTATATGACGGAACAGATTGGTATGTTATTGCTCGTATTGACCAAAGTGATGATTTAAATTAAGGATATTACGAGTGTGCTACTGAATCCTTAAAGAAAATACTACAACTGAAGGAGATACAGCGTGGAAGAAAAACTAGAATTGACATCTGATGAAGTGGAAGAAATTAAAGATGATGCTGTATTTAAGTATAAAGTAATACAATCGCTTAAAACATTGGCGGATCTTCCTTGCAAAGACCATATAGAGAGAATGGGTAAAATTGAAAAGTGTCTGACTGCCGTTAAAACTCAAGTTTATTTTCAATGGGGGGTATTAGCTGTAATATTATTCACAATAATTAGAAAATGAGGCAATCATGCGAGAAACATGGAAAGAAATTGGAGAAGTAAAGCATAAACTTATCGTTTCAAACACTTTACTGGTTGCAATGATAGCTGAGATCAAGAAAGAGCGTGAGAAAATAGCGTCCTACGGGCGAAAAATAAATGTATTAATTGAAAAAGTTGAATTAATTGAACAACAAGGAGAAAACAAATGAATATCGTAAGTCAAATAATCGGGTTGTTATTGTCAATGTTATCAAAAGAACAGGGTAAAGAGTTGTTGGATTCGTTTTTTGATGTTTTAGAGGACAAAATCGCTACTAGTGAAAACAAATGGGATGACACTTTAATCCTGCCATTGATTGTTAAGGCTCGGGAAGTGCTTGACATTCCGGATGAAGATTAATGAAAGGCTTTTGGGTATTCCTCTTAGCTCTTGTTTGGAAAATACTTGGCTGGCAGGTTAAAACAAGCAATCCTACTATGCAAGAAGGACAAGGCGCGGGAGAAGAAGAAAAGAAGCTTAAAGAACAAATCAAAAAAGAAGGTTGGGATGATGAAAAATCTAATATTACTGATCCTAGCTCTAAATCTTAGTGGTTGCGGAGTTATTTGGACAAGAACAATTTATGTTCCAGATGGTACTGCAGTTAGATTAAGGCAACCAGTTAAGAATGTTAAAATATGGGCTAAAGACAAAGATGGAGAATTTGTTCAAGGAAGGATAACATTGCCAGAAGGATGGATGTGTTTGCCTAAATAATTTTTCTCCCAAGCCACATGACATCAGCCCCCAATTAAGGGGGCTTTTGTCTATAATTTATCTTCAATCTCTAGTTTTCATTCTTTTGACTTCATTTTCTAAATACTTATAAAAATCATTAAAATATAGTTTTTCTTGTTGTTCTTGCCATATAATTTGATTTTGTTTAAGTGCTTTATCGTCTTTTTCTGAAAAATCTCTTGTTCTTGTTTTATATTTCATATTATACTCTATGGTTGTAAAGTAATAACAATGCAAAGAGGAAAAACTGCCAACATAGACTCTAGAGCTTCTACGAATTTCCATTGAAAATACTTAGCTGTTTTAGGCATATTTGACAAGAATACCAATATAGCCAATAATAGCCCACAAATGACCGCTACAAGCCAGTAGCTAGTGTTCAACCAAAGTGCCGATGAACACAATAGAATCCCCCAGATAGGCAAATACAGTTGATTGACAAGGTGTTTTGGGATACTATCGCCTTTTAATGTTACAGGCAGACAAAATGCTCCATATAAATGCAATGCCATTGGCAAAAATCCCCAATAAAAATGTCCTATAAATAACCACGCAGTTGCTACGGCAATAATAGGTATTCCATAACGTCTAATCCACTTTCCAACATAAGGACTACCTCCAAGCTGACTCAAAAGCCCTACGATCGGCAATACTAACCAACACATTTCTGTAGACATATACTATCCTTTCTTATCCTCAAGCTTTGCCTCGACTAATTCGTGGCAGTCTTGAACGGTTATTAAAGTTTGCCCTTCTTTATCTGTGATAGATATATCAAATATCGTTGCTCTACTAGGTTTAAGTAATCTGTTTCCATGGTTGTCCTTTTTAACGGTTAGCGTTATAAATACCTAAAATTAAACTCTTATGTATCTTCCACCATTTTAATGCTTCTTTCCCATCCATTGACAAAATTTCTTTATTAGTAAATTTATCCCAATCTTCTTTTGAATGAAATTCGCACCCAATTTGAATTTGCGCATCAAGAATTGTTATATTATATTTTAGAGAAATAATATTAATTGGAGATTTTTTAGCATCGCCATACACCCAAGCATTGCCATACACCCTAGCATCGCCATACACCCTAGCATCGCCATACACCCTAGCATGGCCATACACCCAAGCATGGCCAGACAC
>Ga0222642_1000220_pt1 | contig 14442 bp, 9 predicted proteins | sample AntAcemetagen229_FD_179813 | JGI IMG/M metagenome (GOLD analysis project Ga0222642, IMG submission 179813) | Saline water microbial communities from Ace Lake, Antarctica - #229 | ecosystem: Environmental > Aquatic > Non-marine Saline and Alkaline > Saline | place: Antarctica: Ace Lake | collected... | reverse complement strand
AAATAATTCTTTTTCTTTTTCGTACATTTCTTCCTCCGTATTAATTAGCGTAGAGCGTACAGCGTTTAGCGTATAGGCTAAATCAATAAACTAAAAGCTTGAAGCTAAAACCATAATTCAAAACCCATATAGCGTAGAGCGTACAGCGTTTAGCGTATAGGCTAAATCAATAAACTAAAAGCTTGAAGCTAAAACCATAATTCAAAACCCATATAGCGTATAGCGTACAGCGTTTAGCGTATAGGCTAAAAGCTTAAAGCTAAAAACGAAAAACCATAATTCAAAATTTGTTTGTATAAACTATTGTTTTGAATGTAGGGGTCGGATTTATCCGACCCGAGTTCTGCGGGCTTGATAAATCAAAACCCTACAAATTATATATTACACATTACTGCATTTCTTTTCTCTTGCCACAGGCAGACACAAGGTCTGCCCCTACATCTGACTTTGGATTTCTTATTTCTTAACTATACGCTAAACGCTGTACGCTATACGCTATTTTCTATTTCGCCAAGTGTATCACAAATTCCTTTAAAAATTTCAAAATTTCTGCAGATTTAATCCCGGAAAGGTTAATTTTAGAAATCCCGGACAATCTATATTCTTCTTTTATTAACCTTTGCTGATAAAAAGAAGACAGTCTGCTTAATTTAGTTTTTATCTTATCGTTTTGCAGATATCTAAGAATTAACTTATTTTCCTTTACCACCAAGGAACTAATACCTAACTTTCTCAAAAATATTTTCAGATATATTATCTCTAATAAATTCTTTAGCTCCCAGGGATAAATTCCATATCTGTCCCTCAACTCTTCTTTTATCCTCTCCAAATCTTCTAAATCTTTAATCTCAGCCAATTTCCGATAAATTAAGACTCTCTGTTTCAAATCAGGGATGTATTCTCCGGGAATATAGGCATCTATTTTTACATCGATAACCGGAGTAATCTCTTTCCCCTTTTCTTTTCCTTCTTTCTCTCCCCGTAATTCCTTAACCGCTTCTTCCAATAGGCGGCAATAAAGATTGAACCCTACCTCGCCAACCGACCCATGCTGCTCTTTACCCAGCAAATTACCTGCTCCTCGAATCTCTAAATCTCGCATGGCCAATTTAAAACCGGAGCCTAACTCACTGAATTCTTTAATGGCCTGCAATCTTTTTTTTGCGGTAGCGGAAATAGACCGATAGGAAGGATAAAGAAAATAAGCATAGGCACGTCGGTCAGTCCTCCCTACTCTCCCTCTTAATTGGTAGAGCTGGGACAAGCCAAATTTATGAGCATCATCGATAATAATAGTATTCGTATTGGGAATATCCAAACCAATTTCTATGATGGTGGTGCAGACTAAAATATCATATTTCTTTTCTAAAAAATCAATCATTATATCTTCTAACTGCTCTTCTGCCATCTGTCCATGAGCAATACCGATTCTGGCTTGAGGAAAGAGCCGACTCAAATCCTTTGCTATTTTCTGGATACTTCTTACTCGGTTATGGACAAAGAATGTCTGTCCCTCCCTGTCCAATTCTCTTCTTATGGCCTCTATAATCACTTTATCGTCTCTTTTACAAATATAAGTAGCGATAGGAAATCGGTCTTCCGGGGGAGTATTTATCACGCTTAGGTCTCTGACCCCGATAAGAGACATATGCAGTGTACGAGGGATAGGAGTGGCAGTTAAGGTAAGAGAATCAATACTTTCTTTTAATTTTTTTATTCTTTCTTTATGAAGAACTCCGAAACGCTGCTCTTCATCCACGATCAACAAACCCAAATCCTTAAATCGAATGTCATTTTGAATCAAGCGATGGGTTCCTATAATAATATCTACCTTCCCTTCTTCCAGTCCTTCAATAACTTTTTTCTGTTGCTGTTTGCTTCTAAAACGGGAGAGCATATCTATATTTATAGGAAAGGAGTTCATTCTTTCCCGAAAAGTATCATAATGTTGTTGAACCAGGATAGTGGTAGGTGCTAAAATTGCCACCTGCTTTCCGTCTAATACCGCCTTAAAAGCAGCTCTTATAGCTATTTCTGTTTTGCCATAACCTACATCTCCGCAAATTAATCTCTCCATAGGTTTAACTATTTCCATATCAGCTTTAACCTCGGATAGAGCCTGTAATTGGTCATAAGTCTCTTCATAAGGGAAAGACATCTCCAGTTCTTGCTGCCAATTATTATCTTTGGAGAAGGCAAAACCTCTGATTTCTTTACGGGCAACATATAAATTATAAAGTTCCCGGGCTAATTGTTGAATCGACCTTTTTGCTTTCCCTTTAGCCTTCCCCCAGGAGATTCCTCCTAAACGGCAAATCTTGGGGGTTTTATCTTTGATGCCTATATATTTATGAACTAAATTAAACTGATCTACCGGGACATACAGTTTATCCCCTTGTGCATATTCGATTAAAAGGTAATCCTGTTTTACTCCTTTAACGTTTAAATTGATAATCCCTCTATATAGGCCTATACCATGATCAATATGTACTACATAATCTCCCGAAGAGATATCCATCGCAGTGAAAAAGGGTTCGCTCTTACGCCTGGTTAATTTATATCTTTTATTCCTTTCCTTGCCGAATATTTCCTGGTCGCTTATAAAAACTGTTTTAAGATTCTGAAGTTTAAATCCATAATTTAAGTAACCATAAGAAATGAAGATAGTTGATTTTAAATGAGTGTATTCTTCTATCCTTCCTATAGTAAATCTTTTTATTCCTCTTTCCTCTAATATCTCTCCTAAACGTTGCGCCCGACCTTCATTCCTAACCAGAATAATAATATGCTGTTTTTCTGTCTGCCATTTTTCCAAATCTCTAGTAAACAGGCCTAAATTCCCAAAATAAGAACTAATTTCCTGTGCTTCTAAAGTAAATTTTCTGATATCTTCTTTTTTCTCTTCCTGATTAGCGGAAATATCTTCTTTATTTTCCTGCGGAAGATAGGAAAAATTAATCATATTTTTAGATTTTAATTTATCACATATCCCGAGGTTAGAGATGAAATGAGAAGAAGGTGAGAAGATTAATTCCCTTTTATCTTGCTCAATTTTCTGGTAAATGTTTTCAACCTCTTCCTGAAACTCCTCCTCTTTCTCTTTAATTAATTCCGGCTCGTTTTGTAGTACTATCAAGTCATCGGGAAGATAATCAAATATAGTGCTGTAATTATAATTAGATGAACCATCGGCAATTAATTCCCGGGAAGGAAGAAGGGTGTAATCAGTCAATTTAAGTATCGACCTTTGAGTGCTCAAATTAAAATACCTGATTGATTCTATCTGGTCTCCAAATAATTCTAATCGAAGAGGGTTTTCGCTGGTTACCGGGAAAAAATCGATAATCCCTCCCCGGCTGCTAAATTCACCTTTTTTGTCGACTATCTCTACCGACCGATAATTTTGCTCTAAGAGTATTTTTAAAAAATCCTCCTTTTTTAAGGCATCTCCTACCTTTAATTTCCAACTCGTCTTCTTAAATTTTTGAGGAGAGGCCAATTTGGGCAGGAGGGCTTTAATATCAGCAATTAAAATTTTTCTCTTTTTATTGTGGTCGTTTGCGGAAAGATGCTTCAGGATATTTATCCTTTGCTGGATTATCTGGGGATCGGAACTGATGTCTTCATAGGGGAGGACATCAAAAGAAGGAAAAAGAAAAATATTTTCTTCCTTGTTTTGGGATTTATTTAAAAAGTTACTTAAGTCCTGGTATATCTTTAAGGCATTTTCCTGAGAATCGGTAATAATAAGGTAAGAATTTTTTATTTCTTCTTTTGAGGCTAAGGCAGCGATAAAAAAAGAACGCGCACTATCCTTCAAACCGGAAAGTAAAATTTTGCTAATTAATTTTCCTTTTATTATTTTTATTATTTCTTTAAATTCCGCGGATTGATTCCACAGGGAGAATATTCCTGGTAAAGACATTATAAATCCTTTCAATTTAGTTAGCTGGTTAGTTGGTTAATTGGTTAACTGGTTTAAAATACAAGAAAAATACGAGTTTCTAGTTATTGGTTTTAAGTATGCAACTAAAAATTTAGAACGAAAAACCATAATTCAAAATTCAAAACTTTTCTTAGTTTTTAGATTTGAGTCATAGTCTTGGGTTTCTCGCCACATACTATATTAATATACGATAACATACGCGATACTAATTTATTCTGGCTACTGGATTCTGGCTCCTGACTACTGATTTTTGTCTTTTATTTTCTTAACTAGTTAACCAGGTAACCAACTAACCAATCAACGACTAATTACTATTTTGCCAACACTGAAGCTAAATCATAAAGATTTTGTTTAATAGTTTTTTTCTGGTTCAGGACTACCTCTATATCAGTTGCCTCAACTTTATTCCCAATCAACCCTACCATTTTAGATGTTTCACCTTTTAATAGATGCTCTACGGCTGCTGCCCCTAAACGGCTGGCCAATATCCTATCAAAGGCAGAAGGCGAACCACCTCTTTGTAGATAACCTAAAATAGTAATCCGTGTTTCGTAGCCAATCTTATCTTCTAAATAGTTTCTTACCTCATCGGTCTTTTCTACTCCTTCGGCAATAACAATAATACAATGGGTCTTTCCTCTTTTATAGCCTTCTTTTAATTTTATGCTAATTTCCGATAAATTATAGGGTATTTCCGGAACAAGAATTACTTCAACTCCTCCGGCTATTCCGCTCATCAAGGCTAAATAACCTGAATTTTTTCCCATAACTTCCACCACAAATGCCCTCTGATGAGAAGAAGCTGTATCTTTAATCTTGTCAATGGCATCAATAACTGTATTTAAAGCAGTGTCTACACCTATAGCCATATCTGTCTTAGGTAAATCATTATCAATGGTAGCCGGAACACCAATAGTCTTCAGCCCTAAAGCGCTTAAATCTCGAGTCCCTCGCAGAGTACCATCGCCTCCGATAGTTACTAATCCATCAATATCGAACTTCCGGAGTTTTTGAAGAGCAATATCAAGACCTTCTTTGGTTTTAAATTTTTCGCTGCGTGAGGTTTTAAGAATAGTTCCTCCTCTTTGCATAATTCCGCCTGTTAATACTTGATTCGTAGGGGAAATTTGTCCTTCCATTAAACCGGCAAATCCCTTCTCCACAGCAAAAACCTCTAAATTATGGAAGATTCCGGTTCGTACCGCTGCCCGAATAGCAGCATTCATTCCCGGGGAGTCTCCCCCGCTGGTAAGAACAGCAATTCTTTTCATTTTCATAACAATTTTACCTCCAATGTAATTGGTTAGCTAGTTAGCTGGTTAATTGGTTAGTTAGTTTAGAATACAAGAGAAATCCTGGTTTTAGTTCATAGTTTATAGTTATCAGTATACAAAACTAAAAGCTGAAAGCGAAAAACTTAAAGACATAATTCAAAATTTAAATCCTGTTGTATAGTATAGTTAGTTGGTTTAAGATTAAATCCTCAACTAATTAACCAGGTAACCAGGTAACCAACTAACTAAATACTAATTAATATTCTGGCTGCTTCTTCCGGAGAAGTAGTATTAATATAAAATCCCGTTCCCCATTCAAAACCGGCTATTTTAGTCAACCGAGGAATTATTTCTATATGCCAGTGATATTTCTTGTCCAAATCCGACCATTCTCCGGTAGAAAATTCTTTAGAGGGTGCGGTATGAATTATAAAATTATAAGGAGGGTTATTTAACTTTTTCTTTATTTGGGATAAAGTATCTTTTAATATTCTGGCTAAACTTAAAATATCATTGTCGCTGTTCTCCTCATAACAAGCATTATGGCGTTTAGGAAGTATCCAGGTTTCAAAGGGAAATCTGGCGGCAAAAGGCGAAATAGTCACATATTTTTCCGTTTCTTTTATCAATCTGTCTTTAGATTTTATCTCATCTTTTATATAATCGCAGAAAATACATCTCCCGTTAAGGTCAAAATATTCTTTGGCGCCTTTTAACTCTTCTTTTATCCTTTGCGGGATAATAGGGGTGCCGATAAGCTGAGAATGAGAATGCTCTAAGGATGCTCCCCCATCGATACCGTAATTTTTAAATATTAGAATATATTTTATCCTTTTATCCCTGGATAAATCTAAATATCTTTGCCGGTAAGTTTTTAAGATTAAAACAATATTATCAATGCTTAAATTATCAAAATCTTTATGATGATGTGGAGTTTCAATTATTACTTCATGAACTCCCAGACCGTCCATCTTCTCAAACATTCCTGCCTTTTCCAGGACAGCTTCTCTCTCTTGCATCTTTAAAGCAGGATATTTATTAGGAACCACCCTTACTTTCCATCCCGGCTTGTTTTCCCTGGTGCCTTCTTCCCGAAAAGCAAATATTTCAGGAGGCGTCTTGCCTTCATTCCCTTCACAGAATACGCAACTATCTTTTTTCTTCTCTTCTTTTTTTATTTTATAATCTAAGGGTCTTCTCCCTCTTTCTGTAGAAATTATTACCCAATTATCAATTATAGGGTCTTTTCTCAATTCGGTCATCCCTGTTCTCCCTAAACCTTAATTAGTCGTTAGTGAATAGTGAATAGTCGTTAGTTAAAATACAGTGATAAGTAATGAGTAACAAGTAATAAGCTTCAAATTGCAAGTTTTATGGGAATGACAGATGTAGGGGCTTGATTTATCAAGCCCGCAAAACACGGGTCGGATAAATCCGACCCCTACATTAAAGAAATATTTTATTTGAAATACAAAAAGTTTTAAGTTTTGAATTATGGTTTTTCGCTTTTAGCTTTAAGCTTTAAGTTTATTGATTTATCATATACGCTAAACGCTGTACGCTCCACGCTATATTGATATTGTATCTAATTACACTTAGTTTGTCCATAAAAAAAGAGACATGTTAATACATACCTCTTTTTTTATATTATTATTTTACAACTATTCAAATGCATTAATTACGGTTCAATTAATTTTTTGTTGTATTTTCTCATAGCTTTTTCAAAGCCCTCTTCTATTACCGTCTTTATTGCTTTAGTAGATAGTTTTATGGTTTCCTTTATTTTACCCTCTTCGCCACGGTTAAAATTAGAAAGCACATAAGACACACAATCAAAATTAAAGTTTACTAAAGGATTGCCAATTCCTATTCTCAAACGAGGGATTTCTTCACTGTGTAAATATTGCATAATTGACTCCATCCCTTTATGGCCACCGGTACTCCCCTTTTTGCGAATCCTTATCTGCCCAAATTCCAAATTCAGGTCATCATAAACTATCAATAAATCTTGAAGGGGTATTTTGTAATAAGAAACTACCTTGCTTACTGCTCTTCCACTTAAATTCATAAAAGTTTGCGGCTTTACCAGCATTACTTTATGATTATTTATCATCCCTCGGGAAATTAAAGAATAATAAGATTTTACTTTCTTAAATTCTATTTCTATATCCTGGGCCAAACCATCAACTGCTCTAAACCCCATATTGTGCCTGGTAAATTTATATTTTAAACCAGGATTACCCAGGCCAACCACGATCTTCAATAAAACCCACTATCCTTTTATTGTTCTATTCTTTTTTATGTGCAGAAGAAAGATTTTCTTCTTTAGTTTCTGCTTTTTCTTCTTCCTTAGCTATTTCTTCGCCTTCTACTACTTCTTCTCCCTCTTCAACCACTTCTTCTATCTTGGCGGGAGCAACCACTGCAGCAACAACTCTATCTAATTCAGTTAATATTTCAACACCTTCCGGAATTTCCATATCTCCGACAGAAATATGCTCGCCTACTTTAAGACTACTAAGGTCAACTTTAAAACTATCCGGCACTTTAGAAGGTAAACACTCTATTTCTACTTTTCGTAATTCAACTTGCAGAATACCTCCTTCTTCTACTCCGATAGGTTCTCCAATTAGTTCAATATCGATTTCTAAGGTTAATTTTTCTTTTAAGGTTACTCCGTAAAAATCAACATGAACTATTTGCCTTTTTAACGAATTATACTGAAGATCTTTAATTACCACCAATCGTTTAATTTTTTCCTTCCCATCATTTATCTCTAAATCTATAAGTTTGTGTGATTTAGCGGATAATAATTTTGATAATTCATTATTTTTAACTTTTAATACTAAATTTTCTTTATCATGAGGAGAATACAACACTCCAGGGATAATTCCTTCTCTTCTGTATTTCTTATTAATTTCCTTCCCTGTATTATCTCTTAATTCCACTTTTAATTTTGGTTTTTCCACCCTATTAACCTCCAATCTCGTATTGTGTATTGCGTATCACATATAGTATAAATTAGTATATTGCCTATCGCTATATAATTTACCCGTTCACCAATTTACCAATTGCCTAATAAAAGATACAAGTTGTAAATTAGTATAAGTTTTATCTGGCTTACCAGTTTACCAGTTTACCAGTTAAAATACAAGTCACAAGTTGCGGGTTACGAGTTTCAAGTTTAGAAAGCCTTTACAGTAAACCGACAACTGAAAACTTATTTTGTATCTTGTATTTAATGCTAACGACTAATTAAGAGTTTTGAATTATAGCTTTTCGCTTTTATCCTTAAGCTTTTAGTTTTTTTGATTTAACCTATACGCTAAACGCTGTACGCTCTACGCTAGTAATGCTAACGACTAATTAAATTGGTTAATTAAATATCAATCATTCCGCTTAAATAAAGTGCTTATTGATAAATTCTTATGAATTCTGTTAATGGCTTCGGCAAATATCTCTGCTACCGATAAAACTTTAATACCGGGTAAACACTTATTATTAGCAACGGGAATAGTATTGGTTACCACCACTTCATTAAATAAACCATCATGAAAAGATTTTTCTAATCTCTCTTTTGCAGGACCGGCAAACACAGGATGAGTAGCACAAATATAAACCTCTTCTGCACCGGCATTTAATAAGGCCTGGCTTCCTTTTATTATTGAACTGGCTGTATCAATAAGATCATCAACTACAATAGCTGTTTTACCTTTTACTCTTCCCACTATATGCATTATCTCTACATTATCAAAAGACGACCTATATTTATCGATAATAGCAATCGGTTTATTAATACGTCCGGCGAATTCCCTTGCCCTCGCTGTTCCTCCTACATCAGGAGAAACTACCACTATCTTATCCAAATTTTTCTCTTTAAAATAATTTGATAATATGCTTACAGCTTCCAATTGATCTACAGGTATATCGAAAAATCCCTGAATCTGCCCAGCGTGTAAATCCATAGTAAGCACCCTGTTTACTCCCGCAGAGACTAATAAGTTTGCCACTAACTTTGCAGTAATTGGCTCGCGGGGTTGAGTTTTTCTCTCCTGTCGAGCATAACCATAATAGGGTATTACCGCGGTAATTCTTCCCGCTGAAGCTCTCCTTAAAGCATCTATCATAATTAACAATTCCATAAGATACTCATTGGTGGGCGGACAGGTAGATTGAATTATAAAAACGTCTTCACCTCTTACGCTCTCCTCAATCTTAACCTTAATTTCGCCATCAGGAAATCTGGAAACATCTGCCTGACCTAAAGGTACTTTCAAATACTTACATATCTCTTCTGCTAAATCTTTATTGGAATTACCAGCAAAAATTTTTAATACTCTTTTCTCATCAGGTATCAAAATATTATCTCCCCATCTTTTAAATTTTATTATATAAAATTTTAATTTTCATCTTCCTTCTTTTTCTTTTTTCTTCTTTCGCCATCCGGAAATATTTTTTTGCCTGGAACGGGAAATAGCCAAATTGCCTGCGGGTACATCCTCGGTAATAGTTGAGCCAGCTCCGGTATAAGAATCTTTCCCTAATTTTACCGGTGCTACCAATGAATTGTTGCTTCCGATAAAAACTCCATCTTCTATGACAGTTTTATTCTTTTTTTCTCCGTCGTAATTACAGGTTATAGTCCCCGCGCCAATATTAACCTTTTTGCCGATTGTGACATCGCCCAAATAGGTTAGATGAGAGGCCTTGCTGCTTTCACCCATAATAGTTTTCTTTAATTCTACAAAATTTCCTATCTTTGCTCCTTTTTCCACGACAGTTTCGGGTCGCAAATGAGCATAGGGACCAATATTTGCTCCTTCTTTAACGGTACTATTTTCTATTATTGAAGCCCAAACTCTAACTCCCTTTCCTATATCGGCATCGATTAGGTGAGAGTAAGGTCCGATAAGACAACTACTTCCAATTTTAGTATCTTTTTCAATAATAGTAAAGGGATATATAATGCTATCCTGACCGATTTTAACTCCCTGCTCTACAAAAGTACTATTAGGGTCAACTACAGTTACTCCTTGAAGCATCAAGTCTTGAAGAGTTTTTTGATATACTTTTTGGGAAGCATTAGCAAGATCTAATCGATTATTTATTCCTAATATTTCCGAATAATCTTTTACTATTACATTCCCTACAGTTAATCCTTCCCCTAATAATATCTTTACCGTATCAGTTAGGTAATACTCACCTTGTTTATTATTTTTGCTAACTTTCTCTAAGGCCTGGAAAAGTTTTTCCTTATTAAAACAATAAATTCCGCTGTTTATTTCGGTTATTTTCTTTTTATCCGTAGATAAATCTACCTCTTCGATTATCCCCTTTATTTCGCCCATTTTATCTCTAATGATTCTACCATAACCTTTAGGTTTTTTTAAAACAGTAGAGAGCAGAGTACAGCAAAAATTGTTAGCTTTATGATATTTCAAAAGCCTCTTTAGAATTTTAACCGTTAAAAAGGGAACATCCCCGGATAAAATCAGTATATTACCTTTAAAACCAGACAATAATTTTTTGGTTTGCAAAACTGCATGGGCAGTTCCTAACTGCTCGTTCTGCTCTACATACTCTATTTTATCGCTAATTAATTCTCTTATCCTATCGCTTTTATAACCGACTATTAATATCTTTCTTTTTGCTTCAAGTTGACTAACCGTGTCTAATACATAATTTAAAATTGGTTTTCCTGCAAGATTATGAAGAACTTTAGGCAAATTAGATTTCATTCTTTTGCCTTTACCTGCTGCCATAATAATTATAGCAGTATCACTCATAATCATACCTCCAATAATTAGTCGTTAGTGAATAGTGAATAGTCGTTAGTTTTAAATACAAAATACAAATTAGTCGCTAGTATATGGTTAGCGTATAGCGTACAGCGTTTAGCGTATAGGATAAATCAATAAACTAAAAGCTAAAAACTAAAAACCATAATTTAAAACTTAAAATTTTTTCGTATTTCAAATAAAGTATTTTTTTTGTAGGGGTCGGATTTATCCGACCCGAGTTCTGCGGGCTTGATAAATCAAGCCCCTACATTTGTCATTCCCGTAAAACTTGCAATTCGAAACTCATTACTTATCACTGTGTTTTAAACCGGATAACCGGCAAACTGGATAACCATCTTCATAAAATACGAGATACGAATTAGCTAACTAGTTAACCAAGTAACTAAGTAACAAGTCAATATGGCTGGGGCGGAAGGGTTCGAACCTTCGAATGCGGGATCCAAATTCCCGTGCCTTACCACTTGGCTACGCCCCAAACCGATTTTTTTATTCCTGTAATTTAGTTAGAATAGACCTTCTTCTTTCTTCTCGCCCTCTTCCTCTGTTGCTGTTTCTCCTACTGCTTCTTCTTTTTCCTCTTCTTTAGGTTCTACTACTTCTTCTTTAGGTGCTACTACTTCTTCTTTGGGTGCTACTTTAGGTTCTGCTTTAAATTGGGGAGCCTCTTCTAATTCCCTGTTATAGACATCTAAAACTGCATTTTGTATCTTTTCTCTGATCTCAGTATTTATGGGATGAGCAATATCTTTATGATCCCCATTAGGGAGTCTCTTGCTGGGCATTGCTACGAACATACCCTTATTGCCATCAATAACTCGTAAGTCATGTACTACAAAAGAATCATCAAAAGTAATTGACACATACGCTCTTAATTTTCCTTCTGTTTCTATTTTTCTAAGTCTAACATCTGTAATTTCCACTTATTGTACCACCTTTTTAAATTTTTATTTTTTAAAATTATCAAGATTAGTTGTATTCTCTATTTGTAGCTGTTTTTATAAATATAATCTATTTCTACTTCTTTACTACTAAAGCTTTTTGTTTAATAAAACTTATTCCTAACCATAACCTCCTGGCCGTTTGTTTTGACTAATTTACTCCAGATTATTCACATAATTGCTATTACCTCCCTATTTCAGCAAATATTTAAACGTTTTATTAAAAAATAAACACAGCAATAATAACTACTGTGTTTCTGGAATAATCTATTTAATATTTATATTTTTCTCTTCTTGATAAATTGTATCTGTCTTTATTTTCTGCAATGTTATTAGTCAGCACCATCAATTCCTTGTTCTTTTCTGTAAGGTTTTAGTTGAAAAAATTATAACATGCTATAATTTTATTGTCAAAAAAAAGCTAATAATCCACCAATTGACCAATTTGCCAATTGACCAATTAAAGATAAGAAATACAAAATATAGGATGTGAAATAATTCAATTCTCCGATTGACCGATACATCAATTTCCCGATTGCCCGATTGCCCGATTATATTAGTTAACTGGTTAGCTAATTGGTATTAGTTGCCCGGTTAGCCAGTTAGCCGGTTTACCAGTTTAATTAGTCGTTAATAAATGGTAAGGTTTTATTAGTCACATAACCGTTAACCAGTTAATACATATGTTACTCGTTAGTGAATAGTTTTTCGATAAGATTGCGTACCCCGATAAATCAAAAGCTTTATAATGCCTTCATAGACAGGCGAGACGCCTGTCCTACGGGTTTATCTTATCTCCTATAACTGGCCAACCGGGTAACTGGATAACAAATATTCTATACGCTAAACGCTGCACGCTCTACGCTAATCTTTTCCCCATCGCCATACTCAGCTTAGTAAATTCTTCTAAAGACAGGGTTTCTCCCCTACGGTTTTTATCAATACTTGTTTCAGTTAAAATATCTTCTATTTCCGCTTTAGCGATTACTCCCTTAAAATAGTTAGATAAAGAATTGATTAATCTCTTTCTCCTTTGTTGAAAGGAAGCTCTAATAATATTAAAAAATAGTTTTTCATTACCTACTTGTACTTGCGGTTTTTTATAGATATCTAATTTTATTATCATTGAATTTACCTTGGGTGGGGGATAAAATACTGTAGGCGGAACAATATGCACTTTTTGGGGTTGAGAATAATATTGGGCAACAAGGGACAAAATGCCATAATTTTTATTCCCTGCTTGGGCCATCAGTCTTTCTCCTACCTCTTTCTGAACCAGAAATACAGCTACCCTTAAATATCGATTAAGTTCAAGAATCTGTCTTATTAAGGATGTAGAGATGTAGTAAGGAAGATTACCTACTATTTTTTTAATATTTTCACCCTTTATTCTCTTCTGCTTAAAAAAACTAACCAGCTCAAAATTCATAATATCTTCAAAAATAATCTCTATATTATCAAAAGAGGAGAGACTTTCTTTTAAAAGGGGAGTTAATTTTTTATCTTTTTCTACAGATACAACCTGTTTTACTAAGGGGGATAATGCAGAGGTTAGAGTTCCAATACCTGTGCCAATTTCTAAAATGCAATCTTTTTTATTTAATTTTAGTGAATTAATAATTATTTGTAAGGTATTTTGATCTACTAAAAAATTCTGACCTAACCTTTTTTTGTATTTAAAATCATATTTAGCAAAAAGTCTGGTAACTTCTGCAGGAGAAGTCAAATTACGCTTATTCATTAGATTGCTTGCCTTTTTTAGTCGATAGTGAATAGTCGTTAGCATAAATACAAGTTTTTAGTTTTTAGATTTTTAGTTTTTAGATAAGAAAATTAGTTTTTAGCTATTAGTTCTCGGTTCTAATTTATTACAAGAGCGTACAGCGTTTAGCGTATAGGATATTAGTTATCCAGTTACCCGGTAAGTTTTGTAATGTGTAATGTGTGACAAGTAACCCGTTTTTGTAAATTTAAAATCATAAACTCATTACTCATTACGGGCAGACACAAGGTCTGCCCCTACTAATTTTTCCTGTATTTTGACGCGATACTCGTTACGCGATACGCGATACTATCATTTGGAGCCGGCGATCTGAGTTGAACAGACAACCTACGGATTACGATTCCGTTGCTCTTCCAATTGAGCTACGCCGGCATCATATCCTTATAAAAAAATGGTAGGCGGAACAGGACTTGAACCTGTGACCCCCTACATGTGAAGCAGGTGCTCTGCCAACTGAGCTATCCGCCCATTTTTTATAATAAATAAATTGGTGCCCCCAAGGGGATTTGAACCCCTGTCGCCGCCGTGAAAGGGCGGTGTCCTAAACCCCTAGACGATGGGGGCATTTTTCGATGGGCCGTGCAGGTTTCGAACCTGCGACCCTCTGATTAAGAGTCAGATGCTCTACCAACTGAGCTAACGGCCCTGAAAATATTTAAAATTAAAAATTTTGCTTCTAAATGTTACTATATTTTTTACT
>Ga0222642_1000216_pt1 | contig 14561 bp, 30 predicted proteins | sample AntAcemetagen229_FD_179813 | JGI IMG/M metagenome (GOLD analysis project Ga0222642, IMG submission 179813) | Saline water microbial communities from Ace Lake, Antarctica - #229 | ecosystem: Environmental > Aquatic > Non-marine Saline and Alkaline > Saline | place: Antarctica: Ace Lake... | reverse complement strand
AACACAGTTGCAAATCAGTTTATAGTAAAACAGGCAAATATTAATGCTATTCCATTGATACAAGGTGATTTCAGTACAGGCAACGTCGGCATTGGGACAACGAGTCCGGATAATCTCTTAGAAATACATAGTGCTTCGGGAACGGGTGGTGTTAATCTTTTAAAATTAAGTGCTACCAGTTCTGCTGCTGGAACAGTTATGCCAAAAATAACCTTTAGTGTAAATAATGGCACGACAGATATTGATGCTGGTTCTATTATGTTTGGGAGAACAGCAACAGGAAGAAATGCAGAGGTGAGGTTTTATGTAGAAGATGCAACAACAGGAACAGCATTGGAAAGATTGACAATTGATAAAGATGGTGATGTATTAGTAGCTCAAGATATAGTAGCAGATGGGATTATTAGTGCAAAAACTGGGGCAACTGGTGGTTTTAGAAGTTCTACTTATAGTACTGGGCAAAATTTAATCTGGGCATTTAGAAATGCACCAACATATGGTTTTTCATACAAACAAGGGGGTACGGACGATATTCGATTTCATTTGGGAGATTACAACAATCCTGAGTTTTTAATAAACAAGGACGGCGATGTCGGCATCGGGGTAGCAGACCCACATTCTAAACTTGAAGTTAATGGGGCAATAAGTTCAGCCGTCTTAGCTGTAACATCTGCAAATGATGGGACAGTTGCAGTTGGTGGAATAAATTATATATTCATAGATGCTTCTGTTGCTGCTGTTACAATAAATGATTTCACAGGTGGAGTTGCCGGTCAAGTAATTTATTTAGTTGTTAAAACTCCAGATGCTTCAAACGCAGTAACAATCACAGATACATCAGGAAGTAATCAAGAATTATATCTTCATAGTGAAGCCGATTATGTCTTTGCGGTTCGTGAAAGAGGGGGATTCGTTTTTATATGTGATGGTTCTAATTGGTATGGCGTAAGTCATGCTAAGCATGTCTAAGTTAGAGAGGTGATACAATGACATTTGCAAGAATATTAGAAATTGCAATCGGGACATCGGCTGCGGTGATATTTTGGTTTTGTGTCGGTGCGACTATCGGATACTTTATAGACAAAAAGAATAGGAAACGATAATGATAATTATAATTCTTACGAGTTTCGTTATTCTCTGGACGGCTTTTTTTGATTCGGCACGAGAGGCACTATTTAACGCTTCTTTTTGGAAAGCTCACATACCGAAATGGTTGCACGGGTTTCCGATTATTATTTGGCTAATGATAGTTGCTAAACTCCCGATCTGGCTATGTGTCATCTTAGCAATTTTGAGCTGGGTGATCTGGAGAATAAGTATCAAGTACATATTCTACAAAGATTGGATTTCAATGTGGATAAGATTATATAAAATAATATTTAGGAAGTAAAATATGGAAAACGAACGCAGAAAAAATGATGAAATTCTCAAACTAAAATTAAATGATATCCACAAGGATATAGAGTCACTTAAAAAAACTCACAGCAAAAAGTTTGACGAAATTCTCGAATACAATAAACACCAAGATAAATTAATAAGTGGTGTTGACTTGCTATTGCGTGGTAATGGAAAGCCGGAAAATGGATATATAGTAAAGCATGAAAAACTTTTCGAGAAAGTGCAAGGAATATGTAAAACCTTGACAATACACTGGGCGTTACTGGTAGGTGTATTTATGTTAATTGCAGGTTCAGTAATCAAACTTATATGGTTTATGCCTAAATAAAGGAGTATAAATGAAATCTAATTTCGTAATTATAGTACGAGGCGTAGCAAAGGACTTTGAGAAGGTCTGTAAATTAAGCAAAAATAATCCACACATTGAATGGTACTGGGATAAGGGTTTTGTCTCAATCTGCGGTAATTTCGACGAAAAGAAGATTGAGAAATATGAGCATTATGATTTGTCGGTAGCAACCGATTGGCGTTCAAAAACTGGATTACAAGACAAACTACCGGAGGACTAATGAAAAAAATAATTTTAATAATAATAATGCTAAGTTTTTGTTTCAGCGTATGGGGTGCAGACAGCACACGTACACGAAGCGAACTTGAAGCTTTATTCACACCGACTGGTGTTAATTATATCACGGCACAGGACTTGAGGGATCTGCTTGCAAGTATGTTCGTCATTGACAGCATCATGACAGTCAACGATATTGATTATGAAATGCTACCAGGTTTATTTACACTGGGGGGAAGTGGTGATTTGGATGGAAATGATGATATTCAGTCAACGGACGTGCTATGGCTTGAATCATATATTAAAGGTGACTCTACTTTTACTGTAGCTCAGTATTTAACAGCAGATATAAACGGAGATGGTTTTGTAAATTATTGGGACTTGCTTATTCTGTCACAATTATCAGGGAAATCAGTACCAATATCATTGGTAGATAAAATGACTGCATGGAATGCGGTAACAAAAAAGATTTATAATTATGGCGACAAATGGTATATTGACGATTATATGATTATTAATAGCGAGTGGGGACTTACGACAGATAGGGTGTTTTATGGCTCAACAACAGGCGTAAATGACCTTGATTCGTCTGATGTGTATAAATTGAATAAAATTGTAACTTATGTAGATTCGATAACAACAGACACTGACGTTATCTACCTATGGAAAGGTGGAAAGCGTGCAGATATAACTTTCACGACACCATAAAGGAGAAAAATGAAGTCTAACATAGTTATTATTGTAAGAGATGGAGCAGAAACCTTTAAAAAAGTTATAGCTCTTTGTAAGAACGAATCATTTATTGAGTGGGATGAAGGTAATTTCTGTATAATAGGCACTTTTGACGAAAAGGACTTAAAAGAATATGAATATTATCCTCTTCGTAAAGATGGTAAAATGTACGACTGGCAAACAGCATCAGGATTTAAAGATAGACCGCTATGAAGATATTAGTTTCTGATGTAGAACAACCTCACGCAAATGCCTGTAAGGCGATAATATTAGAAGAATGTCCTACAGCCACAGTAGCTGTGATACTTGGATCTTTAACAAAAAGTATAGTTTATGCTCTTGCCAATAATTATAGTATTATTTCAAGAAGTACTACAGGACTTTCTGATAGCAGAAACGAAAATGAGGGTGATACTGCTTGGGCTGGAGTTGAGATAGGGGGGGCGTTTTCAGATGAATTTTCTGACGAATTTGATATTGACACAATTCATCGAGTGGGCATAGTCCACGCACATGGGAGCAATTCTCATATACTTCTCACAGATCCATCATGTCTTGACATTATAGTGGCTGTTGGTGCTGGAGATGGTGCAGGAAATAATGATGCTTCTTATGGACCTGGGCTTGAACTATTCAATGATGACGAAACAACTGAGTCCTATGCAACTGCTCGAATAACCGGAATTATAGCACAGCTAATGACATCACATCCATTGTGGACTTTTCAAGACGCACGAATGGCTCTTAGACAAACCGCTTCTCTTTATGGTATTGGATGGATATCGGATGGTGGTTTTGGTGCTTCGGATAAGGTCGCTGCAAATCTCGTTGAAACTATAAAAATGTTTTCACCTCACAGGGTTGAGATAATACATGATGAAGTGGCAAAAACAATTACATTTATTTGGAAAAACTCTCCTCAAACTGACGGAACAGCTACGATAATAGCAAAGTATGGCGGAATTGAGCCGGTAAGAACAAGCGTTCCAACTCAAGACAATGCTCACATTATCTATAATGGCAGTCTTGAAACCTTACTTTATAACTATTCAACCGCAATAAAAAATGTATTTTGGTTCGTGGTTCATACTGAGGGGAGCTATTCTCTTATAGAATCTTTTGACTCAGAAGAAATTGATCTCGGAAGCATGACGGAATTCGTGAGATTAACTTCAAATATATGCCAAACAAAAATTTTAGAATCCAATATTGATTTGGAGGACGTATGATGAAAATTTATGAATTAGATGAAGGAACTATAATTCTTATAAATATTGGGGTCGATATTTCATCGGCATTAAATTGTAAGCTATATGTCAAGCGTGGCGATGACACCGAAGCAATATGGACACCTAGAATATACAATAATATTTATTTGAAATATACAACGGTTGCCGGTGATGTTACTGCTGGCTCTGCCGGCAAGTATAAAATAACTCCATACTTAGAAATTGGGGACTGGCACGGATCGGGAGAGACGGTCAATTTTGATGTCCATGCTAAATATGAATAGGAAAAGAAGCTGGACAAATGAATATTTTTAATCAGTGGAAATACGTTAATCTTCCTTTAGGATATGCAAAAGAACCATCTAAAATAAAGGGTGGTAACTGGTGTCTTATATGCTGTATCTGTCTTTTGTTCTCAATCACATTTGGAATCCCGCTTTATCCGAAATTCTTAAATTGGCTCTTGAGGCAGAATAACGGCTATAGGAACAAGGCAGAGGTTAAGTGGCATGTTTTGTCAGATTTACTGAAAGTTAAGTTCCATCTCTCTCTTTTTGACGGTAAAAACCATCCTAAAGATATTAAAGCTCCTGCCATTGTAAGTTATGATATTATTCCTGGCGGAGAGTACAATTCACATTTCGTAATTTTACTTAGTTTATTGAAAAATGGTGAAATGTTTGTATTCGATCCGCTAATAGGTGGGACTCGAATAATGGATGAGGTTATTTTCAGTGTAATTTCAATTTCTAAAAAGAACGTTTGAAAGAAAGAAAGCTAAAAAAGTAGTTGTTCATATCCACGAAAGAATTACGAATAAACGTCATAATTTTATCCACCAAGAATCCAGAAAAATAATCAATAAATTTGGCATAATTTGTATTGAAAAACTGAACATTAAATCTATGCTTAAGAATCATTATCTGGCTAAATCCATTTCGGATGTAGCTTGGAATCAATTTGCTCAACAACTTTTCTTCAAAGCGGAAGATGCTGGTCGAAAAATAGTAGCAGTTGACCCAAGATATACAAGCCAGAGATGTAGCCAGTGCGGGACAATAGTCAAAAAGACTCTTGCTACACGTTGGCATAAATGCCCTGTCTGTAATGTTCGTATTCATAGAGATTATAATGCCTCGCTAAATATTTTGGCTCTGGGACTACAGAGCTTTCCTTCGGGATAGAAGCCCACGTCCTTTGGATGTGGGAATAGTCACAGTGTAATTTGGATTGAAATTTGAATAAAAAACTTGACAGAAAATTTGTTTGATTTTATTTTTTGTTTAAATTTACGATAAGGAGATTGAAATGAAAAGATTTGAAAACGGAATCGAGTTTGACAGCTTACGGGAGCGTTTGGGTTTTGAAGGTATGCTTAGTTCCATGAAGGAGTGTTTGAACAATTATACGAAAATTAAGAAAAAAGCAGGAATATTTATACCGGATATTTCGCTTATCTTAACACGAGATTTCATTCTAAGTTATAAAAACATTGATTGTGCTCATAGAATGGAAAAGATAAAATCTGAGAAGAATCCAGAAGTAAAGATCGACTCAATAGCTTTTGGCATTGACAAAGAACTTCTTAAGATTTGTGTTGAATTATACAAGGTAGTAGACGACAAGACAGTCATTGACGATTTAATAAAATCTGCCTCATGTTCATCTATTAAAATACCACCTGATGCGAATTTATCTTTAGAAGATTAAAATGAAAATAAAAAAATATCTTGAAGAGAACACGAAGCGAAGTTCAACTCGATTGAAAAGTTTTATTTGGTGTATTGTATTCGTTATTATAGACTTGGCCTTACAGACGTCTCTGTGCCTGTCTTTGTTGAATAATGCAATGTTGTTAAAAGAGATACCATTTCTCGTATTCATATTAGTTGATATTATGATTCATTTTATAGCAATGTTTTATCCTCAATATTTACAAAAGATTATCGAAATGGGTGTCAATAAGTGGGGAAAATGAAACAAGTATTAATCGGATTAATCATTTTGGCGATCTCATTCATAGGTGGGATGTATTTCGGAATGAAATCTCAACCGGAGCCGATAATAACCGCAAGAATAATTTATGATACAATTCCAAATGAACATCCGGACACAGTTTTTATAATCAAAATAGCAGAGATCGAAATAATTGATACGCTGATAATCGACACATCAAGAATTGATACAATCAAAGCACCTATTCTTTATCATGTGGCAAAAACGGATATTGAAGTTGGGAATTGGAAAATCCATATTGAGTACAACACGCAAACTCAGGAGTTTTCAATCTCACATTATGAGTTTCAAATAATTGTGCCAAGGATAGAACAGGCAGCCAGAAAAGCGGTGTCTTTTGGTGTTCAGGCAACTTATTATGGCGGGGAGAAACCGAAGTTTGCACTTTCTGCACTTTTGGGATTTCCAAGAATTATTGATAACCTTTACGTAAAATTTGGAGCTATTTCTGATGAATCAATTGGAATTGGAATATGTTATATATTTTTTTAATATTAATAAAAAGGTGGTATAAAATGCCAAAGAAAGATGGAAGTGGAAAGGGTGTCGGTGCGAATAAAAATACCGGAGGTTGCTCAAAAGGTGGTCCCGGACATGGAAAAGGTAGCGGAAGAAATAACGGTGGGCGTAAGTGAAAATTTTTTATTGAAATTAAATTAAAAAGGATATTAAAATGATTAAAAAGTTTACGTTTACAAGCATTGTCATATTGGCCGTTTTGTTTTTAGCCGTCCAATCTGCTTCTGCTATTCCGGCAGCCTCAACTTGGAACGGTTTATGTAGTTGTGTTAAAGACTATATAAGAGATAATGCTCATGATCCCAGAAGTATTAAATATGTTGAATGCAGTCCAATTTTAGAATTTGACAATGGACTTTATGGTCAAAGAGTAAAGTATCGTGGTAAAAACGTATTTGGTAGTATGGTACTTAATGAGGAAATGTTTTATATAAATGGCGAAAAATACAATGCTGTTGTTGTTGCTACAAGTTCGATGGAAGATTTTGTTAGATTAACTTATTTAGGTGAAGTTAAAGTTATTGCCTCTTATAATTATGATGGTACAAGATTTTAAAAAACTTGACAAACTTTTTTCAATATAAATATTCAGTAATATAGATATGATAAGTATATCGTTGAATATTCGAAGTAATTGGATCAACGTTAAATAAAACCAATAATTCTAAATAGTTGAATCCCCCTTAGGTACAACGTCCCGCCATGACGAAACCGACAATGCATAACGAAAGTTAAAGAACGGGGAGCTTTGGTGAAAATAAAATCCAGAAACCTATTTGTAGGATGCTGGTGCAGAGAGCCATGCTTGTAAAGAGACAGCTAAAAGACACTCCTTTGTATTATATGCAGAGAAGAAAATGGCACGTTTTAATTTTTTGGGCTTGATTTAGCGAAAACTATTTCAGGTATGGCTCTACGTGGGGCAGTCCAAAGCCTGCCCCACCTGTTTTTAAAAATGAAATATAAAAAAACATAGGTGGTATAAAATGCCAAATAGAGACGGTAAGGGTCCTCGACAACAGTCACCAAAACCAAGTAAACCAAGAGGTGGAAATAAGCTTGGTAATTGTAAGCCCACTAACAGTCCAAAAACGGGTAAGAAATAGTTTTTTCTTGACAAACAATTTTCATCATATACAAAATGGTCATTCTTTTCATTCTCGTCTCCTTTCAAAGGAATCTCCGGCTGAGAAATTGGTCGGAGATTTTATTATTAGAAAAACCTCGCCTCTCAGCTAGCTACCTTTTTTGAGAAATATTCAACAATAAATAAAATATTTAATTTAATTAAAACACCGCAAAGCACTATTAACACTACACCTCCGCCATTTCACAATAAAAAAATACAATAAAAATTGATATAAAACTTGACAAAAGTTTATTTTACCTTATATTTTTGGCATCATTAAATAATGTGATAGGAGATCGAGATGAAAAACGAAAGAATAGTAAGGCACTTCGGGATTAAATTCGCAAGAGAATTTAAAAAAGATAATCCCAAAAAGTTCACTCCTAAAACAGGTGAACTTTCAAAATCTAAGAAAGCTAAAAGTATTATGGAAATATGGACAACTAAAACAAGGTGGTTGCACACCATATATTGCCGAGCTTATAATTATGCCATGTCTCATAAAAAAGATATGAGTAAAGATATTGTTATTAAGAATATTTGGCAACACATATAAGGGCAATAGCCCGAAAGGAAAGAGATGAAAAAGAAAGAATTGGCGGAATTAAAAAAATTAGACAGAAAATGGATGAATGGCAAAGCAACCATAATGGAAATAATGCGATGCAGAGTATTGCGAACAATGAGCAGATTGGCTGAAAGACCAATACGAAACGATTATTTGCATTCCCAAGGCACAGCCCGAGGATCTGAAGAAATAAAATGAATTTGCGCAAAATTAAGAAATGCGGTGGTGAGGTTATTGACCAATACAAAAAAAGATATTTAAGCGAAAAAATTTAAAAAGGAGCAAAATGAAAAAGATAATGGAAAAAATGTTGGCAATAAGAAAGGATATAGGTTCTTTCATGTTTGACGCTAAGGGGTATAATTATGAATTTGCCTCTGGCTCACAAGTATCAACAAAATTTAGAGAAATTGCAAACAATCACAATGTAATGCTAATATTTACAACAAAAAATTGCAAAATTCAAGTCTTTGAATCTATCTATAAAGATACAAAAAAAGGATTTGAGAAAACAAAACGAGAATTTCTAACGACTGGAACTATTGTTTACAGATTTTTCGATATTGACTCATGCGAAGAAGTGAAAACCGAAATGCCTCTTTGGGGATTACAATCGGATCCATCACAGTCAGTCGGTGCAGCTCTAACATATGCGGAAAGATATTTGATTAATAAAGAGTTTAACGTTCCAACCGACAAAGACGATCCTGACGCAAAGATCAAGGATGAAAAAGTTGGAAAATACGAGAAAAAGAACTCGGAATATATTAATCATCCTAAAGCGATTAAGAACAAATGGGGGTGGGAAGATGCTCCTGTTGAATTTTTACTCGAATTGTCGTCCACGAGTGATAATCCAGATTTGGTTGATAATTCAGATAAGGAACAGCATCGCCGTAATATGGTTGACACTTCCAGTAAAATCTTAGAAGCTATTAATAAAGAACTCAGACAGTCAGGTGCTGAAACTATCGAAGGTTATCTTTATTGTGATTGTGTTGATGCACTGCGAAAATTGGAGGAGAAATAAGATGGCAATAACAAAACAGGAACTGGAAGAAGAACTTAAATTCAAGGAAGAAATGGCTCTCCGATGGGAGAAAGCTGCAGAAGTGATTCGTGAAAAACTGGCTCTCCTCCAGGCAAAGGAGCAACAATGATTAGATTTGTAGAACCCAAAGACAGTCTATTCGAGACCGCTTGCGAAATTACAAGAAGGAGGTACGCAAAGCAATATCTCGACAGTCAAGAGAAGCAAGCAAGGCGTAATCTGAATATCAACATGACAATCGAAGCAAAGCCATCCGATTGCATATTTTCAATCGATGGTGAAGGTGAAAAGGATGTTTGTCTCTTGGCAGATGGAGAAAATAATATCTGCCCCTACTTTGACAAGCATGAATGTAATTGTCTCTGTCCTCTTGACAGCGGCAATATTTTAATTAGGAGAACAAATGACCCTAAAAAAACAAATTCCGTCTTTTGACCATCAGCAGAATTACTTGTGCCAGATTACGAGCAGGGTCAATAAAAAACTGCTCAAGAAGCTGAGGGGGAAGGGTACTGGAAATATCACAGTTCTTTACCAGCGTATTTTAGAATACGGCGGCTATGTAGATTATGCCGACATGAAAGAAAAATGTAAAAGCACAATAGGCATAAAATATATCTGGGACGGTCTCGTTTCAGAATACTTAAATAAGGAGATGTAATGACAGAAAGAAATGAAAGAAACGAATGTTGGTCTTGCAAATACAAAAGGGAAGTGCCAGGCAGTTACCATATTAGGTGTGCAAATCCCGATCCACAGATGAAAGGCAATCCTCACGGGATTAAAAAGGGATGGTTTTTTTATTGGTTTAATTTTGATCCTGTGTGGAAGACTAAATTATGCAACAATTATAAGGAGCTATAATAGAAAAAACAATGGAACAAAAAACTTACGAACAATATAAAGAAGAAATGATTTATACAGTCGGCGCTTCTTCCGTTGGCACTATAATGGGGGCGAATAAATATTCATCTCCATACCGCTTATATCTCGAAACGAGAGAAGAAATTGAGCGGTTTCAAGGTAACGAAAAATCCGAGATTGGCTCTTTTTTTGAGAATACTATAATTGATTATTTTCTTAAAGACCATCCTGAATTGACAGAAGTTACACCAAAATCATTATCAGAGAGACTGTCCTTTTTCAGCACAGAAAGAAATGCAAGAGTTTATGTTCATCACGAAATCCCATTCCTTTCTGGAATACCAGACAGAATTTGTTATGATAGAGATGGAAATGTTGTCGTGTTAGAAGCTAAAAATACAGGTGAATATATGGCTAAAGATTGGGAATATTGTCCGATGATGGCATACTATCAAACCTTGACATATCTTGACATCTTGAATGCTCAATATGGTTACGTTATAGGGCTTATAGGCGGTAACAAATTCATTACTCATAAGATTGAAAGAAATGATGAAGAAATGGAAAATGTCAGAATTAAAGTAAAAGATTTCTATAGAAGGTTGATTGATTCAGATCCACCAGACGTTTCGGCTATTGATAAAGGAACTATCGAGGAGCAATATCCTGAAATAGAAGAAGTAGAGACAGAATTTCCATATAATATGAATAGTATTTTTGAGGCACTTGACGAATTAAAATTGAAAAAAATCGAACTTAATGAATATGAGAAACAGCTCAAAAATAACATCCGTCATCATCTTGGACAAAATTCAGCCGGGGTAACTGATAAGTGGAGAGTTACCCAAAAAGAAGTCATAACAAACAGATTAAATACACGCCAATTAAAATCTGATTTCAATGAGATATATGAAAAGTGTCTCGTATCATCAACATCACGAAGATTAATAATTAAAAAGATAGGAGATTGAAATGAAACAAATGAGCTTAAATGTTTTGGCAGAACCAAAAATTACAAATGAGCTTGGAAAAGCAGTCGGAGATAATGCAAGGTTACAACTATTCCTTCGTTGTGCTCAAACAGAAATACGCAAAAATCCTAAATTATTGGAATGCGAACAGAGGTCGGTTCTTGGAGCATTATTTTCAGCAGCACAATTACATCTCAATTTTTCAGGTCTGGGACAAGCATATCTTGTCCCCTATTTCAATAGCAAAAAGAAAGCTACAGAGTGCCAGTTTCAAATTGGATATAGAGGTTATCTTGACTTGTTTTATCGCCATCATGCAGGATTTTTGGTCGAAGCCGAGGTCGTCAAAGAAGGCGATAAATTTGATTTTCAATTTGGAACAAATAAATTCATCAACCATCAATGGGGTGAAAAAAGAGGCGAAGTAGTAAAAGTCTATGCAATAGCAACAATAGGAAATGAAAAAACCTTTATCGTAATGAGCAAAGATGAAATTGATGAAGTTAAAAAGCTGTATGCCAAAACAACGAATATCTGGGATAAACACTACGAAGCAATGGCAAAAAAGACGGCTTGTAAAAGACTTTGTAAATATTTGCCTCTTTCGATAGAAATGCAATCAAGTGTTTCCCTTGATGAAACAACTCGATATTATCAACCTGAAATTGCTACTTTTGACACCGAACCAGATCGCACAGATTTTGATGAGATTGGGAAACCAGAAGAAACCCATCCCGAAAAACAACTTGCCGAACCTGGCAAAGCGATAATTATAGACAAAAAACTATCTCCTGAATACGTCATTTTCAGGAAACAAATGGTGAATATATGTACCAGTCTTGGGGAAAAGGACTTCTTCACAAAATTAGGAAAGCTCGGATTCGAGCACGTAGAGGATTTGGAAACAGCAAGCACTGAAGATATGGACAAAGTTCTTAATGGTATGTTGGAAATAATTTGACATTAAATTGTCTCAAAATTAAATAGAAGTGAGCGGGTGTGGCGAAATAGAGACGCAAAGCATCGATACGTGTGGTGAAAGTCCAACGGCAGAGGGCAAACGAAAACTGTAAATTTTCCTCTGGCCCTTTTGCTATGCGAGATTGTTGCAGCAATCATGCAGGAATCGAATCCTGCCACCCGCTTCACTTTATGAAAGGATAAAATGAAAAAAGAAATTACAGAAAGAGTAGAAGAAAGAAGAATAAAAATATTACAAGACAGACTTGATTATCTTGTACAAAAACCCCATACATCAAGAAAAAATATAACTGAAATAATAATGCTTGAAAAAAAAGTAAAAAATTTAAAAAGGATAATATGTTTGAAAAATTAAAAGCTAAACTTAGTCAAGAAGGAAGAACCTTTATGTGGTTTGTGCGAAATTATCTTCCCGAAATTAGATACCCTGCCGTAATGTCTCAACTCCATGACATCAATACGATGAAAGATGATGTTAAAGAAGCCATTGAAAAATATCTTAATGATAAATAAACAAACAAATAACTTGACAATATTAAAAATGATTATCTAAATTGTCTCAAATAAATTCAGAAAGGATACTATGAAAGAAATTGAAGGCGTAACGTATTTATCGGTTTATGATGTTGCCTATAAACTTGGCTGTTCTCATCAAACCGTAAGGAATAAGATTAAAGCAGGAAAAATTAAGGGTATTACGCTTATGGGTGTAACATATATAACAGAAGCTGAATATAAAAACTATCTCCTTAAAGGTGATAAAGGCATTAAAAAGTAAATGGAAGGATGGATTAAATTGCATAGGCAGATAAGAGAGAATCCAATTTATACAAACTCGCATGCAATTCATACTTGGATAGAATGTTTGTTAAGGGCTTCACATGAACCACGAGAATTTTATCTAAGGAGAAAAAAAGTATATCTGCAAGATGGGCAATTTGTTATGGGAAGATCGGAATTTGGTAAATCAATAGGTATATCTGGCTCTACCGTATGGTTCTGGATTAACGAATTTGAGAAAGCAGAAATGCTTGACAGCAAAAAAACAGCACAAGGAACTATTATTACGATACTTAACTGGAAAAAGTACCAATCACTTGACAGCAAAAAAACAGAAGATGAACAGCAAAAAAACACTTACAAGAAGGTTAAGAAGGATAATAAGGTTAAGAAAACAAAAGAAATACATAAAGAAAATTTTGCTGACTTCGTTAAATTATCAGAAGAAGAACACCAGAAGCTGATAAAGAAATTCGGTGCTATAGATACCAAATCTGCTATTGATATTTTAAATAACTATAAAGGAAGTTCCGGCAAAAAATATAAATCAGATTATCATGCTATATTGAGTTGGGTTATAAAAGAAGTATATAAGCAGAAATTAAACAAAGAACCAGCCGGCACGGTAGAAGAAAGAGCCGCAGAAGCAAGAAGGTTACATGAACTTAGAAATAATTCATAAATTGATAAAAAAAATTGAAGTTGGATTTCGTGGTAAATTCGAAATGGAAGAAATGTATGAACTTGAACAGATATTCAAGAATGTTGAAACGGAAAAGCAACTTGATGAAACTTATAATGCAATATGTGATAGTTACAAATATTCTAAATTGCCGATTTTGGGTGTTATAGTAAGAATTGTGCAAAGTATTGGACTTCGGAAAAAAACAAGAATGGGAACAATTAAAATTTGCGATTGTGGAAAATGTATCGAAGGATCGGTGTCGGTTTTCGATTTAAGGACTTATCTTTTTTACGAGCATGAATGCGGGGGCTGGAAAAAAGGAGGTATAGACGGAATATGTGCAATCCCGATAAAGAGCACTTGGTGTTATAATTTACGTCCAAACGAAAGGAATATCCATACTCATCTTGAAGAAATACAAGATTACGAGAGTCAATATTTTGAATTTGCATATATCCGACTATGGAGAGAATATTGCTCGATGAAACCTTTTATAGAATTTGACAAATTCAATCCGTATGCCTTCTGGGGCCTGGGAGACAGGTCGAGGGGGATGCGCAGGATAACAAAGGCACAGATAAAGAATGAATATCTAAAGACAGAAATCGAAGAGAATGAGACAAAAGATGATATTGTCTTCGATATAAAAGACAAAATTAAGGAAATACCACAGGAAGTAAAAGAAGAAAAAACCTTCGAAGAATTTTTAGAAAAAAGTAACACTGAATATATCGAAAAACTTGACAGGTAAATAAACGTATGTATATTATGACCATAAAAAATAAGTAGGTAAAAAATGAAAAGAGTAGCATATTATTTAACTGAGGAACAGATTAAGTTCCTTAATAAAAAAGCAAAGAAAACAGGACTAACGGTATCTGAAATAATTCGCAGGGCAATAGATGAATACAGAAAATAAGATTTGTTCTAAATGTGGTGAAACAAAATCGGTTATGGTTTTTATTATTTTTGATAACATGAAAGGAGAATAAGATGGCAACAATATTACAGATTTTAGTGGTAGCTTCCGTGATTGGGCTTGCGTGGATAATCGGACTTGCTATTTGCAAAGC
>Ga0222642_1000214_pt1 | contig 14665 bp, 11 predicted proteins | sample AntAcemetagen229_FD_179813 | JGI IMG/M metagenome (GOLD analysis project Ga0222642, IMG submission 179813) | Saline water microbial communities from Ace Lake, Antarctica - #229 | ecosystem: Environmental > Aquatic > Non-marine Saline and Alkaline > Saline | place: Antarctica: Ace Lake... | reverse complement strand
TTAAATGATCTCAACCCAGCTTCGACATGAGCAACTTTCAAGTGCATCTTTTTTGCTGCTAGAGAACCAGCTAAAGTAGAATTCGTGTCTCCGTATACAATTACCCAATCGGGCTTCTCAACAATCATCACTTTTTCTATTTCTTCAAGCATCCTTCCTGTCATAGCACCATGACTCAAGCTATTAATTCCCAAATTATAATCAGGTTCAGGGATTTTCATTTGATCGAAAAAAATTTTACTCATATTCGGATCAAAATGCTGACCGGTATGTACAATTATCTCTTCAATATCAGTATGTTTAGCTATTTCTCTGCTCACAGGTGACGCTTTTATAAATTGAGGTCTGGCTCCAATAATTGATAATATTTTCATTTGTCTGCTATTTTTTCTCCAAATACCAATTGCAAGTTTTTTGGATTTCCTGCTCGATCGAGTGGCTTTGTACATAATCAAATTCTCTGATCTTTTCCGAATGATATTCTGTGGAAATAGCAAACTTCAGGAATCGATCATTACTAAGAAGAATTGATTTCTCTGAGAAGTATTTCTAATTTAGCCGCTAAATTTTTTCGATTATAATTATGTTTCACGAACTGTCGCCCTTTTGTTTTCATTTCTAATAACAAATTTGGGTTAGTTTTTAGATAAATGATCTTTTCGGCTAAGTCTTCTGAATTATCCGGCTCAAATGTAATTCCCGCTTTAGATTGATTAAGAATCGAAGCGGCCTCGCCTGTAACACCAAGCAGAATTGGAAGATCCGCGGACATATAATCAAATAATTTCGATGGAATTGTACTTTTGAATACTTCAATATTTCTCAAAGGAATAATGCCGCAATTTGCCAGAGAGAAATAGGCGCTCATTTCATTTGTTGGAATTTCTCCTAAAAATTTCAAATTTTTTACGTTGATCTGATCAGCATAGTTTTTTAATTCATTTTCTTTTGGTCCTGTTCCCAACAACAAAACTATAACATTTTCATTTTCAAGTTTTTTTGCAGCATCAATAATTATTCGTAAATTTTGTGCTAAGCCGAGGATGCCAGCGTATATAACGATAAAATTTTCTGAAGCATTAAACCGATTTTTTAGTTCATTTGAAACTACAACTTCTTTAAAAGATAAATCACTTCCATTTCTAATAACAGAAATTTTATCTTCAGAAAAACCCTTTTTGATAATTTTATCTTTGAAACTTTGTGTTACAGCAACAATATGATTTGCATTTTGATAAAGCGAATTTTCTAATTTATAACTGAATTTAATAAATTTTATATTACTCAATTCCCCCATTTCAATCGCTGCATCGGGCCAGAGATCACGAACTTCGAATATAAATTTTGCATTTCTAAATATCTTCTTTAGAAACAATCCAATCGAACCTACAAATAATGGTGGAGAAGTAACATAAACAATATCGTACTTTTTCCAATTTAACGCTGTAGAAAAACTCCCTAGAAAAGAAAATGAGATGTAAAATAGTAATCTTGTGATAAAATTTTTCTCAATGCTGGTAAATACCCAAACTCTTTTTATCTTGAAATTTTCCATGGCTTCTGTCATAAACATTTTGCCTTTATACCCATCAAAGATAATTCCTTTAGGATGATTTGGCATTTCTGTCAAAATAGTAACATCATGTCCTTTGCTAGCTAAATATCTTACATTTGCCAAAGCTCGGTTTGTTGTTGCTCCTATTTCAGGATAGAAGTACTGAGTTATATAGAGTATTTTCAATTTATATCTCACTGATTTTAGTTTTTAATGTTATTTTATTTTTAAATTCACCATATATTCTTACTGTTTGCTTCTCTTTTTTTATAAACAATTCAGGAAAATATGAGGTATCAATTATTGATATTTCCCCATGAGAAAATTTAAACATTAAATTTTTATTTATCATAAAGTATTCTTCTCCTTTCACTTTTATATTTACTTCTGGTGAAAAGTGAAAAAGCATCTCGAATTTGTGACATCCTTTTCCCTTCAGCAAATCTTGAATTATAAATCCTTTGTTTGTCTTTTCTATTCGTCTTGTATGTAGTAAGTTAAATTTTTTATAGGAGTCATGACTACACTGCAAATAATCTTCTCTAAAATCTTTATCAAATAATTTGCCCCTCCTGCCGACTCTAAATACTTTCCACAAATCACATTGATTCTTCCCGTCAATTACAATTGTATTATGTGCAGAAGTTGAACGAGCATATCTACGATCATCACTTTCTTCATAATCATAATTGCCTGTATCCACTAATATTTCCTCGTTATTGTACCATAATAGAATTGATAACATATCTGCGTGAGAATGAGCAGGATTGTAATATGGACTAATTGGAGCACAATACATCATAATTCTTAGATCACCACTTTCAAGTTTTGGATAATATTGTGATATTGATGAACTGATGTTTATTTCTTCCTTAATCCCGAGTTTTGAAGCATATTTTCTTAGATATGAAGGTTTAGGACATCCTTCATAATTTACATCGTTAATTTGAAAATATTTCTCATTTTTACTATAATAAAAAAGCCAAAACAAACCATCTTCAATTTTATCAGATATATTTTGTGTTAAATTGCTATCTTTTTTTTCATTATTTATCAAAAGATTATAAACATCCAGTAGATCTTTAACAAAGAGAGCGTGATATGTCGGTGAAAATTCAAAATGATAGCTCTCGTTAGTAAGCTGTTCGCTAATTTGTTTCAATAGGTTCTTATTCGCCCATTTACTCCAACAACGATTCTTAAAAACAAACCCAAGATATAAAAGAGCTACAATATTCTTAAAAAAATGATTTGCGAGGAGATGATATTCTCTTTGATAAAACAACCAAATTCCTTGAAGAAATAATGAATTTATGATCTCTGAATCGTTTATGTGAAAACGGGAAATGAATTTGACCCAATTGACCACTCTTAATGAAATAGTATAGGGATCCCAAGCGACAGATAACGATGGAGGATTTTTTTCTATCCAATCATGAGTGATTTTCAAACCGCTTTCTTTATCGAGGTTTGAAAGATAATCATGATAATGCAGATGATATTGAAACAGTGCATCATCTTTGTTCAATTTCCAATTAATCTTAGATAAATCAACCGATTCATTAAATATCGAATAACCGTGTATATTTTGGAGAAAATTGATTTGTTCTTGTAAAACAGGAATTCTAAAATGAGGTATGGGTTTAACTTTCCGAACAAAGTGATTCAAATAGGTTCTGCTTAGTTTTAACCATATCTTCCAGAAAATCTGGATTGGTTTCATGTATCTAACTGAGTGGAAATACAATTTACATTTCGAGATAAACACTTTTAATCCTAAAATATATTATTGCACAATCGCAGGGTTTGATTAGGAATAAATAACTAAAATTATATCGAGAAATATATACTGGGACAAATTTTTGAATACTAAATATGACCACGAATGTGCTAAGTAAATACTGTTTTCCACTTACTCCAACAGATTAGCCACGTAATCTATCTCTTCTTCAGAAATTTCAGGCCAGAAAGGTAAGCTCAATTGCTCTAAAGCACATCTTTCAGAAACTGGAAAATCACCCAGCTTATATCCTTTATATTTATATGCAGGTTGAAGATGCAAGGGTATTGGATAATGAATGCCAGTAGAAACTCCTTTCTTTTTCAGATATTCCTTTATATCATCTCGGTTTTGAATTTTTATTGCAAATATATGCCATACAGGTGAAGCACCTTCTCTAATCTTAGGAAGAGTTAGCTGTTTATCTATCAACTTGTCCATGTAAATACTAGCTTTATTTTCCCGCAGTTCATTCCAATAATTGAGCTTAGTAAGCTTGATCCTCAATATTGCAGCTTGAATAGTATCAATCCTTTTGTTGAACCCTTCTATTGAGTGAGTATATTTTTCTTTCCATCTGCCATGATTTACAATCATTTTTATATGCATATAATATTCTTCATTATTAGTCGTTACAGCACCTGCGTCACCAAAAGCACCTAAGTTTTTCCCAGGATAAAAAGAGTAGGTCGCCAAATCTCCCCATTTGCCAGGCAAATAACCTTGTAATTGAGAACCATGTGCTTGAGAAGAATCTTCAATAACCTTAACTCCATACTTATGTGCGAGTTCGCTAATCACAGGCATATTTGCCATTTGACCATAAAGATGAACTACAATAATAGCAGAGATTTTTTTCTCGCTGGACTTCAACTTTTCTTCAATCTTAACTGGATCAATAGTAAAGTAATCCCCCTCAATATCGACAAATTCTACATTTGCCCCAATAGCTGTAACAGCTTCGGATGTAGCTATGAAAGTATTTGCAGGGACAAGAACCGTGTCTTCTGGTTGAACATTCAAAGTCTTAAGCGCCAATATCAATGCGTCAGTGCCATTTGAACAGCCCACAGCATATTTAGTCTGACAAAATTCAGCAAATTCTTTTTCAAAATCCTCAACTTCATCACCACCAATAAATCTTGTGTTTTCTATCAGATATTCTATTTTTTTATAAATTTCTTCTTTAATATCCACAAGACCATCTTTTAAATTCATGACTGGTATATTCATTAGCTCTCCTCCAAAAAATTATACTCCTCAATGTGCTGTATATTAGAAATTATCCGGGCTGGATTTCCAGCTACAACTTGATTATCAGAAACATCTTTTGTTACAACGCTTCCCGCACCGACCAGAGCATTCTTGCCTATGACAATACCTGGAAGTAAAGTAACATTCGCTCCAATTTTAGCACCTTCTTGGATGATTGCTCCTCGAAGATTTTCCTTCACTTTGTTGCTCCGGGGATACTTAGCATTAGTTATAACAACATTGGGACCAATCCAACAATCTTTCTTTAGTTCAGTATATTCAGGAATAAAAGCCTGAGAATGAACTCGTACATTATCTTCTATTTTTACGTGATGCTCAACACAAGATAGTGTTCCAATGCTTACATTATCACCTATTTGATTTTCTTCTCTAATAACAACATGGTGCCCAGTATTAAAATTTTTCCCTATTTTGTTTCCAGCATAGATTACTGTATGACTTCTAATAAATGCATTGTCCCCGATCGTAGTTTTTGAGTAAGAATTTTTTTGTTTATTTTTAACAGATGGCTTTCCAATAATACAATAATTTTCAATTTCAATATTCTTACCCAAAATAACCTTTGGAAAAATTTGTATTCTATTTAGATCCATTTTTAAAGCCTAGTTTTGATTTCCGGGGAGTAAATCTTAAAAAAATTTCTTTCCCTGTTTCTGATGATTCATATATAGCATTAATTAATTCCAGAGATTTTCTACCTTCGAGCCCATCTACAAGAGCGCTTTTGTCATTAATTATACAATCAATAACATTTTCAAGATATCTTATATGTCCAAACCCATATACATCTGGCGGATTCTCTCTATAATTTGCCAAAATTCTTCTTTGTTCATCCGGAGTTTCATTTGAGAAGTTCCAAGTATGCATTTCATTTACTGCGAAACCGGAAATTACAACAGTCCCATTTTCGCCAAGTATTGATATTGAACCCTCTAGGTCTATCGGTCGGGTTGCAGTAGTTGCTTCAATTATACCAAATGCGCCATTTTTAAATTTTAAAATAGCGAGAGCAGTATCGTCAACCTCTATGTTTGAAAGAAAAGTACCAGTTTTTGCGAAAACAGAGACCGGTTCTCCTAACATCCATTCAAGTAAATCTACATGATGAGAAGCCTGATTTGCTATTACACCTCCATCGAATTCCCATGTACCTCTCCAGGCATCCCGATCATAATATTGTTGATTGCGAGACCACCTCACTCTTACAGTGCCCAAGACAATCTTTCCAAATTTTCCAGAATCTATTGCTTCTCTAAGCTTGATAACCGGTATATTGAATCGGTTTTGTTTTACTACGAACAATCTGACTCTATTTTCATCACAGATACGAATCATCTCATCTGCATCTTCAAGACGCAAAGCCATTGGTTTTTCGCAAACGATATGTTTTTTATATTTCTTAACAATATCTATCGTGTGTTTGGGATGAAGCCCACTCGGAGAAAGAATATTGACAACATCGACATCTTCATTTTCTAACATTGTATCATAATTATCATAGGAATGTATCCTCGGGAATTGTTTGGAAACTAGTTCTGCTTTCTTATAATTAATATCACAGACCGCTACGAGCTTTGCATTCTCCAACTCATTAATTGCTTCAATGTGCTTCCGAGATATCCGACCACATCCGACTAGTGCAAACTTGATTTTTTTCAAAAAACCTCCAACATTATATTTTTATTTCTTGATTATTCATAAAATTATCATGACATTAAAACTTTGTAAAGTTTAAATAATTTCTTTTCTTCATTTTTCCAATTATATTCATTGAGGACAGCTCTTCGGCCATTTTCACCCATCTCTTTACACACCATAGGATTATCCATCAGATATGTAATAGCATTTTGGATAGCTCCTATATTCATAGGATCGACACATATTCCACAATGGTGTTTATTTATTATAGATTCAATTTTGGGAAATTTTGATGCAATAATGGGCAGACCAGCAATCATATATTCAAACATTTTAACCGGAAGAATTTCCATATAACATTTATCTGGTCTCAGTATAACCATTCCAATCTTTGATCGAGACAGAAGATTATTAATTTGCTCTCTGTTTATAAATCCCCAATATTTTGTTTTATTCCATCCTTCTGAATTTATGAGTTCTGTCTTAAAGCTCTCTGGATAAATTTTTCCTGCAAGATTAAACCTTACATCTAATTTCGATATTGCCTTTAAAATCTCTAAAGTACCGCGTAATTTGAATACTACTCCAATATACACAATTTCATTTTTTTTCTTTTCCCAGTCGTCGTGAAATTTAATATCATTTAAAAGAGGATAATTTCTAATTATATCAATATTGCGTACACGAAATCTATTGAATATTTCAATGGTAGTAACAATGAGAGCATCCATGAGATATGAAGTAATAGCTTCAAACATTTCAAAAATCATAGATATTGGTTTAATTATTTTCTTATTGATGTATGGCTTAGTTAGTATCTGCCTTGGAACATCTTCATGAATATCATAAATGATTTTTGCTTGTCTGAAAAGTTTCAGAATTATTGCAAGAGGAATTAATTCGGGATCATGGAAATGAAAAATGAAATTTCTTTTTCTAATAGCCCTCTGAAATATTATTTTTCTACTCAACTTACGATCTTTTACTAACCTCCATTGAGGTAAACCATAGACATGAACATTATCAACTTTTTTATATTTGAAATCAGCTGGAGCATGTAGTTCGACAGAATACTTCTTTGCTAATGATCTTGCCTCTTTTAGAAACACTCTAGGGTCATTCCACGGGTGAGCGGACGAAGCTATAAATATGTCTTTCATAGTTTATTATAACAATCCAACAATTTATTTTCTTCTAGTTTCCAGTTATGATCTGAAAACAAGGCAGCAAATTGAAATTCTTTTGAATATCTTTGATAATTTTGATTAATTTTATTTATTGACGACGCTATGAGATTAGGAGTATTTTCACTGAACAACTCTCCAATCTGATATTTTGTTAATACATTTCTTATTTCAGGAAAATCTGAACCAGCAACAGGGATACCAACCGATGCATACTCATATAATTTATTTGGTGCACACAAATAGTTATTTTTTGAACAATTATCATAAATAACAATACCTATGTGTGCCTTTTGTGTGATTGAAACGAGTTCAAGCTGAGGTACAGAATCAAGAATTACTACATTATTATTAAATCCAGATTTGATTAGTCTTTCAATTTTATCGCGATATTTATTTGATGAGAATTTTCCTATTAATACTAGAACTAGATCGTGATTAAAATATTCACTCGACATAATAAGGTTCTCGATATTTCTATATTCATTTATCATCCCCTGATATAATACAATCTTTCGTTCGTCGTTAGGCAGAAAATCTTTAGAAATAAATTTTTCTTTAAAATTCTGTCCAATAAACCGAGCTGGAATATTTAACAAGCTCATCGGTCTTTTCTTTGCTCGATATTCTTTAAACATAATATCAGCACGAGACTCATTAGCAGAAAAGACTAAGTCAACTTTATTAATTAGAAATTTTTCAATTGAAGCCCAACTTTTATTTACTATATTGTTATTTTTGCCCGCCATTTCTGTAAATAATTCATGTGAATCGTAAATGATTTTTTTTCTAAATAATTTGGATTGGAAAAAAATAGGGAATAAGGCATCAAGATTATGTGCATGCACGATTTGAAAATTATTAAATAATAATTTAATATTTAATCTTATACATAATTCAACATATTTTACTAGCCACCCAAGAGTATTCTTAGGTAATATTTCTTTAGTTAGTATTTTTACTAATCGAATCTTAATATCGTTGATATAAAATCTATTTCTGTCATTCTTCTTCTGCTTTATGCCCAAAATTTCTAACTGGAAATTCGCATTTTGTAAAGATTGTGCTTCTCTTATGACTCTTGGATCATAAATAACATTATTTAATACAATCATTAATACTTTTATTTTTTTCATCTGTGAAATACTTTGAATACAATATTCTGAATCCTGCTTTTCTCGGTAAAATAGATATATGCTCCCCAAATTACAATTGAGCAAGAAGCGGATATAAATTTATTATTCATTATTAACATTAAACCGATGTATGAAAACGCTATAAGAAATCCTCCCATTAAATTAAATTTTATATTCTCATAAAAATGGATGATTTTCATCCCTATTAAATCCAAATCTATCTTTAGCCGAACTAATCTAATTACGACATCGGCTAAAATGAATAATAATATAGAACCCTTGAATCCATAGAGCGAAAAACCAACATAAATAGCAGTCATTCTAAAAATAAACAATGACATGGAATAAATTAATATAATTTGAGGCTTTTCTTTTATAGCTGCAATGGATGTAAATGGATTGTTCAATACATTTACAAAAACCATTATTGGGAAAAATCTAATTGCAAATGATGCATTAATCCAGCTCTTTTCGAAAATTAATGATACAATTTCATTATGGAAAATCGATATATATATCAAAATCGGAACCAAGATTAAAGTAAGCACGAATTCGATGGACATGAATGTTTTCCTCATTAATCTATCGTCTCTTATTTCTGACATATAAGGAAAAATGACTTTAGCAACCGAAAGCATAATTAAAGAAGCAGGTACATTAATTGCGTAGAACGGTAATTGAAATTCAGGAGCTAGATTCTTACCCATAACGTAGATAACAAATATTGATGGAAAATGTAAAGCTAAGACATTAAAAATCTGTTCTCCCCCCATAAATAGAATAAATTTTTTTGAGACATTATCTAAATACAATTTAATATTTTTATATGGAAGAAAACGAATTTTTGTTTTTATTGAAAAATAAATTAATAATGACAGTTCAAGTATTTCACTTAAAATTAATATGATTATTAGAATATTTGAAATTGTTGGTACTAATGAGAAAATAATTACTGCGGAATAAAATATAAACTGCTTGATCATAAGAGCTAATGAGATGCTCTTGAAATCCATCTTGTCCATTAGAGAGGTAAGAAGCAAAGTCTTTATTGTAAATAAAATGATAATAAATGTAAAAGTATAATTGGTCAGAAATTTATATTTATCACCAAGTAAATTTAGTAGCAAATTTTTATCAATATTCACAAATAATATCATTATCAATGAGATAGTTATAGATACATAAAAAGCAACATTCCATCTCTCGAGTTTTTTATTCTTAGGTGAACTTATAAATAAATGTTTAGTGCCAAAAGGTATTGTAGCAATCAATATTGCAATCAAAGCTTGAAATGCTTTAAATAATGATATATCACCTCTTGTAAAATTTCTAACAATAAAAGGATATGTTAGAAGACTCAGGGCTCTTATAGAAAAATTAGCGATAAAATTCCAAATACTTGCTGAAATAAATTTATGCATTCAATATAAATTCCTTACGATATAAATAATCAGTTATTGCAATTAATGAAGCCCAAATAAAGTTAAAATAATATAATGTCATTACTACACATGCTAATCCATTTATCATCTGCCCTAATATTATTGAGAATATCGCTATGCTATAAATTTTATTCAATCTAATGTTAGATTTAATGATGATTTTCAACAATTGTGAAATAAAATGAACGTAAATTAATACCCATGCTAAAAATCCAATTAATCCAAATTTCCACAAAATTACCAAATAACTATTATCTACTGCTCCAATCTCCCTCTGATTAAGATAAGGAGTAATAATTGCATCACCCATTCCTTTACCAATGACTGGATTTTGAGAGAATAAACGCCATGCGTGCAAATATGATAATAACCTTACACCAACGCTGAAATCATTCGCCTTTTGCTCAACAACTTCTGTTCTTTCCTCTAGAATTTCTTTATCTATAGCTATATATTTATAAATATTATATGATCCGATTATTAGTACTAACAAAATAAAAAAAATCAAAATACCTTTTGTTTTTTTCTTCTCTACTTTCAATTGAATTAAAATTAAAAATAATATTATCGAGATAAGAAAACCAACCCACAATGAACGTTGCATCATTATTATTGTAGATAATAAATAAATAATTAATGATAGAATAAGGAAAATTTTACTAATAATATTTTTTGAATAGAATAATAGATAAACAAGCGCGGAAATAAATGAGATTAATAGCAAATTTGTTTGTCTGGTTATTACTCTTTTGCCCAAAGTAACATTAAAATAATAAAACAAGATTTCAATAGAAATGATTAGTCCCATAACAATGAAGAAAATTAAAATTGTTTTCAGATAATCATAATCATATTTATCGTCATTAAAAAGAGAATAAGTAAAATAAAAACCTATTGGATAAAAAAGATATTTTATAGTTTCAGTAAATACATAATATCTATTATAACCTAAATTCCATCCTCTGAAAAATTGAAAGCAAATATACAATATAAAAAATAGAAATAAGAAATTATATGAATTATCTAATCTCAATTTCGTGATTGAGAAACAGAAAATTAAGATTAATATTGGTAATGCAATATTCCAAGATAAGATCGGAAGCACATCATATCTATTTAGTTGTGGAAGAATGAAAAAAGGTGCTAAAGCAACAAAAAAAAAGATCTTTCTATTTAATATTGATATGGGTGTAAGTAGAATAATAAAAACAAATATTAATAAAAAAAAAAATCTAAAATCTATTGCAAAGATCAAGGATAAACATGCAATTACAACAGTAAATATAATTTTCAAAAGGTTCATTTGCGTTTTGAAAATAAATTGTTTTTAATTTGATCAATTATTTCTTTATGATCTGTATCCTTCATATAATCATTCATCAATTCAATAATTATACTACCAAGGATTGAAAGCATAAAAGCTAAAAAGAAAGTAATTATGCATATCATAGCACGTTTGGGTTTTGCTCTTTGACCAGCAGGAACTGCCTTATCAATAATTTCTATAGAATAAATCTCTCTTAATTCCTCGATTTTTGCCGTTTCATACTGTGGATATAAAAATTCATATACAGCTGTAAGTACTTCAATATTCATTCTAATATTAGATAATTTCAACATTAATGCTGGGATGTTATCCATTTTCAAAATATATTTTGAAACATCATTGTCCAAATACTCCATCTCCTTTATCTTGTCATTGTATGCGTCAATTTCGCGATTTAATTTAACTATATCTGGTGAATTCTCACTTTTTTGTTGTTTAGTAATTTCTAGATTTAGTTCACTAATCATTTTTTGCGAAATAATCTCTGAATAAATCTCAATTATTTGTTGAGTTTGAATGTTTACATCTAGCACATTATATTTTTCTTGAAATTGCTTTAATGCCATGGAAAGAGAATCAATTTCGGTCTCTATACTTCTGATTCTATTTTCTAAAAATACTCTAGTCCGCTTGCTTTTTGTTGTTCTGATTTCTCGATTATATTCAGATAGTATTACACAATAATAATTCGCAATTTGGGCAGAGAGAAATTTATCCTTTGTAAGAGCGCTAACAGAAATCAGACCCGTTTCCTCGTCTAAAGAAAATTTCATAATTTTAGTATGTAAATCTTCAATTGCTTTATCACGAACCTTCAAAGAGTCAGGATCTTTAAGTTTAAAATATTCTGTTAGGTTAAACTTCTTAATAACCTTATTGCTAAATCTATTACTTTTCATCAACATGATAAGTTCAGAACTAGCTGGTTGAACCCCAGTATCAAAAAGGGAACTTCGCAAATCGCTGATGGAACCCATGCTCATTAAATTGTCGGCTTCTGAAGGTAAAAAAGTTACATTTGATCTCCAATATTGAGTAACTAGTAGACTATATATTACAGCAGCAAGTGAAGCTATAATCACCGTGAAAAGGACAAATTTCTTATGCCTTGATATAAATAATAACAATTCGGTGAATCCGAGATTTTTTCTTTTCATAGGTTCTCCAACACTAAATTATAACAAATTTTATAATTTTTTAATTAAAATTCAATATATTCAATTTTTATTTCGCTACATTCTGTATCACAATGATCACTGTCGCTATTTGTGCAGCAATGGTCATTATATCTTTTGTTAAAACCCAGTAATCTATATCTGGTTTTTCGGGAATGAAAACCATATCACCAACTTCTACTGGAGTATTCTCATTAGGTTTCAACCACTCACCCGTATTTGCTTTGATAAGTCTAATTTTACCTTTTCGAGCTCGCCAGGCAAATCCACCTGCCTTATCAACATAATAGAGATAATTATTACCCTCTACATAAGTGACCAAGCCGGGATTTTTTACCTGTCCAGATATTGTAACTGTCACGGTTTTGTCCGGAATATAGATGTAATCACCTGTCTTTAGCAGGAAATTGAACTCGGGATCATTCTCAAACCAGAGTTTTTGAAAATTTGTTGCAAACTTACCCCTTTTCTCCCTGGATTTTGTTTTAAAATACTCATATTCAAGAGGGGTCATATCTTCAACAAGCATTAATTTCAATCGTTCAAATTCAGGATCAACGACATCTTCGCTACTCCTTCTTTGAAGAAATGCATTTTGAAGGTCAGCTTTTTGCGTAGTACCGCCAGCTTCTACCAAGACGTCGAGAAGAGTTGTTTTTCCATCTTCAATAGCATATGTCCCTGGAAACTTTACCTCTCCCATTATTGAAATATTAAATTGTCTATGATATTCAGGAATTGATTTAATAAAAATTCTATCATCATTCTCGAGTAGTAAATTATCTGGGAATTCAGGATTTTCAATAACCTTATTAAGATCAATATTTATGATTCTTGTCGAATCAGAATCATTAATAAATCTTACTACCTCTGCTTTATCTAAATAGGCATCATCACTTAATCCTCCTGCAACAGCAATTGCATCGTATAGTCTATATCCTTCTGTTAAATCAAATTCACCTCCATTAATAACAGCTCCAAAAACAGATACGCTTAATTGTTTTCTCTTATGATATTCAGGAATTGATTTAATAAAAATTCTATCATCATTCTCTAAAAATAAATTTTCCTCACTTGCGGGATTATTAAGTATTTCAAATAAATTAACTTCAATAATTTCAGTTGAATCACTTTGGTTAATAAATCTTACTACTTCCGCCTTATTCAAATAGGCATTGTCGGATAATCCCATCGAAAGCATTATAATATCCATAATGCGATCGTTTTTTACGAGCTCGAACTCGCCCCCCCTATTCACTGAACCTGATATTGTAACCTTTTGCTCGATTGCAGGAACGACAATGATATCTCCATCCTGCACATAAGGATTATTTTTTTCATCACCATAACGCAGAAACCGCTCCAGGTCTACATGAATATTTTCATTCTTCCTTTTGAGTGTAATATTTCTTGTTGAAGAATTGTTCAATAGCGCTATTACTCCTGCTGAAATTGAATCGGTGGGAATAGAATTCGCTACATGAATTGCGTCCGAAATTCTTTTAATAGGTGATAAAGAATAAGTTCCGGGATTGACTACATTACCAACAACTGACACATTGTACTGAATCATCTGATAAGACGAGTTGGTCAAATCCATTTTCGATTGAGCTACAAGAATTACTGGCAGAAGCATGATTAAAATTACGATAAAAATATGTTTTTTCATAGTTGATAATCCATTTAGTTTTTTATTATTTTTCCTTTTTTGATCACAGTTTCCACTGTATTGCTTCCAAGGTGATATGGCAAATATTGATAGGTCGGAATGTCCAGAATAATAACATCTGCCTGTTTGCCAACCTCAAGTGAGCCAATAAGTTTACCCCTTTCCAGGGAGTGAGCTGCATTGATAGTGATTGCATTTATAGCTTCTGCAGGAAGCATTTTCATCTGAAGACAAGCTAAACTCGTGACGAATTGCTGAGAGTCACAATTACAGGAACCGGGATTGAAATCTGTGGAAAGTGCTATTGGTAAACCAGCATCTATCATCTTTCGCGCCGGTGCGTAATGTTCAAGACCAAGACTGAACGTAGTTGCTGGAAGAAGAATCGGGATAACACCAGCTTCTTTCAAACTCTGTATTCCCTTATCAGAAATAGCAACAAGATGATCCGCAGAAACAGCATTCACTTCTGCTGCTAATTCAG
>Ga0222642_1000210_pt1 | contig 14758 bp, 13 predicted proteins | sample AntAcemetagen229_FD_179813 | JGI IMG/M metagenome (GOLD analysis project Ga0222642, IMG submission 179813) | Saline water microbial communities from Ace Lake, Antarctica - #229 | ecosystem: Environmental > Aquatic > Non-marine Saline and Alkaline > Saline | place: Antarctica: Ace Lake... | reverse complement strand
GATTATCCTAAAAAAGCTTCTAAACCTTTTGATAAAGGAAGAGACGGGTTTATTATGGGTGAAGGTGCCGGGATTTTAGTATTAGAAACTTTACAACACGCAAAAGAAAGAAATGCTAATATATATGCCGAGATATTAGGTTTTGGCATGACGGCTGATGCCTATCATATTACTGCTCCCGCACCTGAAGGAGAAGCGGCTGCTAAGGCGATAGAAATTGCTTTAAGAGATGCAAAAATCGATCCTTCACAAGTCGACTACATTAATGCTCATGGGACTTCTACTTACTTAAATGATAAATTAGAAACCTTAGCCATAAAAAAAGTGTTTGGAAAGCACGCCTATAATTTAAAAATTAGTTCTAACAAATCAATGATCGGTCATCTGTTGGGGGCAAGCGGGGGAGTGGAAGCAATTTCTACTGCTCTTACTATTAAAAACAATATCATTCCTCCTACTATAAATTACAACTTGCCGGATCCGGAATGTGACTTAGATTATGTACCAAATAAAAGTAAAAAGGAAACAGTTAATTACGCTATTTCCAATTCATTTGGCTTTGGTGGACATAATGGAGTAATTGTTTTAGGAAAATACCATAATTAGTATCGGGTATCGAGTGTATAGTGAAGATGGTTAACTATAATGTGAACCGATATACCAAAGACTAAATAATAAAGGATATAATGATATTGAAAAAAAGAAAAGGATTTGATGACAAATAATTTAGAAAAAAAATTAGATTATAAATTCAAAAATAGAATTCTTCTCAAAGAATCTCTGACCCATCCTTCTTTCCAAAAGAGAAGTTTAAAAGACAAGAAAACTAACAATCAAAGATTAGAATTTCTAGGTGATTCTGTTTTAGATTTAGTCGTTACTGGATATCTTTATCGTAGCTTCCCTTCTTTTTCAGAAGGTAAGCTTACAAAAATAAAATCTGTTATAGTTAGTAAGGATATTTTGGCTAAATGGGCAAATAACCTTTCTTTAGGAAAGTATATTATTTTGGGAAAAGGGGAAGATTCAACCGGAGGGAGAAAAAAATTATCTATTCTTGCAGATTGTTTTGAAGCTCTATTAGGAGCAATATATTTAGATGGTGGTCTACAAAGAGCTAAAAAGATTATATCATTATTTATTAAAAAAGAAACGGAACTAATTATAAAAGGGAAGCAGGGAGAAGATTACAAAACTTTATTACAGGAAATATCTCAAAAAAAGATAAAATGTTTACCCGAATATTTTTTGATTAAAGAAAAAGGTCCGGACCATAAAAAAATGTTTAGTATTGAGGTAAGACTAAAGAAAATTGCCTATGGAAGCGGAATTGGTGAGAACAAAAAAGAGGCAGAGCAGGAAGCAGCACAGAATGCTCTAAAAAAATTAAAAGTAATAAAATGAGGCAAAAGATGTTTTTAAAGGAACTTGATATTTATGGATTCAAATCATTTGGAAAAAAAACAAAACTATCATTCAATTCTGGCGTTACTGCAATAGTAGGTCCGAATGGCTGCGGTAAAAGCAATATTACCGATGCGGTCAGATGGGTATTAGGTGAACAGAATATCAGGTCATTACGAGGGAAACAACTAACAGATATTATTTTTTCAGGGAATCACAAAACAAAACCTTTAAACATAGCGGAAGTTTCGTTAACTATAAATAATTCTGAGAAAATTCTCCTGGTAGACTGGGAAGAAGTAAATATTAAAAGAAGAATATATCGTTCCGGAGAGACCGAAAATTTCATTAATGGAATCTCTTGCAGATTGAAAGATATTCAAGAACTGTTCATGAATACAGGATTGAGTAAAAATACTTATTCCATCGTTGCTCAAGGAGAAGTTGATCTTATTTTAAGTGCAAAGCCGTCTGAACGACGTTATTTATTTGAAGAAGCTGCCTCTATTTCCAAATATAGATATGAAAAGAAAAAAACATTAAATAAGATAGTAGAAACTAATAATAATTTAGATAAGATTGAAAACATAATTTCTGAAATAAAAAATCAATTACTAATTTTGGAAGGAGAAGCAAATCATTTAAATAGTTATAAAATATGTCGAAAAGAGATTAAAAATTTGGAATTATTTTTACTCTATCAAAGATACAATCTATGCAGAACAAATTTATCTAAAATAAAGAAAAATTTAGAGTACTACGAAAAGGAAAAAAATAAGATTATACAGAAAATTAAAGAAGATGAAGTAGCGATTAATTTATTAAGTATAGAATTAAATAATTTAAGTAAGGAACAAGAAAAATATAAATATGATAATTACGAGCTGGATAATAGAAAAAAAATAATTCAGAACGAATTAAATTTAATGTTACAAAAGAAGGGCGATATTGAAAAAAGGTTGGTTGATTTAAATAAAGAAGCCGAAAGTATTAACCAAAAAATAGTTATCGGTGAACAAAATAAAAAAGCGGTAAGCTTGAATACTCTAGAGATAAATCAAAAATTAGATAGTTATAATAAAAAACTTATCTCTTTAAATAAGGAAATTGATAATATTTCAAATTTTACCAATTCGCTTAATATTATAGAGATTAATTCAAGGGAGTTATTAAAGATAATTTCTAAAAAAGAATTGTTTTTAAGGGAATCAAAAATAAGATATAGTACTACCTTGAATATTATCGATGTAAATTTAGAGAAAATAAGGGGAAAAAGAGCATTGCTTGAAAATCAATTAAAAAATATGCTGGCAAAAGAGCTTGATTATCAAAAAATTGTAAGAGAAAACAGAAAAAAAGGAAATGGAGCGCAACTTAAATTAAATGAAAAGAAAATAAAAGAGATTGAGATTATCTTAAAAAAAATACAGGCAGAAGTGGAGAAAGATAAAAATGTAATTAACTTAAAAGAAGAAAGGAAAAACATTTTAAAGAAATCAATTAAGACCAATGGGGGAAAAAACGGACAAAAGACAGATATCTTCTACTTTAAATACTGCCAAAAATATCCAGATAACCTTTGTGAAAAAATCATAAAACTTATCGATAATATTCCTTCAAAATATGACAAAATTATGAAGATTGCTTTAAAAGAAAGTTTAAACTCAATTGTAGTGAGCGATATTTCATATGCTTTAAATATAATTAATTCAATACCGAAAAATGAATTAGTGAAATTGAAGATAGTCCCTATGAATTTATTAAAAAATGTAAAAACATTTCCTGGTAACCAGGCTAACATTAAAAACAAAAATATTTGTGGTTTTGCCTGCGAACTGATAAATTACTCCCAAAAATACCAGAATTTATTTAAACTTTTATTGGGAAATGTATTAATAGTTGAAGATACAAAGACTGCCCTTGATATTTCTAATGAGTACCTGGGTAAATATAAAATTATTTCACTAAATGGTATGGTAATAAATATAGACGGTTCCGTAGATTTTTATTCAGAATCAACAAATTCAGAGAATTATAAAGAGAGTTTTTATTATGTAGAAAAAGAGATTGAAAAGTTAGAAAAAGAAATAAAAACTTTAAAAATTAAAATTGAAAAAAATGATAGTATTATAGAAAAAAATAACGATATTTATAATTCACTATGGAAAGAAAACCAGGATATAAAAAGATTATTACAGGAGAGTGAAAAAAACCTAACGGATAGTGTAAGCAATTTGAATAAGTCAATAGTTTCAATTAATGAGCTAAAAGATAGCTTAAAAAGTATTTTGATTGAAGAAAATAGTATTTTGGAGGAGAGAAAGATTATTTCAGAGAAATTACGTTTCTTGAAAAAAAATTACAACACTCTTTCTGAATATAACAAAAATATTAGTAATTCTTATAATACAATTAATCAAATTATTAGAAGAGGAAAAAACCGTATAAACAATATTTACAGAGACATAAATGACTTAAAAAATATTATTTTAATAAATAAAGAAAAGCTGATAAACATAAAAGAAAAAGCTGAAAATGTTTCTCAATACAAGGATGAGTATTCCATCGATTTAAATAAAAAAAGAAGCGCTATAAAAGAATATAATGAAAAACTTGATGATATATTTAAAAAAATAAAAGAGCATAGAATTCAAATAGAAAGATTGGATAAAGAAAATCCTGCTATTTTTATGAAATCAAAAAAGATAGGTGAAATTCTGCAAGAAAAATCTAATCTATTAAAAAATATACAACAGGATAAGATGAACCAACAAAAAACGTACGAAGCAATTAAAGATAAACAACACAGAGAAGAAATGTTAGAGGTTCAACATCGGGAAAAATATGTTAATACAAAGGAAGAAGTAAATAAAAATTACAATTTAGCACTGGAAAAATTGGAATTATATAAAAATAAAGCCGGTTCACAGAAGGAAGCTAGCGAAAGGATAGATGTTTTAAGAGATGATATTCTAAGAATGGGTCAAATAAACTTTGAGGCCGAAAATAGATACAATAATCAGTTACAACGATATAATTCTCTATACGAAAAATACGAAGATATATGTAAAGCAAAAAAATATCTGGAAATAACGATTTCAGAAATTGACCAAATTGCTACAGAAAGGCTAAAAAAAACATTTAATCAGGTAAAAATATATTTTAATGATATATTTAAAAAAATATTTCCTGGAGGGGAAGGAAGCTTAGTTATTGAATCTGAAAAAGATATATTAAACTCCGGAGTAGAGATAATTGCCCGTCCTCCGGGAAAGAAAACGCAAAATATTGAATTGTTATCCTCCGGTGAAAAAGCCCTAACTGCTATAGCACTTTTAATGGCCTTACGGAAAGTAAATCCCAGTCCATTTTGCTTTTTTGATGAAATAGATACATCTTTAGATGAAGTAAATGCTGAAAGACTTACCCATATATTAAAAGGGGAAGATTTAAAACAGTCGCAATTAGTTATTATTACCCATCAAAAAGCAATGATGGAAGCAGCAGACACATTATATGGTATAACCATGGAAGAATCGGGTATCTCAAAATTAGTTTCGGTAAAATTTGAAAAATAAATCAAGGTGGCTAATAAAAACCATGAATATAGGAAATGTATTTTCCCAATTTAAGGAAGGCCTATATAAAACGCGGATAGAATTTACCAATAAGTTAGGGTATTTATTTAGTAATTCTAAAGATAAATCAGATTTTTTGGAAAAATTAGAAGAACTGTTAATATCATCTGACTTAGGAACCTCCGCAACTACAGAGATAATGAAGGAATTTCAGCAAATTAACTTTAGAGAATATAAGGAAAATAACTTTAGTTTTTTTAAAGAAAAATTAAAGACCATCTTGTTAAACATTTTAAATTCACCCACATTTGATATTAACCTTAATGAAGATAGATTGAATATAATAATGTTAGTTGGGGTAAATGGTTCAGGGAAAACTTCAGTAGCGGGTAAAATTGCTTATCGCCTAAAAAAAATAAATAAAGATATATTGATGGTTCCTGCTGACACCTTTAGAGCAGCAGCGATACAGCAGCTTGAGATTTTATCTGGTAAAGCAGGAGTAGAGATGATAAATACCAAAGAAGGTGCTGATCCAGCTTCGGTCGTATACGATGGGATCAGTGCAGCTAGAGCCAGGAAAAAGAATGTAGTTATTATCGATACTGCCGGAAGATTACATACCAAGACAAATTTGATGAATGAATTGGAAAAGATAAAAAGGGTAATCCAAAAAGAGGCCAATAATTATTCATTAGAGATATTGCAAACCATTGATGCTACAACGGGACAAAACGCTATAGCTCAAGCAAAATCTTTTAATAAATCTTTAGAAATTAGCGGAATTGCCCTTACTAAAATGGATGGAACGTCCAAGGGGGGGATAGTAATTGCTATAAAAAAAGAGTTAGGTATTCCCGTTAAATTAATTAGCTGTGGAGAAAAATTAAATAATTTATATGATTTTAAAGCTGATAAATTTGTTGAAGCTCTTCTTGATTGACACTAAAGATAATTTTCTATATACTTATAAAGGTATTTTTGCGGAATTGGAAATTATTTGATAAATCGAAGTTAAGAGGAGTTTTTTTATGTTTGCCAATCTTACTGATAAGTTGCAGGCAATATTTAAAAAGATAAAAAACAAGGGAAAGTTAAATGAAAACGATATAAAAAATTGTCTTCATGAAATTCGTATAGCCCTTTTAGAAGCAGATGTAAATTATAAAGTTGTAAAGGAATTCATAAGTAATTTACATGAAAAAATGCAACAGGAAAAGATATCCGAAAGTCTAACACCTGCTCAACAAATTATAAAAATAGTAAATGGGGAGATAACTTTAATATTAGGGTCAAAACAAAGTGACCTTAGTATAAATTCCACTCCTCCCACTATTATAATGTTAGTGGGATTGCAAGGAACAGGTAAAACTACCACAGCCGTAAAGTTAGCTAATTATTTTAAAGAAAAAGGGCACTCGCCGCTCTTGATAGCAACAGATACATATAGACCGGCAGCTATAGAACAACTGCAGGTGTTAGGTGAAAAATCTAATTTACCTGTTTTTACCATAGGCAAAAACGAAAGTGCGGTAAATATTGTTAAAGCTGCCATAAGTTACTCATCTAAAAAAAATAACGATGTGTTAATTATTGATACTGCCGGAAGATTACATATAGATGATAAATTAATGAATGAATTAGAAGAGATTGATAAAAATGTTCCTCTTCATGAAAAATTATTGATAGTAGATGCTATGGCCGGACAGGATGCGGTAAATTCAGCTAAAGTGTTTTGCGATAAAATCAAAGTAAGCGGAATTATTCTGACTAAATTGGATGGTGACACTCGGGGAGGAGTGGCCTTATCCTTAAAAAAGGTTTTAGGGATACCAATTAAATTTATAGGCATAGGCGAAAAGGTCGATAACTTCGAAGTTTTTCATCCGGAAAGAATGGCCTCTCGAATATTGGGTATGGGTGATGTCTTAACACTAATAGAAAAAGTTGAAACTGCTTACGATAAGGATGAATTAAAAAAATTAGATAAAAAGATGAAGGACCATAATTTTGATTTAAATGATTTTTATTCACAGCTAAAAAAAATGAAAGATATTGGTTCGGTAGATCAGATTATGGATATGGTTCCAGGATTTAATAATTTAAAAAATAGAATAGATGTTGCAAAATTAGGAGATAGGGATGCTGAACTAAAGAAAGTCGAAGCTATTATAAGCTCTATGACTGTTAAAGAAAGGGAAAATCCTTCTATAATTAATGGAAGCAGAAGGAAAAGAATATCCAGGGGTAGCGGAACACAGCTTTCTGAGATAAATAGATCGCTAAAGCAATTTTATAAAATAAAAGAAATGTTTAAAAGGGGAACAGGGCTAAAAAATATTTCTTTTAATTAAATTAGTCGTTAGCATATTAGTTGTTAGTGAATAGTGAATAGTATATAGCGAAAAACGAAAAGCGCAAAATGTAAAGCCATAGCTTAAAATTTAAATTAAATACGTAGTATCGTATATTGAGCTTTATATACCTTATACGGTATGCTATATAATGAAAATAAAAAACTAAAGAAGTAAAAAAAGAACTTAGAATCTATTGCTGAGAAGAAGTTTTGAATTTTGAATTATGGTTTTTAGCTTTTCGCTATACGGTTATAATAATAAATTCTATTTTTCGCATATATAAACTATATTTTAGTTTATTAGTAAAAAAAAATAAAAATGTAAATAACAAAATGGAGGCAAAATTAATGTCAGTAAAAATTAAACTTAGAAGAGAAGGTGGCAAGAAAAAACCTTTTTACAAAGTAGTGGTAATTGATTCGAGAAAAGCTTGTAATGCAAAATTTATAGAGCAATTAGGGTATTATCAACCACTTTCTGAACCTTATGTTTTTAAGATTGATCAGGAAGCAAGCTTGAAATGGATTGGAAAAGGTGCTCAACTTTCAGCAACAGTAAAAGATCTATTTAAAAAAGAAGGGATATTGAAAGAGAGATAAAACAGCGAGGAGATTATTTTGAAAGAACTTATTGAATTAATTATAAAGGGAATTGTAGACAAACCAGACAAAGTAGAGATAAATGAAGTTATTGGTGAAAAATCATCGATATACGAAGTAAGTGTTGATTCTGATGATATAGGTAAAGTAATTGGAAGGCAAGGCAGAAATATAAAGTCAATAAGAACCATAGTGAATGCTGCTGCGCAAAAGGATAACAAACGAGTAGTTATCGAAATTGTCGAATAGGGTTAGTCGTTAGTGGATAAAATTAGCGTACAGCGTATAGAGTTTAGCGTATAGATTAGTTATCTGGTTAGTTGGTTGCCTGGTTAGTTAGTTGATAAATTAATACAAAACAGTTAATTAAATAATCAACAATTTATACGGGTGATCTGTGATAAGTAACCTGTAACAAATACTTGTTTTTATGATTTAGGAAATTTAATCTTATCACTCATTACTTGTTACTGTATTTTTCACGAGATACAAATTAAGGGTGGATTTAATTGAAAAAAGAATTTGTTGTGATTGGTAAAGTGGTTTCTACTCAGGGCAATAAAGGGGAAGTTAACGTTATGCCCCTTACCGATTTAATTGACAGATTTAAAAATTTAGATAATGTTTTTTTAAGAAATAAAAATAGCCAGGCAATATTAAATGTAGAGAAAGTAAGGGTAAGAAAAGATAGGGTTATTTTAAAATTAAAAGATATAGAAAATATTAAAGAAGCCAAGATGATAGTGGGGTCTTTTCTTGAAGTTGAAAGAAAAAATGCTGTAAAATTATCAAAAGATGCTTATTTTATATTTGAGATAATTGGTCTTGAAGTATATACTGAAAATAATATTTTTCTGGGAAAAATAGAAAATGTTATAAACACAGGTAGCAATGATGTATATGTAGTTAAAAGAAAGGATAAAGAGGAATTATTTATCCCGGCTATTCTTGATGTTGTAAAAGACATTGATTTAGAAAAAAAACGAATTACCATACACTTGGTAGATGGATTAATATGACAAATAATTGTTTAGAAATTAGTATATTAAATATTTTCCCTGATATGTTTAAAGGCCCTTTTTCCGAAAGCATATTAAAAAGGGCTCAAGAAAAAGGATTAATAAAAATAAATTTAATTGACATTAGAAATTTTACCTTGGATAAACATAAGACTGTAGATGATTATTCTTATGGCGGAGGGCCTGGGATGGTTTTAAAGCCTCAGCCAATTTGGGATGCCGTAGAGATGGTAAAAAAAAACAAATCTTCATTACCTTTAAAGATTATAATCACTTCTGCTCAGGGGAAGATATTTAACCAGGAGATGGCTAAGGATTTATCAAAAAAAAATAGATTATTAATAATTTGCGGTCGGTATGAGGGCATAGATGAACGGATACCTAAACTTCTTGATGCAGAGGAAGTGTCAATCGGAAACTTTGTAGTTAGCGGAGGGGAATTACCGGCAATGTTAATGGTAGATGCAATTTCGAGAATGATTCCAGGAGTTTTAGGAAAAGAAGAATCTATGGTAAATGATTCTTTTTATAACGAATATCTTGATTATCCTCATTATACCAGACCGGATGAATTTAAAGGCTTTAAAGTTCCGGAAGTATTACTTTCAGGTAATCATAAAGAAATTGAAAAGTGGAGAAGAAAACAGTCTCTATTAAGAACTTTAATCAGAAGGCCTGAAATTTTTGCGAAAAAAAAATTATCTATAAAAGAGTTAACTTTAATCAAAGAGTTAGAAAAAGACCTTGAAAAAGATTAAGGCAAAATAATTAAATTAGTTATTGATGACTAATATAAAATTACTTAGCCGATTAAAAAATGAAAGAGAGAAAAAAGTAGGGGCGTATTGCATGCGCCTTTTCTATAAATTATAAATAATTATACAAGGGACATAGAGGCATTCATCATGCCTGCAATAAATAGAGATAAGATAGATAGATCTGCACCGTAAAATAAAAAAAATAATTAGGAAGGATGATTTTTATGATAGATTATATTAAACAAATAGAAGAGGAACAATCTAAAAAAGAGAATAGCGAATTTGTATCTGGAGATACAGTGGAAGTACATCAAAAAATTGTTGAAGGCACCAGGGAACGAGTACAGGTTTTTAAAGGAATAGTTATAGCTAAAAAACATGGTGGAACCAAGGAAACATTTATAGTAAGAAAAATATCCAAGGGTGTTGGGGTAGAAAAAATATTTCAACTACATTCACCGAATATTGTAAAAGTAGTGGTTTTGAAAAGAGGAAAAACGAGAAGAGCAAAGCTATATTACCTGAGAGACAGGGTAGGGAAGAGAAGTAAAGTTAAAGAAAAAAGATAGTTAAATGGTATGTCAGGAAAAAGATAGAAAAGTAAAAATAACAAAAAAAATAATTTATAGTTATCAGAGAAAAATAGAAAAATTATATAAAGAAAGATTAAGAATTTATAATCTCTATAACTATGAAAATCGATTAAAGACTAGGGGTTATTCTTTAGTAGCCGGGATAGATGAGGTAGGCAGGGGTTCGTTGTCCGGGCCGGTAGTTGCTGCCGCAGTAATTTTACCCTGCCGATTGTTTATTCCCTATATTAAAGATTCTAAAAAGTTAACTGCAAAAAAAAGAACAGAATTATGTTATTCTATCTTAAATAGTGCAAAAGATGTGGGAATTGGTATTGTAGAAGCTAAAATTATTGATAGAATAAATATCGCCCAAGCTTCTTTTTTGGCAATGAAAAAAGCAATTTTAAATTTAAAAGAAATGCCTGATTATTTATTGGTGGATGGCTTTAAAATTCCTAACCTGAATATTTTACAGATACCATTGATTAAAGGTGAAGATAAGAGCATATCGATTGCCGCAGCCTCTATAATTGCTAAAGTCTATAGAGATAATATTATGGTTAAGTATGACCAAAAATACCCACAATATCTTTTCAAAAAAAACAAAGGTTATGGTACAGAAGAACATCTTAAGGCACTAATTAAGTACGGTCCATCAGAGATACATAGAAAAAGCTTTAAAAGAGTAATAGTGTAGCTACTAGAATTAGCGTAGAGCGTACAGCGTAGAGTTAAGGGAAGAAGAAGTCAGAATAAATCCGTATCTCGTTAAAATAGTTAGCCAGTTAACCAGTTTACCGGTTATCCGGTTAAAGAATTAATATCAGGCTGGTTAATTGTGTTAACTAACTTTTTGTTAGACAGCTGAGAACTTGTATTTAATACTAACGACTATTCACTGTTCACTAACGACTAATTAATATTATAAAGATAGATGATTATTAAATATGGATAATATAAATCTAGGAAAATACGGTGAAGATTTAGCTTGCAAATATTTAAAAACCAAAGGTTACAAGATAAAAGAAAGGAATTTCCGTACTTTTTTAGGAGAAATAGATATTATTAGTGAGTATAAAGGTAATATTGTCTTTGTGGAAGTAAAAACCAGGAGTTCCAATAAGTTTGGATACCCCGAAGAAGCAATAAACTATAGTAAACAGCAAAAAATAATAAAAAATGCTTTATGCTATCTGGCCAAATACAATCTTTGGAAAAATAATTGTTGCTTTGATGTAATATTGATCAGTATCACTAACTATAAAGAAATAAAAAGAATAAAACATATCAGGAATGCTTTTTATATCAATGGTAAACAAAACTTTTAATTTGATTGTTACTTAAGTATTGAGTTATATAGTAAAATATAGTGATGAGTAATCTGTAACAAGTACTTGTTTTTATAATATCTGAAATTTAAGTTCATTACTTATTACTCATTACTTGTTACTGTATCCATACTATTCATAGAAAGGGTAGGTGTTTTTTTGTTATCCAAATTATATAGTGCGGCTATATTCGGAGTAGAAGCCTTTATGGTAGAAATAGAAGTTGATATTCATCCGGGGTTGCCTTCGTTTAATATCGTAGGATTACCCGATACTGCTGTTCAGGAATCTCGAGAAAGAGTTAGAGCTGCCATAAAAAATTCTGAGTTCGAATTTCCCATGCAAAGAATTACGGTAAATCTTGCTCCAGCGGATATCAAAAAAGAAGGTCCCATTTTTGACCTCTCTATTGCTCTGGCAATTTTGGTTGCCAGTAAGCAAGTTAAGCCTGACCTATCAAATGAATATTTGATTATGGGTGAATTATCTTTAGATGGAAGCATAAAACCGGTAAATGGTATGCTTCCTATCGCTCTGATGGCCAAAAATATTAATAAGATAAAATTACTTGTTCCTGAAGCAAACGCTAAAGAAGCAGGGATTATTAAAGAATTAAAAGTATTTCCTGTTAATTCACTTTACGAAGTAATCGAATTCTTGAATAAAAAAGTATCCATTGAACCGGTATCAGTAGATTTAGAGGAAATATTTAATCTAAGCAAAAATAGTCAAATAGATTTTGCTGAGGTTAAAGGGCAAGAACATGCTAAAAGAGCCTTAGAGGTAGCTGCAGCTGGAAGCCATAATGTTATAATGATTGGTCCACCAGGCTCGGGGAAAACCATGCTGGCGCGTAGGATTCCAACTATTCTTCCTTCTTTAACACTGGAAGAATCTATAGAAATTACCAAATTGTATAGTATAGCCAATTTACTTCCAAGGGATGTTCCTTTAGTTACGGAGAGGCCATTTAGATCACCCCATCACACAATAAGTAATGTTGGATTAATCGGAGGAGGCAGGATGCCCAAACCGGGAGAAATTAGTCTGGCCCATAATGGTGTACTGTTTTTAGACGAATTGCCGGAGTTTTCCCGAAGCGCTTTGGAATCTCTACGTCAGCCATTAGAAGATGGAATAGTCACTATTTCACGATCTCTGAGTTCTGTTAGTTATACTTCTTCTTTTATGCTGATAGCGGCCTTAAATCCCTGCCCTTGTGGTTTTTACGGTGATCCGGTTAAAGTTTGCACCTGTAGTTCATCTCAAATCGTTAAATATCGTTCAAAGATATCGGGGCCGCTATTAGATCGAATTGACATCCACATTGAAGTCCCCAGGGTAAATTGTCGAGAAGTTATGGAGAAAGATTCTGTGGAAAACTCTTTTACTATAAGAGAAAGAGTAGAAGAAGCAAGAAAAATACAAAGAGAAAGATATGGTAAGGAAAGTATGTTTTGTAATGCTCAAATGACCAAAAAACAGATTAAAAAATATTGCAATATTGATGACAATGCTAAAAATTTACTTTATAAAGCTATGGAAAAATTAAATTTAAGTACTCGGGCTTATGACAGGATATTAAAAGTAGCACGAACCATAGCTGATTTAGAATTATCAGAGAAGATAGAGATTTCTCACTTATCCGAAGCTATTCAATATAGAAGTCTTGATCGTAAATTATGGCTGTATTAGAAACGGAAATATTTTTTAAAGCGCGCAAATACTTATATAAATAGGTGGTGTTGTAATTATGACAATAAAATTAGCTCCCTCAATCTTGGATATAGATTTTGCCCATTTGGAAAGAGAATTGAGAAAAATAGAAAACGGAGGGGCAGACTTACTTCATTTAGATATTATGGATGGAAATTTTGTACCGAGTATTTCCTTTGGTCCCAGGATAGTAGAATCGATTAAAAGGATAACCTCTCTTCCTTTGGAAGTTCATCTGATGGTAGAAAAACCAGAGAATCATATTAAGCCATTTATTGATGCGGGTGGAGATATTATAGTCGTACATTGCGAAACATCTAAACACCTTGACAAACTTATCCAAACCATTAATGAGGCTGGTGTAAAATCAGGTATTGCCCTAAACCCGGCAACCACACTAAGCGTTATTGAATATTTAATTAGTAAAATAGATATATTATTATTAATGACCGTTAATCCGGGTTTCGGCGGGCAAAAATTTATCTCGGAGATGTTTTGTAAAATAGAAAAGGCGAGAAAAATGATAGATAGCCAAAAAAAATCGATAAGTATAGAAGTTGATGGCGGAATAAATTTAGATAATATTTCTCAGGTGATTAAAGCCGGAGCAGAAATAATTGTAGCTGGTCAAATTATATCCAAAAGCGAAAATCCTGAAATGACCATAAAGAAAATAAAGAATCTTTTAAAATAGTCGTTAGTGAATAAAACTAGCGTAGAACGTATATGCATTGTTATATGGTTAACTGGTTACCTGGTTAGTTAGTTATAAATTAGTACAAACCAGTTAACTAACTAATCAACAATAGATTAAACGTGTAATGTGTGATAAGTGTTTGTTTTTATATAATTTTTGAAATTTAAGCTTATTGCTTATTACTGTATTTTATACTCTATACGTGTTTATTCTGGTTCCTAGTTTTTTCTTATTATTTTCTTAACCAATTAACCAACTAACTAGCTAACTAGCTAACAAAAGCTGTAATGTGTAACCTGTAATGAGTAACCATTTTTATGATTTAAGGAATTTAATCTTGTTACTTATTACTCATTACTTATTACTTATTACTGTATTTTATACGAGATACGAGTTTGGTTTCTGTTTTCTTAACCAATTAACCAGGTAACCAACTAACTAGCTAACGAAAAATGTACTGTGTATTTTAAAAAAATTAGGAGTAATTGTTTTGAGAAAACCTGTTGTTGCTATTATCGGAAGGATAAATGTAGGGAAATCAACCCTATTTAATAGAATCATTAAGAAAAGAACTGCCATTGTGGAAAGCGAACCCGGGATTACCAGAGATAGAATATATGCAGAATGTGAATGGGAAGGAAAGCAATTTATTCTGGTAGATACCGGAGGTGTGGATTTTGTAAAAAAAGAAGAAATGCAAAAAAAAATAACCGTCCAGACTGAATTA
>Ga0222642_1000208_pt1 | contig 14828 bp, 10 predicted proteins | sample AntAcemetagen229_FD_179813 | JGI IMG/M metagenome (GOLD analysis project Ga0222642, IMG submission 179813) | Saline water microbial communities from Ace Lake, Antarctica - #229 | ecosystem: Environmental > Aquatic > Non-marine Saline and Alkaline > Saline | place: Antarctica: Ace Lake... | reverse complement strand
TTGATTTGCTAATTTTAACTCATCCCCATTTAGATCATTTAGAAGGATTATTGCCCATTCTTAGAGAGCTTAAAGTAAACGCGGTATTAGATAGCGGATTTATTTGTGATGTTTCAGAATATAGGGATTTTATTTCCACCATAAAAGAAAAAAATATTCCCTATTATCAAACTAAATCGGGGGATAACTATATTTTTGGTAAAAATATGGAGATGCTTATACTTAATCCTCCGCATATTTCAAATTTAGATAACGATTCCGATTTTAATAACCACTCGATTGTGGTAAAATTATATTATAAAAATACAAATTTTTTATTTACCGGAGATATCGAAAGGGAAGCGGAAAAAAGATTATTAGTTTGGCAAAATATATTAAATAGTGATGTTTTAAAACTTGGTCATCATGGAAGTTCAACTTCCACTATAGGGGAGTTCTTAGATAAGGTTGACCCAATGATTGCGGTTATTACTGTGGGAAAAAATAATTATGGTCATCCTTCGCAAAAAGTAATAGAAAGATTAGAGGATAGAAATATAAAAATATACCGAACAGATGAAAATGGAACAGTCATTATAAGAACAAATGGCCAGGAATATTGGGTAAAGACATTGAGGGGAAACAATTAAAATGAACCAGGGAAGATATGTGAATTACGAAAATCTATTAAACCTTACAAAACAAGAGAAAATATATCCTGTTTATCTGTTTTACGGAAAGGAAAATTATTTAAAAGAAGATATTTCAAAAAAACTTAGAAACAGATTAATCGACTCTGCTTATAGAGAGTTGAATTATAAGGTTTTTTACGGTGACAGATTATCTATAAACGAGGTATTAAATGACTTAGAAACACTACCTATGATATCGAAACATAAATTATTAGTAATAAAAGAAGCTGAAAAAATTAACAAAAATGACGAAACAAAATTAATAGATTATTTTAACCGGCTAAGTTTAAAAAACAATTTTTCAACTATAATAATTATTTATAAGGAAGGCAGGCCAAGCAAAGAATTGATATCAGCAAGTAAAAGGCTAGGGGTAGCAGTTGATTTTAGCGTAACAGATAAGGCTAAATTAGCCTCATGGATAAAGTCTAAATTCAGGCAGAGCAATAAAAAAATTACTCAGGAGGCTCTATTTTATTTACAATCTATAGCTGGTTCTGATTTAGGCCGTCTTTTTAATGAAATAGAAAAAATAGATATTTACACGAAAGATCAAAAAACAATAGAAAAAGAAGATGTTATGATAACGATAGGTGGTTCAGAAGCAGTTAATATATTTAAAGTATTAGATTCTGTTGGAGATAAAGATATAGAAAATGCAATGGATGGCCTGGTAAAGTTAAATCAAGGCAACCTTCATCATTTATCCATATTTGCTATGATATACAGGCAAATAAAACTTATATTTCAAACAAAATTATTAATTGCAAACGGATCTAATATTAAAGAAGTAGAGAAGAAATTAAGACTTCCTTACTTTATTGTCAATAAAATAGCAAGACAGTCTGAAAAATATACTTTTAAGGAAATTTGCAAATCTTATGAATTATTGAATATTGCTGACCTGGAATTTAAAAGCAGCCAGAAAGAACCAAAGATTATCTTAGAAGAATTGGTTGCGAAGATTGTAGGATAGTCGTTAGTGAATAGTATTTAGCAAAGAAAATAGAAGACAGAAAGAAAATTAGTATTGAGCATATAGTGAAGAAAAAAAAGAGAGAAAAGTTGGGGCGGATGAATCCGCCCCCTACATAAAAACAATACTTCATGCAAATAAGTTTTGAATTTTTAATTATTCTTTTGCTTTTTTTGTTTCAGTTTTCTCAGCTTCCGGTTTTTTAGCAGCTTTTACTGTTTCGGTAGTTTCTGGTTTCTTAACAACCTTGGCAGCTTTTACTGTTTCTTTAACTACTGGTTTTTCTTTGGAATCAGTTTTAGCTGTTTTTGTAGTCTCTGGTTTTTTCTTAGGGGCTACTGCTTTTTTCGGAACCGGTTTTTTAACAACTTTTGCAGCTTTTTTAGCTACTGGCTTTTCTTGTGTTTTTACTGTTTTTTTAGGAGCAGCAGGCTTAGATTCTTTGATTTGTTCTGGTTCTGCTAAAGCATTTAGTTTTTTGGTTAAGTTTGCTTTCTGGCGAGAAGCAGTATTTTTAGGCAAGATGCCTTTGCTAACAGATTTGTCTAAAATTGAAACAGCGTCTTTAAAATATTTCATTATTTCTTCTTTCTTTTTTTCAGAAAGCGCAAGATCGAATTTTTTAATGCTACTTTTTATTTTAGATTTATAAGATATATTTCTTAAATGACTTTTTTCAGAGGTTTTAACTCTTTTTATTGCTGACTTTATTTGAGGCATAATTATTTCCTTTCGATAAAATTAATTTTACTTGGTAATTTTAACATTATTTTAATTTAAAATCAAGCGAAATCAGTATCGAGTATCGAGTATATAGTATATAGTAAAGAAAAAGCGTTTAGCGTAGAGCGTACAGCGTAGAAGATATTAGTTATCCAGTTACCTGGTTTAGGAAATAAGAGAAAAAAAGTAGGGGCGTATTGCATACGCCCAAGGAAGAACAAAAGATAATAAAACAGGAAGAGCACAATTCATTGTGCCTCTACAAAAAAAGTGAAAGGCACGGTGTGACGTGTCTTCATATGCTAACGACTATTCACTAACGACTAATTGGTATCGCGAATCGATTTAGGAAAATAAAAGACAGGATGCAAAAAAGAAAATGGAAACAAAACATAAAATTGCTAAATACGCAAGTATAGTAATCATTGCCACTATATTTTGTAGAATTTTAGGTTTAGGCAGAGAAATAGTAATTTCCAATAGATTTGGAGCAGGGATTGAAACCGATGCTTTTTTTATTGCCTTTATGATACCTAATTTACTGAGAAGTTTTTTAGGGGAGGGTGCTTTAAACTCAGCTTTTATACCCATTTTTGCGGAGTATTTAACTAATCATGATAGAAAAAAAGCTGAATATTTTGCCAGTAATGTTTTAAATATTTTAATTATAATTTTAATAATTGTGGTAATTTTGGGTATCTGGGGAGCCCCTTTACTAATAAATGTAATCGCTATAGGCTTTAAAAGTAATATGTATAAATATCAATTAGCTATAAATCTCACCAGAATTATATTCCCTTATATCGGTTTTGTGGCAATTGCCGCCCTATTTATGGGTATCTTGAATTCCTACGATCATTTTTTAATGCCTGCCTTAGCGCCGTCTATGTTAAATATTTCCGTTATCATCTTTGCCCTTGCTTTAAGTTATAAATATGGTGTATATAGTATTGCCTGGGGAGTAGTTTTGGGAGGAATAGGTCAGGCGTTAGTGCAAGTCCCGGTTTTAGCAAGAAATAAAATAAAATATAGTTTTGCAGTGGATTTTAATGAACCGGGAGTAAAAAAATTATTAAAACTATTATTACCTGTCATGATAGGCCTGGCTATTACCCAGATCAATGTTATAGTAGATAGGACAATTGCTTCAACTTTAATTGATGGAAGTATTTCAGCTTTATATTATTCCAACCGATTGGTACAATTTCCCCTGGGGGCATTTGGAATTGCTATTTCAATTGCCATTTTTCCTACACTTGCTAAACAGACGGCAAAAAATGATATTGCTGAATTTAAAAAATCATTATTATTTGGTCTAAAAATGTTATTATTTATCACTATCCCGTCGGCTGTTGGATTAATAGTGTTAAAGGATTCATTAATTCGTTTAATATATGAACATGGCATATTCAGCAGAGTGGCAACCAATATGACGTCAAGTGCTTTATTGTATTATTCTATCGGCCTGTTTGCCTATGCCTGTGTTCGCTTGATAACCATGTCATTTTATGCTTTAAAAGATACTAAAACTCCGGTAAAAATTGGAATTTTTATAGTATTTATAAATGTTGCTTTAGATTTAATATTAGTAAAATATTTAGCTCATTCCGGTTTAGCGTTAGCTACATCACTTGCAGCCATACTAAACCTAATTATATTATTAAAAGTTTTACAGGATAAAATTGGATACTTTGAATTAAAATCTCAAGTATTATTTTTGATGAAAATAATTATATCTTCAATATTTTTAGGAATAGTCTGTGTTTTGGTTAGTAATTATTTTGCTGCTATATTAGACTTAAATTATAAATATAATCAGATTATTCAAGTAACTGCCTCGATTTTTTCTGGAGGTTTGGCATATTTCATTATAAGTTATATACTGGGTGTAGAAGAAGTTAGAAATTTAAAGCAAAGCATAAAAGCAATCTTAAGGAGTAAAAATTAAGCAATGCTAAAAGATTATCACTACAACATTGAAAATATCAGGAATTTTTCCATCATTGCTCATATTGATCACGGAAAATCAACCATAGCTGACAGATTATTGGAATTCACCGGAACAATTTCCGAGAGAGATAAGAGAGAACAGATATTGGATAATATGGATTTAGAAAGAGAAAAGGGGATAACTATAAAATCAAAAGCAGTAAGATTACATTATCGCTCCAAAGATGAGAAGGAATACATTTTGAATTTAATTGATACCCCCGGACATGTCGATTTTTCCTATGAGGTATCTCGTAGTCTTGCGGCCTGTGAAGGTGCTTTGTTGATCGTTGATGCATCTCAAGGTGTCCAGGCACAAACTCTAGCCAATATTAATTTAGCAATAAAAAATAATTTGAAAATAATTCCGATAATTAACAAAATCGATCTTACCACGGCAAACCCGGATAGAGTTGCCAAAGAATTGCAGAATATTTCAGAAATAAAAGGAGAAGAAATAATTTTAGCGAGTGCCAAAGAAGGAATCGGAACGTCTGATATTTTAGAAGCAATAGTAAATAAAATTCCAACACCAAAAGGGAGCTCGAAACTGCCCTTAAGAGCACTTATATTCGACTCGATTTATAATCCATACAAGGGAACTATTGTCTATGTCAAGGTAGTAGATGGGATTATAAAGCCAGGTATGTTTATTCAAACTATGTCTAATGATATAAAATATGAAGTTACAGAAATAGGAATTTTTCACCCTAAGATGAAGCCCATAAAAGAACTTAATGCCGGAGAAGTGGGATACATAATAGCCGGGTTTAAAAATATTAAAGATACTCATGTAGGTGACACTATTATCGATGCTTCTAACCCACCCCGTGAGAGCCTTCCCGGATATAAAAAGGTTACACCTCTGGTTTTTTGCAGTATCTATCCTGTTGATAATAAGGAATATGAAAACCTTAAGACCGCATTGGACAAGCTTAAATTAAATGATTCCTCTCTTTTTAGCGAAGCTGAAACATCAGAAGCTTTGGGGTTTGGTTTTAGATGTGGGTTTTTAGGGTTACTACATATGGAAATCATTCAGGAAAGATTAGAAAGGGAATATGACATAAATTTAATTGCCACCACCCCGAGCGTAATGTATCAAGTGACTAAAAAAAATGGAGAAACTATAAAAATAAGTAATCCTGCCTCTTTCCCTCCAAGAAATGAAATTATAAAAATTGAAGAACCGTACGTAAAAGTAAATATTATAACTCCCAGTAAGTGTATTGGCGGAATTATGGATTTAGTTCAGGAAAGAAGGGGAAGTTTCAAAAATATGGAATATATTGACGAAAAAATCTTAAGATTAGATTATCATCTGCCTTTAAATGAAATCATTTTAGATTTCTATGATAAATTGAAATCGATAAGCAGCGGATATGCCTCCCTTGATTACGAACTTATAGAATATCAACCCTCTGAATTAGCCAAAGTTGATATACTGGTTAATCATCAGTTAGTGGATGCTCTATCTTTTGTTATACATAAAGATAAGGCATATACGAGGGCAAGAAAAATAGTGGAAAAATTGAAAGGAATTATACCTCGCCAGATGTACGAAGTTCCGCTACAAGCAGCGATTGAAGGAACAATTATTGCTCGAGAAACCATAAAAGCATTAAAGAAAGATGTGACAGCTAAATGTTACGGGGGAGATATTACTCGTAAAAGAAAGCTGTTGGAAAAACAAAAAGCCGGTAAAAAAAGAATGAAAAAATTTGGAAAGGTAGAAATTCCCCAGGAGGCATTTTTAGGGATATTAAAAATTTAATTAGGTGATAATTAATGGAATTAGGATTGTATCTACATTTACCTTACTGTATATCAAAATGCCCTTACTGTGACTTCAATTCTTACCAATTGAAAGAAGATAATCAGATTACTTCCTATATTTACGCTTTATATCAGGAGATAACTGCTTATTCACAAAAATTAAAAAAAGGTAATATAAAGACTATTTATTTAGGCGGCGGTACCCCTACTGTTTTATCAGGAGTTCAAATCTGCAATATATTAGAATTTTGTAATGATAAATTTAAAGTAGATAAAGATGCAGAGGTAACCATAGAAGCAAACCCAGGCACATTAGATGGTGAAAAAATAAAGTTACTGATAGAATCGGGAATAAATAGATTAAGTTTAGGAGCGCAGAGTTTCAGTAATTTATTTTTAAAAAAATTAGGCAGAATACACAATACACAAGAAATTATTAACTCGTATTATTTGGCTCGAGAAGCAGGATTCAACAATATTAATATGGATATTATGTTTGCTTTGCCAGACCAAACCACAGAAGATCTTCAAACTACACTGAAAAAAGCTGTTTCCTTGAAACCAGACCACTTATCCCTATACAACCTAACCATAAAACCAGGAACAGAATATTACAAGGAGTATAAACAAGGAAAATTAAAGCTACCTACCGAGGATGAAGAATTTGACATGTATAACTGGGCAATAAATTATTTAGAAGAGAATGGTTTTGAGCATTATGAGATAGCAAATTTTGCACGTCCTCATAAGAGATCGAAGCATAATCTAATTTATTGGCAGAATAAACCATATTTGGGGATAGGAGCCGGAGCATATTCATTCATAAGAGGGTATCGATATATGAATTATAATGAACCAGCAAGATATATCAAAGAAGTAATGAGCGGCAAATTACCTATAGACAATGGAGAAAAATTGTCTCTTAGAAAAAGAATGATAGAAACCATAATTTTAGGTTTAAGGACTAAAGATGGGATAAATTATAAAAAATACAAGACGAGATTTAAGGTTGATATTAATAATATTTTTCATGAACAAATTAAAAAATTAGTTAATTTAAGGCTTTTACAAAAAGATGATGGTAAGATAAAATTGACCAGGAAGGGTATTTTTCTGGCTGATACTGTTTTCAGGGAATTTGTTGATTAAATTAGTCGTTAGTCGTTAGTGAATAGTCTTTAGTTTAGGATAGAGAAAAATGATAGATAGCGAATATCGTATTTAGTGAAAAGCGAAAAATCATAGCTTAAAACTTAAAATTTAAATATATATCTCGATTCGTTGATTAATTACTTATTTAATTGGTTAATAAATTATTAGAATTATACTATTTACTAGTTTTGTCTTGCATCTTGTATTTAAAACTAACGACTAACGACTATTCACTAACGACTAATTTAATTGGTCAATTATTTTCTCATACATCTTGACAAATGGATTCTATGGTGATATCTTATTTAAGGCAATTAGCACTCTCATAGGGAGAGTGCTAAACGAGGTGTAAAAATGGAATTAAACGAAAGAATGAAAAATATATTAACAGCAGTGGTGCATAGATATATTACTACTGCTGAACCTGTTAGCTCAGCTATAATCGCGGAAAAATATGATTTGGATTTAAGTACGGCTACAATAAGGCATGAAATGTATTTATTAGAAAAATATGATTATTTATGGCAGCCACATACTTCGTCCGGGAGAATTCCAACCGATAAAGGTTATAGATTTTATGTAGATAAATTAATGATAAAAAGCTATTTAAGAGAAAAAGAAAAGAAAGAAATTATCCAAATTTATAACAAAAGTAAAGAGCTCGAAGAGACGATGAAGATAACTTCTCAATTATTATCGAAATTAACTAACAATATAGGAGTTGTTCTGGCACCGGTTATATATAATGATTTAGTAAAAAATATTCAATTTGTACCGGTGGGAAGTAACCGTATTCTAACTATTATAATTACAGATACAGGATTAGTTTGTCAAAAAATAATTAAAGTTTCAAGTGAAATCACTAAAGATAGATTAAACTATCTATCTAATTTTGTAAATAGTAAATTAGCAGAGAAAGATGTAAATTTAACAAATTTAAACAATTTATTAATAGATGAATTAGATAAAATTATTTCATTTCAAGAAAGGTTTAATTATATTCATAAATTTTTAGAAGAATGTTTTGATTTTAAATATTCTAAAAATAAAGTTTACTTAGATGGCAGAGTTAATATAGCGAAACATCCCGAGTTTGAAGGAACAGATAAATTAAATTATATATTATCATTAATAGAGGAAGAGAACATATTAGCTGCCACAATAAGAAAATATTTAGGATTAAGAAAGATAAGAATAATTATAGGTAAAGAAAGTAAACTAAAAGAAATGCAAAACTGCAGCCTGGTAACAAGTGAATATAGTATTAAGGGTAAATCAGCCGGAGCAATAGGAATTTTAGGCCCAACCAGGATGGATTATCCTAGAATGGTCTCCATTGCGGAATATATATCGGATAAATTAAGTGAGATATTATCCGAATTTTAGTATTCTTTCATAATGTTTATTCTCGGAGGATGACTGGTGTTTAATAAAAAGGACAAAAAGGAATTAAGAAAAAAAGCAAAATTAACGGATAGCAAAAAATATAAATCAATAACTAAAGAAGAAATAATTAGAAAATTAATAGAAAAAGAGGAAGCATTAAAAAACATAGAAGAGGAATTATTTAAAAACAAGAAATTAGTTCAAGAAAAAGATAATTTATGCAAAGAATATCTGAAACATTTGGAAAGATTACAAGCTGATTTTGATAATTACAAAAAGCGACAGGAGAAAAAACAGAAGGAATTTATTGAATTTGCTAACGAGAGACTTATAAATAATATTTTAACTGTATTAGATAATCTAGAAAGAGCTTTAGATTCTACTAAAAACGAAGAAAAGGCAAAAGCTATAAGAGAAGGGATCAATAATACCTTAAAAGAATTTCGTAATATTCTAGACAAAGAAGGGGTTAAACCTATGCAATCAATTGGACATAGATTTGATCCTTATAAACATGAAGCGGTAATGAGAGCAGAAACAGATAAATATTCTGAAGATACGGTTGCGGAAGAATTTCGAAAAGGTTACTATATAAAATCAAAAGTATTAAGGCCAGCAATGGTAAAAGTAGCAGTTTCGACTAAAGATAAAAAAGATACTGAGAAAAAATAATTTAAAATTAGTCGTTAGTGAATAGTGAATAGTCGTTAGTATAAATTAAAGATGCATGTTTTTAGTTTACTGTTCTTATTTTCCAGCTTAAGAGAAATTTAAAAAGTTAAAGCTAAAAGCGAAAAATTCTAAACCATTAAATAATAAGAAATTAAGAAAAGGAGAGATAATATCATGGGAAAAATAATTGGAATCGATTTAGGAACAACTAATTCTGTAGTCGCAGTTATAGAGGGAGGGAAACCTATTATTATAGAAAATACTGAAGGTGGCAGAACCACACCTTCTATAGTTGCATTTACTAAAAAGGGCGAAAGGTTAGTAGGCTTATTGGCCAAAAGACAAGCAGTTACTAATCCTGAAAATACCATATTTTCGGTTAAAAGACTTATTGGTAGAAGATACAGTGACGAAGAAGTGCAAAAAGCAAAGAAATATTTACCTTTTAAATTAATTCCCGGAGGACATACTGATGTTAAAATTGAAGCCAAGGGTAAAACTTACAGTCCGCAAGAAATATCAGCTATGATACTCCAAAAACTTAAGAAATCTGCTGAAGATCACATTGGAGAAAAAATTGATGACGCAGTCATTACTGTACCAGCGTATTTTAACGATAACCAAAGGGAAGCAACCAAGAATGCGGGAAAAATTGCAGGCTTAAATGTTTTAAGAATTGTAAATGAACCTACAGCAGCAGCCTTTGCTTACGGATTTGATAAGATAAAAAATGAAAAAGTTGCAGTTTTTGATCTCGGAGGAGGAACTTTTGATATATCCATTTTAGATATTGGCGAAGAGGGAGTTTACGAAGTTAAATCTACTAACGGAAATACCTTCCTGGGTGGTGATGATTTTGACCAAAAAGTAATACATTGGTTAATAGATGGTTTCAAAAAGGAAAATGGAATTGATTTAAAAAACGATCAAATGGCATTACAAAGATTAAAGGAAGCAGCAGAAAAAGCAAAATGTGAATTATCTTCCTCATTAGAGACTGAGATAAATTTACCTTTCATTACCGCTGATGCCAGCGGGCCAAAACATTTAAGCGTTACTCTAACCAGAGCAAAATTAGAACAACTCACCGATGATCTTATTAAGAGCACTATTGAGCCATGCAATATAGCACTTAAAGATGCTAAATTAAAAGCTGAAGATATTGATGAGGTAATATTGGTTGGAGGGCAGACCAGAATGCCCAAAGTACAGGAAACTGTAAAGAAAATATTTGGAAGAGAATCAAACAAGGGAGTTAATCCTGATGAGGTAGTGGCAATGGGAGCTGCGATTCAGGCTGGTATTTTAGGAGGCGAAGTAAAGAAGGACATTTTATTACTGGATGTTACCCCCCTATCTTTAGGTATAGAAACTTTAGGCGGAGTAGCTACTCGCTTAATTGAAAGAAATAGTACTATTCCTACTTCTAAGAGCCAGATATTTTCGACTGCTGCTGATAATCAATCAGCTGTTGATATAAATGTATTGCAAGGTGAAAGGTCCATGGCTAAAAATGATACCAGTTTAGGAAGATTTCAGTTGATTGGTATACCACCGGCACCGAGAGGAATTCCCCAAATAGAAGTAACGTTTGATATCGATAGAAACGGTATTATTAATGTTAAAGCAAAAGATTTAGGAACTAAAAAAGAACAAAAAATAACCATTACTGCGTCAAGCGGGTTAAGTGATGAAGAAATAGATAAAAAAGTAAAAGAAGCGGAGCAATATGCCGAAGATGACAAAAAATTAAAAGAAAAGGTAGAATTTAGAAATCAGGCGGATACTCTGATTTATAGTGTAGAAAAAACTCTAAAAGAATCTGGAGATAAGGTTAGTGAAGAAGAAAAAAATGAAATAAATGAAAATATAAAAGATCTAAGGAAAGCCTTAGAAGAAGATAATGCAGAAAATATTAAAGCTGGTATCGAAAAATTAACTACTTCTTCGCATAAACTTGCTGAAGAGATTTATAAAAAAGCATCAGCAGAAACGAAACAACAGGAAACAGCTAAAGAAGGTCAAGGGAGCAAGCAACCTGAAACTGAAGAAAAGAAAGATGAAGAAAAAGTAGTTGATGCTGATTATGAAGTTGAAAAAGACGAAGACAAAAAGGAATAGCGTACAGCGTGGAGCGTATAGCGTACAGAAATATAGTATCGAGTATATAGTGAAGATTGTTACCCGGTTAAGAAAATAAGAATTCAGAAGGCAGAATAAAAAACAGAAATATTATTACGATCGATCGTAGGGAGCGTGGTAATCTCGCTGAGATTACTTCGATCGTTTCACTCCCTTTCAATAACATAAGAGGAATGTAGGGGCAGACCTTGTGTCTGCCCCTAATGAGTAATATGTGATAAGTAATTTAGATAGGCTCGATGAATTGAGCCCGTTTGTTTCTTGGTGGGAGAATTTAATTTCAAAGTAGTTAACTGGATAACTGGCAAAACAGGGTAACTGGATAACTAATGTACGATATACGAAATACTATATACGAAGAAAGAGGAGAATGTTAATTGACAAAGAGAGACTACTATGAAACTTTGGGAGTAAAAAAAGATTCTACTCCTGCGGAAATTAAAAAGGCTTATAGAAAGCTTGCCCTTAAATATCACCCCGATAGAAATTCATCTGATAGCAATGCTGAAAATAAATTTAAAGAGATCAATGAAGCCTATCAGGTACTTAGCAACCCGGAAAAGAAGGCTAGATACGATCAATTTGGTTCAGCCGAAGGTATGGGAGGATTTGATTTTCAAGGAGGAGGGGTTGAAGACTTCGGTGATTTTGGTAATATTTTTGATTCATTTTTTGGTACAAGAAATAGAAGAGGTGAAAGAGGAACACGTTCCCAAAGGGGAGCTAATTTAAGATATAATTTAGAAATAAGCTTCGAAGATGCTGCCTTTGGCAAAGAAACTAAAATTGAAGTTCCTAGCTGGGAAACTTGTCCAATATGTAAGGGAAGCGGGGCTAAACCCGGGACATCCCCACAGACCTGTCCTGATTGCCATGGTACTGGTGAAATTAGAAGCAAACAAAATACAATGTTTGGTCAATTCGTTAATGTACAAACTTGCCCCCGGTGTGCAGGTGAAGGAAAAATAATAAAGGATGTATGTACAAATTGTAGAGGTACAGGGAAAGTAAAGAAAAATAGAGTAGTAAAAATAAAAATACCTGCCGGTGTAGATAGCGGTCATCGATTAAGAATATCTGGAATGGGAGAACCGGGAGAAAGAGGTGGCCCTTCTGGTGATTTATATATTGTTTTATACGTAAAACCTCATAAAATATTTAAACGTACAGGGGTTGATATTAGTTGCACCCATTCAATTAGTTTTGTAAAGGCCGCATTGGGTGGAACAACTACTGTTCCTACATTGGAAGAAAAGGTAAACCTAAAAATACCCGCTGGTACCCAGCCCAATACTATTTTTAAACTAAGAGGAAAAGGGGTATATAAAATTGGAACTAACCAACGAGGGAATCAATACATTAAAATTACAGTGGATATTCCCCAAAAAATGAATGATAAACAAAAAAAATTACTATTAGAATTTGCAAAATTAAGTGGTGAAAATATAGAGAAATTAGGAGAAAAAGATATTTTTGCAAAAATAAAAAATGCCTTTGGATAAAACAGTAATAAGTAACAAGTAATAAGTAATGAGATTAAATTTATAAAATTATAAAAGCAAGTACTTATTACATTTTACTTATCACATCTTACACATTATTTCACTTGAATTTACCTCTACGTTATTATGCTATACTTGTCTCCACTCATTACTCATTACTGTATCTACTATACGCTCCACGCTGTATGCTAAACGCTATACCAAATAAGGAGGAGTATTTATCACTAAAAAAGTTGCTCTAAAAACACTTGGCTGCAAAGTAAACCAATACGAAACAGAAAGCATCATCAGTATTTTACAAGAAAAAGGATTTCAAATAGTCGATTTTAAACAAAATGCTGACATATACATAATAAATACCTGTACTGTCACCCAGGAAGCAGATAGAAAATCTAAGCAGATGATAAGAAAAGCTATTCGTCAAAATAGAAAATCAAAAATAATTGTAACCGGCTGCTATGCACAATCTGATTATGAAGACCTACAAAAGATAGAAGGGATCAGTCTGATAGCTGGGAATGGGGAAAAAAACGATATTTTACAACAATTAGAAAAAATAGATTCCCATAATCCGGTTATTAGAGTAAAACCTGCAAAATATCTAAAAAAATATGATAGTAATCTAAAAAATAAATCTAGCATCTTACACACCCGTGCCTGGATAAAAATACAAGAAGGCTGCAATAGATTCTGTACTTATTGTAAAATTCCATACGTTAGAGGCCCTGCTCGAAGTAGATCCGTAGAAGATGTATTAGAAGAAGTTTCCCATTTAAGTATTAATGGGGTTAAAGAAGTGGTTCTTACAGGAATTAATTTGGGCACATACGGCAGAGATATAGATAAAGGAAAAACAAATTTAGCAAAATTAATTTATCTGATTAGTAATATTAAGGAAATAAAAAGAATTCGTTTAAGTTCAATAGAATTAATAGATATCGATGCTGAATTATTAGATGTTTTTAAAAACTGTTCTAAGTTTTGTCATCATCTTCATATTCCTCTGCAAAGTGGTGACAACAAAATTCTTAATCTCATGAATCGTCCTTATGATACCTCGATTTTTTACCAAAGGATATCCTTGATTAAAAGAACGATACCTGAAATAGCCATAACTACTGATATTATGGTTGGTTTTCCTAATGAAGATAGTAAAAGTTTGAATAGGACCATTAATTTTGCCCGAAAAATATGCTTTGCAAAAATACACATTTTCAAATATTCTGATCGTAAAGAATGTGTGGCAGCTTTAATGCCCAATAAAGTCGATAATAGAACCAAAAAAGAGAGAAGTAAAAAGTTGCAAGACCTGTCTAAAGGATTATTTTATGATTTTCAAAAAAAATACCTCAATTCAGTCACTGAAGTTTTGGTCGAGGACGAGATAAAAGACGAAGAAGGAAAAATATATTCCCGCGGTATCACCTCTAATTATATTAAAATAATAATTCCGGATTTTACCGGCAAAAAAGGTGAAATGGTTAGTGTTAAATTAAACCAAATCTCTTCTAATTACATAGTCTCCTCAGTACAACCTTATTAGTCGTTAGTGCAAATTCAAGTTTTCAGTTTTTAGTTTACAGTTTTTAGATAAAAAGATAAAAAGATAAAAAGAATCGGATTCTGTATCCTTGCTTCTATCTCATGAATTCTTTCTTCCATTTTCTCAAACAGTTAACCAGGTAACTAGCTAACCAGTTAACCAACTAAATTAGTCGTTAGTATATAGTCTAATGTGGAGCTCTGATTTATCAGAGCGTGGCAATCTCGGCTTGGGATTGCTTCGTCACTTCGTTCCTCCATTAGACTATTAATTATAAATATATTAAAATAAATTAA
>Ga0222642_1000198_pt1 | contig 15268 bp, 15 predicted proteins | sample AntAcemetagen229_FD_179813 | JGI IMG/M metagenome (GOLD analysis project Ga0222642, IMG submission 179813) | Saline water microbial communities from Ace Lake, Antarctica - #229 | ecosystem: Environmental > Aquatic > Non-marine Saline and Alkaline > Saline | place: Antarctica: Ace Lake... | reverse complement strand
TTGGCGCAGTGATGGATGTGGGCATGTCTATTTCCTCTGTACTCTTTGAGATTCATGAAAAGGCTCCTGGATTGGGCAAGCTAGAACTCTTTAAATCAGGGATGAATGTGGGAAAAGACATAATGGGTACGATGGCTAATACCTTAATACTTGCTTTTACCGGAGCTTCTTTAAGTATAATGATTCTGTTAATGGCTTATAATATGCCTTATTTTAGAGCCATAAATCTTAATACAGTTAGCACTGAAATAATTCAGGGTTTATCGGGAAGCATCGGATTAGTATTAACAGTCCCGATAACTTCCTTTATTTCCGCCCTATTTATTGAGAATAAACAGAAGGAATATAAAATCAATAATTGATTTAATTATTTGCAGGATAATTGAATATTACTATACTATGAACTTTAGATTTTTTCCGTCTTTTAAATATTTATTTTTAAAACCTTGAACCCGTAATGCATTAATTCTTATTACTATATTTTCGTATTTACTATCTACTAAAAAGAGATATGAATAAATTGAAAAAATAGCTAAAAAATCTTGTATTTTAATAAATTTAATGTTAAACTTTATGGGGTGTTTCAAATTTCATTAAAATAATAAAATTATTTAAAGAGGATAAATGATAATAAAAACTATTATTAAATTTATCAATTTCACAGAAAGTCACCAAACATTACCTTATTTATCAAGCCAGATAAATGTATCTAAACACATTTTACCTTACCAAACTAATCTAAAAAAGTAGCAAAGGAGGTGTTAATAGTTAATTAAAAATTAGTATTGCGATAAAATGTTTTAGAAGTAAGAAAAAATATTTTTTAAGGAGGAAGAAAAAATAATGAAAAAGTATACGTTAATTTTTTTAGTAGTCTTAGTTTTAGCAATGGTTTTTAGTTTATTTGCAATTGCTAATGAATCTATTAAAATTGGTGTTCACGAACCTATGACTGGTCCATTAGCTGCTGGTGGACAGATGACCATGGAAGGGGTAAATTTAGCTTATGAACAAACTCCGACAGTTTTAGGGAAACCTATAAAAATGGTGTTAGTAGATAATAAAGGAGAAAAAGTAGAAGCAGCTAATGCTATTGCCCGTTTAATTGAGTATGAAGACGTTATTGCCATTGTAGGTAGTTATGGTAGCACAGTTACTATTGCCGGTGGAGAAGTAGCCAACCGTGCAGGTATTCCTATGGTAGGATGTTCTCCTACTAATCCCTTATGCACTCTTGGTAAACCATTTGTCTTCCGTGCCTGTTTCATTGATCCATTTCAGGGTGCAGTAATGGCAAATTTTGCTATCAATAATCTCAAAGCGAAAACAACTGTAGTAATTCAAGATATTGCCGCTGATTATTCTGTTGGTTTATCAAATTTCTACCGTAACTCATTCATAGAATTAACCGGTAAAAAAGAATCTGTATTAGGGCTTATTTCTTATCAGGGTGGTGGCATTGGTGATCAGGACTTTACTGCCCAATTAAGTTTTGCTGCCGGTAAAGACCCGGATGTTATCTTTATTCCTGCCGCTTCTTATGGTGATGTTGCCTTGATGATTATGCAGGCCAGAGAAATGGGAATTGATGCAACATTCTTAGGTGGAGATACCTGGGAAGCTCCTGAATTCTTGGATGTTGGAGGTAAGTCAATAGAAGGTAGTTACTTTAGTACTCATTTTGATGCTACTGCAGTAACTACTAAAGCAGCAGAAGTATTTAGCAAAGATTTTATGGCAGAATACGGAAAACTACCAAGCGCTTTTGCAGCCTTAGGCTTTGATGCTTATAATATGGTTATTGATGCAATCAAAAGAGCTAATTCCAGCGATCCAAAAGCTATTCGTGATGCCCTTGCCGAAACGGAAGGCTTTGAAGGAGTAACTGGGATTATCTCTTTGGATGAAAACGGTGATGCAGTAAAAGATGCCGTTATTAAAACAATAGAAAATGGCGAGTTTAAATATGTAACAACTGTTCATCCGGTAAAATAGAAATTTGTGACAGGCCTTAATCTCAAAAAAAGAAACATAAAATTAGATTGAGGGAAATATAAATCCTCAATCTAATTTTATGTAATAAATAAAAAATACAAATATTAGGAAAAAAATATGACTTTTAATGCATTTTTACAGAATTTATCTAATGGTATTTCGTTGGGTTTCTTATTTGCTCTAATAGCAATCGGATATAGTATGGTTTATGGGATATTAAATTTGATTAATTTTGCTCATGGGGATATTTTTATGATGGCAACCTTTTTTGCTTATTATGCTATTGCTTTTTTTTCTCTCCCCTGGGGGATAGCATTTTCTCTTGCCATCATTTTAACTGCCGTTTTAGGTGTTTTAGTGGATCGATTTGCATATCGTCCCTTGCGGAATTCACCTCGTATCTCTTGTTTGTGCTCTGCTATAGGCATGTCGTTCCTTTTACAAAATTTTGCCATTGTAGTATTTGGAGGTCGCCCAAAAGCATTTTTTCGACCAGAAGTTTTTACTAAAGTGTTTACTGTATCTGGTGTCAGAATTCATATCGTATCCATTGTTACTCCAATTATAGCTATTTTAGCTTTGCTGGTTTTAACCTACATTATTTATCGTACAAAAGTTGGATTAGCCATGAGAGCAATTTCTCGCGATTTTGATACCGCGAATCTGATGGGAATTAATATCAACAAAACAATTGCATTTACCTTTGCCATTGGTTCTGGTTTAGCGGCTACTGCAGCAATACTATGGGCTTTACGTTATCCTCAAATATATCCTTATATGGGAATTTTTCCCGGGTGGAGAGCCTTCGCTGCCGCTATCATGGGAGGAATAGGCAGTATACGCGGCGCTACTCTGGGTGGTTTTTTAGTTGGATTGTTAACTATTATGATTGTAGCTTTTTTACCTGCCTTGGCAGGCTATAAGGATGCTTTTATATTTATCGGGGTAATAATTGTATTATTATGGAAACCAAAAGGATTGTTTGGAGAAGATTAGGTGGATAAAATATGATAAGTAAAAAAATGAAAAATAATAATAAGTTAAACTGCATTGTTATTCTATTAGTAATTATATTTATTATAATTGCAGAAAGAAACTTTGATGCTTATGTTATCAGAATACTAAATTTATGTGCTATTTATATTATATTGGGAGTTAGTCTTAATTTAATTAACGGATTTACCGGTCAATTTTCTTTGGGACATGCTGGTTTTATGTCAATTGGTGCTTATGCTTCTGCGCTTTTATACATGTCTCCACAAATAAAAGAAGTGAATTACTTTATCACCCCTTTGATTATGCCTTTTCGAGTTATAGAGACTTCTTTTTTTGTATCACTAATTTTTGCCGGTTTAGTTGCTGCCCTGATGGGTTTTTTAATAGGTGCACCATGTCTGCGGTTAAAGGGAGATTATCTGGCTATTGTGACCTTTGGATTTGCTGAAATAATTCGGGTTGTGTTTAATAATTTGCAGAGCGTTACCAATGGACCTATTGGCCTTAAAGGATTGCCTATCTATACGAATTTATGGTGGACCTGGGGAATTGCCGTATTGACTGTACTGGTGGTAAAAAATTTAGTTAATAGTAGTTACGGTAGAGCATTAAAGTCTATTCGAGAAAATGAAAGTGCTGCTGAAGCCATGGGTGTTAATCTTTTTTTTCACAAGTCATTAGCTTTTACAGTAGGAGCTTTTTTTGCGGGTTTAGGTGGAGCTTTACTTGGAAGTTTAGTTATGACTATTGATCCCAATACATTTAGCTTTTTATTGACCTTCCAGTTAATCGTCATTGTTATTGTGGGAGGATTGGGCAGTATTACCGGTACAATTATTTCAGCTACTATTATTGCCGTGTCAATGGAATTATTAAGGGCTGTAGAGGCACCAATGAATATTTTTGGTTTACACTTAACCGGTATTCCGGGAATGCGTATGCTGGTATTTGCTATATTACTGATGACTTTTGTACTACTCTTTAAGCAAGGACTTATGGGAAAAAAAGAATGGTCTTGGGAAGGTTTTTTTAAAATATTATTTCCCAAACAAAGAGACATAAAAGAAGGGGATTAAGAAGATGAGTGTTCTAAAAACCGATAGTATTTGCATGCAGTTCGGTGGATTAACTGCAGTTTCTAATTTTAACTTGGAATTAAAAGAAGGAGAATTGGTAGGCTTGATTGGTCCTAATGGAGCCGGTAAGACTACTATTTTTAATATGTTAACCGGGATATATAAACCGACCAAAGGTAAGGTTTATTTTTATGACCGGGAAATAAGCGGATTGGGAGTGGATCGAATCACTTCTTTAGGTATTGCCCGAACTTTTCAGAACATTCGCCTATTTTCCAATATGACTGTTTTAGATAATGTAAAAGTTGGCACCCATGTTCATATAAAATCATCTATTTGGAAAACAATTATGCAGTGGCCTTCTTATTTACAGGAAGAGGATAGTATTCATGAACGGGCTATGGAATTACTGAAAGTAGTACATTTAGATAATTTAAAGGATCATTTGGCAGGAAGTCTTCCTTATGGAGAGCAGAGGAGATTGGAAATAGCTCGAGCATTAGCTACTAATCCAAAATTATTACTTTTAGATGAACCAGCGGCTGGAATGAATCCTCAGGAAAGTAGTGAGCTGATGAAGTTTATTTTGGATATACAAAATAAGTTTAAATTGACTATTATATTAATAGAACATGATATGAAAGTAGTAATGGGAATAAGTAAAAGAATGCTGGTAATAGACTATGGTGAGACTATTGCCGAAGGGAAGCCTTTAGAAATACAACATAATCCAGAGGTAATTAAAGCTTACCTGGGGGTGGAGGCGACAAACTATGCTTAAGATTAATAATTTGAATGTTTACTATGGTGGAATCCACGCATTAAAGGGTATTTCTCTCAAAGTACCCAAAGGAAAGGTTGTAACTTTAATAGGGGCTAATGGTGCAGGAAAAAGTACCACCCTTCGTACTATATGTGGATTGGTCAAAGCGAAAAAAGGGGAAATAAAATTAAATGAAAAAAATATTACTAATAAATCTACTAACGAGATTGTAAAGATGGGAATTGTCATGGTTCCGGAAGGTCGGAAAATATTTCCCAATCTGACTGTACAGGAAAATTTAAATATTGGTGCTTTTATTCGAACCGATAAAGAAGAAATTTATAAAGATCAAGAGTGGGTATGTAGTCTATTCCCCTATTTAAAAGAAAGGCTTTGGCAAAAAGGAAGAACATTATCTGGGGGAGAACAGCAGATGTTAGCAATTGCTCGTGGACTAATGTCTCGCCCAAAGTTTTTAATGCTGGATGAACCTTCTTTAGGGTTAGCACCTTTACTGATAAAAGAGATATTTGAGATTATTCAAGAAATCCATAAACAAGAGATGACTATACTTTTAATCGAGCAAAACGCTTTTGCTGCATTGAAAATTGCTGATTACGCTTATGTGCTGGAAACCGGCAGGGTTGTTCTACAGGGAACTGGAGAAGAACTTTTACAAGACGAGAGAGTAAAAAAGGCTTATTTAGGAGAATAGTATTACTACTGAGAAGAAAATATATTAAGTTATTTCGAAAAGCAAGTAAGTTTTATTATTTTATAGTAATTAGCCATGAAATTTTTCGCGCATAGACGCTGTTTTTATCAAGAGCAGTAATATTTACAATATAAGACTTTTTAATTAAAGGTTTTAAAGGGTTAGGGGTAAAAGAAATTTCTCGGTTTTCTGGATTGAAATCGAATTTTACTTTTGCCCCTCCTAATTTCATAGAGAAAGTTTTTGCATCATAATTATCCCCCTCTAAAATTACCCCTATCTTAATAAATTGGTTGCTTTCTATTATGCCGTCATAGGGGAAGAATTGGGAAGCATTAAAAGAGCGTTGATTTAATATTCGGATAAAAGAATTAAATGAATTATTTCCAAAAATTATTTGTCGATTTAGGGAAAAGGGGTCGGCGGTGGGAGTGTTATTCATACTATTGGCATTTAGAATCCCTTCATAACCTGCCTGCATAACCAAATCTTTAATTGTAGAACTGTAGGTGCCATAAGGATAAGCAAAAAATTTTACTTTATCCTCTATTTTGTTTTCCAAAATCTCTTTAGATAAAAAGATTTCCTTTCTAATTCGAGCCAGATAAGTCTCATAGTTTTCATTTTTCTTATATTTCAAGAGGTTGCAATGACTTAGGGTATGAGAGCCGATTTCAATATTATTTTTGGTCATCTCTCTAATCTCTTCCCAGGTAAGACTGTAGCTATTTTTTTCGATAAAGTTGGTATATAAAAAAAGAGTTGCCGGGAAGTTATATTTTTTTAATACAGGATAGGCTAAAGTATAGGTAGATTTAAAACCATCATCGATGGTGATTGCGATTGGTTTTGGTGGAAGTTGACCAGTTCTTAGTCCTTTAAGTAATTCCGAAAGAGAGATTACCGAATAATTATGAGCAGCTAAATAACCTATCTGTTTTTCAAATTCTACAATATTAATTTTGTAACTACTACCTTCATCTTCAGTAAAATTGTGATAGGTCAGGATAGGGATAGTAATTTCTTCAGCATAGACAGTATCGCTTGTGGTTAAAAAGATACTCTGATAAAAAAATACAGATGTTACAATTAGTACTACTATGAGCAGCTCTAAAATAAATGATAGTGTATTTTTTTTGATAGGAAGGGGAGAAAATTTTTCTTGATTTAAAAACATATTGCATCCTTAAATTATAAATATTCATCGTGTAGTATATTATAACATACTATATTTAAAATATTTGTTAATATATAGATGTAAAAAACAGAGTTGAAGTTATTTAATAAGCCCGCCCAGGATAGGGGATATTTCTTTTAAATCTTTGACTACAAAGTCTGCCTTATCCATATCAGCATCATCTCCGGAGAATTTATTTATCCAGATGGTAGTCATCCCCATATTTTTCCCGCCGATAATATCTTTTTCATAGGAATCTCCAATCATAATAGATTCCGTTCCCCGACAATCTGCTTTTTTTAAGGCAACATTAAAAATATATTTTCCCGGTTTATAAGATTGCACTTCTTCGGAAGTGGTGATGGAATCAAACAAAGGATTTATTCCGAAAGCGTCAAATTGGAATTTCTGGAAATCAGTATCTATATCACTAATGATACCAACATGAATAGAATCAATATTTCTAATTTTTTGAATAACATCCAGAGTCTCAGGAAAAAGTTTTAAATATTTTTTATGGTTTTTCAAGTATACTTTCGAAAACCAATTCATATCTTCATCGGAAGGTTCAATATGGTAGTAGGAAAGAATTTTTCGTACAGCCCTTAGTGTTGATTCTCTTAATGGGGAAAAAGACTTCTTGCTCGAATCTGAATCCAACAGGGTCATTTTTTTTGTAAAAATAAAAGAATTATATTTATCTGCCATTTCTTCCGGTGAGGCGGAAAGATTATATTTTTGACTAATATCTTTCATGATATTGATGTGAGCGATGATATCGCTTTCTGCATCCATTAAAGTACCTCCAAAATCAAAAAATATTGCTTTAACTTTATTTATTTGTCTATTGTTGGTTATTTTCATTTTTTCTCCTTGTTTATATGAATTAAAAATTCAGTCCTAATATTAATTTTTGCATGTTCGAATTAACTTATGGGATTGTTTTAAAATTGAATAATACCATAAATTAAATATATAATCTACTCTTTTATCGTGACTTACTTGTTAGATCATTATTATAATTTATAGATTGACATTATTATAGTAATATACAGAAATAAATCAAGACAAGCAGATATAATTTTAAAAAGTTTTAATCTTTAACTTTAATTAATATTAAGACGGTTACCAATGCAAATACTAAACTGGCCCAGAAGGGTGATGAGGGACCAAACTGGAGTTTTAAATAACCTCCCAGGGAAGGTCCTATAGAACCGATTAAACCGGTACATGTCCCGATAAAACCAATTACCAATCCTCTTGACTGTTGATGAGTTATATCAGCCAGAAATGAATCATAGGCGATATAACAGCTCTGAGAAAAAATGTATAATATGGCAAATAGAATAATAGCCGGCCATAAGGGAGAACTTAAGCTCCATAAAATCGTAAATATTCCCAAACCTGACGAACTATACAATAACACTTTTTTACTGCCCCATTTATCAATGATTTTTCCTCCCCAAAGACTATATATAACTGCTGCTAATCCTCCTAAGGCAAAAAGCAAATTGATTTTGGATTTATCTAAATTCATTACTTCATTGGCATATAAGGATATAAAAGGTCCCTGAGTAGCAAGATTTAACAAAAGAAAGAGGGAAGAAAGAGCTAAAATGATACGCAGTATCTTCCTGTTAAATAATTTTTTAAAAGAATCAACTTTATTAATTTTCTTACGATAGTGATGAGTCTCTTTTAACCAAAACATTCTGGCTAGGGCACATAGGAAAGTAATAAAAGAATTAAGGTAAAATAAATATTTCATCTCTACCCGGGGAATCAATATCATTCCTATAGCCGGACCTATAGTAATCCCTAAAATGGCAAATAGCTCAAATTTACTATAAGCCGTACCTCTTTTATTTTTTGGAACAGATTCAGCAACCATGGAAAAGAAAGAGGGCTCCTGAAGAGCACTTAAACTATTAGCGATGATAAGAAAAAGTATTAAAGTAGCCCAATGAGAAGAATTACCAGCTAAAAAATATAAGAGAGGGAAAGCAAAGCTTGGGAAAACTATTAACAATCTGCGGCCAAAATGATCAGAAAGTATTCCCCCTAAAAATTGCATTAGAGTAGAAGAGAGAGCAAGTAAGGAGTAGGAAAATCCTACTTGGAAATCGTTTGCCCCCAATTCTTGAAGATAGATAGGAAGGATAGGATACCAGCTAAAAAAACCGATAAGAACAAATAAAACCGTTAATGATAATACGGAAACATTTTGTTCGATAAATAAGGATTGACGGATTTTAGTCAAAAAATTCATTAAGAAACTCCTCAAATTAGTTGTTAGTGAATAGTGAATAGTCGTTAGTAAAGAAAATACCAGGAAAAATACAAAAATCTTCAATTAACCAAATAACTATTTTCCTATTACTTATCACTAATTACTTATTACTCATCACTGTATTTTGAGCAACTAACCAGCTAACGAGATACGAGATACGAATTAGGGCTTACAAAAAAAAGAAATTCCCTTACAATTAAGTTAATACTAAATTTTTTATCTAAATTATGGTAAAATATAAACAATTATATCATAATATAAAAGATAAGATAATAAATGAAAAGAAAAATATATTTTAGCATTTTTTTGGAAAAAAAGAAGGAAGAAAGGTCTTGGTGAAGAATATTATAAAAAAGGAGGTAATATGAATGGAATTAAAGACAGTGAAAATGGAATTTCCCGAAGACACAAACATTATTATTGGTCAAACTCATTTTATTAAAACTGCAGAAGATCTTTATGAGGTGATGATTACGACTGTGCCGGGAGTAAAATTTGGTCTGGCTTTTAATGAGGCTTCGGGTCCTTGTCTGGTAAGGGCAGAAGGAAATGATTCAGAACTAAAAGCCCTGGCTATAAAAAATGCGAAAACTATTGGAGCAGGACATGTTTTTGTAATTATCTTAAAAGATGCTTTTCCGATAAATGTATTAAATGCTATAAAAAATTGTCCAGAAATATGTTCTATATTTTGTGCTACTGCCAATAAAGTTGAAGTTATAATAGCTGAAACTGATTTAGGCAGAGGAGTACTGGGAGTTATTGACGGAAACTCACCAAAGGGAGTAGAGACAGACAAAGATATTCAGGAGCGAAAAGAATTTCTGAGGATGATTGGATATAAAAGATAGCGTAGAGCGTATAGCGTATAGCGGATAGTGAAGAAAGAAGAAGAAAGTAATGTCCCAAGGTATAAGTAGGGGCAGACCTTGTGTCTGCCCGAAATAGGTAACGAAATATCTAAAAATATATACAGAATTTTTATCTTTTCTCTTTAGAGAAGAGGGGCAAAAGTAAGATGGAATAAAATTATAAATTATAAAAAAATAAGAGTTTTAATTATAATACTATACGCTAAACGCTGTACGCTATACGCTTTACAAGATACTAACGATTAATTTAATTGGAGAATTGGCTAATTAGTAAATTAAATATGGAGGTAAATTTAATTATGAATAAGAAACTTTACAGGTCGAGAAAGGATTACATGATTGCCGGCGTATGTGGAGGGATAGCAGAATATTTCGATATAGATTCTACTTTAGTTAGGTTATTGACTGTGTTGGTTGTTTTTTTGGGTGGAGCAGGGGTTGTTGCGTATATTATTGCCTGGATTGTAATCCCCAAGAATCCCGATCAGGTTTTTGATGAGACTTTTGAGGAGAGAGAAAATATAAAAGAAAAATTCAAAAATGGTGCAAAGAATGTAATTGAAGAAGTTAAAGAACATTTTGAATCAAAAGAACCTTCTCCTAAGTCAGAGAAAAACAAAAGGGTTTTGGGGGGCATAATTGTAATAGTTATAGGTTTAATCTTTTTATTAAACGGTTTCTTCCCCTGGGTAGGTTGGGGCAGACTATGGCCGCTGATCTTAATTGCTGTAGGTATAACTATTATGATTCGAGCTTTTAAGAAAAGAGATTAACTTGGGGGATTTATGTCATTAGCTTCGCAGATAAAAGAATTAGGGGAAGAGATTGGTTTAGATATCGTTAGGATTACTAATGCCGAAGCTTTTTCAGAAACAGAGAAGCACATTGTAGAAAGTATAGAAAAAGGTTACATCCCTAAAGATGATTATCATCACAAAAAATATTATTTAGAGAAAACTGAACATATAAATCCGAATAAAATTGGTAAGAGATGCAACCCTAAAAATATTTTAAAAAGAGCAAAATCTATAATAAGTGTAGCCCAATATTATTTAATAGAAGATGATGATAATTGTATAAGTAACGAGGAGCCTTGTGGAAAAATTGCCAGATTTGATATTGGTAATTTTTATTATGACCTAAAATTAAAACTAAAAAAAATAGTTGATTTTATAAATCAAGAGACTAATTTTAAATATAAATCTAAGTGTAAATCTAATTATGTGTCTTTGGTAGAAAAACCAATTGCCCAGCGAGCCGGAGTAGGTTATTATGGAAAAAATGGAATAATTATGACTGAAAAATTCGGTTCATGGGTAGTTCTGGGAGAAATTCTTACTGAATTAGAATTAGAAACAGATAACCCTATTCAGCGAGATTGTGGTGATTGCACAATATGTATTGATTCCTGTCCGACTAAGGCTATAGTTGCTCCTTATGTAATCGATAGGACTAAATGTCTTCAGTATATTTCCGAAAGACCGATGAATGTACCTTTGGATTATCGGGATAAATGGGGAGACAGATTGTATGGGTGCACTACTTGCCAGGAGGTTTGTCCTCAAAATCATAAAATAATACCTAAAAAATGTAAACCGGAATATGGCTATATCGGCTCGAAGATTCCTTTAATACCCCTGCTTACAATTACCGAAGAGGAATTTCAGAGTTATTTCGCTTATAATCAGATTGCCATGAGACCAAAAGAAGCAATCAAAAGAAATGCTGTTCTGGCTTTGGGCAATATTGGTGACCCTCGGGCTGTTATTCCCTTGATTAAAGTCTTACAGGAAGACGATAATCCAATGGTAAGAGGACATACTGCCTGGGCTCTAGGTAAAATTGGAGGAGAAAAAGCAAAATTTGTCTTAGAAAAAGCTCTAAAGAGTGAAGAAGATAGAGAAGTAAAAGAAGAGATTGCTAATGCCTTAAGAATGATTTAAATAGATTAATTGGGAAAATGGAATATAGAATTAAAAAACAGTTTTGTCATTGCGAGAAACGTAGTGACGAAGCAATCCCAGCTCGAGATTGCTACTCTCCAATAAATTCGTAATGACGAATTATAATTTAAAACTCACAGTTTAAAAGGAAGGATTTAAATAAAAAGATGATTAAAGTAGAAGGATTGACTAAGATATTCTACGATAAAAAAAGAGGTAAGACAGCAGCAGTTAATAATTTAAAGTTTAATTGTAAAAAAGGTCAGATATTCGGGCTCTTAGGTCCTAATGGAGCGGGCAAAACTACTACTTTACGTATTTTAGCTACCATGATGCTCCCTACTAAAGGGAAAATAACAGTAAATGGATGTGATGTGGTTAAGGAAGCAAGCAAAGTAAGGAGGCAGATAGGATTTTTATCCAGCGAAACGGGATTATACGACCGTTTTACTCCCAGAGAAACCATAAGGTTTTTTGGTCAGATTAATGGAATGAAAGATGAAATTATCAAAAAAAGAATGGCTGAAATTTTTTATAATTTAGATATGGAGGATTTTCAGGATGTCAGAGTAAATAAACTTTCTACCGGAATGAAACAGAAACTTTCAATTGCCAGGAGTATTATTCATGACCCATCTGTGTTAATTTTGGATGAACCAACGGTTGGATTAGATATAATTACTGCAAGAACAGTAATTGAATATGTTCAAAGTTTTAGAGCTCAAGGAAAGTGTATCATCTATTCCACCCACATTATGCGGGAAGCTGAAAGGTTGTGTGATGTGATTGCGATTATTCACCAAGGTAATCTAATTGCCCAGGGGACATTGGAAGAATTAAAAAAGAATTCTTCATCTGACGAGTTAGAAGAAATATTTTTTGAATTAATAAATCAAGGAGAGGATTTAAAATGAGCTGGAAAAATATTAGACTTATCTTTGTTAAAGAATTAGTAGGAACCATACGAGATAAAAGAACTATAATTGCCATGATAATAATTCCTTTGATTTTTTATCCTCTCTTATTTGCGGGTGTCGGCTATTTTAGCAAGATAGGAAGTTTAAAATCAGAAGAAGCTAACTCAAAGATTGTGATACACGGTGCAGAGTTTGCTCCCCAATTAGTAAAACATCTCCAGGATTCTGAGAAGATTAAAGTTTTTACTATTGGCGAAGATTATCCCACTAAATTGCAAAATGGGGATATTCAGGCAGTTTTAGTGATTCCTTCAGATTTTAAATATAAAATTGAGCAAGAAGAGCCCGGTAAGCTTATCTTAAAATATGACGCCACAGAGGCAAAATCAAGGATAGCGCAAAAAAGAGTTAATCAAATAATTGAAAAATATAAGGGCGAAATACTTTTACAAAGAATTTCTCGTTTAAATTTAAAAGAGGAATTTCTTACTCCGTTAATTTTACAAGAAGAAAATATAGCCACTGCCGAAAAAATGGCCGGTTCGTTTTTAGCAGTTTTGCTCCCTTATTTAATTATAATCCTTATCTTTGCAGGGGCGATGCATACAGCCGTGGATATAACTGCCGGAGAGAAAGAAAGAGGAACTATTGCTACTTTGTTAGTAAGTCAAGTAAGTCGATTAGAAATAGTATTGGGTAAATGCTTAGCTGTAATGTTAATTTCTTTTACCAGTATGGTTTTAGGGCTGCTCGGTCTTACTTTTGCTTTTTTGTTAGGAGCTTCAATTGCCGGGGGCATTGAGGGGATGAATTTTGGAATATCTATTAATACTATCTTTTTACTCTTTTTAGTATTATTCCCTTTGGTCGGTTTAGCCAGTGCAGTATTAGTGATGGTGGGCATATTTGCCCGTAACATTAGAGAAGCCTCGAATTATATTACTCCTATCTATATGTTGACTGTCTTATTGGGAGTAATTTCTGTAAGTCAGGGAATGGAATTGACTGGTAAAATGTTTTTAGTTCCGATCTTAAATAGTAGTTTTGTTTTTAAAGAGCTGTTGCTGGGCAAGATTTACTGGGATCATATTTTAACTACATTTATTGCTAACATGATAATTGCTGGATTAGCTTTATTTGGGGCTACTCGTCTCTTTTCCAAGGAAGAAGTCCTCTTCAGAAGTTAAGAATCACGAGAAATATTTTACTATAACTTATGATATTGATATAATTAAATTACAAAAAAGAGAAGTAATTATAATATTTTTGAATTAAAATGATATAAAACTAAAGATATTTATGGAATAAATAATTTAGTAAAACTATAATACCAAACAAAGAGGGTGTTTTAAGATGAGAAAACCTCTTGTTTTTATCTTGATAGTAGTTTTAGTTTTTTATCTAACCATTTCTGCCCAGGAAGACAACGAAAGTCAAGAAAAAATTTTTACTCAGAGAAGACAGAGTATGGTATTAAATCAATTACATAACCGAGATATAATTGATTCGAAAGTCTTACAGGCTATGCTCACCATTCCTCGTCACCAATTTGTTGATGAACATATCAGAGAATCTGCTTATAATGATTACCCCCTTTCTATCGGTGAAGGTCAAACTATTTCTCAACCCTATATTGTAGCTTTAATGACTCAGCTTTTAGAATTAAAGGGAAACGAAAAAGTCTTGGAAATAGGGACAGGTTCCGGGTATCAGGCAGCGGTTTTAGCCGAGATTGTAAAAGAAGTTTATACAATTGAAATATATAAAAGCCTTTCTAACAAATCAGAAAAACTGTTAAAAGATTTGGGTTATAAAAATATCCATTTCAAGGTTGATGACGGGTATTATGGTTGGGAAGAATACGCTCCCTATGATGCCATCATTGTAACCTGTGCACCCGATCATGTCCCTCCGTCTCTTATTCAGCAGATTAAAGATGACGGAGGGCGAATAGTGGTACCTGTTGGTGGAATATGGATGGTTCAAACTTTGATGAAAGTAGAAAAAATAAAAGGAAAGGTAAAGTCTAAAGGACTTGTTGGAGTGAGATTTGTTCCCATGCTTGGTCATAGTAGATGATATTAAATTATAGGGAGAAAAATAGCAAATACTATGAGAAAAATAAAGATTGGAATACCTCAAGCGCTACTTTATTATGAATATTTTCCTTTATGGAAGAATTTTTTCGAAGAATTAGGAGCAGAAGTCATTGAATCTGGTTCTACAACCAAAAAGATTCTTGACCTGGGAGAAAAAGCAGCAATTAGTGAAGTATGTCTTCCTGTTAAGGTATTTTATGGGCATGTTATAAGCTTAAAAGATAGAGTAGATTATCTATTTATTCCCTGCATGGTATGCGTAGAAAAAGGCGCTTACTTTTGTCCAAAATTTTTAGGTCTTCCGGATATGATTAAATGTTCCCTTACCTCTCTTCCTCCAATCATTGAGCCCACTATTGATATAAGGAAAACTAAAACCAATTTCAAAAATTCTTTTTATGAAGTTGGAAAGATTTTGACTAATG
>Ga0222642_1000194_pt1 | contig 15445 bp, 15 predicted proteins | sample AntAcemetagen229_FD_179813 | JGI IMG/M metagenome (GOLD analysis project Ga0222642, IMG submission 179813) | Saline water microbial communities from Ace Lake, Antarctica - #229 | ecosystem: Environmental > Aquatic > Non-marine Saline and Alkaline > Saline | place: Antarctica: Ace Lake... | reverse complement strand
CTTTTCAAAATATCCGACTTTTTTCCAATATGACTTGTTTGGAAAATGTTATGGCCGGTCAGCACTGCCGAAGTAATGAGGGAACCTGGACTTCTGTTTTACAAACTCCCGGACAAAGAAAAGAAGAATTTGAAATACGAAAAAATGCTGAAAACCGCCTTAAACAGGTTGGATTATGGAGATGGCGAGATGAATTAGCAAAGAATATTGCCTATGGTAACCAGAGAATGTTAGAAATAGGCCGGGCTTTAGCCTCTAATCCTGATTTATTAATTTTAGACGAACCAAGCAGCGGCTTAAATGATAAAGAATCTGAAGACCTAATAATATTTTTAAAATCATTATTAAAGGAAAATTTAACCATTTTACTCATCGAACATGATATGAATGTAGTAATGGGAATTTCTCATTGGGTTACAGTAATGGATGAAGGTAAAAAAATTGCTGAGGGTTTGCCCGAAGAAGTATATAGTAATCCTCAAGTGATTGAAGCTTACTTAGGTAAAGATGAAGAGGAGGAGGAATAGTAATATGACTACATTGTTGAAAGTAGAAGATTTAAAAATATATTATGGTTTTATAGAAGCTCTTAAGGGTATTTCTCTTAAGGTTGATGAAGGTGAAATAGTTACCGTGTTAGGGGCAAATGGAGCGGGGAAAAGTACTCTTCTAAGGGCTATCTCCGGGTTATTGCCCATTCGCAGTGGAAAGATTAAGTTAGATGACCAAGAAATTAACAATGTTAAGGCATTTAAAATAGTTATGGAAGGTATTTCCCATGTACCCGAGGGTCGAAAAGTATTTGCAACTCTTACAGTCGACGAAAATCTTAATTTGGGTGCATATACTCGAAGAAAAGACAAAAAGAATATTAAAGAATCCATGGAAAGAGTTTATGATTTATTTCCTATTCTTAAAGCGCGACGTAATCAATTATCCGGAACATTATCAGGAGGAGAACAGCAGATGTTAGCAATGGGAAGAGGTTTGATGAGTACTCCCCGTATCTTACTTCTGGATGAACCTTCCCTGGGCCTGGCCCCTTTATTAGTAAAACAAATTTTCCAAATTATCCGTGAAATTAATAAGCAGGGTATATCAATATTATTAGTAGAACAAAATGCCCGTAAAGCATTAAGTATTGCTGAAAGGGGATATGTGCTGGAAACCGGAAATATTACTATTAGTGGGCTGGCTTCTGATCTAAAGAGCAATCAAAAAGTGCAGGAAGCTTATCTTGGAGGCGCTGCCCTTAAGAAGAGAAAATAAAATAATTAGAGCGAAGCGTTCAGCGTATAGCATATAGTACTTGTAGCGACGAGTAATAAGTCATAAATAGCGAAAAACGAAAAGCATAAAACCATAATTCATAATTTAAAAGTTATTCTAATAAAGTATCATTTTCGATATAGGGAGCGGATTTAACCGCTCCCTAACTATTTACTAATAATTTTTTTTACTCGGTAATTTTTCTCTTTCCTGTTTTCTCTTTATTCTTGCAATAGGCAATACGAATACAATATTATTGAAATATCTTGCTATTTTTGATATATTAAGCATAAGCTAAATATGTATCTCGTATCTCATGAATCGTATTTCCTTTAGATAACTCGAATTTTTCTCTTACAAGATACAAGATACTGGATACAAATACAATATAGAGGATAAATAAATTATGATTAAAAAAAAGAGTTTAAAAGGGGAAAAGTTATATTTTGATAACGAACTTCCTGGCTTAAAGGAAAGTTTAATAAAGATGGCAAATTTAGTCGAAGAAGCAATTGATATGTCTATAAAGTCTTTAGTTGAACAGGATTTGGATTTAGCGGCAAAGGTGATTGAGAACGATGATGTAATTGATAAAATGGAATTAGACATTGAAGAACAATGTTTACAGATGATTGCCCTACGCCATCCCATTGCTAAAAATTTAAGGATAATCGGATGTGGTTACAAGACGGTATCTGATTTAGAAAGAGTAGCCGATCATGCCGTGGATATAGCAAGGGCCAGCCAATACCTATCTACCAAATCCATGGTAAAGCCTCTAATAGATATTCCTCGTATGGCTGAAATTGCCCAAAATATGTTGAAAGATGGCTTAAGCGCCTATTTCAACGGAGATGTGGAATTAGCCAGGGAAGTATGGGAAAGAGATAAAACAGTTGACGATTTGGATAATCAGATACTTCGTGAACTTTTAACTTTTATGATGGAAGATCCCCATACTATCAGCAGAGCGATTCATTTAATTTTTGTTTCTAATAGTATTGAACGGATTGCCGACCACGCTACAAATTTAGCTGAGAGAGTAGTATACATTGCTAACGGAGAAAGAATAAAAAATTATTTAAAAAGCGATAAGGAAAAATAGAACATAAAATTCTAAGATTAATTAAATGAGTGTTTCTATTTTTCATTAGAATAATTAAAAAGTAAAGAATATAAAAGGTTATAACTTATGGAAACAATCAAAATAATTTAGAAATAATAAACAAAAAAGATAAAAAAAGCAGCCTTAAAGGCGAATAGAAACCCCGAAGAAATAAAATAGTGGCGGTAACTAAAACTGCTACTATGGGGCAAATAGAGGAAGCTATAAATGCCGGGGTAAAAATTATTGGTGAAAACAGAGTTCAGGATGCTAAAGAAAAATATCAAATTTTAACTGCTGGTATAGAGTGGCATCTAATAGGACACTTGCAAACTAATAAGGTAAAATACGCTGTAGAAATATTTAATTGTATTCACTCTGTAGATAGTATAAAATTAGCCCAAGAAATAGACAAGCGTTCGAAGCAATTTGGGAAGATAATGGATGTTTTAGTTGAGGTAAATGTTTCCGGGGAAGAAAGTAAATATGGGATTAAACCGGAAGAAGTAAAGCCTTTTATAAAAAATATTTCTGAATTTCTTAGAATAAAGGTCAGAGGCTTAATGACTATTGCCCCAATAGTAAAAGACAAAGAAGAAGTTCGGCCATATTTCAGGAAACTCCGGGAGTTATCTAAAGAAATAAAGAGTAAAAATATAGAAAATGTTAAAATGGACTATCTTTCCATGGGTATGACTAAAGATTTTGAGATAGCTATTGAAGAAGGTGCTAATATGGTTAGAATTGGCAGAGGAATATTTGGTTTTCATTAACCATTAATTTAGATAAAAAAGATAAATCAATAAAAGCGGAAGGAAAATATTATCTATGTTTTTACTTATTCAAATAATTAACACAGTTTTCAGACTTTACAGTTATTTAATTTTAGCAAGGATATTTTTAACCTGGATACCTGTAGATCCCCATAACCCTGTGGTACAATTTATCTATAGAGTTACCGAACCTATTTTAGCACCCTTCAGGGTTATATTACCTTTAGGGGGTATGGGTTTAGATCTTTCTCCAATAATTGTCTTTTTTTTACTGAATTTGCTTCAAAGAGCAATAGTTAATATACTTATTAGCATAGCTCTTTAAACAATATTAAAAAATCTAATAGAAATATTAAATGAGGGAGGATATTTGAATGAGAATTACACCAATGGATATTGAACAACAGGAATTTTCCAGGTCATTCAGGGGTTACAACGAAGAAGAAGTAGATGATTTCTTAGACAAAATAGTAAAAGATTATGAAGAATTAATTAATGAAAATGTAAGACTTAATGAAGAAATAGAGAAGATGCAAGAAAAATTAAAAGAGTTCAGCGAGATTGAAGAAACTTTGAGGAGTGCTTTATTAAATGCCCAAAAATCTGCCGAAGAAATGAAGGGTAGAGTAGAAAGCGAAGCAAAGATAATCATAGAGAAAGCAGAGATGGAAGCTAAGGCCTTAAAACAGCAGGTTTTTCAGAAAGAAGATATGTTAAAAAATGAAATTGATAACCTGCGAAGGTATAAGTTTATATTTAAAGAAAAATTTAAATCAATGTTGAATTTATACTTAAAAATGTTAGAAAATGAGGAATTTGAAGAAGTAGGAAATTACGATATTAAAGAAGAAATTTCTAAAGAAAAGATAGAGGAAGAAGTTTCTGAAGGAAAGGCCGACAAATTAGAAAAATTAGTTGCAGAACAAAATTCTGAAGTTAAAGAAACCAAAAATGAACAGCAGTACAGATAATTATTTTAAAATTGTGGGCAATGATATTGTAATCAAAGCTAAAATTGTTCCCGGTTCATCTAAGAATAAAATTATCGGAGTATATAATAACTCTTTAAAGATTACTATTGCTGCTCCGCCAGTCGAAGGAAAGGCCAATAAAAAATGTATTGTCTATTTGGCTAAATATTTTGCTACAGCAAAGTCAAAAATTGAAATAATTTCGGGGAAAAATAGCAAAAATAAGCTTATTAAGATTTACAATATCAGTCAAAAAGAGTTTTTAGAAAAAATAAAAAAAATTGTTTGAAAATTTAGAATTCCAGTGTAGGGGCACAATGAATTGTGCCCTTCTTATTTTGCATTCTGATATCTTAGAGGCACGATATATCATGTCTCTACTTTTTTGAAACCCGCAACTTGCACCTGAAACTTATTACTCATCACACATTACTCATTACTAATAACTTATTACTACATTTTACTATATATACTCGATACTTATTTCTTATCTCGCTTTCACTTGTTGCCCGCAATTATACGCTCCACGCTATTGTTTATCTAAATTTTAGTAGGCTAGTTAGATAAAAAGAAGAATACTAATTTTTTGTATCTTTTCTTCTTTTTTTAACTCGATACTCGATACTCGATACTATATATTTTCTTTTTAGAACATTGACACAAACCGATTTAATATGCTATTATTACGAATATTAAAAATAGAATAGTTATTTATTTGTTTTGAGGAAGAGTAGATAGATACAGTTTCACAGCGAGCAGGGTTAGTGGAAGCCTGTAAATATTTTCTATCCAAAATCGTCTCAATATTTCTAATCGAAATTGGTTCAAAAGTAGATTAGGGCGGTGAACATCGTTAAAAACGGAGTAAATTGATTTATTTATTTAAATATATTTACTCTCCAAGTTTATTATCGTGAGGTAATGATAAAAATAAGGTGGTACCACGAGAACTATAAACCTCTTGTCCTTTTATGAGGCAAGAGGTTTTTGTTATATTATTGTAAAAATTATAAAGCACGAGGAGAGGTTAAAATGGAATATAAAGATACTTTAAATTTACCAAAAACAAAATTTAAAATGAAAGCGAATTTGGCTCAAGAAGAACCTAAATTGTTAAATTTTTGGCGAGAAGAGAAAATTTATGAAAAAGTATGTGAAGAAAAGAAAGGTTTGGAGAAATATATCTTGCACGACGGACCCCCATATGCTAATGGTAATATTCATATAGGAACCGCATATAATAAGATATTAAAAGATATAATCCCTAAATATAAATCGATGAAAGGATATGATGCCCGCTATGTCCCGGGGTGGGATACCCATGGTTTACCGATAGAATTTCAGGTTACCAAAGATATGAAAGTTGGCTTAAGCGAGGTAGATCCGGTGGAATTAAGAGAAAAGTGTAAGCAATATGCCTGGCATTTTATCGATGTGCAAAGAGAAGAATTTAAGCGATTAGGAGTAATGGCAGAATGGGATAACCCTTACCTAACCCTTAAACCTGCTTATGAGGCGGAACAGATAGAAATATTTAAAAAAATGTTTTTAAAAGGCTATATTTACAAAGGATTAAAACCGGTATACTGGTGTGCTAATTGTGAAACAGCCCTGGCAGCCGCAGAGATAGAATATCACGACAAAGAGTCCTCTTCTATTTACGTTAAATTCTTGGTGAAAGATAGTTTGAAAGAAATATTCCCTGAATACAAAGAAGAAGAAACTTACGTACTTATTTGGACTACTACACCCTGGACTATCCCTGGTAACATGGCCGTTGCCTTAAATCCTGAGATTGAATATAGTCTGGTAAAAACAAAAAAAGGCAATCTTTTATTAGCCTCTGCCTTAGTAGAAAATGTAATGAAAGAAATTGGGATTACTGATTATAAAATTGTAGGAAGTGAAAAGGGCAAATCATTTGAGGGCATGAAGTGTAAACATCCTATTTTTGACCGGGATTCACTTATTATACTGGGAGGCCATGTTTTATTGGATGAAGGAACCGGTTGTGTCCATACTGCTCCCGGACATGGACAAGAGGATTACGAGATAGGAGTAAAATATAAAATTCCTATATTTACTACTCTTGATAGTCAGGGGAAATTTAACCAGGAAGGTGGAAAGTTTAAGGGATTAACTTACAAGGAAGGGAATACTGCTGTAATAGAAGAATTAACCAAGAATGGAACTTTGTTGAAGGTTAGTAAAATAACGCATTCTTATCCTCATTGCTGGCGTTGTAAAAAACCGGTAGTATTTAGAGCTACCAAGCAATGGTTTGTTAATATTGAAGCTTTTCGTGATTTAGTTTTATCCGAAATAGAAAAGGTTCAATTTGTTCCTGACTGGGGTAAGGAAAAGATATACGGTATGGTGGAGAACAGAACCGACTGGTGTATTTCCCGTCAAAGAGTGTGGGGTGTACCCATTCCTGTTTTTTATTGCAAAAGATGCGGAGAAATTATAATAAATGAAGAAACCATAAATTCAGTTAAAAAATTGTTTTTAGAAAAAGGGTCAAATTCCTGGTTTACCATGCCAGCCGAAGAAATTCTACCTAAGGATTACCAGTGCCCCCACTGCCAGGGTAAAGACTTTGAAAAAGAGAAAGATATAATGGATGTATGGTTTGATTCAGGATGCAGCCATGCGGCAGTGCTTAAGAAGAGAGCTAAACTTCATTGGCCAGCAGAATTATACCTGGAGGGAACAGACCAACATAGAGGTTGGTTTCAAACTTCACTCTTAACTTCAGTGGCTGCTTTTGGAAAGGCACCTTACAAAACTGTTTTAACTCATGGTTTCATTGTTGATGAAAAAGGTAAAAAAATGTCTAAATCCGTAGGTAATGTCATTGCCCCTCAGGAGATTATCGAAAAATATGGAGCGGATATATTAAGATTGTGGGTGGCGTCTTCAGATTACCGGACAGACATTAGGATTTCTTCCAAGATATTAGACCAATTAGTGGAAATATACCGCAGGGTTAGAAATACCGCCCGGTTTATCCTGGGAAATTTATCTGACTTTAATCCTGATACAGATGCAGTTTCTTATGAAAAACTTAACGAACTAGACCGGTTAGTCTTAAATAATTTTCAGAGATTAGTGAAAAAAGTGAATGAGTGCTACGATAAGTTCGAATTTCATTCCCTTTATCATGAAATTCATAATTTTTGTGCTATTGATTTGAGTTCATTTTATTTGGATATAATTAAAGATAGGCTTTACACTGCTTTTACTGATTCCGAAGAGCGCCGGGCAGCTCAAACAGTATTGTATCTGATAATAAATGATTTGGTTAAATTGATTGCCCCGGTGTTAAGTTTTACCGCAGAAGAGATTTGGCAGTATTTGAGGGAAACCAAAAAAGGCAAAGAAAGCGTTTTTCTCACTCCCTTGCCGGAAGTAAATAAAAATAATATTGATGAAGATTTAGAAAAAAAATGGGAGAACATACTAAAGATTAGAAAGGATGTTTTAAAAGCCCTGGAAATAAAAAGAGGGGAAGGATTTATCGGAAATTCTTTAGAGGCACAGATAAATATTTATACCGAAGATAAAGAAGTTTGTGATTACCTGATGTCCTTTAAGGAGCAGTTGGAAACCATATTTATTGTTTCCAAAATAGATATAATTTACGGGGAAGAGAAAAAAGGTATTTCTTCTGATGTCTTTACAGGTGTCGAATTCCCTGCTGTTAAGGTGTTGATAATCAGAGCACCGGGAGAAAAATGTGAAAGATGCTGGTGTCACAGCGAGACAGTAGGAGAAGATAAAAAATACCCAACTATTTGTGAAAAATGTGCTAAAGTAATGCACAATCATTTTGAGGAATAAAAGGAAAAACTATGGGATATATAAGTTTAGCTATGTTTGTGATATTATTTGATCAGGCGAGCAAGCTTTTCATTCAATATAAAATGAAGATCGGAGAATCTATACCGGTAATTAAGGGAATATTTCATATAACCTATATAGAGAATCCCCGAACCTCCTTTGGTCTCTTTGAATATAATACCCAGTTCTTTGTAATAGCGGTGTTGATTTCAGTAATTTTAGTGATTTTAATTTACAAAAAAATTATTTTCAAAAAAGACCCTTTTATGTACATTCCTTTAACGCTTGCTCTGGGAGGTGCAGTAGGTAATCTTATTGACCGGGTGAGGATTGGCGGAAGAGTAATAGATTTTTTAGATTTTAGAATTTGGCCGGTTTTTAATTTTGCCGATACAGCAATAGTATGCGGAATGTTAATATTATTGGTTCATATTTTATTCCATACTTCGGAAAAGAAAGATGAAGGAGATGGAGAAGAAGAGGAAAAATTGAAAGAATGGGAAGAGGAGAAAAGATATACAGAAAAAGATAAGGAGTAAATTCTGATGTATAGAATTTTATTTACTATTGGTTCATTTTCCATTTATTCTTACGGATTGATGATTGCTTTAGCTTTTATTGCAGCCATTCTTTTTGCTATGAAAGAAGCAAAAAAATACGGAGAAGACCCAGAAAGAATTTTAGATATAAGTTTGTACGTAATTTTAGGTGCCCTGATAGGGGGTAGAGTGGGATATGTTTTGCAATACATCGATTATTACTCAAAAAATCCTATAAAAATATTATATTTCAGACAGGGTGGATTAAGCTTTTTAGGAGGATTTTTAGTAGCTTATTTCCTATGTTGGCTGTACGTCAAAAGAACTAAGATTTCATTCTGGAAATATGCGGATATTGTTGCTCCTTCTATCGCTCTTGGAATAGGGATTGGGAGGATAGGTTGTTTTTTAAATGGTTGTTGTTATGGTGTAGTTTCGGAAAATTATGGTATTAAATTTCCTTCTTTGTATATGCCTCCGGTGTATTTACAGCAATTAAAAGATGGATTGATTGCCTCCGGAAGTTCCTGTACTCTCCCGGTAGTTCCTACTCAACTTTATACTTCTTTATATGGCTTTTTAATATTTTTTATTCTTCATTGGATGAAAAAATATAAAAAGTATGATGGATTTCTTCTGTTGAGCTTTTTTATATTATATTCAATTTCCCGTTTTACCGTGGAATTTTTTAGATTTTACGAAAGTAATTACAAGATTTTTAATTTATTCACCATTACTCAGGCTATTTTAATAGGAGTTGTGTTGGCTTCCCTGATGTTTATGAATATTTTAAAGAAAAAAGGCAAAACTAGCGTAGAGCGTAATTAGTATATAGTATATAGCATATAGTATATAGTATATAGTGTATAGTGAAGAAAAGAGAAGATAGGATTCAGAAGCCAGAACGAAAAAACCGAAATGTCATTACGAGTGATCGTAGGGAGCGTGGCAATCTCGGGAATTATGAGATTGCTTCGGTCGTTTTACTCCCTCGCAATCACAAAAAGCTTCGAATTTTGAATTATGGTTTTATGGCTTTAGTTTTGACTTTTTAGTTTAACAAAGATAGAACAGAATTAATAGACAAGCGAGACGCCTGTCCTACTTTAGGCACGATATATCGCGTCTCCACTCCTGAATTCTGATTTTCTTAACGCGATACTCGATACGCAATATGCGATACGATATACTAACTATTCACTAACAACTAATTTAAAAACTTCTCAAAGGACCGTCCCCTGACAAATGATTAAAAAAGAAAAAAGTTTAATATTCACAGGCGAAGATAAAATCAGAATAGACCTTTATTTAACCCAGAAAGAAATATGTCCCTCTAGATCCCAGATTAGAAATTTAATCATCCAAGGTAAAATAAGAGTAAATAATAATCCGGTTAAAGCAAGCTATATCTTAAAAAATGGGGATGTGATAGATTTAACTATACCGGAAAATAAAGAATTAGAGATTAACGCTGAGGCGATCCCCTTAGATATAATTTATGAAGATGAGTGCCTGGTGGTTGTTAATAAACCAGCCAATATGATTGTTCACCCTGCAGGAAAGATACGGTCCGGTACTCTGGTAAACGCCCTGCTTTATCGTTGCCGGGATTCCTTATCGGGGATAGGTGGAGTGATCAGGCCGGGTATTGTGCACCGCCTGGATAAAAATACCTCCGGCCTAATAGTAGTAGCAAAAAATGATTTTGCTCACCTTGACTTATCAAGAAAGATAAAAGAACACCAGGTAACGAAAAAATATCTAACCATGGTCCACGGTAATATGAAAGATGATTCGGGAATTATCGACGCACCTATCGGCAGGAGTCTAAAGAACAGAAAAAAAATGGCAGTGACAGTGGAAGGGAAAAGCAGGGAAGCAATAACTAATTTTAAGGCCTTAAAGAGATTTTTTGGCTATACTCTGGTAGAGGCAACTCTTCGTACGGGTAGGACTCATCAGATAAGAGTACACCTGGCTTTTATTGGCCATCCCATCGTTGGTGATCAGTTATACGGCCGCAAAAAGCAAGGATTAGATATCAGCAGGCAAGCCTTACATTCTCATATTTTAGGTTTTGTACACCCTTCAACCAAAAAATATATGGAATTTAGTGCCCCTCTACCCAAAGATATGCAGGAAATAATTGATTATTTAGAAAGAGATAAAAAATAGAGAAATATAATAAGGGTTGTTTTTTTTTATTTTTGAGAGACCTTCTTCATGTTTCTGATTTCTTCCAAATCTATTTTTATCCAAAGACTCTTTTCTTGAGAATAAATAACCATTCCGGGCTTAGCGTTTTTAGGTTTTTTCACATATTTTTTAAAAGTATAATCTACCAACACTTTATTATCTTTTTTAGCTTTACTAAAATAAGCGGCTAAATTTGCAGCCTGGATTAAGGTGCCAAGCGGAAGAGATTGTTTACTCCCTTTATTTTTAATAATAATATGAGACCCATGAATGTTTTTTGCATGAAGCCAGGTATCATTGCCGGAAGCCAATTTAAAGCTTAAAAAATCATTTTGCAGGTTATTTCTACCTACGTAGATTTCCCAGCCATCTTTAGAGATATATTTATTAGGCCGTAATCTATTACTTTCTTTTTTTGCTTTTTTAAGAGGAGCAGTGGCTTTCTTTGCCCATCCTAATTTGGTCAATTTATTATAGATTTTATGCAGATGAGAAAGTGAGTTACTATTTTGACTGTATAGTTTCTGAAGTTCAAATAGTTGGTCAAACTTTAGCTGATTATTCTTCAATTGTTCTGAAATAATCTGAAAACTATCTTTGGTTTTCCGGTATTTTTTAAAATATAACCGGGCATTCTCTAAGGGAGTTAATTTATCGTTTAGCGGGATGGTTATGTTCTCCTGCTGAGGAGAATAATAGTTGGTGACGGTAGTCTCCCGATCTCCTTTTTTAATGCCGGCAAGATTTGCTTTTATTAGCTCCCCATTTACCTTATATTGCTTACAATTTACTACTTCTTCCAGTTTTTTTTGATAGTCCTTTATCTTATTGCTTATTTTAACTATATTTTTTTTGATTATCTGCTCTAACTTATTTTGCATAGATAAAGTTTCCCGTTCTTTTCCCAGCTCAGCGAATAAAGATTCTAAACACGAATTAGCTTTATTAAAAGTTCGCTTGTAGTATTTTGGAAACTGTACTGAATGGATTATAGACCAAGCTTCTATCTTTTTAGATAAAGGATTTAAAAAGAAGGCAGGCTGAAAATTATAATTTTTAATATTAGTTATGATTTTATCAAAAGAAGCCCAGAGCATTTCTAAATCTGCCACGGATGCCTTAGATACATTCATTTCCGGGGATAAATTTACCTGAAGAACTACTTCTTTTGCGCTCTGAGGGCTTATGCCTATAAAACTATTCTGTATCATCTTCCACAAGTTTAAATCTTTATTTTCTGAAGATGTGGAATAAAAAATATTAAGGAAATCTTCCCGGTTGATTTTTAAAGGATTTAATTTATTTTGAGAAGGAGGGAGGATATATAGCTTTCCGGGCATAATTTCACGGTATCTGCTGATATTAGAATCTATTAATTTTATACTGGTTTCTATAGTTTTACCTTCTTTAAGAAGAATTATGTTGCTGTGTTTACCCATAAATTCCACTACCAATATTTTATTTTGCACCTTACCAAATTTTTGGTAAGGTCTGATAATAAAATGTAAAATACGGTCAAAATTGGAGTGTTCGATATCTAATATTTTCCCTCCCTTTAGCTGATTTTGTAGGAGAGCTAAAAAGGGGGAATTGATAGTTTTTTGTTTGTTTTCTAATTCGGTAAAATAAATTTCCGGAAGCGATGGGTCAATGGAAATATGGATATAAAAGGTTTCGCTTTTTTTATTTGAGTCATTTAAGGTAAAAAGTTTATCAGGTTTTACTTCAATAATAATATTATATTTTTTAGTCTGAATCAGGTTTTTTATCTTTCCATCTTTAAATTTTTCCAGAAGTTCTTTTCTCATTGCCTCTAAAGCGATACTGTCCAGGGACATATTAATCTCCTTGCGGATATATTGGTGCAAATTTTAGTGGGGTAGTTAAGTAAAGAAAAGAATACTTATTGTTTTTACTTTTCTATCTTCTTTTCCTATGCTACCTTTATTTGTTTTTGCTTGATATCCGATACTATATACTTTCTTTTATTTAACTTTAATATAATCTATTATAAAGGTATAATCAAGAAAATAAAAATAACACAGAGACCATCAATCGTCATTTTCCTTACGATTAATTCAATTGATCAATTGGTAAATTGATTATTACGACATTATTACGAAATTATTTGACAAGCAGCAAGTATTACCATAAAATTAGTGTGAACTTTCTAATTTTTAAAATATAACAAGCATAAAGGGGAGTAAAGTTGATTAAAAGTATGACTGGTTACGGTGTGGGAAGGGTTAAAGCAGAAGATGGAGAATGTCTGGCAGAGATAAAAAGTTTAAACAATAAATACTGTGATATAAATATAAAAAATAATTTTCAATCTTTGGAAATTGAACAAAAAATGGAAAAGTTAATAAAAAACAAGGTTTCAAGGGGAAAGATTAATATTTTAGTAAAGGTTGAAAACTACGGCCTAACCGAGGAGAAGATAATATTAAATGAAGATATAGCCGATTCCTATTACAAAAATTTAGAAACCTTAAAAAAGAAGTATAAATTAAAAGGAGAAATAAGCATAGATTCTATGCTTAAGTTCAAGGATATATTTAGAATAATAAAAGAAGAAGAGAGTACCAAGATATGGGTGATGGTAGAAAAAGCCACGAATCTTGCCTTAGATTCTTTGTTGAAAATGAGGGGAAGAGAAGGCAAGGTTCTTGTTACTGATATCCGAAAAAGAGTCAAAAAACTACAAAAGTTGATAGGTAAGGTTGAGAAATTTTCGAAATCGTCACCGATCGACTATAAAGATAAATTATTAAATAAGATAAAGAATTTGATTGATGGCCTGAATGTTGATGAGGGAAGAATCGAATTAGAAGCGGCAATATTCGCCGAAAAGACGGATATCACCGAAGAAATTATCAGACTAAAGAGCCACCTTATCCAATTTGATGATCTATTAAATTCTCAGGAATCCGTGGGAAGAAAGATGGATTTTTTAACCCAGGAGATAAATCGGGAGATAAATACTATCGGGTCGAAGACTAATGATATAGAGGTAACCTCATTGGTTGTTTTGGTAAAGAGTGAATTGGAAAAGATCAGAGAACAGGCTAGAAATATAGAATAATAGAGGACAGAATATGTTGAATGATTTAGTGAATATAGGTTTTGGGAATTATATAAATTCTACTAGAATTATAACTATTTTAAGCCCGGATTCCGCACCACTGAAAAGGTTAAAAGAGGAAGCAAGGGTAGAGAAAAAGTTGATTGATGCTACCTATGGGAGGAGAACAAGAGCCATAATAATTACTGACAGCAACCATGTAATTTTATCTTCTATTCAACCGGAAACTATTGCCCATAGATTTGCCGATTATAACGGACAAAATTTCAAATTAAAAGAAAATATTGAAGATAGGAAATTATAATTATGACTGGTAAGAGTAAGGATTTGCCATCTTTTATCTCTAAGCGAGATACGACATCCGACATGCAATATACGAAACAAGGCAGGGGTTTGCTGTTTGTTATCTCTGGTCCATCGGGTGTAGGTAAAGGTACTTTAAGAAAAAAGGTGTTTAATATTTTCCCTGATTTAATATATTCCGTGTCGGTGAATACCCGCACTCCCCGAAAAGGTGAAATAGAAGGAAAGGATTATTATTTTGTAACAGTAGATGAATTCAAAAAAAGGATAATAGAAAATAATTTTGTAGAGTGGGCTATTGTTCATGGAGATTATAAGGGCACACCTATAAAATTTTTAATGGAAAAACTTCAAAAAGGGAAAGATGTCCTGCTGGAATTAGATGTTCAGGGTGCCATGCAGGTAAAGAAGAAGTTTTCTGATGGTATTTTCATTTTTATAGCTCCTCCAAGCTGGAAGGATTTAGAGGATAGATTACGAAAAAGAAATACTGAAGGAGAAAAGGCACTGGAAAAAAGATTAAAAGATGCTTACATTGAAATAAAATATAAAAAAAATTATAATTATCTAGTAGTAAATGATAATATAAAAACCGCTCTAAAAAAATTAGAGTCTATAATAATTGCCGAAAGATGTAAAATGGCAAATTGTAAAAAATAAATTATGATTATAAAGTTCTAAATACTATTTTTTAACAAGGGGAAGGATGAGGAAGGAACATGGAAAATAATAAATATTTATTATCAGTGATGTTAGCAAAAAGAGTAAAAGAGTTAGAAAAAGGGGCTAAACCTCTAGTGGAGACCAAATACAAGAAGCCTATGATGATTGCCTTAGAGGAGATAAAAGCAGGAAAAGTATTCATAAAGGAGAAAAAAGAATCTCTAAAGTCCGAAGATGTATTTAAAAAAGAAGAGGATTCCGTGAAAATAGAAGAATCTGTAAAACCTGAAGAATTATCTGATGAAGTTAAAAAACCTAAAAAATCTAAAGGCATATCTAATAAAGTTAAAAAACCAGTAGAAATTGAAGAGATATTTAATAAAGATGAAGAATCTGGAAAGTCTGAAGGCTAATTAATTGATAGGCGTCTTGCCTATCAATTAGTCGTTAGTCGTTAGTGAATAGTCGTTAGCATTAAATACAAGATGCAAATTCACAGTTTTTAGTTTACTGATTTTGGTTTTCGCTACTTATCACTTATTACTCATTACTTATCACTATAAATGATATACGCTGTATACTATACAACAACGCGATACGCAATACGATATACGAGATATAAAGAGGTAAATAAAGTGTTAAAAGGGAAGAAAGTACTCCTGGGAATTACCGGAAGCATAGCTGCTTATAAAGCGGCG
>Ga0222642_1000192_pt1 | contig 15544 bp, 16 predicted proteins | sample AntAcemetagen229_FD_179813 | JGI IMG/M metagenome (GOLD analysis project Ga0222642, IMG submission 179813) | Saline water microbial communities from Ace Lake, Antarctica - #229 | ecosystem: Environmental > Aquatic > Non-marine Saline and Alkaline > Saline | place: Antarctica: Ace Lake... | reverse complement strand
TGACCAGACCGGGGAACTGGTGGAACCAACCTTTGAGCACCTGGCCCGTATCGCAACTATCGTGAATGATTCGGACGTGATCCAGTTCATGGCCAGGGGGGTCTTGATCAAAAAACAGGAAGTCCAGGTCATGGATACGATTATCAGGAACTGCCACAAGCCGATCTACGTGGCCGCAGTGACCGATGAGGGGATCGAACGGGCACTGGAGATCCACGAGACCCGGGGAAACATCACGGTCCAGTTTTCCATTATCAACAGCCCCCTCAATGTCATTGAAAGCATGATCGACCCGTTTCTCTCGTGCGTGCGAAAAGGGATCCCCATCTATGTTTCCAGCATGCCGATGGCAGGGCTGTCCGGTCCCTATTCCATGTCAGGCCTCGTTACCCTGACCCATGCCGAGGCCTTGTTCGGTATCGCCCTGGCGCAGTTGGTCAATCCAGGGATTATGGCGGTCCATGCCGGTCTTCCCTCCATCGCCAATATTCAGAAGAACTACGCCGTGGATCTGGGCCTCAAATCCCATAATATCGCCAACCTGATTCAGGAAAAGGTCAACAAGCAGATGGATATCCCCTCAATTCAGACAGCCTGCACCACGAGCCAGGATCAACCGAATCAGGTGGCCGAAAAAGAGGCCGTTTATGGCTATGGTTTGATGAAAAAGTACGGGTTTCACCAGATGCGGCACGCCTTTGGATTCTTGAAGGAACTTATCTCATTTTCCATTGCCAAGCTGGAAAGGCATGTCGCGCTCTGCCGGGAAACCGGCCCCGAAGATACGCCGGAAATTGAAGAGGTTCCCTATGACCCCGAGGGGTTTGAGGTGATCATGCGCAACGGAAGCCAGCCGAACTACATGAGGGATGATCATACCCTTAAGAATACGGGAAGATACTTTCTGGATTAAAGGTACGGGAGGATTGAACAATGAAAGCGGTCGTTTACCAGACCTATCCCATCTTGTTTGATGTCAAGGCCAACCTGGATGATATCATCCAAAAAATTTACATGGGAAAGGGCCAGGGTGCTCAGCTAATCGTTTTTCCCGAACTTGCCTTGACAGGCTATTTTGTGGGGCAAAAATACCATGAACTTGCCCTGAGACTGGATTCAAAGGAAATTCAGCAGTTGGTATCGGCCACAAAGGGAACAGCCGCCGTGGTGGGATTTATCGAAGAATCGCCATCCATGAATTTTTATAATTCCGCCCTGGTGGCGGTGGACGGTGATTTGCTTTTTGCCTATCGAAAGCTCAACCTTCCCAACTACGGTGTGTTTGAGGAGCGCAAATTCTTCTCCCCGGGCAATCAGGTTCCCGTATTCAAGCTCCATGAGTTCACCATCGCTGTCTTTATCTGCAATGACCTGTGGCACCCATCTCTCCCCTACTTGGGTGTGGTGCAGAATGCCGATGTCTTTCTCACCCTGTTTAACTCCTCGGAAACTTCCATGGGAACCGATTTCTCCAATATTGAAAGCTGGGAGGTAATCAACAAGTTCTACTCCCGTGTCTTCGGCATCTACAATATCTGCGCCAACCGCGTGGGTGAAGAGGCCTGGAAACAAAATGTGTCCATGTTAGCCGTTGAGACGGCCGAAATTGGCACCTCAGAAAGTGGCACCAGGGCACCTCAAAAAGAAACATTCAGGTTCTGGGGCGGAAGCGAGATCATCGATCCCTTTGGTCAACAGATCGCCAAAGCCTCTCTTTACGATCAGGATATGATTTCCGAGGAGATTTCCAGAGACCTCCTGCGCCACAAGAGGATTTTGCTCCCTTATTTAAGAGGTGATGACCCCCATTTCACCCATCGAGAACTTCAGCGGATTTTGTATGACAAAGGGAGCGTAGATGCTGTTCGGTGAGTATCTTTGCCAGATCAGTTGCAAATGTCTTAGTCAGGTTCGTACTTGTCCTGACTATTGTGAAATGAAATTCATAGTATCGAATAAGCAACCAATAATCATCGGAGGTGAAAATGAGACGGGTAGGACTTGAAGATACTGTTAGCATACGATACACAGAAAAACTGGAAAACGGTACAGTCTTTGCCTCTTCAGAAATCCGGGGGCCCCTCAAGATCAAAATCGGGAGCCCAGATGCTGCCATAGGGCTTCAAAGAGGTCTTGTAGGAATGGAAATCGGTGAGAAAAAAACCATTAAAGTCCCGCCCGAAGAGGCCATGGGACCGAAAATGGAAGAGCTGATAGTAGATATAAAGAGAAGCAAATTCCCTGACAATATAATTCCTGCAGTTGGTAAGAAAATAAAAGTCAAGCAGGCGAGTGGTAATTTCATCGATGCGATTATTACCCATATGACCGAAGATACAATAACTGTTGATGCGAATCACCCATTAGCCGGAAAGACACTGATTTTTGACGTCGAGTTAATGGAAATCACCTAAACTTCATGATTTCTTTTGGGTTTTCTAAAACGTCTAAGGACTGCACAAGCCGATAGAGGAGGAATAAATCTCAAGGCCATTTTTGCATTTCCGATCTTTAACCTATGCCCGTCTAAGAACTGCCGAAACCATCGTGTTGTACCTGTTGCTCATATCCATCATATCCTTCGCGTCAGTTCCTCTTCCCCATGCAGACGCCGGAACCATTTCCCTTGATTTTAAAAAGGAGGGCGTCTCTGCAATGATTGAGAATGCTTCATTGAAGGCTGTGGTTGAAAAAATTGCCAAAAAAGAGGACATATGGATCAAGGGAGCTAAAAAGCTGTCAGGCGAAATGTATTCTGTGGAATTTGAGGGCGTGCGTGTTCGAGAGGCTTTTAAAAGGATGCTGTCATCATTCAATCGTTGCCTTTTCATTGACCGGAAAGGAGAGCTTCTGGGTGTCATTATTATCAGCAAGAAAAAGAGGAGGCGTATGCCCCGAAATCGTCGAATCGTTAGAAGATTATACCGGGGGGCCCAAAAGAGGTAGGTGCGCCAAGACGGGTGATTGATGGAGGCTGGTTTGAGAAAAAGACTGTCAAAATTAATAGCAGTAGGGTGTTTCGTAACTTTGTTTCCCTCGACGTTGGACGCAAGGTTGTGGGAGCGTGAGCTTCAGAATATGAAGAATGCGTTTATGACTGGATATTTTAGCGCACTTCAGCTTGATGCAGAAACAATAGCAAGATTGAAGGAGGACAAGGAAGCCATGAAAAAATACATACGGTTGAAAGCTCGGGAATACATGGATGAAGTTCGTAAGTTAAACAGATGAGTGGTGTCCGGAAAGGGGACACTGTTGGGCAAGCGCTTAGGAAAAGGTGAAATCTTAGGAAAAGATAACTAAGTGGCATAGACATCAGACTAAGAGACTAAGGAGGAGCGTAAGATTTTATGGAAAACAGACCCGATGACAGTGGATACGAGCAGATAAGCAGAAATGATAGAGATTTCCGAGCGCCGTCCGATACAAGGCGTCAAAGAAAGATCCTATTTATCGCGATCGTATGTATTCTCCTTGCGGTGGCTCTTTTCGTTGGATCTTTTCGACTCGGAAATAAGTATTCCGATAAGACTTTAAGCACAATTTGGGATAGCATTGTGCAGCTCGGAAAAAGACAGCAAGAATTAGAAAGAATGGAGAACCGGATTGCGCTTCTTGAAAAGCTGCAAAAAGGGCTATCCCAGCATGTTTCAAAACTCGATAGATCCGCAAAATCTACGAGAGGGCAATTAAACAAGCTGTCTCAAGAGATCGCCCTGCTTCAGCAAAGAATTGGCCCTGATGCCGCTAAGGAGGGGGCTACAAGGGGTATACGGGAGAAGCCGCCTTCCGGGGGCAAAGGGCATTACTACGAAGTCTGCCCGGGCGATAGTCTTTACACCATTTCCCGGAAATACAGCGTCTCAGTGGACGAACTATGCCGTTTCAATCATATAACCCCGGACCAGGTGATTCTGCCGGGACAGAAAATCATTATTTCCAGGGACAGCCCTCAATGACCCGTATTTTCAGTGTCAGGCCTTATGAGCCGGAGGCCGGTCCTGGATTCTTTATTCTAATTGAAAGGAGGTTTACACATTGATGGAAGGATTTGTAAAAAGCTACAGCGAACAGAAAGGTTTTGGTTTTATCACTCAGGACGATGGCAGAGAGTCATACTTTTACCGATCGTCCATTCAGATGGATGGCTACAAAAAGGTCAATGGGGGAGATCGAGTGAGCTTTGACGTTGCGGACACTATCGGTGGCCCTGAGGCTAAAAACATCAGGAAACTCGAATCAAGCAAGACAGGCATACACTAATTAGTCCCTCATGAATATTTTCTTAGTCAAAATGTTCACAAATTGAAGTGCGTCTTCTGAATTCTGATAGGGGCTGAAATATGGACGAGTCAGGAAGCAGGTTCGGTACAATCCGCACCAATGGGATAAATCCATTTGAGTAAAGGAGGAACCCTATGAATGTATTGCGCAAAGCTGATATCGAGAAACTGATGAGTAGTCACGAGGGACCTTGTGTATCGGTATTTATGCCAACCCACAGGGGAGCGTCAGAAAGCCGGCAGGATCAGATCAGATTCAAAAATCTACTCCGGGAGGCTGAGGAAAGCTTGCTTCAAAGTGGCCTTCGTCCCCCGCAGGTGAACGATCTCCTGGAACCGGCCCAAAGGCTTTTGAAAGACGCTTCTTTCTGGAAGCAGCAGATTGACGGGTTAGCGCTATTTCTCTGTCAGGATATGTTTCAATACTTGCGTTTTCCACATAGATTTGAGGAATTAGTGGTTATTACCGATCGTTTTCACGTCAAGCCTCTTCTTTCCCTACTCAGCGGCGACAAGCAGTTTTATCTCCTGGCCCTCAGCCAAAATCAGGTGAGACTCTTTCAGGGGTCACATTACACTGTTGTTGAGATTGATCTTGAAGGAGTTCCCGATAGTCTTGCTGAAGCAGTGGGGGATGACGAACGTGAAAAACAGCTTCAATCTCATACCAGATCTCCGGGATCCGGCGGCAGGCGTGGGGCCATTTTGCACGGCCACGGTGAAGGGACTGACAATGCCAAGGATAAGATTCTGGAATATTTTCGGCAAATTGATAAGGGTTTGCAGCAATTACTCAAGGATGAACAGTCACCTTTAGTATTGGCCGGTGTTGAGTACCTATTTCCCATTTACAGAGAGGCAAATACCTATCCTCACCTGGTGGACGATGGCGTCACTGGGAACCCTGAGGAACTAAGCGCAGAGGATCTGCATGCGCAGGCATGGGCTATCGTAGCGCCTTTATTCAATAAGGCAGAAAGGGATGCATTCGAAAAATACAGAAAATTTACAGGCACGGGGAAAACATCCCGCGGTGTCATAAAAATAGTCCCGGCCGCTTACCATGGGCGCGTAGAGTTATTGATTGTAGCTGTTGGAGTTCAACAGTGGGGCACGTTTGATCCTGTTAGGAATGTGGTGCAATTACATCGAGAGGCACAGCCAGGTGATGCTGACCTGCTCGATTTTGCAGCAATTCAGACCTACATACAGGGAGGAGATGTCTATGCTGTTAAACCGAATCATGTGCCAGATGAGGCCCCTTTAGCTGCTGTGTTTCGCTATTGAGGCATTATACCATGATTCACATGTGCTCGGATAAAAACAACAGATTTTCTATGTTTGACATAATCCATCATGATTAAATTCATATTCTCAGGTATTGCTTTTCATCACCAAAAAAGTTCTCCGGCCTTGAAATACTTTCTCTGTTTTATCTGTGTTCACACTACGCTGGCCCTGGTCCTGCTGTTGTGTAATCCGGGGAATAGCTACGCAGGGGAAACAGATACTTCCGTCATTCATATTGTAAAACGCGGGGACACCCTGAGCGAGATAGCCTTAACTTACAAGGTCTCGGTCAAACAATTACGCCGGTGGAACAGACTCCGTGGGGACAAGATCTTCGAGGGGCAGCGTCTTGAACTGTGGCCCCATAGCTCGTCTGTATGCTATGTGGTGAGAAGTGGTGATACCCTCTCTGAAATTGCCGCCCAATGTGGGGTTTCCCTATCCATACTTCGCCGTTTAAACCATATTTACAAGGACCGGATTTACCCGGGACAAAAGCTCAAACTTGCCAAGCCCCTGGAAAAAACAGAAGCGGCTGATGAAACATTTGAGTACGTCGTCAAAAAGGGGGACAATTTATCCACAATTGCACAGCGTTTCGATGTGGGGCTTAGCTTTCTCAGACAATTGAACCACCTTAAGCACGACCGTATTTATCCGGGACAGCGGTTGCAGCTCCGGCCATCGTCGTTAGACGAAGCTGTATATGTGGTTCGTCCGGGAGACACCTTATCGTCAATTGCTTTAAAATACCGGATAAAACTCTCTGAATTGATGGAACTCAATGATATTGTAGGGAGCAAAATCCTGGTGGGCCAGAAATTGCGGCTCAAGACGACACCTGCCCACGTTCACATCGTTGAGAGAGGGGATGCCCTGTGGGAAATTGCCAGTGCATATGGGATGTCAGTCAGGGAACTCAAGAGCTTAAATGGGCAATCCTCGAACCGAATCTATCCGGGCCAGGAGTTGCATCTAATGATGAAACAGCCCGTGCCTCCGGATATTTACACAGTCAAAGCGGGTGACTATCTCGCCAGGATTGCCCGCCTGCACCAGATGAGCGTTTCAGACCTGAAGAAGGCGAACAACATGCGGCGTTCTGTAATCTATCCCGGCCAAGAACTGAAAGTGAATCCTATCCTTCGCAGGGGGAGGGAATGGTTAAAAATCAGCGAAATCAACTGGGACAACTTAATGAACTCTTTAGGCGACGTCAGAAGAATAAAGAGTGAAAATGGGCCATACTATGGTCGGAGCCCTAAGGCAGCTCACCAGAGGCACGCCAGGTACTTTGAGGGTCCCGGCCTGTCACTTAGGAGAAGTTACAGGCAGGCCCGAAAACTCTGGCAGGCTTTCGAACACCAGGTCGATAGCCTCGGGTACCTGAGTGACACCCTGAATGGCTGGCACATTGTGCTGGATCCCGGTCACGGGGGCTTAGACCCGGGGGCTGTGGTGGAAAACTTAGATGGAAATGGCAACAAAGTCTATGTGGTCGAGGATGAGTATGTCTACGATATTGCCCTGCGGGTATATGTATTGCTCCGCCTTCACGGTGCAGCGGTCACCATGACCTTGTTAAGTCCCAATCACCTGATCCGTCATTCTAATCCGCCAGCCCGAACATTCGTCAATGAGAAGAACGAGGTCTACAACAGCTATTCATTCAATAAGCACAACAAGCGGGCGCATTGGCCAAACGGCGGTCGCTATGGGAACCTTTCATGCCGTGTGAGTATTGCCCGCAAGGCCTTCAGAAAAGTCCCGAAGAACCGCCGCATGTTTTTTTCTTTTCATGCAGACATCGATCACCGATCTCCTGAAGCCCCTCTTGTCTTATATTACAAAAGCAGAAACGGCAGACGTGTGGACATTCCTTCCAAGAAATTTGCTCAGTCTATTCTTCCGTCCCTCGGAGCCGGAGCATATGCGCGCGGCCAGAATCTCGGAGTACTGCGAAATAACCCGGCCCGCGTAAAGGTCATATTGGAACTTCGGAATCTGGCCTATACCGATCACGCCTGGGCCCTCCGTTTTGAGCAATTGCGCCAGCGCGATGCTGAAAAGGTGGTCAAAGGTGTCCTGGATTATGTTTCCCAGCAAAGTTGAACGGCATGCAGGACCGCAGGGTCATCAATCGCTTATACAGGATCAAAGTACATCTATTTCGTTCAAACGATACAGGATGCACCCTATTTACTCCTGTTGCATTTTTTGTTTCAATACAAAGGATGGAGGTTAGCATATTTGCATGCACTCCAAAATTTGCCAATAAAGAACAATAAAAAAGAAAGGAGTTTATTTTTTATGAGTACTATATGCGGTCATTTTGTTGAAAACGGAAAGATAAAATCAATGGATATCTACGACATGTTAAAAAAAATGGCACACAGGGGCCCGGACACACATGGCGTATATCTTGATGGAAGACTAATTAAAGTTGATGAAGTAGATGAACTAAAGGGAGACCTTTCAAGTGAGAGTCACATCGCATTGGGTCACTCAAGACTGAGAATCGTGGGTAGAGAAAAAACGACCCAGCCTTATATCTCTTGTGACGGTAAATTGGCGCTGATTCATAATGGGGAGATTTATAATTATCAAAAACTGAGGACCCTGTTGTACAAACAACATGAAATTAAGACGAGTAGCGACAGTGAGGTCATCGTTCATCTGTTGGAAGAGACTTATCAAGGCGACCTCCTGGAGGCCATGAAGAAAGTTATCGGTCTCCTTGATGGGATGTATTCCCTTGCCGTCACAGATGGTGAATCTGTTGTCGTAGCCAGAGATCCCATAGGCAAAAAGCCTCTTTATTACATCAGGAATGGGAACATCACTTATTTTGCTTCCGAGAAAAAGGCCCTGTGGAATGGTAAAGATACGCCTGAGAGATTAAATCCCGGAGATATCTTGAGTATAAACAATTCCGGTGTAGAGGTTCATGAAGGATTTCATCTGCAATTCCCACAGATCGATGTTATTGATTTCCGAGAGGCAGTTGAACTATACAAAGAAGCCATTATCGCATCCGTTAAGAAAAGGTTGACAGGGCTAAGCGAATCCTGCATTGGTGTGATATTTTCCGGGGGTATTGATTCTGTACTCATTTCAAAGCTCTTACAGCGTGAGGGAAAAAATATTATCTGTTACTGCACAGGGACTCAGACGTCCGGAGACATTGTTGCCGCATCTTCGACCGCTCAAGATTTAGGCCTCGATCTTAAAACGACCATCATCGACGAATCTTTGGTCGAGGAGATACTGCCTGAAATCATTCGTAGTGTGGAAGAAAGCGGTCTCCTCCAGGTCGAAGTGGCCATCCCCATGTATCTCGCAGCCAGGTTGGCCGCCGAAGATGATATCAGGGTCATGTTCACCGGGCAGGCCGCCGATGAACTGTTTGCGGGTTATCCATGGTATAAAGATGTCCTTAGTGATTTTGGGTATGTGAGACTCCATGAGAAACTGTGGGAGGATTTGATTCTTTCCTATACCGATACGCTTGAAAGAGAAGACAAGCTTACAATGGCCCACTCCATAGAGCTCAGGGCCCCATATCTCGATAGAGATGTGATTCAAACAGCCATGCGGATATCGCCCAAACTCAAAATCCAGGGTAAAGATGATGATATGCGAAAAAGAGTTCACCGTCAAGCGGCTGTTGAACTTGGTGTTCCGCCCCATATCTCGTTCCGGGCAAAGGATCCTGCGCAATCCGGTTCAGGAATTCACGGAATCGTTGAAAAAATTGCCAATAATCATGGTCAAAAAATTGATTCTGATCTCGTAGATGAAAATCTTCGAAGGGATAAGGGGAGCATATATCGGTATGGAGAAGATATATACGGCGATGACGAAGCCCGGTTTTATCTGCAACAGATAGAAGAAGAGAACCAGAAAAAATATATCCCGCCGTTTCTGTCTGATTAGCATCGGCCGGAATCTGTTTGAGAAGGATACCAATAGAAGATGACAAAGAAAACAAAGAGAAAAGGGAAGATATGCATTGCACAAATAAATTATAATTCCAAAAACATTCAAAAACATGTTGAACGGATAAAAAATATCATCAGAGACTATAAATCATATGACCTGATAGTTTTCCCGGAACTGATCCTGCATGGCCATCCTTCTTTTGAAAAACCAGAAGGTTTCTTGTACAGGAAAATGAGGGTCATGTACAGCGCTATATCCAAGGATCTTTATCAGTTTGTGAAGGCTTTAAATGCCAGGGTCATTATCGGGGAGCTAAAAAGATGGGGTGAAAGGTACTATAACGTTGCAACCTACATAGACAAGTATGTAACGCAAAGCTACACAAAAACACACGTACATTGGACTGAAAATTTTGTGCCTGGCAGAGAGTTGAAGGTCTTTGATTCGGCGTTTGGAAAAATCGGCATCAACATCTGTTTTGATGCGGCCTTTTCAGAAGTATGGCGGGTCCTTTCTCTCAAAGGCGCTGATTTGATAGTGAATATTTCGGCTGTTCCAAGGGCTTTTCCTGTTGATTATATGTGGCGTCGACTCGCCGGAGCGGCCATCTATAACCAGGTCTTTGTAGTTTATGCCAACAGGCCGGGTTTGTTTTTTTCTGGCCACAGCGCTGTCTTTAATCCAAAAGGAGATGTCCTGGTATGCGCAGACTCTGAAGATACCATCATCAAGGCCCATATCGATCTCAATGAAGTCCGACGATGGAGAAAGGAAGAAGAGATCTATCTCAACAGACGCCCTTTACTCTATCGCGAAATTGTAAATCGCCATAAATCCGAGCTTATGATATCATCAACCGAAGCGCAAGAACCCAAGCTGTCAATAGCAAACTAATATATTGATAGAATATGAAAAGATGATAGGCTACTCATAAGAGCATTGCCCTCAAAAGGTAGAACAGGTATGGGATTGTCATGGTAAAAAAAAAGGATTTAATCGGAAATGAACTGATGAAGGAAATAATTTCCATTAGGATTGATACCTTATGGAAAATGCTTGGCTTGAAAAAAGAGGGGCGCATCCCAAAAATTGATGAGGAAGGAGCTACAGGGGCATTGGATAATAAGGGCTCCATATTTGTACCCGGTGGTTTGATTTGCGAAGACGTTGACGAAAATCCCATAGCTTACGATTCTTATGGAGAGATCGGGCCTGAAGAATTCAGAAGAAATATTAGGTCTGCCATGCAGTATGATAATGCCACCTTGCTCTATCCGGATGGAATGGCTGTAGGTGTAAACCTTGACAATGGCTTCCTTTCCAAGGCTGCAAGACTGATTTTTACTTACAAAAAAGCAGCTATGAAGAGGAAAAAGAAATTCGGAGAAAAATTGCCACTTGAGGTATCTTCGGGCGATATCACCCGAAGCCACTGTCCAAATTATATAAAAGAGCCTTACGGCGCTCGCACAAGGCTGAGTTCCTGCATATCTGTTGGTTTAATAGAGCCGGCAATGTACTATGCCTACTGCAAAACAGAGCTTAAATTTGACGCCGAACAAAAAAAAGAGCTTTCCAAAAGACTCAATGAGGCCCAGGAGCCCATCATATGCAAGGACGGAACACTGCTTTCGGCCCCATATCTCGTTGTATGTCACGATACCCGGTATCGAAAAGATATTCTTACCGGGATAACCCGAATTTTAGGTTTTGGTAAATTCGGAGAATTCGCGACTTTTACTTTAGAAGAAGCAACAAAAAGCCTGCTGCAGGAAACGAAAATCAAGAAAAAAGAATTTAGTTCCGGAGAACTTTTTGCAGAATATGACGGTGTAAAAGTGGTTGGAATATTGCGCAGTTACTCTTCAACTACGCCTGGGAAAAGAGCCCCACAAACGACGACCAAACTCATTTCTCCGGCAAAGGATTTAGGAATTAATTTGGAGCAAATTGAAGAGGAAGCAAGGAAACGTTACCATATAAAGTAATATCATCTGTTCTTACGCACGCAAGGGTGCCTAAATCTCCTTGACGCCAGAGAGTATAGACTCTACCAACGCCAGAATCTCATCTGCTTTTGTTGATTCCTTTGAAAGAAAATATTGTGCCCCGTTTTGATATGCGGCCTCTCGATATTCCGGTAAATCATGGTGGGTTAGTATAATAATAACCACTTGAGGGAATATTGTTTTTATCTCTTTGGTTATCACGAGCCCGCTTTTTCCGGGCAGGTCGATGTCCAAAAAGATGAGATCAGGCCGGTGCCTTTCGAGTTTCAAAAGGGCCTCTCTTCCATCTGCTGCCTGTGTAATGAACATGAAAGGGAATTTTGAAAGCAAAATTTCTTTCAAGGCTTTTCGAAAATTGGCATTGTCTTCAACAATCAATATGTTACCACTCTTACCAGTCAATTCCATCCTCGTTCCAAAAGTATTCCATTTTAGTCGCTGATAAAGACTTTACTATAGTCTGAAGTCATAGTATATAAGTTCAATCCTGTATTTCTCATCATTTATTTACTGATTTGTGCCTTTGTCATGGTTGATAAAAAGAAAATCGTCATAGCCGAAGACCAAAAAATCCTGAGGGAAGGATTGAAGTCGTTGTTAAGTTCAAGTGATGACTTTGAGGTCGTGGGAGAGGCAGAAGACGGCCTTGACGCTATCAGGTGCGTTGAAAAGCATAACCCGGACCTCCTTTTGTTAGACCTCAGCATGCCCAAGATGAGCGGGATATCAGCCATCAAGGATATCAAAACACGAATTCCGGAGACAAGGATATTGGTCTTAACAATTCATGAATCAGAGGAATACATCCTCGAGGTATTTCGCGCAGGCGCAGACGGATACTGCCTGAAAGATGCCAGTCATTCAGAACTGGTGATGGCCATAAGGAGTGTTTTATCCGGGAACCGGTACATCAGTCCCGGAATTTCCGACAAGGTCTTAGAAGGATACTTAGAAGAAAAAAGGGTGCTAAAATCCAGTACCTCATGGGATACCCTGACCCAACGGGAAAGAGGGATCTTAAAGTTGGTGGGGGAGGGCTATAAGAACAAGGAGATTGCCAAATATCTCTTCATAAGCGCGAAAACCGTTGAGAAACACCGGAGCAATATCATGGAAAAGCTTGATCTCCACACTGCATCCGGCTTGACAGCTTATGCCATCGAGAAAGGCCTGGTTACAAAATCACCCACAAGGCCATGATGCCCGGATTGTTGTTCCTTTTCCCTTACTGGTAAAGATCTCAAAAGACCCGCCAAAAAGTTCAGTTCGTTCTTTCATGCTGGCAAGCCCCAATCCATTGATGTAACTCTCATCAGAGAAAACCACATTAGGTTCAAAACCGCGGCCGTTATCCTCGACAGAGAGGGCTATTATTTTTTCTGTTTTCGTCAGACCGAGACGAATATGATCTGCTTGGCTGTGTTTTGCAATATTGTTCAAGGCCTCCTGCAGGAGCTTGTAGATCACAGTTTTTAAAGATTCAGGCACTTCTGATTCTTCTATCTCGATCAATTTTTCTATCCGGATAGCGGTATAAATCTTCTGGAACTCACGGCAGGACCAGCTGATTGTAGCAAGAATTCCAAGGTCATCGAGGACCGATGGCCGGAGGCTTCTCGAAATTCTCTTGGTTTCTTTGATGGTATCTTTGATCATGGAGACAAGTTGCGCCAGGGATGTTTCTTCCGTTGTTGCGTTTTTACTCATTTCAACAATCTGGTTCTCTATACCGTACTTAATTGCGGTCAAACTCGATCCTATAATGTCGTGAAGATCACGGGCAATGCGTTTCCTTTCCTTTTCTTCGGCTTCCAAGAGGTTAGAAGAGAGCGCCCGGATCTGTCTTTTGGATTCCTGAACCGCCTTCTGAGCCCGATTGCGCTCCGTGAGGTCTATAAATGAGGCCATCCTTCCCAAGATATTTCCAGCGTCATCTGTTACATTAGACGATGAGACCTCAGCAGGGAACTTCGTCCCGTCTTCTCGTTGAGCAGTGAATTCCTCAGTCTCTCCCTTTGTCTTATCAATGATGGCCTTGACATCGGCAAATTTCGAGACCTTTTCGGTGGAAAATAATTCAGCAGCATTTTTACCCAATATCTGCATTTTTTCTTCATACACGAACATTTTCAGGAACGCGGAATTGATGTATTTGATCTGTCCTTCAAGATTCGTAATGATCACGGCACTGACCGAAGAATTTAGGGCATCATATACAATGCTTAATTCCTCTTCCATCTTTTGGCGAGCAGTCTCTGGTATATTCATCGGCATCGTGCGCTGGATAGATTTTTTTAATCGATTCCTTCAATTCATTCGCAAATGGTTTTTGGACTGAGGGATTTTTCATGAGCTAAGCGAACAGTTGTATAGCATTTTCTTGCGTATAAAATGCTATTAATCAACCCATGACATAGGAGAGGGTAGTTGAAAAGGAATGGAAAGTCAACGTGTTATATTCGACTTCTAAATGGGGAAACGGGGGAGGATATTGTCTCCACTGTGCAAAACGTTAAGCGTTTGGATTCACCCAGCTCTCAAAACGGTTCCAACCCGCAATACACACCCCAAACTCTTTTCCGGCATCCAGGAAGGCATCCAAAAGGAAATACCCGTAACCTCGATCTATTGAAATGATAAGGCCGGGGATATCCTCCCGGCCGTGCAGCTTTATCAAAAGGCACCTCAGATTTTCAACAGGACCTTGCGCTGCACAGGGGATGGCCTGGTTCGGCTCAGCAAAGTCCAAGGGGCTGAGTTTACTAAGGACATCAAGGCATTGTGGTCCAACGATGGCGAATGAGGCAAAGGCGTCTGTCATATCGGTATAATGTGCATTCTTTAACTCCGGAATCGAGTCGCCCAGAGCCATGAGGAAGCATTGAATGGGTGTGAGGCGGGCAATGAGGAGACTTTTTTCGAGAGTTGCCTCCCCAGGTCCGGTGGGGACAATAAGGCCCTCCGGTTGCATGGCGGTTAGCTCCCTCGCCTGCAAGAACCATTTGGAAAGGTGGCTTAAATCAGAGATAAACAGGGGTTGATAAATTTTTTCACCCTGGTAAGTGAGAGCGACCTGCCAACCGTCTCTTACCATGATTTCAGCCGGCTCCAGTCTCATGTCCAAAACTGAGATACGTTTCTTCATTCAAATCACTTTTTCAGGCTCTTATTCTTTTCCCTTCAGGATCATAGAAAGGTATGGGAACGATTTTGGCATGGTCAGTTTTTATCTCGGGGATTCTGCCTTTCATAAGTTTCCTGTCCGAATATATTGCAAGGGCGCCGTCCATTACAAACAGTTCCGGGTCCACTAAAGCCAATCCTATAGACTGCCGGAGGGTAGGGCTATAGCGCGAGCTGCAGACCCGACCCCTGACCTCGCCGTGGGCGACCACGATCGAGCCGTCCGGCGGTGTTTCATCTGACTTCTCCATCATGAATCCTACCAGTTTCTGACGATGTATCTGTTTTTCTGCGAAACGAAGAGCAGGCACGCCCACAGTCTTGGCATCCAATTTATGCTGGGCCCAAGTCTTCTTTAAACCTATCTCATGTAAGGTTGTGTGGTTGTCGGTGTCCACGACGATTATGACATGCCCCTTTTCCAGGCGAAGTACCGATTGGGCCTCCAGCCCAAAAGGTTCAATCCCGAAGGGTTTTCCAGCTTCATTGAGGGCATCATAAAGGGCGGGACCATAGGACGATGGCACATGGATTTCGTAGCAGATCTCACCTACAAAACCGATCCTCGCGATCATAACCGGGATGTCCCCACAAAGCGTCATTTTGCAGAATCCCATGTAAGGAAGACTCTCATTGCTCACATCCTCATCGGTCAGCATGTCCAGGACTTCACGAGCTCTGGGACCAGCGAGATTTATGGCTGCCAAGGCATCTGTCAGATTGACCACATACGCCTCCCAGTCTTCCTCTCTACTGTGAAACTTGAGCCATTCCGTGGTGCCTGAGGCCCGTGTTGTGCTGGTCGTGAAAAAATAATCATTCTCGCATATTTTTGTA
>Ga0222642_1000187_pt1 | contig 15628 bp, 14 predicted proteins | sample AntAcemetagen229_FD_179813 | JGI IMG/M metagenome (GOLD analysis project Ga0222642, IMG submission 179813) | Saline water microbial communities from Ace Lake, Antarctica - #229 | ecosystem: Environmental > Aquatic > Non-marine Saline and Alkaline > Saline | place: Antarctica: Ace Lake... | reverse complement strand
AAAAAGAGCTATGCGAAAAAATTATTCTTGGAATAAAAGTGCGAAAGAATATGTTGATTCTTATAAAATGGTGATAAATAAAAATTAAAAATTATTTCAAAACAAATATTAATTTAGTAAATTTAGGTATGAAAAAATTAGAAGCAATATTTTTGGATAGAGATGGTGTTTTAAATGAAGATAGTGATGATTATATTCGTTCTGTTGAAGGTGTAAATGTCTATCCGTTTGTAAGTAAAGCGTTGAAGAAATTGACTGATATGGGGTTGAAAATTTTTATTACGAGTAATCAATCTGCAATTTCGAGAGGATATTTTACTGAAGAAACCAATCGTAAAATATTTAAAAAAATAATGATTGATAGTGAAAAAGATAATGGCAAAATAACTGATTACTACTATTGTCCTCATTTGCCAACTGATAATTGTAATTGTCGAAAACCAAAACCCGGTATGTTTTTACAGGCAGCAAAAGAGTATAAATTTGATATAAAAAATAGTGTTTATGTTGGCGATTCAGTTTGTGATTGGGAATCTGCAAAGAACTTGGGAATTCCATTTTATCTTGTAGAAACCGGTTATGGAATTGAAACAGCTGAGACGATTAGAAAAGAGAAAAATATTGAGATTGAAACTTGGGAGAATTTAGAAGTTGTAGTGGATGGGATTCTTAACCGCAGAGGCACAAAGGCGCAGAGTAAAAATGATTGAGTAGGAAATACATAAATGCAAAAAGAAATATCAGAAGTAAATAAAGATTAAGGAAATAATTGTAAATTAAAAAAGACATAGACAACAAATCATTATGAATAGAGAAGAATACAACAAAATTTCGAAACAATTATTAGATTCAGCAATTACTGTTCATAAAGAAATGGGACCTGGTTTAGTTGAATCAGTGTATGAGCATTGTTTAATTAAAGAATTGAGATTAAGAAATTTTAATGTGCAAAATCAAGTAATTGTACCACTGTATTATAAAAAATATAAATTGGATAAAAATTATATTATTGATGTTCTTTTAGAGAAAAAAATAGTAATTGAAATAAAAGCTGTAGAAACTATTTTGCCAGTTCATGAAGCCCAGATTATTTCATATTTAAAATTAACTAATAAGAAATTAGGGTTCTTAATAAATTTTAATGTACCATTGTTAAAAAATGGATTTAAGAGGTTTGTAAATAATTTTTAAATAAAATCTTTGCGTCATTGCGTCTCGGCGGTAAAGAAAGTAAATAAAGTAATAAATAAATTAAAGTAAGACAATTATGAAAATATGTATTTTATTAGGTGGAGCTTCAACAGAGAGAAATGTTTCTATTCATAGTGGTTTAGCAGTTGCAGAAGCATTGAGAGAAAAGAAGCATGAATTTAAATTTTTAGATCCGGCTACACCATTAAAAAAAATGGATAATTTTATTGATTCTTTGGATACAATTTCTGTTGAGACACAGAATTTTGACAGGTTGAAAAAAATGCAAGATAACTATTTTTTAAAACAAATTGATTGGATTAAAAAAGAAAAATTTGATATTGTGTTTAATGCTTTACATGGTGGAAATGGTGAAAATGGTGTTATTAGTGCAGTTTTACAAATAGCTGGAATTCCATTCACGGGTTCGGAATATATGGCTTCGGCTATTGCAATGGATAAATACAGAACAAAAAAATTATTAAATTCTGTGGGAGTTCTAACACCTCCTTTTGAATTGTTTGATTCATCCACAGAATCTCCTCGTTCTCTTCCTTTTCCAATTGTTATTAAACCCAATGATGCCGGTTCTTCTGTTGGATTGTCAATAGTGAAAAAAGAGAAAAATATTTTAAATGAAACAAAAGAAGCATTAAAATATTCTGGTAAGTATATTATTGAAAAATATATTTCAGGCAGAGAACTTACAGCACCGATTATTTGTGAGGAAACATATCCATTAGTTGAAATTGTATCAAAAAGTGGAATTTACGATTATAAAAGTAAATATGGACATGGAATGAATGAGTATTTAGTTCCGTCATTAATGGATAGTTCTGTTACGGAAAAAATAAAAATGTCAGCTAAAAAAGTATGGAATATTCTTGGAATAAGAAATTATGGAAGAATTGATTTCCGGTTAAATGAAAACAATGAGGCATTCTGTTTGGAAGCAAATACTTTGCCGGGAATGACAAGTGCGAGTTTGTTACCAAAATCAGCAAAATATTCCGGTTTGGAATTTCCTGACTTAATTGAAAAAATTATTACCGATGTATTAACTAAATAATAATGTAAAAATACTCAAAAGGATTTATGAAATTATATAATACATTTACACGAAAGAAGGAAGAATTCAAACCAATTAGAAAGAATGAAGTTAGAATGTATTCTTGCGGTCCAACAGTTTATAATTTCGCTCATATTGGAAATTTTCGGTCTTTTATTTTTGTGGATATATTAAAACGCTACTTAAAATTCAAAAAGTATAAAGTTAAGCATGTAATGAATATTACTGATATTGATGATAAGATAATCAAAAAATGTTCGGCAAATAACTTTTCATTAGAGGAATATACGAATAAATATCAAGAGGCATTTTTCGATGATTTGAATACTTTAAATATTCAGAAAGCAGATATATTTCCAAAAGCAACTGCTCATATTTCTGACATGGTAAATCTAATTAAAAAACTTCTTGATAAAAGAATTGCATATAAAACATCGGACGGTAGTATATTTTTTAATATTAGTAAATTCCCGGATTATGGAAAATTGCAGAAATTAAATTCAGATCAAATGAAAAAAGGGAAGAGAGTGGAGACGGATGAATACGATAAAGATTCTGTTTATGATTTTGCTCTTTGGAAAGGATATAAACCAGAAGATGGCGATATATTTTGGGAGACAGAAATAGGCAAAGGGCGACCTGGTTGGCATATTGAATGTTCCGCAATGTCAACAAAATATTTGGGAGAGACATTTGATATTCACACCGGAGGTGTAGATTTGATCTTTCCTCATCATGAAAATGAAATTGCTCAAAGTGAAGGAGCAAACGACCAAAAATTCGTAAATTATTGGATGCATTGTGAATATCTTGGATTGAAAGATTCAAAAATGAGTAAATCACTCGGCAATACTATTTATATTAAGGACCTGATAGACAAGAAATATTCTGCAAGAGCAATTCGTTTTGTTTTACTTTCCGTTCATTATCGCCAAAAATTAAACTTCAGCTTCGAACAATTGGATTCTGCTGGAAAAACTTTGAAAAAATTTGATGATTTTATATATGAGTTGAAGAATGTAGAAAGTACTAATGTAAAAAATGAAGAAGTAATTTTTTTAACAAACGAAATGTTGCAAAAATTTGAAAATACGATGGATGATGATTTAAATATTTCTGCTGCACTTGGTGTTGTGTTTACATTTTTGAAACAAATCAATAAATTCAAAAGTACAAATAAATTATCTAATTTTGACAGAGAAAATATAATCAATTCTTTAAAAAAAATAGATAGTGTTCTTGGAGTAATATTTAAAGAATCTAAATCAAAATTAGTTGATACGATCAATATAGATAAAAAAAATATTCAAGAAAAAATAGAAGAGAGGAACGAAGCAAGAAAAAATAAGAATTGGGATAAAGCAGATAAAATTCGCAATGAATTACTAAAATTAGGAGTTGAACTTGTCGATAGGAAAGAAGGAACTGCTTACAAAATAAAATAAATTAATTATAAGGAACCTATATTTAAAATGCTTGTAATAAATATGTGATTTGCTTAACTTACTTAAATGTTATGATTAATCTATAAATTATAAATGGAAAATATGAAAATACAAAAAATAATATTAATAATACTGATTTTTACACTAAATTCATTTGGGCAATTTGGGAAAAATAAAGTTCAATATAAACAATTTGAGTGGAAATATATTCAAAGCAATCATTTTGATATTTATTATAATGGTAATAATAAAAAGATAGCAAAATATACAGCTACAAATGTAGAAAAATCGTATCTATCGATTAAAGATCTATTTAATTGGCCTTTGCAAAAGAGATATTCAATAATTATTTACAATAGTCATAATGATTTTCAACAGACAAACACTACTCAAGGTAGTTTGTCAGAGGGAGTTGGCGGATTTACAGAGTTGTTTAAGAATCGTGTAATTGTGCCATTTACGGGTTCTTATAAAGATTTTCGGCACACATTACATCATGAACTTGTTCATGCCGTAATGAACGATATGTATTATGGTGGCTCAATTCAATCCTTGGTATCCGGACATGTAAAGTTACAAATTCCTTTATGGATTGCCGAGGGTTCTGCCGAATTTGAATCACTTAGATGGGATACTAAAAGTGATATGTTCATGAGGGATTTAGCATTGAATAGTACAATTCCACCTATAGAATATATATCAGGATATTATGTCTATAAAGCAGGTCAATCTGTTTTGAAATTTGTCAATGATACTTATGGAAAAAAGAAATTGACGGAATTTTATTCTTCCATGAAAAAAACAAGTAATGTAAAGAAAGCAATTAAAGAGACATTTAAGATTAAACAAGAAGAGTTTAATAAAAAATGGGAAAAATATTTAAAAAAAGAGTATTGGACAGATATAAGATCAACAGATGATATTGGGGAAATAGCTGTTCAATTGACTGATCATGTGAAATTGAAAACTGCTCAAAATGTTGCACCTGCAATTTCACCTTCTGGTACAAAAATTGCTTTCATGAGTGATCGAAAAGGGTATGCAGACATTTATGTTATGAATTCTCAAGACGGTTCGGATGTTGAAAAAATTGTATCTGGTCAAAGAAAAGCAAGCTTAGAGGAATTGAAATGGGTTACTCCGGGAATATCATGGTCTCCAAATTCTAAAAAAATAATATTTGCAACAAAGAGTGGAGAATATGATGCGTTGGTAATTGTCGATATAGAATCAGAAAAACAAGAAGTAATTGAAATTAAAAAGTTAAATGGAATTTATTCCGTAGCTTGGAATTCGAAATATAAGAATATTGTTGCTTTTAGTGGACATAATGGATTGCAGAGTGACATATATTATTATAATTTTAAGAAGAAAAAATTGGTAAATCTTACCAAAGATAAATACAGCGACAGCAATCCTCAATGGAACGAAAAAGGTGATAAGATAATTTATGTGTCAGAGCGTGATAGAGCAGATGATAAAATTGTATTACGACATCCTTATCAAAATGATCTATTTGAATATGACTTGCGAAAAAAGAAAAAATATCAATTGACAAATACTGACTATGATGAAGATTATCCGTTCTATGATCCAAATGGAAGAGGAATAATTTATTCTTCTGATAAAAATGGTATTTTTAATATTTATGTAAAAAAAGTAGATTCGGTAGCATCATATCCGATAACTAATATTACCGGAGGAATTTTTCATTTGAATATTGATAAAAATGGTAATTCTTTGGTAATGTCGGCGTTTAAAAATGGCGGTTGGGATATTTACAGAATGAGTTCTCCTTTTAAACTACCAAAGAAAACATTACAATTAACAAAATTCCGTAAAAATCAATTTAAAAAAGAAAATTTTGATTCAAATACAATTGTAAAAATAGATACAACTTTAAAAAGTTCATTTACTGTAAGTGAGTTAAAAAAACCAGAATCTCATCAGGAATATAAAGATTTTATATTTGTACCGACTATGTTAAAACGAAATTCTGCATATTCACAATCTGATTCATCAATAAATTTAGATTCATCAAAAATTATGACGAAAGCCGGAGAATATAAATCCAATAAATACAAAACAAAGTTTTCTGTGGATTTAGTAAATAATCAATTTGCGTATTCTACATTTTATGGATTTCAAGGTCAAGCAATGTTTATGTTTAGCGATGTGCTTGGTGATCATCATATCTTTATTGGGACTGATTTATATATTGATTTAAAAAACAGTGATTATTCCTTATCGTATTTCTATTTAAAAAAGAGAATGAATTTCGGTATGTCATATTTTAATCAATCGGATCAATATTATACTTATCATTATTTTCCTGAGGAGGGATATTATGATGGTGTTATTGTTCGATATGGAAGTCATGGAGGATCATTTTATACCGATTATCCCATAAATAAATTTTATCGAATTGAAGCAAATGCAACATATTTAAATGTTTCAAGAGAAATATTAGATCAGCGAGTGAATTTATATGAATCGGTTCAGACAGCTATTAGTTCAATTGCTTTTGTGAAGGATAACACACTCTTTAGTTATACGGCTCCAATGGATGGAATGCGATATCGTGTCCAGTTAGAATATATGCCAAAATTTGGATCCGATTCACCAACTTATCAATCAGTAACAGTTGATATTAGAAAATATTTTAAAATTAATTTTAATTATCATTTCGCTTTTAGATTTACTGGTGGTGAATCTTGGGGTGAAACACCACAAATATTTATGTTGGGTGGTGTAAGTAATTGGCTAAATTATCGTTATAATGCTGACGCACCAATATTTGGTAATAATACTTCCAATTTCTCTGATGATTTGGAAATGTATTATTTAACAAAATATGTAACACCTGTAAGAGGAGTAAGATATTTTGAGAAATATGGTTCAAAATATTTTTTGATGAATTTTGAATTTCGCTTTCCGTTCATTGAATATGCAAAATTTAGATTCCCATTACCTGTGAATTTATGGCAGGTGAGAGGTGTAATATTTTGTGATGTTGGCTCAGCTTGGAATGGAAAATTTGATCCTCTGGTAAATAATAATTATTCACCATTTGGGAATGAACATAATGATCTGATTACTTCTACTGGTTATGGCCTTAGGATATTCTTGGGATATTTTTTATTACGAATTGATACCGCTTGGGAATATGATGGAACAGGATTTTCAAAACCAAGATATTTATTTTCTCTTGGTGGAGATTTTTAAAAATTTTTATAGCAACAAATGATCATAATATTTAGTATAATAAATTTATAAAAAAAGGAAGATTATGAATAAAAATGAAATATTCCATAAATTAAAAGAGTATTTTAAAAACATTTTTAAAAAGAAAGAAAAACCAAAATTTAGATCAAAAAAAGCAAAAATTATTTATGAGATCAAATCATGGATTTATGTTTTAATTGCTGTTTATTTTATTCGTTCAGGAATAGTTTGTGCTTATCAAATTCCAACCGGATCAATGGAAAACACAATTAAAATTGGTGATTTTATTCTTGGAAATCAATTTGCTTATGGAATAAGAACACCAGATTGGTTTGGTATTCCATTTACAAGAAAGGGTTATTTTATTCCCCATTTTACAATTCCAACATTTAATAAACCAAATACAGGCAATATTGTAATTTTTGAATATCCACTTGATCCGTGGACAAATTATGTTAAAAGATGTGTCGGTGAACCCGGAGATTCTTTAGAAGTAATTGATAAGAAAGTTTATATAAATGGTGAGAGATTTGAGGATCCTGAAAAATCAATTATAAATTATGAAAATATTTTATCAAAAAATTATTTAGAACCGAATATTTTTCCACATGGAAATGGAAATAAAGATCAGTATCATAAAATTTATATTCCCCAAAAAGGCGATACTTTATATGTGAATGAAACAAGTATGCAAATTATTGCGTATGTTGCATTTATGGATGGTAGCAAAATAGAATATGGTTTAGGAACATTTTATTTAAACGGTAAACCAATAGAAAAATATATTGTAAAGCAGGATTATTATTTTATGATGGGTGATAATCGTGATAATAGTGCAGATAGTCGCTATTGGGGATTTGTTCCGCAAAAATATATATTAGGAACTCCTTTAGTTCGTTATCTATCTTGGGATAAAACAGTTCCTTGGAGTAAGTTTTATAATAAAATTCGTTGGAGCCAGATTTTTAGACCGATAAGGTAGGAAAATTTCACGCAGAAAATTAGCAACGAACAAAAACTAACAAAAACGAACAAGAAAAATTATATTTATTAGTAACGAACAAAAACTAACTAAAGAAATCTTTATGGTAAGAATATTTTACGCAAAGGATTAATAATAAATTAGCGAATAAAAATAGGATATCGAACAAGGATTAACGATTTTTGATTTAAGAAGTATAATAAAATGAAGGTTGTTTTAAAAAAATTACGAGAACGGCAAAGCCTTCGTGAACACTTTCAAAAATATAACAATACTGTGAACAAACTTTTGTTTGTTTGAAAATAATTCATCGAACGAAATTATTCGAAACAGAATCTAAAATAGGTAAATTACTAAAAGAAACCTTTGCATAACCCATTCTTATCAAATATAGTAACTTATTACAAATCTGCCTGTGTTACAGCAGACAGGAAATTTCTGATTAGTCAAACAATTTTTATAATTGAATTTAAACTAAAACCTTATTTTGCATTTTTAACCTTAATAGAAAATGGCACCGTTGGAAAAAGTGTATCTAAGATTTTAAAACTTCGGAAGTTTTTATTAAAACTCGGCAAAGGCTTACTCTCTTTTAAACTTTTTGTAATAAATTCAATCTCTTCTTTGTTCAATTTACTCATTTTTATTTCCTCTTTGAACACTTAATTAGGAAACCCGCATCGGGTTTAAAGAACAATCGCCAACCTAATCGCCAACCTAATCGCCAACACTATTTAAGTATATAATGCAAACTCCTTCCTTTTCCTTGGCTTTGAATAACTTCCAATTTTAAGAGTTTTTTAATCTCTTTTAATGCTCCTTCATCAGAAAGTTTAAACATTTCCCTTACATTTCGGTTTGTAATCTTACCATTTTGATTTATAAATTCCACAATTCTCATCTGTCTTTCAGTTAAAGCAATCTGTCCTCTTTTGGCCTTTATTAATCTTTCACTGCTGAGTCTTATTACTCTTTCTTTAACTGCCTGAATACTTACATTTACACCTTCCGCAAAATATTCAAGCCAATTTGTAATGTCAAGAGTGTTTTGGTCAACGTTTTGTAATGCTCTGTAGTAAGCCTGCCTGTCTGAATCGTAGTAGTCATCGAGGCAGAAAAACTGTTTGGCGTCAAATCCTCGTTGATAAAGAATAAAAGTTGCTAACACCCTTGCTGTTCTGCCATTTCCATCTATAAATGGATGAATTCTCACAAATTCGTAGTGGACTATTCCTGCTTCAATTACTGGTTCAAGTTCTTTAGATTTTTCTGAATTAACCCACTGAGCCAAATCTTTTGTCAAGCTTGGCACATCTTTATTTTGAGGTGGTCTGAAGAAAACCTCCCCAGTAAATCTATTTCCAACTACAACATAACGATTACGATAAGCTCCACAATCATCAGGATTATCTAATGTATTTTTTGTTACCAACCGATGAATATTTAGAATGTCATTTTCGCAGATAGAATTTCCTTTGGTGAGATTATCAATATTGTTTAATACATTTAGGTAGTTTAATACTTCTTGTTTATCTTTTCTGATACCCATTATCTCTCTTCCGTTGGCTAATTCGCTGACATGTTCCAATGACAATCTGTTTCCCTCAATACTTGTGGATGAATGAGCGCTATGTATTATTGCTTCACGCCTTAACGAAACTTCCCATTTAGGAATTAAAGGCGAACTGAGAATTATCTCTCTTGCAGCAGAAATACTTATAAGAGAACTGACAATTTTATTCGTATACCTAAAATTTGGTTTAAACATTTTATACTCTATTAGAACTTAAATAATCTAAATTATATTCCTCAATCAGCCCTTCATCAGCAAAACTGAAGTATTTATTATCACCAATGATAATGTGGTCAAGGATTTTGATTTGCATAACTTTGCCGGCATTAACTAAATTTTTGGTAATATTTTTATCACTTTGAGAAGGTTCCGGATTTCCTGAAGGATGATTGTGAACAAAAATTAAGCTTACTGCATTATAATTTATTGCTTTTTTCATTATTTCACGAGGATAAACAATACTGGAATTTAGAGTTCCTTCAAATAGGTCTTCTGTGTTTATTAGTCTATTTTTTGCATTTAAAAATAATACTTTAAAAATTTCCTTTTCATTTTTTTGCATAGACTGGAATAAATAGTCATAGACTTCTTTGGATGATTTTAGTTTAATTTTTTTCCCAATGATTCTTTCTTTTAGATATCGTTCAGATATCTCCTGAAAAAGTTTTATTCCAAAGGCATTATGATGTCCGATGCCATCTATTTCCTGAAGTTTTTCCATTGGAGCTTCAAGAACACCTTTCAATGATTTGAATTTTTTTATTGATTCTTTTGCTTGTTGTTTACAGTTTTTTCTTGGCGTTCCAAGAGTTAGAAGCAATTCAACTATTTCATAATCATAAAATCCTGAAACACCAGACCGTATAAATTTTTCCCGTAATCTTTTTCTGTGGCCTTCTTGACTTTTTATATTCATTTGATTTTTTCTTATTTCCTTCTGTTCTTTGCATAGAGGTTTCCATTACTTCTTTCATAGTTCAGAATTCCAGCCAAAATCCAAAAAGTGCAAACTTGGCGGAGAGGCCGGGATTCGAACCCGGGGTACAGGTATTTACCCGTACAACTGCTTAGCAGGCAGCCGCCTTCAGCCAACTCGGCCACCTCTCCAATGTCTTTTTCAACAAACGCCTAAATATATAATTGTTATTTATAAATTACAATTATTTTATTTGTTAAATTGAAAATATTTTATAAGTTTAAGAGTAAAAGTTAGAAATATTTAAAATTAAGGAGTAAAATCATGAGAGAAAAAATAGAAACCTTTTCTAATCTTAATTTGACTTTGGAAAATTTGTATAATAACGGTTTGTTATTAATGTCTGGTGAAAGTGGTAATCCAATGGCAATTGGTTGGGGAACGGTTGGAATCGTTTGGCATAAATCCATTTTTACAATATTGGTCAGACCTTCTCGGTATTCATTTAAACTCATTGAAGAATTGCCGGAATTTACAATAAATGTTCCAACTCCGGAATTGAAAAAAGAAGTTGCCTATTGTGGAGCATATTCCGGACGCGATGTTAATAAGATTGAAAAATGCAATTTTCATCTTGGTAGATCAAATCATATTTCTGTTCCATATATTAAAGAGTGTCCTATTCATTACGAATGTAAAATTGTGAATAAAAATGATATTATTAATAGTGAATTGGATAAAAATATTATTAGTAAATATTATACTCAAGGTGATTTTCATTCTGTTTATTTTGGTGAAATATTAGGTGTTTATAAAGAAAAATAAAGGAGAATAAAATGATAGGGAAAATGAAAAATGATTTTCAAAAGATGTTCACTGATCTAAAGAAAAATGGATTGTACAAAGATGAGAGAGTTATTACATCTCCTCAAGGATCAAGAATAAGCGTATCTACAGGTGAAAAAGTGTTGAATTTCTGTTCAAATAATTACTTGGGATTGGCAAATCATCCTAAAGTAATTGAAGCGGCAAAAGAAGTTATGGATAAATGGGGATATGGATTATCATCCGTAAGATTTATCTGCGGAACCCAAGAAATTCACAAACAACTTGAAAGTAAAATTTCTGAATTTCTCGGTACAGAAGATACAATATTATATGCTGCTTGCTTCGATGCGAATGGTGGGGTTTTCGAACCGTTATTGGATAAGGAATCGGCAATAATATCTGACGAATTAAACCACGCTTCAATTATTGACGGCGTACGACTTTGTAAAGCACAAAGATTTCGTTACAAGCATTCTAATATGGATGAGTTGGAGAATAGTTTAAAAAAGGCACAATCTGCAAAATACAGAATGGTTGTTACAGATGGCGTTTTTTCGATGGATGGTGATATTGCTAAACTTGATAAAATTTGTGATCTGGCAGAAAAATACGATTCGCTTGTTATGGTTGATGATTCGCATGCAACTGGATATATTGGTAAAAACGGAAGAGGAACCCCGGAATATAATGATGTAATTGGTAGAGTGGATATTATTACTACCACATTTGGCAAGGCACTTGGAGGAGCATCTGGTGGCTGTACTTCCGGTAGAAAAGAAATAATTGAAATGTTAAGGCAGAGATCCAGACCTTATTTATTTTCAAATACATTAGCTCCGGCAGTAGTTGGTGGTACTTTGAAAGTTATGGAAATGCTAAATGAATCCTCTAAATTGATAACAATTTTGAAGCAAAATGCAAAGGATTTTAGAAAACAAATGGAAGATGCCGGTTTCGATATTGTAAAGGGAAATACTGCAATAGTTCCTGTAATGCTTTATGATGAAGTAACTGCTTTAAAAATGTCGGATATGCTTTTAAAAGAAGGTATCTATGTTATCGGATTTGTTTATCCTGTTGTACCAAAAGGGAAGGCACGAATAAGAGTTCAACTTTCTGCTGCTCATTCAAAAGAAGATATTAATAAAGCAGTGAATGCATTTGTGAAAATTGGGAAGGAGCTGGAAATTATATAAATTGTGAATTATGGAGTGTATTAACCATGTTAATGCGATGAAATAACCTTGACTTTGTGTAGAAATATTGGGAAAATATCCCTGACTTTGTGTAGAAATAACGACTAAATAACCCTGACTTTGTGTAAAAAAAAATTTAACTGGACGGGCGAGGATTTTAGATTTAAGAAATTGAAAAAAACAGGCAAGATGCCTGTGATACATTAATTCGTGAATTCGTGGCTTTTAATTTTCTCATATTTTTCAATCTTACCAACCAAAACACTAACATTTTTATTTCTTTTTCTTGCTCCAATAAGCAGAATATTTAATTTTTTCAATAAAGTATTAAGCACCATCTGTTTTTTTTGTTTATCTAATGATTCGTTATTAACAATTTTCTCAAGTGATTGAATTCTAAATCTATCCATTCCCCAATATTTTTGTGAAAGCTGATCTGAATGTCCGCCGTATTTTATAATTCCATATTTTTTTATTAAACCAACTGGATATTTTAAACTAACGCGAAGCCAATAGTCGTAATCTTCACAGACAGGTAGATCTTCATCAAATTCTCCAATTTCATTAAATAGTGATCGTTTAAAAATTACAGCCGAAGGACTAACCAAACATAATTCTAAACTTTTTTGAAAAATATTTCCCGCTATCTTTTTATGATATTTTTTAGGATCGATCCGTTTTCCATTTCTGATCCAAATTTCTTCCGTTTGTAAAATTTTCATATCAGGATTTTCATTAATGTAATCAACTTCTAATTTTAGTTTGTTCGGAAGCCATTCATCATCGCTGTCTAAAAGAGCTATCCATTCACCGATAGAATTTTTTATTCCGTTATTTCTTGCAACAGAAACGCCACTATTTTTCTGATGAATTACTTTGATATTATTTGAATATGATTTCAAAATTTCAGCTGTTTTGTCGGTAGAATCATCATCTACGACAATAATTTCTAATGATTTATATGTTTGATTTAATACGGAATCAATCGCTCTTGATATTGTACTTTCGCGATTGAATACGGGAATTATTACTGATATATTTGTCAAAATATCTTTAATTATTTATCATTATCTGCTTTTTCTTCATTAAGTGGATTGGGTTCTGCAGATTTTTGGGATTTGTTGTTTCTGCCATGAATAATTTCATCTAATTCTTTTAAACGAGGGAGATCTGATGAAGAATTAAGTCCGAAATATTTTAAAAAATCTTCTGTCGTTACATATAATAATGGACGCCCTGGTGAATTAGCTCTTCCTTTAACTGCAACTAAATTTCTTTCCATAAGTGTACTAATTACTCCGCCACTATTTACTCCTCTGATCTTTTCAATTTCAGGATGAGTAATTGGTTGTTTATAAGAAATAATTGCTAATGTCTCCAAGGCTGCATAAGATAGTCGAATTCTACCGGAGCGATTGATAAATTTTCTGATATATTTTTCATAATCCCTATGAGTTGCTAATAAATATCCACCGGCGACTTTCATTATAAAGAAACTACGATCACTCTTTTCATAAAAATTATTTAGATATTCAATTGTGGTACCCAAATCAATTTGGTGTCCCTCATCTAAACATTTGTCCAATTTTGTTTGTGTTATTGCTTCATCGGAAGCGATTAATATTGCCTCTACGATCTTTGCATTTATGTCAATTGTTTTCATTCATTTCCTTATTTGATTTTTTTATATTCATCTTTTACACTTAATTTCAAACGAATATTTTTTTTCAATTCCAAATTTTCAATAATATTCTTTGTGTTTTTTATTTATTCCTTTGTGCTCTTTGCGTGAAACTCCAATTTCCAATCAACAATTATTCTACTTTTTCTATAATAAAATCTTCAAATAGATCAGTTTGATAAATACGGATTTGTTGCGTTCTTATCATTTCCAAAATAGCAACAAATGTTACGATCAATACTACTCTATTTTTAATTGTTTTTACAACCGTTGAAAAATTTACCTTTGATTTCTTTATGAAAAATGTGTATAAATATTTTGTTTGATCATCAATGTTTACATCTTCAAGTTGTACTTCATGGGGAATTGATTCATCTGGGATTTTATCTAACACATTTTTAAAAGCCGTTAGAATATCAAATAATGATATTTTGTGTAATATTTCTTTAGCATCGATATTTCTATCAATATAAGTCAAGTTTGGATTTCTGTGGAAATATGAAATGTTTTCTTCTTCCAAGTTTTTCATTTCTTTTCCCATCTCTTTGTATTGTTGATATTCCAATAATCGCTGTACAAGTTCATTTCTTGGATCTTCAATATCATCATTTTCACTTGCTTCGGAAAATCTCGGCAATAACATTTTTGCTTTGATGCTCATTAAAGTACTTGCCATTTCGACAAATTCACCGGCAATTTGTAAATCTAGAGTATGCATCATATTTAGATATTCTAAATATTCTCTTGTGATTTTTGCAATTGGAATATCATAAATATTTAACTCATCACGCTTAATAAAATATAACAATAGATCTAAAGGACCTTCAAAAGTATCTAAATTAATTTGATATTTTCTTTCCATTAAATAACTCAGAGTAAATTTTTAATATTATCGTCTTTTTCAATATTATTGATCGTTTTTTCAAGCAGTTCGGGTTTTTTACCACCAGCGATTGCCATGTGTGCTCTTCCGCCACCACCGCCACCTAACTTTTTACCGATTTCACTAACGATCTTTCCAGCTTTTATGCCTTCTTTTACCAAATCATCGGTTACTACGCATAAGACCTGAGGTGCAGAATTTATCACTGTTCCGAAAATTGCAACTGATGATTTGAGTTTTTCTCGCACTTTGTCGCCAATGTTCTTTAGTTCATCGACAGAATTTACTTCAACTATATTTAAATATAAATTGTGTCCATTTATTTTTATTGGCGATTTTATATATTCGTCAACTGAATATTCTATAAGTTTTTTTCTCAATCCTGTAATTGTTTTTTTAATTTTTTTTCTATGTTTTAAAACATTTTCAATATTACCTCTTATTTTACTTATTGGAGAATCCATAATGTAACTTAATCCGGTTAGTATTTTGTTATTATTTAGTAAGCTATTAATAGATCTTTTGCCGGTAGTTGCCTCAATCCTTCGTATTCCAGAAGCGACTCCGGATTCACTTTTTATTATGAAAGGTCCAATTTCACCTGTATGTTTTACATGAGTTCCACCGCACAATTCGTAA
>Ga0222642_1000180_pt1 | contig 15774 bp, 18 predicted proteins | sample AntAcemetagen229_FD_179813 | JGI IMG/M metagenome (GOLD analysis project Ga0222642, IMG submission 179813) | Saline water microbial communities from Ace Lake, Antarctica - #229 | ecosystem: Environmental > Aquatic > Non-marine Saline and Alkaline > Saline | place: Antarctica: Ace Lake... | reverse complement strand
GCTGAAGCAGACCGGATTCTTCTGCTCGTGGATCACAAAGCAGGCAGTATCAGCAGAGAACAATACAGAGAAAACCTTATTGGGTATCTCATTACGGTCTGTGATCTGCTCCGGACCGGCAGATGTTCCTGCTCAGAGGAGAGATAACATATGATGAATGAACAGAAGAAAAGGAAGATGATCCGGCTTATCATCTGTGTTCTGCTTGGGGGATGCGCCGCCCAGATGCTCTTTCTCTTTTCCCTGGAGACGAAAATATTTGTCTGGACCCTGGTCTTTCTGGTGGTCTACGTCATCTGTTATCTACTGACCGGACAGATCCCATTTTTCCGGGACGCTGAAAAACTGAGCTGAGTGTATCAAAAAAAAGAGGTTCTTCTCCATTTTTCTGAAAGTTAGGACTATCCAAAAAGGGAAAATAACTAAGAGAATAACCTCCAATTGTGATGATATGTCCAATAAACATTACAACTGGAGGGAATGCATTCCTGCATTCTCATCTATTTTCTCATTTGTGGGCTTTAAGATTATTGATCTGGAAGAGTCAAAAGAAACGCTCATTGTCACACTGGATGCAACAGAATTACCAAGATGTCCTAAGTGCGGTGAATTATGTAATCGATATGATGATGTCTATATCAGATCCGTCAATGACTTTCATCTTTCCATTTTTTCCTGTCGGATTCAGTTCCCCGCACGCCAAATCCGATGTAAATGTGGATACCGGGGTAACCAGTATCTTGATTTTGTCCATCCATATTCGCACTGTACCAAACGATTTGAAGACTATATTGCGATGTTATGTTCCAAAATGACAATTTCATCTGTTTCTCAGGTTATCGGCCTTGACTGGAAAACAGTCAAGAGAATCGATATAGCACATATTCTTGATTCTATTCCCTCTTTGGATTCAATTACTCCCGTCAATATAGGCGTTGATGAGGTAGCATACCAAAAAGGGCACAAATATCTTACAGTTGTCAGGGATTTAGATCTCAAGGCAGTTATCTGGGTTGGGATTGACAGAAAAACAGAAACAATGAGCAAATTCTATGCAGAACTGGGGCCTGAGAAATCAAAAATGATTGAAACCTGTTGCATGGACATGTGGGATCCCTACATCAATAGCACTAAAGAACATACGGACGGCAAAATCATCTTCGATAAATTTCATCTGGTCAAAAAAATGAATGAATTCCTGGATAAAGTCAGAAGAAGAATCTTTTCTGAGGCCGATCCTGAAACCAAACTCAAAATGAAAAGAAAGCGATTCCTAATTCTTCATAAGGGAAGTAATCTTTCTGAAAAAAATGTTGAATCACTGAATGAGTTGCTAGACCTAAATGAAGTATTGATTAAAGCGTATTTGCTAAAAGAACAATTTTTGGACATTTTTGATTCAGACAATCGGCACTGTATGCCAGTATTGAGGTTAATTCAATGGATGGACAATGTTGAAGAGTCAGAAATTAAAGAGTTTTTCCCGTTAATTAAGACAATTAAACGACATTTTGAAGGAATTGCAAATTACTTTGATTTTGGATACACAAATGCAGCAAGTGAAGGTTTCAACAATAAAATTAATGTCATAAAAAGAGCTGCTTTTGGATTTAGGGACCTTGATTACTTTATTTTAAAAATTAGACAGAGTTGCGGATTTAAGCAGACCATCAGATAAATTTCAAAGTATCGATAACGTCTTCAGAGTTACGAAAAAGACATCAGATCAACAATAGTCAAATCCATTTGATTATTAGCAAGGGAGGGGGACAAGCGTGTGACAAGAAGTTATGTTTAGGATTGCTTGAAAGCTATCCAATCCGTTTGGGATATCCCTATCCAAGCGTGCGTTACTGGTAACGGTTTCGTGCGAAGCCTTGGAGACAACGTGGAACAAGCAGGAACCTGCCCTGCCCTATCTGCCAGGGAAAGGATGACAAGGAGAAGCAAACGCTGAATCACAGAAAGAATCGTAACCCTCCACGAGCGAAAACAGGTTGAATACGCTCGACCAAAAGGTATGAAGTCAGGTTATGTTGGCTGCCTGTACGATATAACAAACGGACAAAGGACTTCCGGTTTAGATGTGGCTCCTAAATTATCTGAATTATCTTAAACATAGAACTTGGTAAGCCGCAAATGTTCCTAATTAGGTAAGGACTTCGTGAGAAGGACTGATGACATTGGCGGTAGAGGATTCGGTAAAACGCGAATGCCCACCTGTAATGGGTGTGGATAGGAGTGTATACTCTGACCCGAAAGGGTGCAGACTTACCGAGGATGTTTTACGGCAAAGAAAGGAGGCAAATCTATGAAAGTACGAAATTCAATTCCGCGTTATAGCGAGAGTCGTACGAACAATGTAGAAGAAGTTCCATGGGATCAGATCAATTGGAACGAAGTCTACAAACATGTGAATAGACTGCAAACCCGGATTGCAAAGGCGACACAAGAAAAAAATTGGCATTTGGTGAAAAGACTACAATACCTATTGACTCACTCGTACTATGCAAAACTTCTGGCAGTACGAACGGTGACAAAAAACCATGGTGCACGAACACCAGGTGTTGACGGTGAACTATGGAATACTCCAGATTCTAAACTCCAGGCAGCAAAATCCTTGAGTGACAAACAGTACAAAGCAAAACCACTTCGAAGAATTTACATCCCGAAACCAGGAAAGACGACAAAGCGTCCAATTTCTATCCCCTCGATGTATGACCGAGCGATGCAGGCGTTATACAATTTAGGTTTACAACCGATTGCAGAAACACTAGCAGATAAGCGTTCATTTGGATTCCGGTTGTATCGAAGTTCACAGGATGCAATACAATATGCATTCCTATGCCTTCGACATAAAACCTCCTCTGAATGGATACTTGAAGGTGACATCGCGGGTTGTTTTGATAACATCTGCCATGAATGGCTTTGTAAGAATATCCCTATGGATTCCTCAATTCTCAGGCAATTTCTAAAATCAGGCTATATCTTTGAAGACCAACTATTCCCAACCGACAAAGGCACACCGCAGGGTGGACATGTATCTCCTATCCTTGCAAACATGACTCTGGACGGCATGGAATCACTCATTATGGATGCATACCCGAAAATGAAAGTTCATTTTATCAGGTACGCAGATGATTTCCTGGTTACATGCCCAACGAAAGAAATAGCTGAAGAGATAAAGAACCTGATCAGTAACTTCCTTGAAACAAGAGGTCTCCTTCTTTCTGATACCAAGACAACTATCACTCATATTAACGATGGAGTGAACTTCCTCGGATTCAATATCAGAAAATATCAGGGTATTCTTAAAATTAAACCATCAAAAGAATCTATCTCAAAAATTGTTGCCAAAACACGTGGGATAATTCTTAAGGCAAGAGCGTGGAAACAGGAAGATCTCATTCGAGAGCTTAATCCTGTTATCACAGGATGGACAAATTACTTCAGAAGTGGAGTTGCCTCTGAAACGTTTTCTTATCTGGACAATGTGCTTTGGAATCAACTTTGGAAATGGGGTAAACACCGGCATGCCAATAAGGGGCATAGATGGACTGCGGAGAAATATTGGCATAGTGTAGACAATAGCAACTGGGACTTTTCATCAGGTAAACAGAGATTAAGAAATTTCACCGACACAAAAATAAGAAGGTATGTCATGGTAAAGCTGGATGCAAATCCATACCTCAACAGAAAATACTTCTTATGGAGAATCGGTAAACTGAATTCTGACTCCGACATTCAACTAAAACTAACTTTTTTCGCGTGGAACCGCCCGATTCAAGGGTTGTAAAACATGAGAGCCGGATGAATTGAAAGGTTCACGTCCGGTTCGTGGAAGGGGGCGCAGAAGCAATTCGGCGCCCCTATTCGACCCCCCCCTTGAACCCGCTCCCGCCTAGGATAGGTCACCGAAGGGGGGGCGAGCCCCCTCCGGCTCCCAAGTGTTGTGTATATCGCGACAAATTAATTACAAATCTGGGTGATCAGAAAAGTGGAGAAGAGTCAAAAAAGAAGATATTACTGGCGAATGATGGTACCGAGTTTCTCGCCGTTCAGACATTTAGTAAGGTTTCCGGGCACATGCCCGTTTATTATTTTTACTTCTTTGACGTTCTTGGCATATTGTAAGAGTTCGACCACTTTCTCTTCAAGAACCATATCCTCCATGTGCATCTCCATCAGTTCTCCTGCTGTGATATCCTCAATCAGTTCAGCGTCAGGATTCAGAAGCGGGTGTTCAGTGTAAAGACCATCGACGTTCTTGACAAGAATACAGTTCTTCGCACTCAGGAGTTCTGCTGCGAGAAACGCGCCGGTATCCGTGCGGTGCTGTGGAATAGGTCCGTGAGGAGAAGGCACCTCATAATAGCTGAAGACCGGCGTCCCCCGCATAACCGGGAACTGACCCATACGCAGGATCATTGGCACTTCCAGAAGATCCTCGTTTGATATCGAGACAGCACCGTATTTTGACATGACTGTGGCGACCATCAGGGCATTCTGTTCACTTACCGTGCCGGTCAGTTCAGCAAGAATACCGGTTGGCATGCCCAGATCAATACCGATATCCATCACATGACGGACACGGACACCGCCACCGGTGGCGATGAGCAGCTGATGGTTCTTTGAAAGTTCGCCCAGTTCGTCCAGAAGAGGCACGACAACCGGAGCACCATAATCGATTGTCCCGTGACCGCCGATCTTTATCACGTTCAGATCCGGACAGATCTTCACCTGCTCAACGCCACCCCGTTCGGCCTGAAGACCTCTTCTGACGAGTGTTTCTCCCTGTAGTTTGTTTTTAAGCTCTTTTCTACCCATAGTAATCTCTGTTTAGTGTTAATCGTACAAATATATAACATACATTATGTTTATATAGTGAAACGACACAATTGGAGATATAAACCAAGTGGTATATTCTGTATCTCTATGGCAAACAGGAGGCAAAAAATCATGAAAATATACATACGGAAAAGACAAAAAATCGGGGAAGGAGTTAAGCAACCACAGTTCATGGTCGTTGCCATCAGCGGTGACGGTAGCAGAAATCTGCGCATCAACGCTAAGCACCTTCGTAAGTACGAACTTGATCGGATTGCATCGGATCTTGGTGCAGAGATCATTGAACTCGAACACCCCGAAGAAAAGATGAAATAATTCTCTTAAAATCTCCCTTTCAAAGGATAACCGCGAAAACGGAGATTTGTGAGAATTCATCTTTTAATCATATCACTTTCTTTTATTGTTCATTTTCACGTACATTGTATGCGAACGGTAAGATTTATCTAAAGTTCGTTAATGAGTGCATGCAATTAAACAATTAACAACCACTATATATTCAACTCTCAAAGGTTACATAACTCAAAAATATACAAATTTCTTCAGAATAGTATCAACTCATCTGGTATCAAAAATCCATGATAACGCTTGACATTCCCGGCATAATACAGGCAGCAGTTGAAGTAACGCTAAAAGAGGAGATAATTCTCTCATTGCAGTTCACTCAAAAAGAGATCAGAATAAAATTTCCGACCACGAGATCTCTTGCAAAATTCCTCAAAGTGCCACATTACTACGTTCTTCCTATCTTTGCTATGATGGAAGAGCAACATCTGGTGACCCGTGAACAACGTGTTGGCATCTGGACCACGGGTGAGGGGAGCAGATTATTCTTTGCCGCACTTCAGAAAGCTGACGCAGATGCTGTTAAGAAACTACTTCCTCACGATCTTCTTGGCCGGTTAATCGACACTGCAGAGAGACCCTGAAAGGAAATCTTCCAAATGACCGGACAACCGACACTTCGGTTTAACATTCATGAAGTCGCTGGCTCAGTCGGAGATTTCGGGACAATTCTTCCGATTGTGCTTGGGGTTGCACTGGTATCTGATATTTCCCTCGGAACCGTCTTTCTTTTCTTTACTGTCTGGTTTGTGATAGCAGGTCTGTTCTACCGCCTGCCGGTTCCGATAGAACCAATGAAAGCTGTCGGTGCAGTTGTGATCGCCGAAGGTCTTGCTGCGCCGGAGATCGCTGCTTCAGGTATTATCATCGGTGTGATCTTCCTCCTTCTCGGGGTTACAAAAAGCATGGGCAAAGTGCAGAAGTACATCCCGCAGAGCGTCATCCGTGGTGTTCAGCTGGGTCTTGCACTGCTGCTTTTAAAGACCTCGTTTGGATTTGCAGCCGGTGATATCCTCTGGGCAGCAGGAGGCATTGCCATTATCCTCCTCTTCTGGATCGGCAAAAAACGTCTGAACATCCCGGATGTTTCTGCCCTTGTTGTGCTGTTCATTGGCATTGGAGCAGGTATTCTCGCCTACGGAGCACTCCCGCCCCTGGCTATTCCACTCCCACATCTGGTTATTCCGGCCGGGAGTGACTTCACGTTTGCCGCCTGGCATCTGGTGCTGCCACAGATTCCCCTGACACTGACCAACGCAATTCTGGCAACCTCACTGCTGACAATCGATCTCTTCCGGACTGAGATCCCGCCGGATAAATTATCGACCACCATCGGTATCATGAACCTGATCTCCTCTCCCCTCGGGGGATTTCCCATGTGCCACGGCGCCGGAGGAATGGCTGCCCAGCACCGCTTCGGTGCCCGTACCGGCGGAGCAGATATTATCGCCGGCGTTATTCTCTTTGGATTTGCCCTCTTCTTCGCATCTCCACAAATGCTGACCCTTATCCCGATAGGAATATTCGGTGCCCTGCTCATCTTTGTGGCAATCGCCCTTGGAGAGGCATCACTGAAGACTGATTCTTATCTGATAACGGCGGTAACAGGAATTCTTGCGATTCTTTTCAGCATGACGGTTGGTTTTATCGCCGGTCTTGCCCTTGCCTATATCATCGCCCGCTTCGCCGGAAAGAACACCAAAAAAGAATGAAACTGGCTTTATTTATTGGATGAAGGCAAGGGTTCTGACGTTTTGACACAGAGATGAACAGCATCAGGATCAAAACAGGCCACAACCTCTGTACCGATTGTAATATCTGCACTTTTCACCTCATCTGCCGAGAGCAGAGCATACAGCGGGACGCCGGCATCAATCGTAATCTTCCACAGATCCCCGTGCGGAAGGAGCATTGTTACTGTCCCGGCGATAGCATTCTGACCGGGCCGGATTTTTTCGGTTTTCGGTTTTACGGCAACTGAGATGGCACGGACGTACATATAGACCGGCGTGCCCGTCGGCAGATCAGACAGGGCCTGAATGAGCAGATTTCCGGCCTGAACCAGAGCATCATCACCCTTTCTTTCAGTCAGAACACCCTCAAAAATATTCTCAACACCCAGAAACGTTGCGACCTCCGGATTTACCGGACACTCGAATACCCGTTGTGTAGTATCTTCCTGCTCAAGGTACCCGTCCATGATAACAGCAATATGTGTGGCAAGCGCTTTTGCCTCCCGGCGGGAATGGGTGACCTCAACAATCGTTAGACCCTGTTCCTGATGCAGGTCATGCAGAACACCGATAAACTGATCTTTGGTCAGTGGATCCATCGCAGAGAGCGGTTCATCCAGGAGCAGAAACTCCGGTTCGACGACCAGCGCCCGACAGAGCGCCACCCGCTGCTGTTCTCCGCCGGAAAGAGTAAGTGTTGCCCGGTTTCTGATATGAGAGATCCCAAAATGATGGAGCATATCATCCACCACCGTTTTGATCTCATGCTTACTTTTTTTTCGCATCTTCAGCCCGAATGCCACATTGTTAAAGACATCCATATGCGGAAAGAGCGAGTAGTCCTGATAAACCAGTGAAATGTTTCGCTTCTCGGGCGGAATATTCTGCATATCTTCTCCCCGTAACAATACAGTGCCCGAATCCGGTTGATGCAGGCCAGCTACAGCCTCCAGTACAACTGTTTTTCCGGCACCGGAGGGCCCAAGAATAAAGTAGTAATCACCTTCATTGACCTTCAGAGAGATATCATGCAGTGCAAACTGTCCCAAAGTGAGCGAGACGTTTTCAAACTCTATCATCATACCGCCCCACAAATTTCATTAGATATCGCAGTATTGCAAAGGCAATGAAGCAGAACAGAACAATCGTAAAAGCCGTTGCTGTGCTTGCTTTCAGACCTTCAAGGGTAAACTTGTAATAAATCAGCGTCGAGATAACCATCGGATAGTAGGCAATCATAATAATCGCCGCAAATTCGCCGATTCCCCGCCCCCATGCCAGTATTGAACCATTAAAGATATGCCGGACAGAAAGCGGCAGGACGACCATTTTAAAGGCCTGAAACCGGGTTGCTCCCAGCGTCCGGGCAACATTTTCCATATGCACCGGGACCTTTTCAAATCCATCACGGACAGCGTTAATAAAATACGGCGAAGAGACAAAGAGCATCGCAACGACAATGCCTAGGTAGGCATCTTCAAAGACGATGCCCATATCCCAGAGCGGTCCACCGATAATGCCACGCCGCATAAAGAGAAGGTAGACCATAATTCCTGCCACGGTATGCGGAAGCATGACCGGGAGATCGACAATACTTTCGACCAGTCCTTTACCACGAAATTCAAAACGTGCCAGAATGTAGGCAAGTGGTATACCAACGACCATCAGAATCAGGACCGCATTCAGTCCTGCTGCCATTGTCAGAAGAATTGCTCCGACTACCTTGGAATCCGTAGCAGTGGCAATAAAATATCCAATATCCGAGACCTGAGCCAAGGCCATATTAAAAAGGGCAAGCACCGTCAGCAAAAGAATCAGGCAGCCAATCAGGGCAAAAGAGATAATACAGGCATCAGGAAGACGGGAATGTGTTGGAAATTTCATCACTTCATTCTCCAGCTAACAAAATCATCTGTTCAGAATTGGTGTAAATTGTAAAAAAGATTGGGATATTTAGGCAACAAATGCCTGAAGAACTGCGGGAACATCTCCGAAACCACCAGCGGGTACAATCGGGGGCTGTCCGGCTTCAGTCATAATCTGCTGACCGGTCGTTCCAAGAAGCATTCCTACAAATTCAGTGCCGGCCTCAGTCTGATCAGCATTTGTCGGAACAGTCACACCGTACACAACCGGCTTACCTTTCATTACGCCACCGCCTGTGTTGATCTGAACTTTTGCATACTCGTCGGTATAGTCTACAGATGAGAGATCAATGGCTGCGGGGAGTTCAATGAACTTCACACCATCAGCAGCATTCTGTGCACCGACGCTGCGGTATTCCCATGCATAGTCAAGGTTTCCTGCCTCAAGACCGGTAATGAGATCGACACTCTTCGCCCGAATAGTGAGCGGATAGGTTGGGTCAGTTTCAGTTGCATCAACTGTTACTACGCCGTCAGCTTCGGTCGCCGTGATTGCACTGTTGGCAGCAACAAGGTTGTCGAAGATCATGTCATTGTTATACTCATTCTCTGCAAGCGCAATGACCATCAGTGAACGGTATCCACAGGGGTCAAGGTTCGGGTCAGAGAAGGCCCATGCAACATCGTCCCGGCCGAGAATCTCGTACCAGTTGTCTGCGGTGAGTTCGTCAGCAAACTTACTCTTGTCCGTGTAGCAGAGGACCAGACCATTCTTTGCAAAGGTTGCATACCAGTCTGCCTTGTCTGCGGGCATCAGCAGATTTGGAATGAGTGAATAATCAGCAGATGCATAGACATCGGAAACAGCGTCCAGCTCAGTGATCTCTTTTGCAAGCTTCGTTGAACCGCCGCTGTGCAGCTGAACGTCAACATTTGGAGATTCTGCCTCAAATGCAGCTTCCATCGCTGTCATTGGCTTTGCGAGACTGCCAGCGTGGTACACTTTCAGGGCGATATTCTCAGCTGCTGCTGTCTCTGCCGGGCTCGCCGGTTGAGCTTCTTCAGTCCCGGTACATCCTGCCATAAGGAGTGCACCCATCAATACAATAGCCACCAGAACACTAAGTAGCCGGAGATTACGTTTCTCCATAAGGTAACTGTTACAAAAGGGGTTTATTTTAACGTTCTGGTTAGTCATCTTATTTTATTCTTTTATATACTTGATTCAACTGGTGTATCAGTTGTACACCATCTGGTATGTGCTGAAGATTCCGGAAAACCCGATTTCGCGCAGATCGTAATCACTGTAAGAAGAGATCCATAAATATTCTGAAAGAGCCCCGGTTCCCTGATCCTTAAGGAAAGCCGGGTTTTCTGACTCCGGTGTATGATTTCCAAAAAATCCGGTTTAATCCTCACGGTCCGCTTCACTTGGCTTCACCATACCTTTTTTCGCGAATATAGCCACACATAGTAGTACGATGTGGCAGGAACTCAATATCGAAGACTGGATTGCAAACAGGCGAAGCGGGCTTGAAAGTGGGAAGGAAGCGGCCCTGGCAATTATTGAAGATGTCAGGTCACACGGCGATGAAGCCCTTTTCCGTCTGACCCGGCAGTTCGACGGTATCGAACTCGAAGAACTCAGGGTATCCGAGGAAGAGATTGAGGCTGCCTATGATGAAGCCGACCCAAAACTTGTCGAGGCGCTTATCGAGGCAGAGGCACGGATTTCACGCTTCCATGAGATGCAGAAGAAAAAGGAACTCTGGCTTGATGAAGTTGAACCGGGTATTACACTTGGCATCAAAACAACTCCCCTGCAGCGCATCGGAGCCTATATCCCCGGCGGTCGGGCCTCATATCCATCAACCGCTCTGATGACGGGTATTCCGGCCCGGATTGCAGGCGTACGTGAGATTATCTGCACAACACCACCACCCGTGCATCCCCTCACTCTTCTTGCCTGTGACATCGCTGGATTTACTCAAATATACCGTGTTGGCGGAGCACAGGCTATCGCTGCTATGGCGCTGGGTACTGAAACTATTCAGCCGGTCCAGAAGATCGTCGGGCCCGGTAATATCTATGTAACCGGCGCCAAGATTCTCCTCCGTGAATTTACTGAGATCGACTTCCCGGCAGGTCCCAGTGAAATTGGAATCATCGCTGACGCGAGTGCCAATCCTGCCTTTGTCGCTGCTGACATTCTGGCTCAGGCAGAACACGACCCCCATGCAGGGTGTGTTCTGATCACAACAGACATTGAACTTGCAAAAATCGTTGGCATGGAAATTCAGGCTCAGATACAGACAGAAGAACGTTCCGAAATCATTACTGCAGCCCTTAAGAATTCCGGGTATTACATCGCAGGTGATATCGCTGAAGCCATTGCTATCTCAAACCAACTGGCACCCGAACACCTCTCAATTCAGGTCCAGGACCCCCTTGCTGTGCTCGGAAAAATACAGCATGCCGGTTCGATCTTTATTGGTCCGCACACGCCGGTTGCCTGTGGAGATTATGCCTCTGGCACAAACCACGTCCTGCCCACTGCAGGGTATGCAAAGACCTACTCCGGGCTCAACGTCGATCACTTCTGCAAAACCTCCACTGTTCAGATAATAAGCAAAGAGGGTCTCGAGGCAATCGGCGATGTGGTCGAGACACTGGCAGAGGCAGAGGGGCTTGCAGCCCACGCCCACTCAGTGGCAATCAGACGACAGTGAGGACGTGCACCAATGTTCGACCCGCATGAAGAACGAGCCAGAAGGGATGAAGAAAACCTCCGGGTTCTTCTCCATCAGGTGCGTGAGGGTGGACACCAGTATCGTGTAAAGGCTGCCGAAGCACTTGGCAGAGCACAAAATCCCGCTGCAACGGATGTGCTTGTCGAAGTTCTCAGTGACGCAGATCACGAACTTCGATATGTCATCATTCGCTCACTGGGCAAAATCAAAGATCCGGAAGCAGTCCCTCACCTCCTCCCCCTTCTGAGCGACGAAGACCGATGGATTCGGCAGGGTGCCATCTGGTCATTGGGAACAATTGGCGACCCCACCTGTATCTCCTCAATTATTGCCTGTGCAGACGATGCCCATCTCCAGGTCAGGGTCTGTGTGGCCGAGGCGCTCGGCAGGTTTCAAACCCCACATACTCTGGAGACACTCAGCAGGCTAAAAGAAGACGGAGAATTTGAAGTCCGTGCAGCAGCCCGTAAGGCTGAAAAAGAAATAATCTGATTGAAAATATTAAAAAAATCTGTTAGAAGAGACGTACCTGACCACTATCTTCTCTATCTTTACTATCGTGTTGTTTTTCACTTTTTTGTCCATCAAACCGATAAACCTGCCCGTGTGACTGGTTGCCCCACTCAAATGAAGCAGGCTGACATCTCTCAAGGTCATCGCTCACTCCCCGCAGTTTTGCACTCGTATTATCTGCCATGTGGACTGCCCATGCTTCGGCGGTCATGGGTTTGACATCACCATATTCCCCATGATGTGAGGCAACGATATGGAGGAGGTGACTAAATGTTGTATCATCCGGCCCGTTTGCGGTGCGAATCGCTGAAAGGAGCGCAATTGCCTGTACTATATGACCATGCAGCCGGTATGCAGGCAGTGCAGAGAATGAGAACCCCTCTTTCTCAAACCCATCACATTTACCAATGTCATGGAGCAGTGCCCCTGCCAGAATCAGATCATGGTCCGCCTGAAACCGTGGCATCGTCTCAGCCGAATAGAGAGCAATACGTGCCACCTCCAGCGTGTGTTCGGCAAGACCTCCCCGGTAGGCATGATGGTTTTTTACTGCCGCAGGTTTTTCAAAGAACCCTTCCGCCTTTCCAAGGGCACGCTTTGTTAGGGAGCGAAGCGGTTTATCCTGTATCGTTGTCAGAAGATTCCAGATCTCGCGTTGTACCACTTCAGTATCCACGGGGGCATAGGTAAACTCGGACGGGTCGAGTTCACTCTCAGGTACCGCGAGATTCAGGAATCCAATGCCTTCGTTCACATTGATTTCAAGGGTGCCATTGTACATTTTTGCACTCCCGGAAATCCGGTACACGCTGCCGTTCTGCAGATTCTCTGAGATCGTTTCGACCTCACTGTCATCAGATCGTCCCCAGATTTTACAGGATATCGTGCCGGTGCAGTCGCTTACCGTGCAGGTCAGATATTTTCCACCGGTTGTTTTAGAACGGATTTCAGCGCCACTTATCACATACCAGCAGTCAACGGCCCTTTTTTCTGTAATGTCTTTTACATAGAGCTTCTTCGCAAGCACCTCAACACCCCTTCTGCCTGCCACTGCAGACTTCTCAGGAAAGACGTTCAATAATCATCTCACCAAAGGCTTCTGATGCATCCGGGCCGTTTGCAGTGATAATATTCCCATCAGCAACAACCGGCACATTGACAACATTAGCCCCTGCAAGCTTCATCGTCTTGTCAGAGAGTGGCGTAGAGAAGTACGTCACATTTTTCCCCATCAGGATCTTTGCCTGCGCAAGTACCGCCGGAGAGAGACAGATAGCCGCGACTACTTTTCCCGCATCATTGAACGCACGAACATGCTCATGCAGTACCAGATTATCCCACAGATATTCCTGCGCACCGGAACCGCCAATCAGAATGATTGCATCATATGCCTCAGGGTCAGCTTCATCAATACTAATCGTTGCCATTGCCGGGGTGCCAATCTGCCCGGTACACTCACCGGGCTCATTTGCAGCAATATCATAGGTGATACCCGCTTCATCCATCATACCCTGAGGGATAGAGAGTTCTTCATCACGATACTGGTTTTTTGCAATCACGAAGAGTACGTGCATACTGATACTATAGGTGATACGAAAGAAAAAAGGTTGTTTAAGCGTTGTTCCGAGCGCCTCTACTGGTGTTTTAGCACATGCTGCGAAAGAACAGCCGCATCACCAGCACGCTGCGCAATCGCAATGCACTGCTTTCTGAGTTCCCGGTGCTCGGCAAGGCAGGATTCAGGAATGTCTCCGTCCCGCAGAATCGCAGAGGTATTCTCAGTAATCTGGATGATTTCAGTGGCAATCAGACTGTTCAGCCAGATGAGATCGGAAAGCATGGCCCGTAATTCTTCACAGGTTTCTGTCATAGGTACCTGATTGCCATCTGCCCTCATAAGAATTATTCTTCTGTGATTCCAATGGGTATACAGAGTCATCCATGGGATATATCAAAGCAATTGAAGAAAACGGAGAGGATGCAAACCCATTTTTTGTGATGATGGGTATTGAAATTCTCTCATATGAGGACGGAACGGCAACACTATCGATGAAAATCCGGCCTGACATGCTGAACGGGTCAGGATGGCTCCAGGGCGGCGTCTATGTCGCCCTTGCTGACGAGGCAATGGCACTTGCCCTCTCAACGACACTTGATGAGAAACAGGAATGGATTGCCACCACAACGGAGTCCAGCAATTTCCTCCGGGGTGCCAACGGGGGCACGCTCCACGTAACCGGCAACGTGGTCCGGCGTGGCCGTCATACTTCATTCTGTGAGGCGACCGTACGAATCGATGGACCAGCAGGAAAGATCTGCACAACCACAACTGCTGCGTTTGCGGTTATCAGACGAACATAACAAAAATATTTTTTTACCCGTCCCTCTCAGACGGGTTTGCAGGAGACTGTTTAGTCTTTCAGATGTTCGATGAAACGGGTATGCAAGCGCATATCCGACCCCAGCTCCGGATGAAAAGAAAGTGCCATATGGCGCCCCTGCCGAACAGCGACAATGCCCTCATCAATCGTACAGAGGATTTCTACTTCCGGACCGGCAGACTCGACAACCGGTGCCCGAATGAAAATGGCATGGAATGGAGAATCCATCCCTGATATTGTTAGTTCTGTCTCGAATGATTCCCGCTGACGCCCGAAGGCATTTCTGTCAACACTGATATCCAGCACTGAGAGAGGGGTGACCCGCACATCATCGACAGCAGATGACAGGAGAACCATCCCGGCACAGGTACCAAAGAAACCACCCTCAAAGGAGCTGAGTACCTCGCGCATATCATTTTTGTCGATAAGGTGCGAAAGCGTGGTAGACTCGCCGCCGGGAATGACAATGCCATCACAACCTGCAATATCACCGGCGTGCCGTATGAGAACAACCTCAACGTCTTCGTTCTGCTCTCCTTCCAGAGCACAAGCTGACCGAAAAGCCTGCACATGCTCACTGACATTGCCCTGCAGGGCGAGTATTCCTACCTTAATTCCCACGGGTTGAGAGCACCTCGTCTTCACGGAGGGTGTGCACGTCAAGACCCGGCATCGCTTCCCCAAGACCTCTGCTCACGTTGGCGAGAACGGTGGCATCTTCAAAGTTGTTGACTGCCTCAACGATGGCAACTGCCATTACTTCAGGTTGTTCTGACTTGAAAACACCTGAACCGACAAACACACCGTCACAACCGAGCTGCATCATCATCGCTGCGTCTGCTGGTGTAGCGATACCGCCAGCCGAGAAGTTAACGACCGGCAGGCGCCCGAGATCTGCACACTCATTTACAATATCAATTGGTGCTTCAATGGACCGGGCGTACATGGCACGCTCCTGTGCATCCATGCCCTGAAGCATACGGATGGAACCCGAGATTGAGTGCATGTGGCGCACTGCCTCAACAACGTTACCCGTCCCCGCTTCGCCTTTCGTGCGAATCATTGCAGCGCCTTCATTGATGCGGCGACATGCCTCACCAAGGTTTCGGGCACCACAGACAAACGGCACGGTAAACTGCTTCTTGTCGATGTGATATTCCTCGTCAGCAGGAGTTAAAACTTCACTCTCGTCGATCATATCGACACCGATTGCCTCAAGAATCTGTGCCTCGACAAAGTGACCGATGCGTGTTTTGCCCATCACCGGAACTGAGACTGCCTCGATAATCTCCTCGATCTTTGCAGTATCCGCCATGCGGGCAACGCCACCCATCTTCCTGAT
>Ga0222642_1000176_pt1 | contig 15924 bp, 15 predicted proteins | sample AntAcemetagen229_FD_179813 | JGI IMG/M metagenome (GOLD analysis project Ga0222642, IMG submission 179813) | Saline water microbial communities from Ace Lake, Antarctica - #229 | ecosystem: Environmental > Aquatic > Non-marine Saline and Alkaline > Saline | place: Antarctica: Ace Lake... | reverse complement strand
CAGACCTCCGTCACCGAATATCAGGCCCTGAACAATCAGAACAAGTGTCAGAATAAATACGGCTGCAAAGGGCGAACCGAACACAATCGCAACCAGAGCACCACCGACCAGATGACCACTGGTTCCCATTCCTACCGGCAGATTAAACGCCTGTATCGCAAAAATACCGGCTGCAAGCACAGCAACGAGGGGGATACGGTCTTCAGAGAGTTCATTTTTTGCCCATCTAAGAGCAAGCGCCACAAAGATCAGTGCGATGATCCAGTATATTATCGCCTGTGGAAGCGGGATAAAAGCATCAGGTATATGCACTACATTTCACCACGTTACTGTAACACCCAATAGAATAAAAGTATTACTTATTTGTTACGTTTGAAAAAATAGGTATTACTTTTTTCGAGTGACTCATAAAAACTGAAGTTTTCAGGCCAGTGAACTCCGTCCCCACTCCCACGATAATTCGATAAACTTTAACCAATAATGGCTACAAATGGTACAAAAATGTCATCAGAAATAAGATCATTTGAAGATGCCGTAGCATTCCACGGGCATACCTGTCCGGGTATTGCCATCGGATACCGTGTTTCACAGATTGCTCTTGAGATGTTCGACTACGACCCGACAAAGGACGAGGATCTGGTCTGCATCGCGGAAAATGACGCCTGTAGTGTCGATGGTATCCAGTTTGTCTCCGGCTGCACCCTCGGCAAAGGCAATCTGATCTTCCGGGACTATGGCAAACAGGTCTATACCTTTATTCCCCGGGACGGGACTGAAGCACTGAGAATTTCTCTGAAAAATTCCGCGTCTATGGAGACCGTCTGTCCTGAAGCGATCGGAGTCCGGGCAAAGGTCTTTGCCGGCACAGCAACGCCTGAGGAGATAGATATCTATGCAAAAGGACGGAGTGACCTTGTTGATCACTATCTCCATGCTCCGGCTGAAGAGTTATTTACCATCGAGAAAATTTTCCCGGCACTGCCGGAAAGAGCACGGATATTTAACACCGGAATATGTAGCATCTGTGGTGAACCGGTATCAGAATCACGCGCCCGTATCCAGGACGGCAAAATAGTCTGCATTCCCTGCTACAACGACTACGCCGGCATCAACAGGTAACGGAGAAGAATGACCGAAGATCCAGAAGACCGGACGTTCCCGGTAAAACCCATCGGTGAGGTCCGGTCCCCATACAAAACAAAAGGCGATGCTCCTTTTCAGGGACGGATGAGAAATGAGACCGAGATGGAGATTGTGCTCTATCCACAATATCAGGAAGGCATTGGTGATGCCAGAGATTTGACACACCTGATTGTCCTTGTGTGGTTTAATCAGGCACGGGGAGAAAAACTGCGGGTTATGACCCCGTGGTCCAAAGAGAAAAAACCGCTCTTCCAGACCCGTTCACCCAACCGCCCGAATCCCATCGGATTTGAGATTGCTGAGATCGTCTCCGTACAGGATGGTGTGATCCGGGTAAAAGGCATGGATACTCTGGATGGCACACCGGTTCTTGACATTAAACCCTACAACCCGGCACTCGACTGCGTTCCTGAGGCAGACGGGACGGGATGGATGGGTCAGTAATAGTAATAGTAATCTACTCCGTGTGAGTCCCGGCACGATACATTTTTATTTTTTTCGTTTATTAAGTATGAAGAATGCAAAATAATTCCATTAAAAGTATGAACATTTTCATAATTCTTATTACCTACCTGAGTTAAACTATACTTTATGCGCTATTGTGCAAATCTCAAAAAGACCAGGAAATGCCGGATGGCATCGACTGTTCTGGTCCTTTTATCGCTTGCAGTCCTTCTGATCAGCGCCGGTTGTACCGGCACAGCACCCCAGGCTGAGCCAGAAGAGACCGAATACATAACCATTACCGATTCCCTGAACCGTGAGATCACGGTGCCGGCAAATCCCGAAAAAGTCGTCTGTTCGGGTCCCGGTTGCCTGCGCTACCTGACCTACCTCGGAGCACAGGACAAGATTGTCGGCGTTGATGATATTGAAACGAAAGAAACCATCTTCTCGGCACGACCGTATTTCATTGCAAACCCACAGTTTAAGGACTATCCGCTAATTGGAGAGTTCCGGGGCAACGACGACCCTGAGAAGATTGTCGCCCTCGGACCGGACGTCATCTTCAAGACCTATGTCGAATCAACCGGTGACGCAGACGAACTCTCAGCAAAGACCGGCGTTCCGGTGGTCTGCCTCAACTATGGTGACCTGACCACCTATCGTGATGACGCCTACCAGTCACTCCGGATTATGGGAACAGTCATGGACAAAGAAGACCGTGCTGAAGACGTCATCTCCTACCTGAACGGGATAATCGGGGATCTAAACGACCGGACAGCAGGAATCTCGGATGCAGAAAAGACGACCGCCTTCATCGGCGGGATTGCCTACCGGGGACCACACGGATTCCAGTCAACTGAACCGACCTATCCGCCGTTTGTCTTTGTAAATGCTGCAAATGTCGCCGGCGATATGGGCACTGCGCATGCTGATGTTGCAAAGGAGAAGATTGTCGAATGGAATCCTCAGGTCCTCTTTGTTGACCTTTCCACTCTTCAGACCGCTCCGAATGCGATCACCGAACTTTCTGACGACCCTTCCTACCAGCAACTGGACGCAGTCTCGTCCGGTGAGGTCTACGGGATGCTGCCTTACAACTGGTATACTCAGAATCACGGCAGCATCATGGCAGACGCCTACTACATCGGAACGGTGCTCTACCCGGAGCAGTTCAGTGATATCGACCCGGCAACCAAAGCCGACGAGATATACACCTTCCTTGTCGGGGAACCGGTCTTTGAGGAGATGAAAACATCATTCTCTGATCTGCCGTTCACCCAACTTGAGATCTGAGACGATTACGAAGGAGAACCATGAGAACACACCATACACAGACGGGGAAAACCACATATGCACCTTGAAGGCGGCGAGGTTCCGGAGGCATACCGGAACTATATAGGGAGAAAAATAGTCTTTATTCTCGCCGGTGTTGTGGTGCTGTTCCTGCTCCTCATCCTCTCAGTCTCTGTCGGAGCAGTCAGCATTCCGCCGCTTGAGGTGGTGCTGGCCCTCTTCGGACAGGGCACGAATGCTCAGTGGGACACGATTATCTGGAATATCCGGCTCCCTCAGGCACTGACTGGGATCGTTGCCGGAATCGGGCTTGCGGTTGCCGGTGTTGCGATGCAGTCCATTCTGCGAAACCCCCTGGGATCACCGTATACTCTCGGAATCTCCAACGCCGCAGCGTTTGGGGCCGCCGTCTCAGTGATCCTGCTTGGTTCCGGCACGATGCACAGCAGTGGAGCAGACGCTATTGTACTTAGCAATCCTTATATAACGACCATTATGGCGTTTATCTTCTGCCTGATTGCGACCGGCATTATTCTTGCGATCTCCAGAGTTCGGGGAGCATCACCGGAGGTTATGATCCTTGCCGGTGTCGCCATAGGCTCGCTTTTTACCGCCGGCACGATGTTTCTCCAGTATTTTGCCGACGATGTGCAGCTTGCTGCTGTTGTCTTCTGGACATTCGGAGACGTCGGTCGCGCCAGCTGGCAGGAACTCGGACTGATTACCGTCGTCGTGTTTTTGGCAACGATCTATTTCATATTCAACCGCTGGAACTACAACGCCATCGACGCCGGAGAGGAGACTGCACGGGGTCTGGGTGTGAATGTGAAATCCCTCCGGCTCTGGGGCATGGTCATCGCCTCTCTTGTTTCAGCCATCGTCGTCGCATTTCTGGGAATCATCGGATTTGTCGGACTTGTCTGCCCCCATATCGTCCGGCGGCTTATCGGTGACGACCACCGGTTCCTGATTCCCGGCACCTGTGTTCTCGGCGGGATACTGCTGCTTGCCTCAGACACGGCAGCACGCCTGATTCTGGCTCCGCATATCCTGCCGGTGGCGATTTTAACGGCATTCATGGGTGCACCGATCTTCATTTATCTTCTGATTAAGGGGTATACCAGATGATTCTCGATGTGGACGGTATCGCCTTTGATTACAAAAGCACCGAGGTTTTAAAGGGCATCGACTTTACGCTGAAAAAGAATGAGATGCTCACGATTCTGGGACCAAACGGTGTCGGAAAGACGACCCTCTTAAAATGTATCAACGCCATCTTACAGCCAAAGCGGGGTTCGGTAATGATCGACGGGCTGGATCTCATGCAACTTGATAAGCTGGATGTGGCCAAAAAACTCGGTTACGTCCCTCAGCGCTGTGAAACCGGACGGCTGACTGCATTTGATGCGATTCTGCTGGGAAGAACCCCACACATCCGGTGGAATATCTCTGATAAAGACCTGAAGATGGTCGATGCCATTATTAAGAAACTGGAGATGCAGCATCTTTCGCTGAAGTATATCGACGAGATGAGCGGCGGTGAACTTCAGAAAGTCTCCATCGCCCGTGCCATTGTCCAGGAATCCCGGGTTCTGCTTCTTGATGAGCCCACCAGTAGTCTCGACCTGAAGAACCAGCTTGAGATCCTCGGCATTCTCAAAGAGATTGTCCGGGGCCATGATGTCTCGCTGATCATGACGATGCACGACTTAAACACCGCTCTTCGGGTCTCAGATTCGTTTCTGTTCCTGAAAAATGGTGTGATTCACGCAGCAGGCGGGCCTGAGATTGTCACACCGGAGGTTATCAATGAGGTCTACGGGGTGCCGGTTTATATTGAAAAGATCCGAGGCATTCCGATCGTTCTGCCGCTTGAGGTATAGGGAAGGAACGTGGCAGAACCGGTGATGGTGCTGGCTTTCCTGTTCACAGGTATTTTGCTGACGGCAGAATTCTCCAGACGCCGGAAAGAAACTAATTTAATCTTAGAACGACGAGATAAAGAGTATGTCTGAATTCTTTGATGAGCTGAAAGGTCTGCTCTTACAACCGGTTGCTGCCTTTCAGGAACTAAAGGAAAAACCAATCATCGCAGTATTGGGATTTTTTGCTGTGATACTTCTGATATTTTCAGTCCTGTCCTCAATTGTTGATCTCAACTTTGCAAATCCCCTCGGACTTGTTGTCGGCATTATCGTTGGATATATTTTCCTCTTTGTAATCATCTTCATCAACGCTGCAATCCTCCACCTCTTTGTATACCTTGTCGGTGGGCGTGGCGGTGTGGAACAGACAATTAAGGCGGTTCTGTATGCATTCACACCTTACGGCCTGATTGGCTGGATTCCGTTTGTCGGCCTGCTTGGAATGCTCTGGTCCATTATCCTGACAATTTTCGGTATCCGGGAACTGCATGATCTCTCGACTGGCAAAGCAGTGATCGCTGTGATTTTGCCTGTCATTCTTCTAATTATTCTGGTAATGGTTCTTGGTGTTGCTCTCTTTTCCTACCTGACCATTGACCCAGCCAGCGTAACAACAATCCCCCTGAACTAAATTTTTTTGTTCGCTCAACACTTTTTTACCTTTCCTTCGCCAACTTCTGCAGGAGGATGATACTGTGCACAAACTAGTACTCATACGCCACGGGGAGAGTCTCTGGAACAGGGAAAACCGCTTCACCGGGTGGGTAGATGTCGATCTTTCTGAAAAAGGAATGCTCGAGGCACAATCAGCCGGTGAACTCCTCAGGGAAGAGGGATTTACCTTCGACTGTGCCTACACATCAGTCCTGAAACGGGCAATTCGCACCCTCTGGGTGGTACTTGATGAACTGGATCTTATGTGGGTGCCGGTTACCCGTTCCTGGCGTCTGAACGAACGCCATTATGGGGCACTTGCGGGCCTGAACAAGTCAGAAACGGCTGCACAATATGGTGAAGATCAGGTTTTTATCTGGCGGCGAAGTTACGATGTCCGGCCACCACAGATCGATGTTGGTAACAAAGAAAACCCGGCGTATGAACGACGATATGCGGAACTGACTGAAGAGCAGATTCCCCGTGGCGAGTGCCTGCAGGACACCGTTGCCCGGGCAGTGCCTTTCTGGGACAGCGAGATTGCTCCGGCTATCAAATCCGGCAAAAAAGTTGTCATTGTTGCTCATGGCAACAGCATCCGTGCTCTGGTAAAACATCTGGACAATGTGCCGGACGATGTGATTACGGGCCTTAATATTCCAACCGGGATCCCACTGGTCTATGAACTGGATGATGATCTGGTGCCAATTCGTCATTACTATTTAGGGGATCAAGACGCCGTCGCAGCAGCAGTAAACGCCGTCGCGAGTCAGGGAAAGGCAGAAAAATAAAATATATCCGTTTTCCCTTTTTATCACAGAAAATAAAGAAGGGAGATCTCTTTCAGCGCTTTTTTGAAGGCCGGACAGCCGTATAACTATTCCCTTTGCCTTTAACAAAACCGGCTTTTTTCATGAGCTTTAGGATCTCACGCACCTGTGTCGGGTCAAGTGAAAAGTGGTACGGTTCCTCAGAATCAGTTTCAAAACAGATCTGCTGCAGAGCTTCAGTTATTTCTTCAACAGAGGATGTTCCATGCTCACTAAGATATTCATAGGTCCCATTTCCCAGCATTGAGAGGAACAATAAGGTCTGCTCACAGCGCTCTATCGAACAGAAATCACCCTGGGATGAGCCGATAACATCCGCAATATCAGACGGTTTCAGCCAGAAGGCCACCTGATTTGGAATGACAAGGTGATACTCCTCTTCAACCGTCCACCTCTGAAGGTATTCAATCTGAAAGTCTGCATAGGTACCTGACAGTTCACAGATCTCTTTCGGGTGATCAAACAGAAGATCATACGAGTCTTTTGTGCCGGTAAGGATTATTGCATCCTCACGTATTTCGATCAGGCCGTTGTTTAAAAGAACACTATAGGCTCCTTTCTGAAAACTTTTCTGAAACACTGAAAGTAAATCAGCAACTGCCTCCCGAAACTCTTCTTCATCACCGGATTCATTCCCATCTGATTCCTCAAGCCAGGATTCTATCGTAGCATTCCATAGCTCTTTGGACGATGATGACAGTTCAAAAACTTCATCCTCGGGATCCGGTAGTTCGTTTCCCGGCTCATACTGTGCGAAGATATATTCAATCGCACCCTTTATTTCATTCAGATGTAATAGTAAATCCGAAAGTTCCTGCTGGTCTTCAAACGGACTATCTTCACCATTCAAATCGCTGTCGGCATCGGAAGGGGTTGTTACATCCTCAAGATACGCTAAGAAGGATCCCAGTTTTCCCCGGTATACCTGACTGAGCGTGGGTTGTTCAACTTCTTTCACCCTGATACTCTGACCGGTTTCCTCGACCAGTCTGGTTATCTCGTCAACATCCACGGGGTTGTCAACGATTAGAAGGCTGTCTGCTAACATAATCCATCTCTCTCTACAGGGATTCGACTGGAGAGCGTAATAATTACACGGATGCTGGTGCCTGCTTTCTCAGCAAAATTCCGAGGCGTTGCTACTCAGTATCCGCAAATCGAAATGTTCTCCCTTTTCCCCCTTTACCTCCCTTAACCGCCCCTTTTCATCTTTTTTGTACAAGGGAGAAACGGATTTACTTGCGTATTTCCTCTTTTTATCCTCTATTCTTCTTTTTATTATTTCTTTTCTCTCTCTTTTACATTATTTTGGAAAAGAGAGGGGGGTCTGATGAAAAAACCAAACGAAGGCGGCCCCCCTCTCTTTTTCGGAAAGTTGATCAGGGGAGGTTTTTGGGTGGTGTTTACGGATTTTTATAGCCCTAATCTTGAATTAAAGCTCTTTCTTTCCTGCCAGTGCTGTTGGTTAGGGAAGGTTCAAGAGGTGTCAGGAGGGAAAGGGGAGGTTTATCCTGCTCATGATCGCCAGTATGATTGGTACAAAGGATTCGAAAGAAGAGTGTCAGGTAGAGCAGCCCTCTTGCTACTTTTCTTACACTTTTTGCGTGGCACTGTTATCTATCAGGGTTCTTCTATCAATGAACTGTTAGAGACATTTCCGGTTATGCCAACGGTTCCTTTGAGATATTTCATATATTCAAGGTAAAACGAGTAGAACTTCCAGATCTCTTCCGTCAGTGGGTTATGGAAAAGAATGCCCCCGTCGTCGGACGATTCTGAAACGTTTTCTACTACAGCAGTCAGGCCAGTTGCGTCGGCGTCATAACTTGTCCCGGCGTAGGTGGGGACAGGGGTCGGTATTGGAGTGGGGATCGGCGTAGGTGTTGGCGTTGCTACAGGTGAGAGAACAGTGATCGTTTTTGTTGCATTTACTGTCCCAACATCGTTGGAAACGGAAAGTTGAACGGTATAGGTATCAACTTCAGAAAATGTACGGTTAATTTTTTGTAAGATTGAAGTTGTTCCATCATCAAAATCCCATAATCTTGTTGTCACATTCCCAGTTGAAGTATCATTAAATGCGACAATGAGTGGAGCGTACCCGCTCATCGGAGTCGCGGAAAAAGAGATTGAGGGAACATTTCCAACAGTAATGTAATCGGTTGTTGTGTTGGAGCCAATATCATTTGAGACAATTAGCTTTATTGTATAGATTCCCTCATCTTCGAATAGATAAGTGAAATTTTCAGTATAAGCAGATTCAACCTCATCATCATCCACATCATAAATTTCCCAAGTCAAATCTTCCACTATTCCTGAAGATTCATCAGTGAAAAGAACAGCAAGTGGGGCTGACCCGCTAGTAACATTCGCTGAAAATGCAGCAATCGGAGCATCTGTTACCAGAGGATTGACAGTTATAGTTCCAGTAGCTGAATGAGAAATATCAAAGGTAGTATTTATGACCGTAAGATTGACGGAATAGGATCCTGCTATAGTGAAGTTGTGAGTGGGGTTCTGTTCTGAAGAGAGGCTACTACCATCGCTAAAATTCCATGAATATGTATCAATGAATGCTGAGGGTATCGAACCATCAGTGAAATTAACGAGAAGGGGAACAACTCCTGAATATGGAGATGATGTGAAACTTGCGGCCAGAGGATTTGTTACGGAAATAATTTGGGTTGTCGAGATACTCCCATTATCATTTGTTGCAGTTAAATTCACTGTAAATGAATCAACCGATGTGTATTCATGCGTTATATTCCGTTCCGTCGAACTTTCATTATCACCAAAATCCCATGAAACACTATCAGCATTTACTGAGGCATCAGTAAATATTACTGCTTCGCTTACCGTGATATAGTCTTCTTTTGTTTTTTCTGTTCCGTTATCTATAGTAAGTTTTACAGAATATGTTCCGGTGCTCTCATATGTGTAAGTTGGATCTTCCTCTGTTGAATTACCCCCATCACCAAAATCCCACACCCACGAAGTGGCATTTTCAGAGGCATCAATAAATGTTACTGTAAGAGGCACTTCACCGGAAACCGTATCTGCGGAAAAGTCCGCTACCAACGCCCCGGAAACAGCAGAAACCAGTGTCAAACATGCGATCGCACAGAATAATATCGGAAAATTCTTTTTCATTTTCAACTGTTCTCCTAAATCAAACCATTCTCCAGCTCAAAGAAAGCCGTCCCAAGCATCAGTACAAACAACACAACGAGAACCGGCACCATCACGGCAAAAAAAGCCTGCCCGCGTTCGACGTCATGATCCTCCCAGACGCCGTTCATCTGAATCCAGAGCGCCCAGATAACTCCCAGAACCGGTCCGATGATGGGGATCAGGCCCGCGAGGGCAAACGGCGTCGCCGCATAGAGACAGATCTTCAGCGTCTCCTCAATGCCGTTTCGTCCTCCGACAAGGGCGACTCCCAGATGAAGGAGGGCAGCGTTTATTCCCAGAATCACTAATCCGAAGATAATTCCTTCAATGACAAAGAAAATCAGGGAACCCGTTTCTGCCACAATGCCTTTGGCAGTGGGATAGAGCCCCGGATCAAGGGGTTCTGCCAGAAGAACCAGCATCACTGTTCCCAACAACATAAAGAGCGCGATCATAACGATGCCATACGGCAGGGCGTCCTGGGCGGTATTGGTCTTCGTTGCCCGGAAGGTCTCTTTGGGGTGGAATAAAAAGCCCTTAAACATGCCAACCGGGGTAAGCTCTCCACCATAGAGGCCGCTGCCACCAAGCCCCAGTTCACTTCCTGAGGAACGCCTCTCCCTTCGGGGTCGTTTGGGTTGTTTCGGTTGTTTCGGCCGGCCGGTTCGTTGCTGACGGGATTCCGTCTGCTCCCTTCGGTCCCGTTTCAGGCTCTTATTTTGTTCTTTCTCAGCTGCCTTACGCTGACGTGCAGAGGCCTTCTCCCGCTGTTTTTCCTGCGCCTGAATATCTCTGAGAGACGGTTCAGGCTGCCGGTACTGCGGTTCTGGAGGACGGGGAGGTAATGGCTGAGCAACCGGGGGAGAGGGGGGTTGCTGTTCAACCCGCTGACCACAGACGTGGCAAAAGAGCGATCCTGCCGGAACCTGCTCGCCGCAGGAGGTGCACCAACTTGCCGTCTGCTGAGGAGTAGGCTGAGGAACAGGTGGGACAGAATAAGTCGGTTGTGGCCTTGGCGCGGGAGGCACATACGAAGGAGGGGCAACAACAGGTGGTGCCTGCGGTTGCGGAGAAGAGGGAGCAGAACCCGATAACTGTGAAAGCCCTGGAATATTCTTTAGATGTCCACCGGTTGCCACCAGATCCTGAATCACTCTGACCCACTGATTTCGAAGACCGCTCCGATTCCCTTCATGCCATTCAGAAAAGATGATAATCATCTTCCGGGTATCACCGGACTCAGATCGGACTGAGAGCGCCAGCGTTGGTTCCCCGGACTGATTGGTTCCCGAACCCACATCAGCAATCGTTGCAAGGGCAATATCAACCGGCTTTCGGGACACCTTTCCCGCAAGCGCTTCACTGTCGGTTAGAATAATACCGCCACTGTGCAGTTCTCCTGAAAAAACCCGTGATTTCACCACAAGATTTTCAGCATGCAACAGACTTCGACGGGCGGGAACAAACGAGGGTAAGGTTGAAGGAGGAGGGATCTCCGATGCAACAAGAATGCCTGAATCACGCGATGCCGGTGCCCGTGTTCCCGCGAGGTGCCTGGCAAGGAGATCCCGGTCGGAAAACCGTGGCCCAAAGGGACCGGCCCCAAAAACAAGGAGCATTCTCCTGCTGTGTCCCTCGGGAGAGTGAATCGTAAGCACAAGCTGCGGTGTTTCGTTATTATGATCAAAGGACTCTGTTGACTCAATGGAGGCACGTGAAATCTCGACGGGTGGACGGGCAGCGTCCTTTGTATCGGCAAGAAGAATCCGCTCATTTGTAAGAAAAAGATTGAATTCCCGCGATTTCACATGAATATCAGGCAGTTCCAGAAAAATTGACTCACCATTATTCATGTGCGGAGGAATCATTGTTGTCTCTCTTTACATTCTGTTTTTCATCAGATAAAAAGAATAGAGAGGCTTCGTTCCCATCCTCCTGAACAATCCTTTTCTCGCCTCCTGACGTATAGTGTGCTATGAGATACGGGCTTTCCAGAATTATACTGGGTCTGTGCCTGATTATGGTATCTGCCCTTCTCTGCACCGCCCCTGTAAGTGCAGATGTGTCGGGTTACGGCTACTATGTCATCCACACCAACATCGACTACGCATCAGTCTACTTCGACGGCTCATATATGGGGCTGACATCGGGCGGAAAACTTTCTGTACCCTTCGAAAGCGGTGCTGTCGCCCCAAAAACTCTCCTCGTCGAGAAGAGCGGCTATTATTCTGCGACCCAGCCAATTACCACCACACCTGCGATTGATTCGACCGTGGATCTCTACGTCAGCCTCAGTCCAACGGCTGCGCCAACAGCGACGACCGCTTCAGGAGCATTAAAAATCACCAGCACTCCTTCCGGTGCACAGATCTATATCAACAATATCTATCAGGGCATCGCCCCTCTCAGAGTTCCGGACCTCCGGCCCGGCACCTATATGGTTGAAGCGGTTCTCGAGAGCTATGATCCAGTCTCCAAAACTGTTCAGGTCTATGCAGGTGAGGACGCCTACGCCACACTCACCCTGGCATCGGCCGGAACGCTGACTGTGACCTCAGATCCATCCGGCGCTTTTGTGAGTGTCAACAGCGAGACAAAGGGACGAACACCACTTACCATCACCGGTCTGGAGTCCCGTGAATATTCAGTGATTGTCTCCATGAATGGCTACTATAACTGGAAAGAGACCGTCAGTCTCTCTTCAGGTGAGGGCGAATATATCGAAGCGGTCCTCAAACCAGTGGATGAAACCCAGATTCTGGTTAGTTCAGTCCCAGATGGGGCGCAGGTCTACCTGGACGGTGTCTATCAGGGAGAGACCATGAAATCTCAGCCCCTGCCGGTCCGCGGCATGGCGCCGGGGCAGCACACCCTGACGCTCCGCCACAGCGGATACCAAGATTATACAAAGACAATTTCTGTTGTTGAAGGGGCAGCTCTCTCGGTCTACGCTGATCTCTCATCGCCGCCTGCAAGCGAGATCGTTTGGCCAGTGGCATCAGGAACCGGGGTTTTGATCGTAACATCAACGCCAGAAGGTGCTGACATTTTCCTCAACCAAGAGGCAACCGGCTATGTTACCCCAACAACGATCGCCGGACTAACTGCAGGACAGTACACCGTCACTCTCAAAAAAGTGGGATATGCTGATTCACTGCCGACGGCCGTTGATGTGCTGGAAGATAGTTCTCCGACACAGCTGACCGTGTCCCTGGCTGAAGATGCCGTGCCGGAAGGAATTGGTGCCAATACGCTGACAGGGATTTTCCTGTTGATTCTCATCTGCGTTGGCGGTGGCGTTCTTATCATGAAGCTTCGCCAAAAGCGCGGGTGAAAAAAGAGAGCGGTTAGATCCGGATCTCTGAGACCTTGGTATTTTCAATATACCGGTAGACATCCAGCACATCATACGGATGGTCAAGGATATACTGGTAGACCGGATATATTTTATCTCCTTTTTCCCTCAGATCATTATACATCTGAATTCGCTGATTGTATCTTGCATAATCGCTGTCAAACTCCTCGCGATCGGTATAAGGATAGGTATTGAGCTTCTCTTCAAGTGTGAGAATCTCAGTCCGCCACTCATCAAGCTGATTCTGAATAAACAATAACCTATCCCCCAGTTCTTCTGCCGTATCGGTGATGTGTGAGATATAATTCATGTGAGTATACCACATTGTGCCATTGCCAACCGGCACCACATAGACCCGTGCTCCTTCATAGACCTCGGGATACCGTCCAATGTACTGAGGCACCGTCGTCTCGATAAAGACATAATCACGCTTGTCATCGCTCTCAAAAACATGAAATCCGGGATCTGCCTCAAGCCGTACCCGGATACCAGCAACCGCATGCTGATAATCAGGGAAGAAGAAAAGAGCCACATCATACCCCTCACGTTCGAGGAGACCAGCCAGAAGGAGACTTTTTTCGTCACAGTCCCCTTTCTGATCATAAATCGTTTCTATTGCAAACCGGGGACTTATTGCCTGAGAGTCATAGGGAACCTGCTGGACAAAGGTGATCAGCAGTTCGAGATATTCACTCTCTGAGAGCACTTCCTGGCGCTGTATCCTCTGGAGGGGAAGAAGCAGATCCTCGTAAAACGAATCGAGGTTGGGATCACTGAAAAAAGCCCGATAGTAGCCGGTTAACCATTCCTTATAATCCCATTCACTTCCCTCAGGCAAGCGTTTTACCGATGAACGGGCACCATAGTAAACGGATTTGTCGACTGGGACTGTTATCGTATAATTTGACTTCTGAAACAGGAAGGTAAAGGAACGATCTACCGTTCCCGAATACCCTGAATCCGGAATAATTGATGGATAGGGAGGCAGGTCCTGTCCATAGAGATTCTCACTGGTCGTCAACAGAATAGAATGGTTTTCCGCGGTCTCCGGTTCTGTCTCTACTATATCCTCAGGAAGATCAGAGACTATAACTGGATTCAAAGAATTATCCGAAAGACCTGTTTCGGTGCCTGAATTGTCAAGGCATCCACTGAAACAACAGATAACAACGACTATTACGAGCAGAATAAGACTGGTGAAAAATCCTTTTTTGATCACATCAAACACCTGTTACCTCAATTCCTGCTAAAACCTCACGTGCCGCTTTTATCCCTCCATCAAGATACACTGCCCCTGCCAGTGCCTCGACACATTCGGCAAGCACCCGCCCTGAAGTCCAGACATGTTGCTTCTCTTCGCCCCGGCCCCACCTGATATACTCATGTAGTGTGAGCTCTTCTGCCTTGTTGCGGAGTACCGACATATTCACCATATTGGATTTTGTCACCGATATGTCGCCTTTTTCATGTCGTCCTGATAATACCAGGGCTTCGATTACCAGCAGATCAATGACCGCATCCCCTAGCGTGGCAAGAGCATCCATATGACAACCATCAGGATACTGATGTTCCTGTGCAAAAGCAAGACGGGTGGTGGCACGGTGAAGAAGTTCTGGTGTTTGAAAGTGGTACCCGATTCGCTCTTCGAGTCTGGCCATATCAGGTTCTGTGATCATCTTTGACTATCTGTTGTCTGTTCTGCCTAAAAAGGATTTGAGGAATTGCAATCACCAACTCAAAAGGTTTTACAAACCCCAAAAAACGATACATTGATAATTCCAGCAGGATACAAGTATAATCGATTGAATCTTACTGGAGATATTTCACATGGATAAAACCGGAATAGCTATGATTGTTGTTGGAATCCTGCTTCTTATTGCAGGTGTGTACGGAATTATGTACTTCTTTGACGCCTTTATCGAGTCAGTAAAAGGACTCATTGGTCTGGTTGTTGCTCTGATTGGTCTCTTCTCATTGATCATCGGCGCAATGATTGTAAAAGACTGAAAATAATCTAAAATAACATTTCAGGCCTTTCAGGTCTAAAAAACTCTTTTTATTCAGGCTCTGTCCAAAGACCAAAGTTCATTCCCAGCATTTCTGTCCGCCCTCTGAAGCCAAAAGCTGACAGCTAAGACATTAAGGAACAAATCGACGGCAAGCCTGAAAATAAGAAAATAATGTTTGGAAAAAAGTTAGAGAAGGAAGAGCGGGGCAAAGACAACTGCCACGATGCTCATCAGCTTTAACAGAATGTTGATGGCCGGACCTGAGGTATCCTTGAAAGGATCCCCAACAGTATCTCCGGTCACACCTGCTTTGTGGGCGTCTGAACCTTTTCCACCGAAATTTCCAAGCTCAATATACTTCTTTGCGTTGTCCCATGCACCACCGGCGTTTGCCATGGTGATAGCAAGCATAAATCCTGAGACCAGTGAACCAGCCAGAAGACCGCCCAGTGCACCAGGCCCAAGAAGAAGACCGATAGCAATCGGTGCTACAATAGCAAGCACACCCGGTGCAATCATCTCTCTCAGGGCAGATTTTGTTGAGATGGTAATACAGGTTTCATAGTCAGGTTCTGCTGTTCCTTCCATGAGTCCGGGAATTTCCTTAAATTGTCTGCGAACTTCAATGACAATTTCATATGCTGCTTTTCCGACAGCCATCATTGTCATCGAGGAGAAGAGGAACGGAAGCATAGCACCGATGAGAAGTCCGATGAAGACATTCGAGTTCATCACATCAATGTACTCAAGGCCGACAGCAATGCAATATGCCGAGAAGAGCGAGAGAGCAGTCAGTGCTGCCGAACCGATAGCAAACCCTTTCCCAACAGCTGCGGTGGTGTTGCCGACTGCATCGAGGGTATCAGTAATTTCACGGACTTCAGGGGGCTGATGTGACATCTCTGCGATACCCCCGGCATTGTCAGCAACAGGGCCGTATGCATCAACCGCAAGTGAAATACCCAGCGTCGCAAGCATACCGACAGCAGCGATTGCAATACCATAAAGACCGGCAAACTGGAATGCAATATAAATGGCAACGCCAATGACCAGCACAGGCCAGACTGTTGACTCCATACCTTTTGCAAATCCGGTAA
>Ga0222642_1000175_pt1 | contig 15974 bp, 21 predicted proteins | sample AntAcemetagen229_FD_179813 | JGI IMG/M metagenome (GOLD analysis project Ga0222642, IMG submission 179813) | Saline water microbial communities from Ace Lake, Antarctica - #229 | ecosystem: Environmental > Aquatic > Non-marine Saline and Alkaline > Saline | place: Antarctica: Ace Lake... | reverse complement strand
TGTATCACCTCCTCCATGTGTAGTATAGATATTATTAGATTTGCTTGTCAAGGTTTTTTTATTATTTATTTTCTGTTTCTTCTTCATCATACCTACAGTATATGATAAACACACACACGAAGTCAAGCTTTATTTTATTTATTTTTTCAAATAAAGTATTGATTTTTTCTAATAGCTGTGCTATAGTGAGTTACATAACAAAATAATTTCATATATAACTGGTAAATAACGCAAAACAAAAAAAGTAGCAAAGTAAAGAAAAAAATAATTTATTTTAACATGCCCACAGGGCTAAGGAGAAGTACAATGACAGACCAACTATTAAGTAAAACAGGTACTGGTAATAAGAACATTACTGTAGAAATGGGACAAGCAAGTAAGAAAGGAAAATCCGCTTGCACTGAAGCTAATAAGAACAAAAGCTCCGGAATAGGATCGCCAAGACCTAAAGTAATGGATAAGGGCAACATCCAAACTGTTATAGGACCAACAAGTAAATAAAGCCGTTAGGAATAGTAATGACTAATGAAGATAGAACTAAACTAGCAGAACAGCATGTACGTCATCTAAATATTGATATAGACGCACGTACCATACGTATTAGGCATTTATATGTATTAGGAATAAATATGTTATGTTTAATACTGTTTCTGCAAATATTGTATTTTATTAACTAAGGAGATAACAATGGCTAAGAAGAATATAGCATCTATAGCATCTATAGCAAAGATAGCAGAAATAGCTGAATTTGATGACAAAAGGAAGGCTATCATTGCATCAATAACCAATGGTGCATGTAATGCTGATGCATACAGAGCTGCTGAGGTACCTGAAAAGACTTTCTACAACTGGATGCATGACGATCTATTCAGATCCGCAGTTGATACAGCTAGGCTGGCCGGTAGAAACATACGTATTAGAAATGTAGAGGATGCTCTTTACTCCACAGCTATAGATGGAAACACGACAGCACAGATCTTTTTTCTTAAAAATAGATTATCTAAAGAGTGGGCAGATAAGCATGAGATCCAGGGTGGAGCAGATAAGACAGTTATCAATGTTATTACCTCATCCCCTTCTAAAGCAAAACCTACAGCTATTGAAGAAGGCCGCTTAAAGCTGTAAATACTGGCATACTAATGTATAAGGGATATAGAGAAGATGGCTTACAGAGCAACTACAGGAGGCAAATGGCTGACCAAACAATAGACATAACGCTAACACCCAGACAATGCGAGGCATTTGCTCATTTAACATCACCTGCTGACCTAGCTCTGACATTTGGTGGAGCTAAAGGTGGAGGCAAATCCTTCTTAGGTTGTGTTTGGGTTCTTGTATGGGCTCGCCGACTAATAGAACTATGGGACCTAAAGGAGTCTATCCATCCTCTTGCTATTGGGTTCATGGGTAGAAAACACGCGACTGATTTTGATAAGACGACCTTAGAAACCTGGAAGAAAACAATCCCATATGAATGCTATGAGATACACAAACAGGAGAAATCAATAGAGATCGATAAAAAAGTTAAAATATTTTTTGGAGGATTATCAGACCAGGAAAGCATAAATAAATTTAATTCAGCTGAACTGGCCTTCATATTCATCGATCAGGCAGAAGAGACAAAGAGAGAGGATATAGACGTAATCAGTGCCTCACTTAGATTGACGCACAATGGTATTAAGCCAGCTTATAAAACGCTTTACACGGCTAACCCGGCCCAGTGCTGGCTAAAAGATGAATTTATATTAGCACCATCAGAGAAGAAAATATTTGTACAGTCGCTACCAACAGACAACCCACATCTACCTGAGGGCTATACACAGACGCTGAGGGACGCATTTAAGTATGATCCTCAGAAGCTGACAGCTTATCTGGAAGGTAACTGGGATGATATAGGATCTATAGATGACCTGATAGCTATGTCAGAGATAAAGAAGTGCATAGGTATACCTATCATACGTTTCTACGATCATAGGGTAGTTAGTTGTGACGTTGCAAGATTTGGGGACGACCAAACAGTTATAAAAACATGGGAGAATGAGAAGTGTACGCATACAGAGATCATAGGTAAGTCTGACCTCATGGCTGTAGTAGGTAGATTGATGTACTGGGAGGAGATCATGGGTGGACAAGTACTGTTTGTCATTGATGATACAGGCCTAGGAGGCGGTGTAACGGACAGACTGAGTGAGATGGAGAAGAGCGTACTGCCTATAAACTTCGCTCAGAAGCCAATTGAGCCACTAAAGTTTAAAAACAAGCGTTCTGAGATGTATTCTAACGCAGCTAAATATATAATTGATACTAATGTATGCATGAATGAGACAGATGTAAGGCTACATGGAGAGCTTTGTGCTACCAAGTACAAGATACTATCCGATGGACGTAGACAGATAGAGCCTAAAGCAGATACTAAGAAACGTTTAGGGCACTCTCCTGACCTTGCAGATGCATTTGTATTAGGCATAGAAGGATTAGCCTGGTTGAATACAGAAGCAGGGATGGAACAACACATAGAGAAATTAAAGCCTACCATACAGCAACAGCCTGATTGGGTGGCTACAAATAGAGAGTTTTTAGAAGATCAACAAGAAAATGCAGGACTATCAAACAAAGGAGCGTACTCAGAATGAAAAAGAATAAGCTACAGATATTAAACACACACCCTGAAGCAGAGGTGAACGAAACAAAGGCTAAGACTGAGTATAGAGAGCAAAGCCTATCAGAGCTAACAGCTAACGTAGATGGAGAGATACAGAGCGTATTAGAGAGCCGTAGAGAATGGGAAGACAGGCAATCATTATATTATAGGAAGCGTTATGGCATACGTGGACCTAAGAACTTTCCATGGAAAGGAGCTAGTAACATTAGCATTCCGACAATCGATGACGCAATAAGGAAGTTACTACCAGCGTACATGGCTCTATTATGGCAGCCTGATCGTGTAGCAGAGTTTGAGAAGATGCCTGACATGAAAAACAGCGAGCAATTGAAACAAGCAGCAGAGGCTAATACTCATCTACTCAACCATATCATTAAGGATCTTATGTACGATTCATTTACTAAATCAGTAAATTGGACCGATCGCATGCTACAGGCAGGCTATTCTATAGTAAAGGTAACATATGAATACAAGACCGATCAGCGTACATACACAGTAGATCTTAATACACTCCAGCCTCAACAGAAGCAACAACTGCTTGAGCACCCGGAGATATTCGAACCAGAAGGCGAAAAGGCTCTATTAGAATTCTTAGCTATCATGCTTGATGCTCAGGGATTCAAATTAGATATGACTAAACCTGATGAAGTGAAAGAGATGCAAAGAGTAATGAAGAAGTTCCAATCAGGAGAGATGGCTGTTGATGTCAATGTTCGTATGGTTACAACACATGCACCAAAATGGTCTGTAATCAAACCACAAGATTTCATTATACACGGTGCGTTTAACAATATACAGGATGCTCAGATGTGTGTACACCGTATGTATATGACTCCTAATGATCTAAGGAAAGCAGCCCAGGCTGGTAAATTTGGCCAGAAGGGAGCTGAGGTAGTAGACAAAATACTAGAGAAGTTTAAATCAAACAAGCTTAACTCTAACAACGTATACAATACAAGCAAAGACACCTCAGACGATTATGATGATAATGTAGAACGTCTCACAGGAGATCAGTATGCAGCTATATCAAGCACTCAGCATATAGAAATAAGAGAATGTGGTATATACGCTATGCCTGATAGCTATGGAGTAATGAGGAAGTGTATATTAACATACTGTCCTATGCTACCATCCGAGCCGTTAAAATTCGTTGTATTACCGTACGATGATCAAAAATGGCCATTTGTTAGGTTCAAGTATGAGATTAAAGACGATGGATTTAACTCAGTACGTGGTGTACCAGCTATGCTTGACTACCTAGCAACAGAGATAAACGTATTAAACAACCAGGTTATTGACAACTTAACACTGTCAAATGCACCAATGCTTACATACATCCCTGGTCAGGTTAATATGTCTAAAGTACAGTACATCCCAGGTAAGGGCGTACCTATTAAGTCACCTGGAGTTATACAACCTCTTATAATCCCAGCAGGTAACATGCAGGGTGTAGAGATGAAGCTAAGAGATCTAAGGTCATATGCTGAGAGCTATGTAAGATCCCCGGACTTCGGACAAACAGATGTCAATGCAGCTAGTAAAGAAGCACGTACAGCTACTGAGACATCACTAATAGAACAGCAACGTAATCAGGGATTCATCCTGGATACTAAGATATTCCTACATTCAGTACAGGAATTACTAGAAATGACATGGTCTAGGTGGATGCAGTATGGATCAGATGAATATGAGATCAATGTAACAGGACAGCCTAATCCTATTCAGTGGAGAAAGGACAGTGCACAGACAGGCATGAAGATAAGACCTAAAGGTACATTACAGGGTACTAACCCACAGATGAGAGCTAGAGCAGCTTCAGAGCTCTTACAGGACGCTCAGAACCCTCTTGTAGGACCTATGCTTAAAACCTATGATATCGTTAACAATAAGGTAGAGGCATTAGTAGGAGAATCGAAAGGAGACTTCTTAGAGACTAAAGAGAACTGGCAGAAAGCACAGCAACAGCAAGCAGCATCACAATCAGAGCAAGCTAAAGAACAGCTTAATCAACAGATGCTAATGGAAGAAGGAGCAGCACAGGCTCAGCATATACGAGATATGGAGATGGAGAAGCTGAAGACTAAGAATGAGATAGCTGTAACAATAGCTAAAGGCAAGGTCGATAGAGCTACTAAGATAGCTGTAGAGAAGGCTAAACCTAAGGAAACTAAAAATAAAGCTAAACCAAAGGAGAAAAAGAAATGAAAACAAAGAAAGGAAGTTGCGGCGGAACACCAAGAGTAGGTAAGAAGGGCGATCCTAAACCGGCAAGAGGTAGAGGACAAGCTAAAAGACGTAGAAGGTAACGCATACTGCGATAGGAGGGATTATGAACGATTTAATCCGGGGCGATTGTTTAGAAGTTCTTAAGGGTATGTGTGACAACAGTGTAGACGCTGTTGTTACCGATCCCCCTTATGGGCTTAAGTTTATGGGTAAGAAGTGGGACTGTGATGTACCAGATGTCAACATATGGAAGGAATGCTTAAGGGTGTTAAAGTGATCCATTTGCTGGAAGTGGTACAACTGGTATAGCTTGTAAAAACTTAAACAGAAATTATATACTTATAGAAATGAATGAAGATTATTACAATATAGCAAATAACAGACTAGGAGGGTAACATGGAAGACTTTTTAAAAAGGTTTATTAAAGACGAAGAGACAGACAGGGATAAGAAAGAGATGGGCCAAATGGCTAAAGATCTTCTGGATGATCCCAAGTTCCAACTGATAGAAGCTATACTGCTGAAGTACATGAAGAATGATGATTCTCCGTACTCAACAAACAGTGAGATATCATCCAATCTGTACTGGTTTGGTAAAGGGTTGAACTCACTACAATTAGGACTTGACAAGATAGTTTTAATATGGCATAATATAGTTGAAGCAGAAAAAGAAGAGCATACTAACGAAGAACCAGAAGAGACATTTGTTAGTTATGGAGAGGGAGTAGATACAAGTAGAACCGAGGATTTACTATGAGTAAAAAATTAAGTAAAGAGTTCTTTGATAGCCTTGTGAAGCTAGCTAATCAGCCTCAGAAGGAACATAGGATATACCTTACTAGGAAAGAGTACAATGCTTTGACACCAGAGCATAAGACTTTACTTGGTAAGCCTACGGTTGTTAAGAAGTCCGACGTCCCTCAAGACAAAAAACTGTGAGTGTCTCATCACTATAAACTGTGACAGGATATCAAAACTAACCAACGACCTCAGCAAGTCTATAAACTGAAAGCAGGAGGATGTATCATGGGAAAGAAAGACGAAGCAGGAAACGATGTAGCAGCAGAATCAGGACTACTCGGAGCTAATGCCAAAATGCTTGGCGAAGTCAAAAAACCAGCAGACGGTGCTGGAGAGACAAAGAAAGCTGATGAGAAGGGTGATGAAGGTAAATCGGAAATTGATTTGATGAAAGAAAAGATTGATAAGATCCAGTCTTCTACTCAATCGAGGATTGACCGACTTATTGCTGACACCAAGACTAAAGACGAGATCATAAAAAATCTATCTGAGGTCAAAGTAAAGGAAAATGCAACGGATCCAGCGGATGAGATCAGAACCCGTGGTGATGTAATCCTTGATAGTATTACGGAGATAGAGATCAGTATAGGTCAGGCACAGCTTGACGGAGATACGACAGCTATATCCAAATTAGTTAGAAAACGTGAGGAAGCCAGGTTACAGATAACTTCGCTTGAGAACGAGTATCAAGATCTTAAAAGGTCCAAGACCAAGAAAGAAGCGGATACTAAGACTGAAGCACAGTTAGCTACTAACCGGACAGCTTGGAATGAATCATACATACAAGCAGGTGAGCAGTTTGAAGGTCTTATAGTAGATGGTAAGCTTGATACAGAGAGTGCTCTAGTACAGAAAGCTTTCAAGATCATGTCTACTGGTGCTAAAGACTCCAAATTTCTTCCTGAGGTTGGTGGAGTTAATCCCAAGTACGATCACGCAAATGGTCCTTTGATGGCACTGCTTGAAGCTCATGTTGCTTTATCGAAAGATGGAAGTAACAAAGAGGTTAAGAAAGTCAAACAAGAGATCAATAAATTAAAACAAAAAGAACAGCTTTTAGATAGTAACCTGAATGTAGAGACTACACCTGCAGACGAGAAGATACTTACTGACTACCGTGAAGCGGTAGCTAAAGGAGATTTTCAAAGTCCTGCAATTATAAAGTTTTTAAATAAGGAGAATAAGAGAGCTGGTCTTATTTAAAAAGGAGATTTACAAATGGCTATTTTAGTTACATATGATGATGGAAACAGACTGGAAGACGTTCTGTTATTCGTCGTTCACGTTTCACCAATGGAGACACCTCTATTGTCAGGACTTGCAAAGGGCCGTGCATACGGTACTTTACATGAATGGCCTGAATACGCAGTAAACAGCTCATATGCAGATAATGCACAGATCGAAGGTACATCTTTCGCATCTGCTACTAACAGTGCACCTGCTAGACTTTATAACACAACTCAGATCTTTACTAAGACTTATGACGTGTCTTCAACTGAGCAGTGGGTTAAAGGTGCTGGTATCAACAACATGCTTACATTCCAACAGCAAGAAATGCTGAAAGAAATCGCTACTGATATTGAACACGCAATCCTTCGTGGATCACGTGCGACTGGTAACGTTTCTACAGCTCGTAGAATGGCAGGTCTGTTGAACTTTATAACAACTAATACGACTGCTGTACAGTCCGGTACTCAGCTTACAGAATCATTCTTCAATGGTGTTCTGGAAGATATTTACGGGAACGCACCAGTTGGTACGGTTGATGAAATCTATGTAGGTCCTAGGCTTAAGAGAGTTATATCTGCTTATTCTTACGGACAGACAAAGAATACGTTCGCTGAAGACAAACGTATGGTCAACGCATTAGACTATTACGAATCAGACTTTGGTGCACAGAAGGTATTCCTTCATAGGGATATGCCCGCAACTACTAACAGTGATGCTGCTGTACTTTACCTGTCCAGCAAACGTAACAAAATCGCTATTGGTGAGCCAGTTCATATTCTTAGCAAAGCCGAAGTATCTCAGACAACTCACGGAACTAAGGGAGTTGTACGTGGTGAATTAACAGTCGAAGTTATGGCTGAGAAACACCAGGGATCTATCACAGGTCTGGATACTAGCTTTAACTAAGCAAAACTAATATAGGGGCCTTAGGGCCCCTTTATTTTTACGAGGGATTATGGGGTATAAGAGTAGATCAGGATGGTCAGTGAGTATTAGCATATGTAAATGTGGTAAACTTATATACGAAGGAGGGAAGATCTGTAATGAGTGCAAAAAAAAGAGAACCAAATCAACCAGTAAAAGTAACTAACGCAAGCGAATACGCGGATACATGGGAATCAGATCTATGGAACCGTAAGGGTCAAGTCAAGCGTATGCGTGCAGTAATCCGTGATATAGATGATGATGGAAAGGTACGTGGTGCTTTCCCCTTATATTACGATGAACCATTCGAGGATGTCCTCAAAAAGTATTTCCAGGTATTCACCCGGGAAGCTACCGACTTTAAGAAACAAATGGATCTTGAGAGATCTATGACCGAAAACAAAGGGATGACTAAGCAAATGCGTAAGGTTGCATCATTCCCACCTTCTCTAGCATCTCTATTGAAGTTATTCTTTCCTGAGTATCTAGAGAAACACAACTACTACAAACTAAGGAACATCATACCAGCTTGCTTTATCTAATAAACTAGGAGGGAACATGAACAAACTAACACTTTGCTTTATATGTCAAAATGGCGACTACCAGGAGTTGCTAACAATTGAGCCGATGCTTGACTCAGTATCAGAGTATGTAGATGAGATATGTGTTACAGTAACAGATGAAGAAGATAACCCAACAATAAATGCAGAGCTTCTAGCTATACTAGAACACTACAGCTGCAATATCTCCACGTTCAAATGGGTCAACGATTTCTCTAAGGCCCGCAACTTCAATTTCAATCAAGCAACTAATGACTTCGTACTATGGCTAGATACAGATGATGTTCTAGTAGGTGCAGAGAATCTTAAAGATGCTATGACGATGTTTGATAAAAATACTTTCCTTAATGAATTATGGATGGACTACCATTATGATCATGATGTAGATGGTAATATATTATCTAACTTCCCAAGAGAGCGTATAGTAAAGAAAGGAGTACACTCCTGGAAAGGTAGACTACATGAGAATAGCGTATGTAAATATATGCCTGTTGGAAGACATCTAGAAAATATACATGTATCACATAACACTGACCACGCTAATATTGAAGAGAAGTCTAATAGAAACTTAGCTATTATAAAAGATGCATATGATTTTGAAATAGAACACGGTATACTAGATGCACGTACAGTATACGATCTAGCACGTTGCTATCATTCAAGAGGAGATCTACAGGAAGCTCACGACAGCTTTAAAGAATTCCTTAAAGCAACATCCTCAGAAGCTGATTACTACGATGCTCTTATGAGATTAGGTGATATCTATATCTTGTCAGGTAACACTCAATCAGCCGTAGAAGTAGCACATCTTGCTATGGAAACAAAATACGACTGGCCGGACGCATATATCCTTCTTGCTACTGTGGCTACAAGTGAAGAAATGTACGAGAAGGCCCTCAGCTGGCTCGAGGTTGCAAAAACTAAGGATCCGCCTACTAACAGTGGCCTACCATTAGATCCTACCAAATACACAGTAAAACCGATGTATCTTGAGCAGATCTGTCTATTCATGACTAACCAAGCAGACAAGTCTCTTGAAGTAATAGATGCTGCTTTAAAGATAACACCGTCTGATAAGAAGCTCCATAAAGCAAGACAAAGAAATATAGACTTCCAAAATCAGATGTGTGTTGAAAAAGGATTTCTTCAAGCAATAGATTTTCTTAAACTACATAATGAGCACGATAAGCTACCTGTACTATTAGATGCTCTTCCTAATGCGTTAAAAGATCTACCGCAGTTTGTTAGGCTAAGAGATGATCTTACACCAGTATCAGGTAAAGATAGACTTGTAGTATATTGTCATGAGTCCTTTGAAGTATGGGATGGCAACAGCTATAAGGATGGTATTGGAGGAAGTGAGGAAGCTGTTATAAACATATCTAAACATCTGGTTGAACTTGGGTGGAAGGTAGAAGTATATAATGAGTGCCTAACTCCTAAGGAAAGACTAGATGGAATAACGGAGAAGGTAATTGATGGAGTTATATACAGGCCTTATACAGCCTATAACCCAACAGTACCTTGCGATGTTTTCGTTGCTTGGAGACTGCCTGAGTTCCTTGTATTCGCACCTGAAGAGAGTTACAAGATAGTATGGCTGCATGATATACAGGACAGCACTTATTATCATGAGAAGATACTTGATAAAATTGATAAAGTCTTCTGTATGTCTAAGTTTCATAAGACGTATATAGAGGGTATAGTACCAGAAGATAAGATATATGTTACTCGTAATGGTATAGATCCATCACACTTTACTAAGAAGATTAAAGATAAAAATAATAACCATAGATACATATATGCATCATCTCCTGATAGAGGACTTGAGTATATACTATCTAACTGGGAAGCAATTAGAGAGGTAGATCCTAAAGCAGAGCTTAATATCTTCTATGGCTTCACAAAGGTATATGACAAACTGATAGATGATGACCCAGGTAGAAGAGAGTTTAAAGAAAGAATCATGGGTCTTATACATAAGTTGAGAGACAAAGGTGTTACCTATATCGGCCGTATCGGGCACCAGGAGCTAGCCAGCGAATATCTTCGATCTGGTTGGTGGCTTTATCCGTGTGACTTCCCGGAGATCTTCTGCATATCTGCAGTTAAAGCACAGGCTGCTGGTTGCTGGCCGATTTGTACAGGTGGTTTTGCCCTTGATGAAGTTGTGAAATACGGTGAAATAACAAAGGGTGACATAAAGAAAGCTGATGTACAGAAGTTATGGGTTAACAGTATTAACACAGCTAGACTAAACGTTACTAACGTAATGAGAAATAAAGCAGCTAAGTGGGCTAAGAACAAATACTCTTGGAAATCACTAGCTAAAGACTGGTCAGATAAGATCAAAGGCTGGAGGGCTAAGAATGAATACACTCAAACTAAATAAGCTTGATAAAAATGGAAAAGAAATATATTTAGGTGATACTGTAAAAGGCTGTGATAATCACAACGGAATAAATACAGCAGTTGTAGTATACAGTGATGGAGAATATCAAGCTAATGGAAGACTAGCAGAGCTATATCACAGTTTTTGGGAAGTAATAGGGAGGGCTAAGAATGAATACACGGACACAAAGTAACATTATAGAGAAGGCCAGCTATGAGTTTAAGCGTGGCAACCTGTTAATGGCTGAGAAGCTCGCTAAGCAATATAAAGGAGACAGCCCTATAAAGGATGACATAATCCATAGAATGGCTAAGATACGAGAGTGGAACATAATGGGTAAGCCATCGTGCTTCACAGGAAGGCTACCATTTGAATACTTTCCTAAGCATCTAAAGGCATTGTCTTTAATTGAGAGATACTTTGTTCTTTCTCCTAAGCTTAAGATGCTAGACGTTGGATGCTTCATGGGCTACTGGGTTCTTTATATGCGTAGGCTAGGACATCATGCCTTAGGATGTGACATCCAGAAAGATCTAATGGACCAGATGGAAAAGAAATTTATGGGATTCAAGTTTGCTAATGCTGAAAGACTTGAAGATACTTACGATATGAAGTTTGATGTAATAACAATGTTTGATAGCCTGGAGCATTGTCTAGATGATAAAGCTGCTGTAGAGTCAGCTAAGAAGCTTGTAAAGAAAGGAGGATTACTTATAGCACATCTTCCTATAGGTGATCTTTATGCTGATGATGGCTTTGAGCATATGCGTATATACAATGAAGAGACAGTAACAAAACTAATGGGTGACATAACTATATATCCTTGCATAGACGAAGTTGGTAGAAGAACTATGATGTGTGTATGGATAAAGGAGAAATAATGGATACAAAATATTATAGCCAACACGGAGAAGAAGCACTAATAAACAAATATTTAGATCTACAAGAAGATCATATAGGATCCTATATTGATATAGGTGCCGGTTATCCTGAAGATATCAGCAATACTTTCTACTACTATCTGAAAGGATGGCGTGGTATCTGTGTAGAGCCAAACATTACATGGAATGAAGAATGGCAAGCTAAGAGGCCTGATGATATTCTTCTTAATGTTGTTATAGATAATGAAGACAGAGATTGTGTGACAATGTATGACAATGGTATGGAAGGTAGCTTTGTAGGTAAAAGCAGAAAGGAACTGGGTGAAGTCCCTCCTTTCACAGCACCAGGTAGGACTCTCATGGGTATTCTAGAGAAGTATCCAGAGTATAAGGCTCCTGACTTCTTTAGCCTTGACGTAGACAGCGGTGAGGACAGAGTACTATCAACAGTAGATTTTACTGTATTCAAACCTAAACTTATTATAATAGAATACCAATTGAGAGGTATAGACTTCACAAAGAACTGGGGACACTTCCTGGATCCTTACTATGATATGAAGGAGAAGTTTGGAGGCAATGCCTTCTACTTAAGAAAATGAAAAAAGTATGTTTCATATATGATGGTTATAGTAATGAGCACAATCTAAAGGTGTACAGCAAAATGACGCCTAATAGATCCGGTGTATTCAAAGGAATAGTCGGTACAGCTAATGAAGCTGAAGCTGACTTCTTCTGCGTTGTAGATGACACAAGTCATAACATAGACCGCAGCAGGACTATATACATGTCAGCACATCCATATGTCAACTCTGAATTCACAGCATATAAAGATACACGTAAATACAATAACCATGCACTTGCTGTTCTTAACAGTGAAGAAACATTTGGCTTTGGTGAATGGTGGATTGAACATACTTATGATGAGTTAGTTAACATGCAGCCAATGGCAAAAAAGGAAAAGCTAAGCTGCATTATGAGTGATACAAATGGATTTGGACGTACTGAAAGGAAAGAGTTTGTACGTAGATTAGTCAAGCGTAGACCTTTCCCGGTGTATGGACGTATAAACCCACAGGGCCTGGGAGACTGCTACAAAGGCCAGCTAGGCAACTATAACCCACCAACAGAATATTGGCAGGGTAAAGAAACAGTACTTAAAGACTCTGAGTACAGTATAGAAGTAGATCATGGTCCTTGTAAAGGCTATTTCTCAGAAAGGTTCTTTGACTCCATGCTTATGTGGAATTGCCCTTTATACTGGGGTGGAACAACTGTACACGAGTATATGCCAGAGGGATCTTTTCATTACATAGATATCATGGGTAATGGAGATGACGTATTAGAGTATATAGAACAGCCACGTAACATGGAAGCTATCAGAGAAGGCCGCGACCTGTTACTAAACAAATACCAAATATGGGGAAGAGTATGGGAAATAATAAAAAATTTAGCTTAATAATATCTTACTTCTTATCTGATGAACAACAGCACGGTACAGAAATAAATCCATGCAGAGTAAAGAATGCTAATATATTGGCTAAAACTTTATCTGAACAGGACTTTGATCGTGATAGTTATGAGTGTATAGTTATGACTGATGACCCTTGTCCTTATACAGATCTACATAATTTTGCTGATAGAGCAATACATATGCCTCATAGAAGACTCTTTAACAAGAGTTGGTTTTTTAATAATGCTGCTAGGGTAGCACTATCAGATAGGTTATTTTTCCTAGACCTTGATGTTGAGATGCCTCCTGGTTACTTGCAGATGATAGCAGACAAAACTACAGATAGAAACCAAGTATATAGTGGACTTACTCATTTTAAGAGAGAATGCCAACCTGGCGTATGGGATAACGGAATATATGTAAACAGATGCACACTAGGATATTCATCTGTAATATACAAAGATAAATACTGGGAACTTGGAGGAATGTGTGAGAACTTCCGCGGGTATGGTGGAGAAGACGGTGAGATGTATGTAAAGCATGCACCTATACTACATCTAAAAGGTACTATGACACACCCATATCATAATGACAGCCATGTTGACTGGAAGGCTTATTCAGAGAATGTACACCTTTGTCAGGCTGTAAGAGAACACACAGACGAATATCTTAAAAGACTTATACCTGAGAGTATAAACTATGGTAACCCAGAGAAAGAACATTACATTAACTTTAACGACCTATTGGAGAAGACGGTTAATCCGCATAAAAGATGAAAATAGATATATTTAAAACAGAATTGTTTTATAACCTAGCAAACTATAATCAAGATATCCTTGATGTAGGAGATAAGTATACCTATGATGGTTTCTATGGAGCAAGAAAGGGTGGTAACATTAGTGGTTGGTTTGATCCAACTATATCACAGAAGCTACCAAACCCAATGACTTGGCCATATCCTAATGCTGATCAGCTAGGACCAGAGTATTGTTTATTATTGTATGTATCTAATTACTTATCTATATTTCTTATAAATACATTATATAAGGATAGAAAGGATGTACTCATAGAAGACGCCGGCAGCGGTATAGGCAAGCAGCTGTTCTATCTATCCAAGCTTGGATTTACAAACCTACAAGGCCTGGATAATTGGTCTCAATCTAACGAGGAAATGTTTATTGACATCAAGAAGAAAGCTTCTTGCGATATTAGAATGAATGATTTGAATAGCAAGCCGGTAATCGTCACAGCTAATATGTCTGACTTCACGTTTCTTAACCCAAGATTCGGATATAATAGAGATAAGAAGAAAATAGCAGAGCCAAAAGATATAGAGAACATAGAGCTAATATCTTTCTATGTATCTCATTTTGAACCAGCAGCCAGGAAAATTCTACCTAAGCTAGGTTTCAGAAAGCTATGTATTGATGATCATAGCTTTGGTGTATCTTACTGTAGAGAAGATAAACACGCTGAGTTTACGGAGAAACTAAAAGAATATGAACAGTAACCCATGTTGCCCTATGTGCTATGAAGGCAGGAACCGAAAAATAGAATTAAGACCTAATGCAAGAAATGGTAATTTTAAATGTCCTACATGTAACAGGGATTATAAAAGATCTGAGATATGTGGGCTATATGTGGAGACTATATACTTATGAAACTAATTGAATTGGTGCATCACATAAACGGAGATACTTCAGATAATAGAATTGAAAATCTCAATCTTATGTCTAATTCTAAGCATAGAAAGCTTCATTGTACTACTGCTAAACGAGATGCAACCGGGAGGTGGTGCCGCTGTGAGTAAGAAAGCTCTTATCACAGGCATATAACTGGCCAGGACGGAAGTTATTTAGCCGAAATTTTACTGGAGAAAGGCTATGAAGTGCATGGTGTTATACGTCGTGCATCTCTTCCTAACACAGGACGGATAGACCATATATTTGATCCTGACAGCAAACAATACTTACATTACGGAGATCTCGCAAATGATATAGATGATCTACTGTACGATATAAAACCAGATGAAGTATACAATCTGGGTAGCATGAGCCATGTACGTGTATCATTTGATATACCAGTGTACACAGCAGATGTTACAGGAATTGGACCACTTCGTATATTGGAGGGACTAAGGAAGTTAAATATGAAACAGACGAGGTTTTACCAGGCGTCTTCCTCGGAGATGTTTGGGGAAACCCCTCCTCCCCAAGGTGAGACTTCGTCTTTTAAACCAGTAAGCCCGTATGGATGTGCTAAGCTATTTGGTTACCACATCACAAAATCATATAGAAAAGGCTACGGGATGTTTGCAGCTAATGGTATACTCTTCAATCACGAGAGCGAGAGAAGAGGGCTTCAGTTTGTAACAAGGAAGATTACCCGTGCAGCAGCCCGTATCAAATTAAAGAAACAAGAGTCACTTACACTTGGTAACCTAGATGCAGTACGAGACTGGGGACACAGCCACGACTACATGAGAGCAGTACATATGATACTACAGCATGATAAACCAGATGATTTCATTGTCTCTACCGGGGATGCATACAGCGTTAGAGATTTTCTAGACAGGGTATTTGAGTACCTTAATCTAGATTGGAAGCATTACGTAAAACAAAACTCATCTTATACAAGGCCTAATGAAGTACCATCTCTTATAGGAAACAGCGATAAGATACGAGAAGTATTAGGATGGAAACCACAAATAAGCTTTGATCAACTTGTAAAGCGTATGGTTGATAACGATTTAAAGGAGGAGAGCAAATGCGATATATAATTGAAGATGGAGTAACTTACTCCGTAGTTGTAGAAGGTGACTTAATACCATACGGAACATCGTGGTACGG